>WBZP01002228.1_pt1 | contig 22556 bp, 13 predicted proteins | sample 5204301 | NCBI WGS metagenome assembly WBZP01 (sample SAMN12412401, study PRJNA552823) | activated sludge metagenome | isolation source: activated sludge from nitrification reactor of wastewater treatment plant... | place: USA: Pennsylvania | collected 2017
TCCGGCAGGAAAAATACAGTCTTCAGAAAATACAGAATGAAATCAAAACCTTCGATCAGGCCGTACGGCTTGAATCGAACAGTAACCGGGCCGCTCTGCTGGACGCACAGAACGCGTTGACAGTTCAGGAAAAGAATCTTCAATTGGCGAACGATGTTGTACGCTCAACGCGCCTGAAATACGAACAAGGCGTCGGTTCCAACCTGGAGGTCATTGACGCGGAAACAACGCTCAAGGAAGCACAGGCCAATTATTACAATGCGATTTACGACGCCATTGTCGCCAAGATCAATCTTGACAAAGCCCTAGGAAACCTTCAATACTAATCCCCTCTCACCTATTCTCCCAATGAAAAAGTCCTCCCTCCATTCAACTGTCATCCTGACTACCCTCACCCTCGTGCTCCATGCCTGTGGTGGTGGAACCGATAAACATGCCGAGCTGGAAAAGCTGAAAAAAGAACAGGCCTCCCTCAAAGAGAAGATCACCGCGCTGGAAGCGGAGATCGCACAATCGGACACCAGTAAGAAAGATGAAAAATCAAAACTGGTGGCGATCAAGGAAATGAAACCCGAAACGTTCAAGCATTTCATCGAAATCCAGGCAAAGGTGGATGGCGATGAGGACGTGATCGTCTCGCCCGAAAGCATGGGGAACATCACGAGTCTCCAGGTGCAAGCCGGTGATCGTGTTGTGAAAGGCCAGTTACTCGCCACGATCGACGATCGCATGATCCGTCAGGGAGTTGCTGAAGCCCAGACACAATTGGACCTGGCCACCCAGGTCTTCAATCGTCAGAAGAACCTGTGGGATCAGAAAATCGGCTCCGAGATCCAGTTCCTGCAAGCCAAGACCAATAAAGAGGCGCTTGAAAAGCGTGTCGCCAGCCTGCAGGAGCAATTGGAAATGACGCGGATCAAGTCTCCGATCAACGGCACGGTCGACCAGGTCGACATCAAGATCGGGCAAGCAGTTGCGCCCGGTATGCCGGCCTTTCGTGTCGTCAACCTGAACGCGCTCAAAGTCACGGGTGAAGTTGCCGAATCCTTTATCAGCAAAGTGAATCGGGGTAACGAAACCATTATTTCGATTCCGGACATGGGCAAAGAGATCAATACCAAACTCGATTATGCAGGACGCGCGATCAATACCCTGAACAGGACCTTCAATGTAGAAGTCCGCCTGAGTCCGAAAGACGGCGAACTCCATCCGAACATGGTGGCTGTCATGAAGATCGTCGACTACTCCGCCCCTTCCACCTTCGTCGTGCCGATCGCGGCCATCCAAAAGTCGAGCGACGGCGAATATGTGTTCGTTGCCGTGCAGGATGGCGGAAGGTTAATAGCCAAACGCAAGAAAGTAACTGCCGGCATGATCTATAACGGCATGATCGAAGTTCGTGAAGGTCTTGCCGAAGGTGACCAGGTTGTCACCGCCGGTTTCCAAAGCATCATCGAAGGCGATCCGATCCGACTCTGATCGTACAATTTCCCATCTCCTCCCCACCCTTTTACCCCTTCGACAATGAAAGAAGAAATCAAAAAGGAATTCAAGCCCTCCAGTTGGGCCATCAATAACAGGGTCGCCACCTTCATCATCACGCTGATCCTGTCCATCTCGGGCCTCGTCGCCTATCAGAACCTTCCGAAGGAAAGTTTCCCGGACATCACGCTGCCCAACATCTACGTCAGCGTGATCTATCCCGGCACTTCTCCCAAGGATATGGAAAACCTGATCGTCCGCCCGATCGAGAAAGAATGCAAGAGCATCGCCGGCGTTAAGAAGGTTAAAAGCAACTCGCTGCAGGACTATTGCAACGTCATCATCGAGTTCAACTCCGACGTCAACACCGACGATGCCAAGCAGAAAGTCAAGGACGCGGTAGATCGCGCCAAGAAGGATCTTCCGAAGGATCTCAAGAACGATCCGGAGATCATGGACATCAATTTCGCGGATCTCCCGGTCATGCAGGTGAACATCAGCGGCGACTACGACCTGGCGAAGCTGAAGCGCTTTGCCGACGACGCGAAAGACCGGCTCGAAAGCCTGAAAGAGATCAAGAAAGTGGACATCATCGGCGCCCTGGAACGCGAGATCCAGATCAACGTCGACATGATGAAGATGCAGGCCAATGGGCTTACGATGGGCGATATCGCCCGTGCGGTGCAAACGGAGAACCTGACGATCCCCGGCGGATCAGCCAGGATCGGAAGCACCCGCCGATCGATCAGCGTTTCAGGAGAATTCAAGAATGTCGATCAACTCAACAACCTGGTCATTAATTCCATTCAGGGAAAGTCCGTTTACCTCAAGGACGTAGCCCATGTAGTCGACAGCTACAAGGAACAACAAAGCTACGCGCGCCTGGACCATCAGAACGTGATCACGCTGAACATCGTCAAGCGAAAGGGTGAGAACCTGATCGAAACGTCTGACAAGATCGTCGCCCTGATGGACGAGATGCGCGCGAACGAATGGCCCAAAGACCTGAAAGTCACCCTGACGGGAGATCAAAGCGAACAGACCCGCCTGACGCTTCACGACCTGATCAACACCATCATCATCGGATTCGTACTGGTATTCCTGATCCTGATGTTTTTCATGGGCACCACCAACGCGTTCTTCGTGGCGCTTTCGGTTCCGCTATCCATGGCGCTGGCGTTCCTGGTCATGCCGACCATCGGGTTTACCCTGAATATGATCGTACTCTTCTCCTTCCTGCTGGCCCTGGGAATCGTGGTGGATGACGCCATCGTGGTGATCGAAAACACCCACCGGATCTTTGCCAACGGCAAGCGGCCGATCGTGGAAGCGGCGAAGTTAGCGGCCGGGGAAGTATTTCTGCCTGTATTGTCGGGTACCCTGACTACTCTGGCCCCCTTCTTCCCCTTGTTGTTCTGGAAAGGCGTGATCGGAAAATTCATGTTCTTCCTTCCCGTCACCCTGATCGTAACCCTGACTGCTTCACTGCTGGTAGCTTATATCATCAACCCCGTGTTCGCGGTACAATTCATGAAGCCGCACAAAGACCACGATCCAGAACGTGACAAGAAAAGCATGCGGTCTTCCCTGCTGCTATTAGGCGCCGCCATTCTGATCGGTTACATGATCGATTTCGGCACCGGCAACTTCGCGGTGCTTGCACTCATCCTGTGGTTGGTCAACCACTACTGGTTACGACATGTTATCCGCCGCTTCCAGGAAAATACGTGGCCACGCTTCCAGATGCGTTACCGTCGGTTCCTGACCTGGTGCCTCCACCGCCCATGGCAGATGATGTTCTCGACGCTTGGCCTGTTTATCCTGTCGATCGTCTTCTTAACCATCCGCAACGGCGGTGTCAGTTTCTTCCCGGTAGCCGATCCGAACTTCGTGTATGTCTACACCAGTCTTCCGGTAGGCACCGACCAGGCTTACACCGACTCCGTCACACGGGTCATTGAAGAAAAGGTATACAAAGCGATCGACTGGCCGAACCCGATGGTCAAGTCGGTCATCAGCAACGTAACGGTTGCCGTCACCGACCCGCAGGACGAAGACCAGGGTGAATACCCGAACAAGAGCAAGATCTCCGTCGCGTTTGTCGAGTTCGGAAAACGCGATGGAAAATCGACGCGCGACTACCTCGACAAGATCCGGGAGGCCATCAAGGGATTTCCAGGCGCTGAGATCACGGTCGCCCAGGAACAAGGCGGTCCTCCGGTCGGAAAACCGATCAACATTGAAGTCAGCGGCGACAACTACGAAGATCTCGTAACCTCCAGCAAATCGCTGAAACGCTACCTGGATTCACTGAAGATCGAAGGCGTAGAAGAACTGCGCAGCGACCTGCAGGATCAGAAGCCGCAACTGGTCTTCAGCATCGACCGGGAACGGGCGAACCGCGAGGGCATTTCCACGTACGCGATCGGCAACGAGATCTACCTTGGCGTTCTCGGAACGGACATTTCGAAGTACCGGGACAACAACGACGACTACAACATCGTCATCAAGTATCAGGATAATCAACGATACAACATCGACATGTTGCGGAACCTGAAGATCCTTTATCGGGACATGAACATGGGTGGGATGATCCGCAATGTTCCGGTATCGGCGTTCGCGGATGTGAAATACTCGGATACTTACGGCGTGATCAAGCGGAAGAATCAAAAACGCGTGGTGACGATCGCATCGAATGTCCTGACCGGTTACAATGAAAATGCTGTCGTCCAGGATGTCCAGAAAGCCATGCGCGACTTTTCCGCTCCGGAAGGAGTCAGCATTCAAATGACCGGTTCCCAGGAGGAGCAAGCCGAAACCTCCGCCTTCCTGGGATGGGCGATGATGACCGCGATGTTGCTTATCATCCTGATCCTGGTGTTGCAGTTCAATTCGATCAGCAAGCCGGTGATCATCCTCATCGAGATCCTCTTCAGCATCATCGGGGTCTTTCTCGGGTTCTCCATCTTCAAGATGGAATTCTCGATCGTCATGAGCGGCGTGGGAATCATCGCACTGGCCGGTATTGTGGTCCGAAACGGCATCCTGCTCGTCGAATTCACCGACCTGCTCCGGTCAATGGGCGTTCCGACCTTCGATGCCATCGTAGAAGCCGGTAAAACCCGTATGACACCGGTTATCCTCACCGCGTTCGCCACCATTCTCGGATTGATCCCGCTGGCAGTCGGCTTGAACATCGACTTCTCCCGCATGTTCTCCGAATTCAACCCTCACATCTACTTCGGAGGCGACAACACCGCCTTCTGGGGTCCCCTGTCGTGGACCATGATTTTCGGACTCGGTTTTGGCACCTTCCTGACCCTGATCATGGTTCCGGTCATGTACCTGCTCAGCATCCGGATGAAAAACCAGTTACGCAAATGGAGAAAACAGCCGATCGACAACGGTGTAGCGCCGAAGCCGGTTGAAGAGCTGATCGAAGCACATATCTGATGAAAACCTACACGGCCGGTCGCGACACGCGTCCGGCCGTTTCTTCAACATCCCATGAAACAACTGCTCAATCTGACACTGATCATTCTGCTGGCAGGGTGTAATCGAAGCGGACAGGAGACACAACCGGTTCGGAAGGAAATCACCCAGGCGGTTTATGCTTCGGGGAAGCTCTACCCGATCGGTCACTACACAGTCTTCAGCAAAATACCGGGATATGTTGAACGCGTATTTGTCACAGCCGGCCAATCGGTGCATCGCGGAGATCCATTGGTCTCGGTTCGTAACGAAACCAATGAGATGAACCTGGAGAGCGCCCGCAACCTGGTGGAGCTTGCAAAGTTGCAGGCCAGCCAGCATGGCCCGGTGCTTTCAGGACTGGACCAGGAGGTACGTGCGGCAAAGGCACGCTATCTGCTCGACAGTACGAATGCCACACGCACAGCATCCTTGTGGCAACAACAAGCCACGAGTCGGCAGCAACTGGACCAGGCACAGACACAATTCGAGCTCTCAAAAAGCCAGTTCCAACGCGCAAAGGAGAATTATACGAGCAACCGGGAGCGACTGGAAGTCGAATACCGAAACGCCGTGAATCAGCTGGAGGCGCTGACCGCGAATCGATCGGAGTACCGCATCCTGTCGGTCCTTGACGGGAAGGTATATGATGTCATTCCGGAGGTCGGCGACCTGGTCAATGCCCAGACGCCCCTGGTGGAGATCGGCGACTCTTCGCGCTTCGAAGTCGAACTTGCCGTTGATGAAACCGATATCGCGTTATTGCATACCGGGCAACCGGTTGTATATGCCATTGACGCATATCGGGATTCCGTATTCCACGGTGTCATCTCTGAAATCATTCCGCGGGTCAACGTGCTGACGAAGAGCAGCCGTGTTAAAGCGACTTTCAATCTTTCACCGGGGGTCCAATTATATACGGGCATGTCGGCGGAAGCCAACATCCTCATTTCCGAAAAGAAGAATGCACTGGTCATACCGAAAGAATTCGTGCGCAACGGAAACCAGGTTCGGCTGAAAGGCGAAGACCAACCCAGGACCATCCGTAAGGGCATTGAAGACCTGCAATTCATCGAAGTCCTCGAGGGTCTTTCGGAGCAAGATATCCTAGTCAAATAACGATCCGGACTCGTATGCGAAACCCCATCTGGAAGATCGCTACCACGCACCTGCTTGCGAAAAAGCGCCAGACGCTGGTCGCAACGCTTGGCGTGACCTTCGGGATCATGATCTTCATTTTTCAGGCGGGGCTGATCACCGGTTTTCAAGCCGTATTCATCGAAGAGACGGTCAACTCGACCGCCAACATTCACATATTCAATGAGCCGGATAAGGACCGACCGAGCATCATCCAGCGGATGCTCGGAGCAGAACCGGAACGATGGATCGTCGTCCGAAACCAGAAGCCCAAGGACGAACTCAACAAGATCCGGAATGGGTTTCAGATCATCGAAGCATTGGAACGACATCCCGACGTATCCGGGGTCTCCCCCTTCCTCGGCGCGCAAGCCATCCTACGTGCGGGCATCGTGCAGTACGGCGGCAGGCTTGCCGGAGTCGACATTGAAAAAGAGGATATCAACTTCCGGGTCAGCGATTATATGATCCAGGGCGATGTAAGTCGCTTGAAATCGACCAACAACGGCATCATCCTCGGAGACGGTCTGGCCGACAAGCTTGGCGTAAAGATGAACGACAACCTAACCGTACTGACGCCGAACGGGAATTCGCTGGAGATGAAAGTCGTTGGCATCAACCACACCGGACTCACGGAAGTCGACAAGAACCGGGCATACATCAGCATCCGGAATGCGCAACGGTTGCTGGAAGTCGACAATTCCTATATCACGGACATCAACATCAAATTAAAGAACATCGATAAAGCGGAAGCGCTTGCCCGGGAATTCGAACGCAAGTTCGGCTACAAGGCGGAAGACTGGAAAACCGCGAATGCCAGCATCTTCTCGGTATTCAAGATCCAGAACATGGTCACTTTCCTGATCATCGCCTCCATTCTGATCGTATCGGGTTTCGGCATATTTAATATTCTGATGATGATCATCTATGAGAAGATGCCGGACATCGCTATCCTGAAAGCCATCGGTTACAAGGACCGGGACATACGTCGATTGTTCCTGATCGAATCGCTCGTGATTGGCGTCATCGGTGGTTTGATGGGGTTGATCATGGGTTTCCTGCTCTCCCGCTTCGTCGGCAGCATCCGGATGGATGTCAAGGGTTTCGTCTCGATGGAATACCTCCGGTTCAACGATTCCCCCGGATTCTATGTATTCGCGTTCATCTTCGCGCTGATCGCCACTTCACTCGCCGGTTATTTTCCCGCCCGGAAAGCGTCGAAAGTGGACCCGATCGATATCATCCGTTCCAAATGATGGTGGCCGTAACTCCGTATATTCTCGAGACCCGGCGACTCTGCAAATCGTACCACGATCCGGTAGAGTTTCAGGCCTTGAAAAATATCGACCTGGGCATCCGCCCTGGCGAATTCATTTCAATCGTGGGAGCCAGTGGGAGTGGAAAGTCGACCTTGCTGTACGTCATCAGCACACTGGATACCGACTACAGCGGCGAGATCCTGCTCGACGGCGTTCACCTGGACAAGCTGACTCCCAATCAGCAGGCGGAAATCCGGAACGAGAAGATCGGATTCGTATTCCAGTTTCATTATCTGCTTCCCGAATTCACGGTACTGGAAAACGTCATGCTTCCCGCATTGAAGCTGAACAGGAAATCCCTGGAACAAATCGAAGCGGATGCCATGAAAAAGCTGGATATGTTGGGGTTGTCGGATCAGGCGCTCAAGCGCGCCAATAAGCTATCGGGTGGGCAGCAACAGCGCGCAGCCATTGCACGGGCCCTGATCAACGATCCAGCGATCGTATTTGGCGACGAGCCCACTGGCAACCTGGACTCGAAGAACTCGCAACTTGTCATCGACATCTTCAAAGACCTGAAACGGTCCTTGAACCAGACCATCTGCATTGTGACACACGACATGCAGCTTGCCGCTCAGACGGATCGCACCATTACCCTGCATGACGGAGAGATCGTACCTTCGCCGGTAACCGCATGAACAAACCGGTCCGCATATCGCTGGTATCCTACCTGAATAGTCGCCCGTTCCTCTATGGTTTGCGCCATTCCGCCCTTGCGCGCTCCATCGAACTCCAACTGGACAATCCGGCCGTCTGCGCCGACAAACTTATTCAGGGAAGCGTGGACATCGGATTGGTTCCGGCAGCCATTTTGCCAAAGCTACCGGATTATCAGATCGTCAGTGAATATTGCATTGGAGCTTTTGGGCCGGTTGAATCGGTACTCCTGGTTTCCGACGTTCCGCTGGAATCCATTTCCTCCGTCTTGCTGGATTACCAATCGCGCACCTCCGTATCGCTCGTGAGGATCCTTGCGGAACAGTTGTGGCACATCACCCCTGAATGGCATCCTGCCACTCCCGGCTTCGAAGCGAAAATCGGTGGCAGTCAGGCCGCCGTCATCATTGGAGACCGCGCATTTAAAGCTGCAAGATCACATCCATACGTTTACGATCTGGCGGAAGCATGGACTGAATTAACCGGGAAGCCCTTTGTCTTTGCCGTATGGGCCAGTCGCACCCGGCTGGATGCGGAGTTCATTTCCGCATTCAACGCGGCATTATCCTTCGGCTTGTCCCATCTGGATCAGGTAGTACGTGCCGAAACCGAAACGGCACTATCTCCTGAGGCGCTACGGAAGTATCTGACTCATTCCATCCGGTTCAATTTCGATTCAGCCGCCCAGGAGGGCCTGGCTGAATTTCTACATCGACAATCGGTTTCGCTCGTCTGATTTCTTAAATAGGAAAGGCCGCTCAGAGGAGCGGCCTTTCCTATTTACGGTAAATCAGAAAATCAACGGGAAACGCTAACGCGTACCGTTTTTGAAAACTCGGCATTCCCGACATTCATCAGGTAAATTCCGTTTGGAAGGCTGCTAAGGTCAAGCGAATGCACCTGGCCGGAAGGTTGGTTGAGCACTTGTGTATAGACGATCTTTCCCAGCGCATCCACGACCCGTACAACAGCCTGATCTCCGATCGGGCGCGTAAGGAACATGTCGAGGTTGATCACACCATTCGTAGGATTGGGGTAAACGCTGAACGAGAAATTCTCCGGACCGTCCTGTATGGAATTAGCGGATTCACAACGCGTAGAAACCAGCAAGGAGCTGTAGAACGTGTTCATGGCGGTCGTCATGCGGGTTACCTGACCTGTGGTGAACATATTGAGACAATCGTCATCGGAATAATCCATATAGTTCATGAACATAACGCCGTTTCCGCTCGGAGTACAGGCGTCCGTGTGCGGGAAGGTGCGGCAACCATAGGTTTCCCCAGCCTGGTTGGGAGTATCGGCAACGTAATCGGTACCGCCGCAGCTACCACCGTCGTCACCCCAGATGTGGTTCAGACGAAAAGCGTGACCAACTTCATGGGTACAGGTACGTCCCTGATCGTACGGAGCGGCAACCAAGCCAACTCGTCCGAAAGCAGAATATGTAATCACGACGCCATAGGTATCGGTATGTGAAGCAGCCGGAAATTCCGCATAACCGAGGATACCACCACCGAGGCTACAAACCCAGATGTTGAAATACACATCCGTGTCCCAAGCATCCATTCCGCCGGTCGAGTATGCCTTTACCAGGTCATTCGTGGAGAAGGTATTGACCGTTGTCTGACGGCGCTCGATGCCGGTAGTTGGATTACCGTTAGGATCGGTTTGAGCGAGACAAAAGCGAAACTGGGAACCGGAAGCAGCCGCCCGGAAAGGAGCCGGAGTGACATTCGTATCGGCGTTGAGACGGGCGAAGTCTTCGTTCAACACATCGATCTGGGATTCAACCTGCGCATCGGAAATATTCTGTCCGACGGTGCGATAAACAACGTGCACGACGCAAGGAATCGTCACAATCGAGTTGGAAGAAGATGATCGATTGTTAGCCAGGTTGGCAATCGCGCGTTGCAATGTCTGCTCGTCCATTTCGAACTGGCGCGCATAAGCCGGATCAGCGGCCATCTTGGCATTCATATAGTCCGTTGTGTTGCAGCGGATGGGGTGCGCATTTCCGGTTTGTCCGTTTGACGAACCGACATAAAGAGTGCCTGCCAGCAGCAGGCCTGCGAGTACAAGATTTTTCATGTAATAGTTGATGGTTGGCAAGTATTTAACAAATATACGGAATCGGCTTATAAGGTGGGTGAAGCTAGCCGTAAGCTCTAAGAATCAGGCCTTCTTTATACCCGTTTTTTCAAAGAAATCAGAAGATGACCATTCGGTGACCGAACCGGGTTTCCATTCCGGCAATTCCAACTTACCCACGGCTACCCGAATCAGGCGAAGGGTCGGGAATCCGACTGCTGCCGTCATCTTTCGAACCTGTCTGTTCTTCCCCTCCGTTAACGTTAGCGAGATCCAGGATGTCGGAATGGATTTACGAAAACGCACCGGCGGTGTCCGATCAGGAAGATTGGCTGGCGGGTCGATCAACTCGACCAGTGCCGGGCGTGTTCGAAATTCCTTCCCATCAATACTGATGATAACGCCATAGGAGAGCTTTTCGCAGTCTGACACACCCATGCTGCCTTCCACTTGTACCCAATAGGTCCGGGGGTGTGCATTTCGGGGGTCGAGCAGGCGTTGATTCACAGAGGCATCGTTGGTCAGCAGTAACAAGCCTTCGCTGTCGCGATCCAGCCTACCCAGGGGGTAGCAATCCGAAGGAAAACGGAAATCCAGGTGAGCCAAACCCGGGTTGCCTCCCTCATCGGTGAACTGCGACAACATCCCGTAAGGCTTGTAAATGCTGAAATACCGCCAGCGTTGTGTCATATGTTTGAAGGAACGTCAGGATTCCGCCAGGGTTGCAGTGTGGGTTGCAGAAATTGTGGTTAACTTTAGGGTGCGAATCATTGTTAAGCAGATCTGCGTATCAACTGTTGGAGCATTTCTTTGCTTCAGTTTAAATCTACTTAAGTTCAAATGCGATCAATCTCCCCCTTCGTTGCGAGTGTAATTGCAGTAATTTTTGTGCTTTCTTCCTCTTCATGTAAAAAGGAAGACAAGTGCATTGCGGGTACCGGTGGCAACCTGACCATTGTCGCCAAGCTTCGCCACCATGGGACGCTGATCCCGAATGATTCATTGAAACCGGATACCGTCTGGATAAAATTCAACGCAAAGGATTGGGGCGGTGCGCCAAGCGGATATGACATGCGGGTCATCGGTGAATTTCCCGAAGACCATGTCCATCTATCCGGTTTGAAGTGTGGAGACTACTATTTCTACGCCTCGGGCTGGGACACCTCTATTGTACAGTTAGTAAAGGGTGGCATTCCCTTCTCCACCGATCAGGAGAGCGGTGAGTTAGTCCTCGACATTCCGGTAACTGAAGACTGATCCGACCTTGTGCGCTACGCTCTAGCCTTTCTGCTTCTTTTTCTGCTCGTGGTTCAAACCGGGTGCAGGAAAGATCCAGTCAACCCCGACGGAAAAGTAATCGTTGAAGGCACGATACGGCTTCAGGTTACGGCGATGCACCATAGTTGGGGAGTTCCCGGGATACGCCTGTATCTTAAAAAAGGGGCGACGGAATTCCCCGGATATGACCCGACCCTTTACGAATTTTCCACCCAGGCCGATAATGAAGGAACAGGGGCCTTTGAAAAACTATATCCCGGCAAGTACTTCCTGTTTGCCAAAGGGTGGGATTATTACTGGGGCGATACGGTGATCGGTTATACGCCTGTTGTACTGACCGACCCTACACGTCTCGATAATAGCATGACCCTTTATGTCAGCGAATAAATCGAATCACTTCTTCCTGGCGTTGAGTCTGTTTACGCTTGTCGGCCTCCACGCATGCCGGTATGATGAACTTCCTTCGCCGGAGGCAAACACGGGGTTTCCTGAATCCGTAGACAAGATCATTACCGGAAAATGCGCGACTGCCGGTTGCCACAACGACATCAGCTTTCAGAACGCAGGCGGGCTGGATTTTTCCACTTGGGACGTCACCTTCCGAGGAGGCCGGAATGGCTCCAGCATCATTCCCTTCAGCACCCAATACAGTTATTGCCTCTACTTCGTCAACACCGACAGCACACGTGGCCCTGTCCTGCAACCGACCATGCCGTACCAGGCTGCTCCCCTGACCGCTGCAGAATACCAAACGCTTTACGACTGGATCGCAAACGGAGCGCCGAACAAAGACGGCTTTGTGAAATATTCCGACGATCCGGATCGGGAAAAGCTCTACATCTGTATGCAAGGATGCGACCAGGTCGCGGTCTTCGATGCCGCTTCACAAAACATCATGCGTTATGTTCCGGTGGGCAACGATCCCTCTCAGATCGAAGCTCCGCACCAGGTGCGCGTTTCCCCCGACGGCCTTTATTGGTACGCAGTATTTTATTCCGGGAGTGTGTTGCAGAAATTCAGGACGAGCGATGATTCCCTTGTTGCGACTTTCAACATCGGGTTCGGCGACTGGAACACGATCATCTTCACCCCGGACGGATCCCGAGGATTCGTGAACGGCACGAACATTAACACGACTGCCGTCGTCGACCTGGTCAACAACACGGTGGTCGCTCAATTTTCTCCCGAGTTGCCCCATGGCGGCTTCATTACTCCGGATGGCCGTTGGCTCTATCTCACCTCCCAGGTGTCGAACTTCGTCAATAAAGTCGACCTTACCGATCCCGGTTTTTCATTCGACCCTGTCATCCTTCAACCCGGTGAGCCCAAGCTGACCACTTCGCGCTATGATCCGCACGAGGCCGTCCTTTCACCGGATGGAACCAAGTATTTCGTCAGTTGTCAGGCCAGTGACGAGATCCGTGTATTTCGGCTTTCCGACGACAGCTTGTTGAAGATCATTCCGGTTGGAACGAAGCCACAGGAGTTTGCCGAATCGCGCAACAAACCCTACCTCTATGTCACGTGCACGGAGGAAGTCGTGGATGCCAACCGAAAAGGGATGGTCTACGTGATCGACTACAATACGCTTGACATTATCGACTCCATCTACACCGGCTACCAACCCCACGGAATCGATATTGACCCGGTCAGGAAACTGGTCTACGTCGCCAACCTGAACGTCGACAATACCGGACCTGCGCCGCATCACGTCTCGGATTGTGGCGGACGGAACGGCTACATCACGATCATTGATGAACAGACGCTTGAACTCTATCGTCGATCGTTTCCCGACGGTTCCACCAGTTCATACAAGAACGAGGTATTGCGGGCGCCGTATTTTGTCGCCTATCGCAAGCGTCCGTGATCCCTCTATTTTCCGGGTTTACGATCAAGTATGATCCGCCTTTTGCGGTAATCGATCTGCGCTTGTAATTGCACAAGCAGGTCGCTTCCGATGACACCGTCGAGTTGCGGAAGCCCCAGGCGTTCATAAGAACTGTTGACATGACTCATGTCGAGCAGGATCGTTTCAAAATAGCGGATCAAACATTCGCCCAGGCACAATTCATCAACCGTCACCTTCATGGTTTGCATGGAACTGGTGCCGAGTCCGGCGGAGAGTTTCTCATCCGGCCGGAACTCATGTTGTTCAACAAAACGGCTGAAACGGTTGGTGTCGAAGACCGATCGGGAAGCGCCGGTATCGATCAGCAGTCTGGCCGGGCGCCGGTTGATTTCCGCATCTACAAGGATATGATACCCCTCTTCCTCGATGGATTGGAGCCGAAAAGGAACACGCACACGATCGCGCAAAAGATTCATCCACTTGGTCATTCAGCGGTTTTGGAGAATAAAAAAGAGCACCCGATAGCGGATGCTCTTGTAAGTTCATTTCGAAGAATCACTTCACGGCAGGTTGTTGCATGTTATCGAGCACGTCCATGACCTCTTTCACGGCCTTGGCCGATGCGCTCACCAGCGCCTTTTCCTCTTCGGTGAGTTGGAGTTCGATGATCTCCTCAATACCGTTTCGTCCCAGTTTCACCGGCACTCCCAGGTAGACGCCATTCAAGCCGTACTCGCCGTTCAGCCAGGCGCAGCAAGGGAAGATCCGCTTCTGATCCTTGATGACCGCCTCCACCATTTGGGCAGCGGCTGCACCCGGGGCATACCAGGCGGACGTACCCATGAGGTTGACCAATTCGCCACCACCCTTCTTGGTGCGCTCGACGATCGCGTCGAGTTTGTCCTTTGCAATAAGTTCCGTCACGGGAATACCAGCAACGGTGGTATAGCGCGGCAGCGGAACCATCGTATCACCATGGCCGCCCATCAATACAGCCTGGATGTCCTTGGGCGATGTGTTCAACGCTTCAGCCAGGAATGCACGGTAGCGGGCCGTATCCAAAATACCTGCCATACCGAAAACGCGACGAGAGTCGATCTTCGCCGTCAGGTATGCGCAATACGTCATCACATCAAGCGGATTCGACACAACGATGATGATCGTGTTGGGACTGTATTTGATGATGTTCTCCGTTACGGAACGAACGATGCCGGCATTGGTCGCGATCAGATCGTCGCGGCTCATACCGGGCTTGCGGGGCAGACCGGAGGTAATGACGACAACATCCGAGTCAGCCGTCTTTGAATAATCGTTGGTGGAGCCGATCAGACGCGTATCGTACAGGTTGATCGGACTGGTTTGCCACATGTCAAGCGACTTCCCTTCTGACACGCCCTCTTTGATATCAAGCAGAACGACTTCGTGCACGAAATCTTTCTGCGCAATAACATCAGCACAAGTGGCACCCACGTTACCGGCGCCTACGACAGTTACTTTCATGGATTATGGGGTTTTCCGAATTGGTTGTTTCTGAGATTAACGGAGCCCAAAAGTACGAACTCCGGGAGGATACCGAAATGGCAAAAATCATCCGATATCGATGGGAGGTTGTGGAATTTGATCGAAAAGGGCTGTGTTTAGACTTGCGGGGAATTTTGTGAACTGTTGATAAGTGGGGACTAAAAAATTGCTTTTTTCGAAGGATTTCACTAAATTTCGTTTTAACAACCCTCTGCCACTAAAAGTTACATTTTATTGAAAATTCCAGCATTGTTTGATTGTCTTTGCCCAAAAGACGATTCTCTGAGCCGCCCAAGTATCGGGCACTCAACTTGCTGGCCATTTTACCTCGAAGACGATTCCGATCTTCTTCGAAACCTTAACTCTTAGCACGTAACCACACACGACGCATGAGGATACTTTTACGCTCCACACTCGTACTTCTGCTCTTCTTTTCCGGTAAAGCCTACGCCCAGAACTATAACATGGGCAATTCTTCGATTTCCACCTGTAGTGGAAATTTCTACGACAGCGGTGGCAATGGCGCCGGGGCAGGCGCGAACTACAACAACAACGAGAACTACACGATGACTTTTTGCTCGAGCACACCCGGGCAATGTGTGCGACTGACATTTACCGCGTTCAACATCGAGTCAGGATTTGATTACCTGAGAATATACAATGGCTCAACCACCGGCGCTCCCCTACTCGGCACCTATACCGGAACAACCAGCCTTGGAACCGTAACTGCAACCAGCGGTTGTTTAACACTTCAGTTTACCTCGGATGGTTCGATCAATTATGCAGGATGGGCCGCAACCGTTTCGTGCGTGACCTGCCCCGGCGGACCTTGTGGTTCGACCTGCAGTGGCGGACCTGCCCCTGCCAACGACGCATGCAGTGGAGCGCAGAACCTTGGCCTACTGCCGGTTCCGGCTTCGTGTCCCAGCGGAGTCGGCACGCCACTTTCCCTGAATACCACCAACCTGTGCGCTACGGCGGAAATGCCTTACACCTCCATGCTTGGCTGTCAGCCTACCGGCAATATGGCCAGTCCTGCCTCCGATGTCTGGTATCAATTCAGCATCACAGGACCGACGCTGAACATCAACCTTACGGGGCTACAAACACCGGAGGTTGGTTTGTATTCCGGCAGCAACTGCAACAACCTCGTACCGCGTGGTTGCGCGATTGGCGCGAGCGGAACGTTGAATACATCTTTCGGCGGACTTGCGCCCGGTACCTACTGGTTGCAAGTATCCGGTGGAAACCTCAACGATCAGTGCAATTTCAATCTTCAACTACAGAATAATTTCGACTGCGCGGGTTGCGTCATGGTCAGCAACCTGACCGTCAACCCACCACCGGTAAATGGAACTTATCAGGCTGGACAACTCGTCAATTTCTGCTACACGATATCCGACTATAATCAGACTTCCGTCAACTGGCTGCACGCCGTTATTCCTAGCTTTTCAGCCGGCTGGGACCTCAGTACCCTGACGACTACCATGCCGGCCAACTGTTCCGGTGCCGGTGCCTGGACCTGGAACAACGGCCTTGTGACCAGTTCCGCTACAGGACTTGTCGTAGGACCGGGGTTCTTCTACGAATCTGCACTCGGAAGTCCTGGCGGTGTCATGGATGGTAATCCGGGGAACAACTTTGGCGATAACAATGCACTGAATACCTGCGACTGGACCTTTTGCTTTTCCATTCGGACCTTACCACCAGGACAATGTATACCCGGACTTCCACTCAACATTGCCATCGACACTTACGGTGATGGTGAAACCGGCTCCTGGACTTCCTTTGCTTGCAGCGGCGATCCGATCACGCAGTTCTTTGCACAGCTTGCGTGTTGTACGCCTCCCGTTGTCAATGATTTTCAACCTCCTTGTCCCGGCTCGACGGGTTCAGCAGTCGCTACCGGCCAGGGTGTCGCGCCATGGAATTATATCTGGCGAAATGGCGGTGGCACCGTTATTCAGACGGCAAATAATATCAACGGATCAAATACGCTGAGCAATCTGTCTCCCGGTACTTATTCCGTTACCGTAACAGATGATGCCGGGTGCACCTCAACGGCAACCTTTACGATCAATAACGCGACTCCTGTCACAGCAGCGGGCAACATCACCAACCTATCCTGCAGCGGAGCAAACAATGGCGCGATTGCCGTAACACCTTCCGGCGGTACAGGGCCGTACACGTATGCCTGGAACCCGAATGTCGGCACTACTGCAAACCCTACCGGCCTGGCCGCCGGTACATACACCGTAACAGTAACAGATGCCAATGGCTGCACAGGCACACAAACATTCACCGTCACACAAGCTCCTCCGGTAACCGCTTCCATCGCTCCGACAGCCGTCAGTTGCTATAACGGAACGAATGGTTCCGCGACCGTCACTCCCGGTGGCGGAACCGGACCGTATACCTACAGTTGGTCTCCAACCGGCGGTTCAGGGGCTACCGCTTCGGGACTCGCTCCGGGTTCATACGTAGTCACAGTAACGGATAGTCGGGGCTGCACGACGACCGCCTCAACAACGATCACACAACCAACGCAGATTACTGCCCAAATCAACAGCAGCACCAATGTAACCTGTAACGGTGGTAGCAACGGTACCGCCACGGCAGCAGGCAACGGAGGAACTCCCGGCTACACCTATGCCTGGGCACCTTCGGGCGGAAGCGGAGCAACAGGAACAGGACTGGCTGCCGGTAATTATACGGTCACGATCACCGACACGCGTGGCTGTACCGCTACGGCGAACATCACGATCACACAACCTCCCGTCATCACAGCTACCATTCAAAATGTAACCAACGTCACTTGCAATGGTGCTGCAGACGGTTCGGCCGGCGTGAATGCCGGTGGCGGCAACCCTGGTTATACGTATGCATGGACCCCTTCCGGTGGTAACAGTTCGACTGCCAGCGGACTCGGCGCAGGCACTTATACCGTTACGGTCACGGATGCCAGTGGTTGTACCCGCACAGCAACCGCAAACATTACACAACCGCCGGCGCTTACCGCATCGGTCACCCCGACTCCTGCCGACTGTAATGGAGCAACTGATGGAAGCGTGAGTGCGAATGCCGGAGGTGGAACGGGGCCCTATTCCTACAACTGGTTACCGGCCGGTGGAACCGCTGCTACGGCAACCGGACTTGGAGCCGGCACTTATACTGTTACCATTACAGACGCTAATGGCTGTACGCGTAGCGCGACAGGAGCAGTCACGGAACCTTCTGCGATCACCTATACCAGCAATACGACCCCGGCCACTTGTGGTGCCGCGGATGGATCGGCTACCATCACACCTGCCGGAGGAACGGGCCCGTATAGTTATTCCTGGACACCATCCGGTGGTAGCGGATCAACGGCTACCAACATTCCGGCCGGCGCCTATAATGTAACCATCACCGATGCCAATGGTTGTACTGTTACGGCTGCGGTTGGCGTCTCCAACACCAACTCCGCCACAGTCGCCATCAATGCATCGACCGATGTTTCGTGTAACGGTGGAAGTGATGGAACAGCTACGGCGACCATATCCGGTGGAAGCGCCCCATTCACCTATGCCTGGTCTCCTTCCGGAGGTGCCGGTGCTACGGCCAACGGATTGCAGGCCGGGAACTATACGGTCACAGTCACCGATGTGAATGGATGCAGTGCAACCGCAAACATCGCTATCAATGAACCACCCTTACTCACCTCCGCGATCGCCGCGTTTGCGGATGTAGTGTGTGCCGGAGACGCTACCGGTACCGCCACTGTCCTGGCTAACGGAGGGTCCCCCGGCTACAGCTATGCCTGGACCCCGGCGGGAGGCAGTGGTACTACGGCCAGCAATCTGGCCGGAGGAACGTATACAGTTACCGTCACCGACGCAGCCGGTTGCACTTCTTCCACCACGGTTTCCATTAACGAACCGACGCCGGTCACCGCCGCTGTCACTCCAACCAATATCACCTGCAACGGTGCCGCAAACGGCAGTGCAAACGCTACCCCGGGTGGTGGCACCGGCCCTTACACTTATACATGGTCGCCATCCGGCGGTAGCGGGGCTTCCGCAAGCGGACTGGGCGCAGGATCGTATACCGTTACAATTACCGATGCGGCAGGTTGTACGGCTACCTCATCCGCCAACATCGCAGAACCTGCCGCTCTGATCGCCAATCTTACACCTGCCGACGTGAGTTGCTTCGGAGCAAGTGATGGTAGTGTAGCCGCGACTATCGCGGGCGGCACTGCGCCGCTTGCCTATAGTTGGTCCCCGTCTGGGGGCAGTGGGGCTACGGCCAGCGGCCTTGGACAAGGCAGTTATACGGTAACCGTGACCGACGCGAGCGGATGTACGGTTTCCGCCACCGCTGCGATCACCGAACCTCCACAAATCAATGCACTCATCACCAATAGCACCTCTCTGCTTTGCAACGGGGATGGAAGCGGATCGGCCACCGTCTCTGCGAATGGAGGATCCGGCGCATTGTCCTATACCTGGTCCCCAACCGGCGGAAACGGAACTACTGCAAGCGGGCTGGATGCCGGCAACTACACCGTTACGGTAACCGATGCAAACGGTTGTACGATAACGGCCGCCGTCACCATCAATGAACCCCCTGTCCTCACCTCCGCGATAACTGCCTCAACGGATCTGCTTTGCAATGCGGGTGCCGATGGTTCAGCTACCGTAACGGCCAACGGCGGCACTGCTCCGTACGCTTACACTTGGTCTCCTTCAGGAGGAGCCGGTACCACCGCCACAGGATTATCGGGTGGCAATTACAGCGTGCTGGTTACAGATGGTAACGGCTGCACCAGTTCATCGAATATCACCATCAACGAACCGCCGGCCATTCAGTTAAATGTAAATGGCACGGATGCGACCTGCGGAATGCTGAATGGCTCCGCGACTGTTTCCGTCAATGGTGGTACACCGACCTACAGCTACAATTGGACACCTGTCGGCGGAACCGCCATCACCGCAACCGGCCTGGATGCCGGAAACTACACCATCGAAGTGACGGATGCCAATGGTTGCATCCAACGGGCCAATGTGTCGCTGACGAATTCACTTCCTCCGGTTACCAGTTCCTCCGTTACGAGCAATGTCAATTGCAACGGAGGCAGCAACGGTGCCGCCACGGTAAGTGTGAGCCAGGGAACTGCGCCGATCAATTATTCCTGGAGCCCTTCCGGCGGCTCCGGAAGTTCCGCGTCCAACTTGCAGGCAGGATTTTACACAGTGACCGTAACGGACGCTCTCGGCTGTACCGCTACGGAGAATCTTACCATAACCGAACCGCCACTACTCACAAGTTCAATCACCGGAGGTGATGTTGTCTGTGGCGGTCTACCGACGGGTTATGCCGCGGTTGATGCCAGCGGCGGTACACCCGGATATTCATACTCCTGGGCACCGGGAGGAGCCGCGACCGACAGTATCGCTTCCCTTACCGGCGGCAATTATACTGTCACGGTTACAGATGCAAACGGCTGTACAAGTTCGGCCGCAATTACGGTAGCCGAACCTCCAGTACTGACCACTTCGACTGCTTCCAGCGATGTCTCCTGTTTAGGTATCTCCGATGGTTCAGCTACCACCACTGCCAACGGAGGAACCGGTGCCTATACCTACAACTGGGCACCGTCCGGTGGTAGCGGCGCTGCAGCTTCAGGACTTGGCGCCGGAACGTATACGGTTACAGTTACCGACGCAAATGGCTGTACGGTCACCAATAGTGTCACGGTCGCAGAACCAACCCAACTGAACGCGGCCCTTACGACCAGCAGTATGGTGAGTTGCAACGGCGGCAATGATGCCACTGCCGCTATAACTGCGGCTGGTGGAACCGTCAACTATTCCTACAACTGGGCTCCCTCGGGCGGAACTGCCGCCAACGCGACAGGCCTTTCGGCAGGCAACTATACCGTAACCGTAACCGATGCCAATGGTTGTACTGTCACGGTGACTGTACCGATCACCGAGCCGACTCTTCTAACCAGCAACATTCCCGCCAGCACCAACATCTTGTGCAACGGTGGCAACAATGGAGATGCAACGGTCAATGCAAATGGCGGAACACCGGGTTATAGCTATTCCTGGTCGCCTGTCGGCGGAACCGGTACGCTTGCGTCCGGACTCCAGGCCGGTAATTATACCGTCACAGTTACGGATGCCAATGGTTGTACCAGTACGGCGGCCGTGACCATCACAGAACCGCCTCTCCTGACCTTCTCACCTAACCCCGTAACCGACGTTGCCTGCAACGGTGGAAACGATGGCGCCGCCAGTGTGACCATCGCCGGCGGAAGTCCGGGGTATACTTATGCCTGGAGTCCTTCCGGCGGTACCGGTGCGAATGCTACAAGTCTCACCGCTGGTAATTATACAGTCACCGCAACGGATGCCAATGGCTGCACCGTCAGCAGCACGTTCTTGATCAGCGAACCGACGCTCTTGTCACCGCTGGCAAGCAGCACCGATGCCTTATGCAGTGGCGCAAACAACGGAACTGCCAGTGTCGCTACCAATGGCGGCACTCCCGGATATACCTATTCCTGGACTCCATCAGGCGGAACGGGGGCGAACGCGACCGGGCTTGGAGCAGGTGTTTATCAGGTCGTGGTAACGGATGCAAACGGTTGTACTGCTTCCGCCACAGCCATCATCAGCGAACCGTCCGTCCTGGTTTTAAATGTCGCAGGGACCTCGGATGTGAGTTGTTTCAATGGAGCTGACGGAACCGGATCGGTGACGCCCACCGGCGGAACCGCCAACTATAGTTATGCCTGGTCACCGTCTGGTGGCACGGGAAGTTCGGCGAACGGACTTTCAGCCGGTAGTTACACGGTAACGGTCACCGATCAAAACGGATGCACCGCGCAGGTTCCGCTCACGATCAATCAACCCACGCAACTGACCGTACAAGCCAGCGCCATCGATGCACGCTGTAACGGATCCACGGATGGCAGTATCAGTGCGATTGCCAATGGAGGAACCGGACCTTATGGTTATACCTGGAGTCCTGGTGGAGCTGTTACGGCGGGTGTTAACAATGTTGGAGCCGGGAACTATTCCGTTACGATTACCGATGCCAATGGTTGTACAACTACCGGCTCAGCGACCGTTGCACAACCGGCCGCGCTTAGCGCTTCTGCCACACCTGTGGCGGTTACCTGCAATGGAGGGTCGAATGGCACGGTTACCGTGAATGTGAACGGTGGTACAACAGGTTATTCCTATTCGTGGTTCCCGGGAGGTGCCACCACGGCGAATGCATCGGGCCTTTCGGCAGGAGCCTACAGTGTCACGATCACGGATGCCAACGGCTGTACCACGACTGCAGCCGCAACGGTCACCGAACCGTTAGCGATGCAACTCTCCTTATCTTCCACTCCATCGGTTTGTGGTGGAACGAACGGTTCGGCATCTGTTTCAGTAGCCGGCGGAACCGGCCCCTACTCATATTCCTGGTCGCCCGGTGGCGGCGCCGGCAGCACGATCAACAATGTCGGTGCCGGAGCATATTCCGTGTTAGTCACGGATGCAAATGGTTGTACACAAAGTGATATCGCGAACGTTGGCAATACCGGCGGCCCGACTGTCAGCGCCAGCGTCAATCAACAAGTCAGTTGTGCAGGTGGAAATGATGGTCGTGCTACGGTTACCGTTTCGAGTGGCACGGCTCCTTATTCTTACGCCTGGTCGCCTTCCGGCGGAAACGGTGCTACCGCCAACAGCTTACCAGCGGGTAATTACAGT
>WBZP01002229.1_pt1 | contig 22556 bp, 17 predicted proteins | sample 5204301 | NCBI WGS metagenome assembly WBZP01 (sample SAMN12412401, study PRJNA552823) | activated sludge metagenome | isolation source: activated sludge from nitrification reactor of wastewater treatment plant... | place: USA: Pennsylvania | collected 2017
TACCGATGAGGCGTTCAATGGTTTCTATGGTATCGATATTTCACCTTCGGGCAGGCTGGGTGTATGCGGTTCCGCAGGGGTGATAGCCGATTCGCTCACGCAGTGGCGGAGGCCGTATACCCTCGTGCAGCCGATAGGCGGGCTCAGTATCGTGAACTTCGTGGATGCCAGCCATGGTATTGCGGCTGGTGGCGGCGGGGCCATGTTGCGCACCAGCGATGGCGGCAACAACTGGGAAAACATCTCCAACCCCACCTTCAACCCCTGGGAATATTATTCCGGACTCTGCTATCTCTCACCCAATGTGCTGATTGCATCTGCCAGCAACGGGCAGTTGTATAAAAGTGTTGACCGGGGAGCTTCTTTCGACCTGCTGTATGTACAGCCGGAGATGGCATCCATTGACGGCATCGACTTTATTAATGAAGATACCGGCTGGATGATCGCTAATGTTCGGTACGCGGATAATGTAAACTACGTCGATACTTTTCACCAGTTTATTTACCGTACCGTTGACGGTGGATTTACCTGGGATACCAGCAGTACGGTATTTCCTTATCATATCGGCTACGGAGAAAGAAAGCAGCTCAAAGCTATCCGGTTTTTCAACAGCAGCGTGGGGTATGCCGTAGGCGACAGCGGAGCAGTATATAAATCCGTGGATGGGGGCGTGAACTGGGTAAAACAGGTGGTGCCTGATTATGCCACCAGTAAAACACTCACCAGTATTGCACTGGTGGATGCAGGCACGGTGTACGTTTCAGGAGAAAGAAATTTCTGGATCAATGAAGGCGCCATGGTGATGAAAACAACCAATGGCGGGAACACCTGGACGATGTGTAATACCGGACTGCAGCCAGCAGGCGGTTATCCCAAAATACTGATGTACAATGCAAGCGAAGGTTTGCTATTTGGCTTCGGGGTAGCCTATGCCACCAAAGACGGTGGCACTTCGTGGACGCCTTATTATACCAATATCGGAGGATTTGTGCAGGAGTTTTATGGTGCCTCCTTTGCCCCGATACCGGGTTGCAGCAGCGGGGTTTGCCAGAAAGTATTTGCGGTGGCGGGCCGGAATATCCTGAAGCTGGATGCTGATGTGGTGCTGCCGGTGAAGTTCAGCAAACTCACGGGTACGCGTACCACAGCAGGGAACCAGTTGTTCTGGACGGCCTTTACCCAGGAAGTGGTGAGCTGGTTTGAAGTGGAGCGTTCAGCGGATGGTATTCATTTCAGCAGTGTGGGCGAAAAAGTTTATCCAGGTACCTCCGGTTACCAGAGTTATAACTGGCTGGATGCAACCGCAGCGGCGGGCAGAAACTTTTACCGCATCCGGGCAGTGGAAAGAACCGGCGCCGTGTATTATACCAATATCATTGTCATTAACCATGCTGAAGCTGCAAAATGGAAATACCAGATCAGTAATGAAACCATGATACTGAACAATGTGCAGGTTCCGCAGGGTAAAGTGAATATTTCACTGCTCAACAGCGCTGGCCAGGTAGTTGGCGTTCGCAGTTATAACCATGGTGGTGGAGCTTTCAACCAGGCTATCCCCCTGCCGGTAAGTGCAAAAGCGGTTTATTATATCAGGATTGATGCCGGTGCGAGTGCGGCTACCATCCGTTTTGTGAAGGAGTAAATGTCCCGTTTATAAAATCCGGTTTCGATGAGGACCATTGAGCAATCTGCACTGCAATCAGCCCGCAAGGGCTGATTGTTTCATTTACAATCAGCGATGCAGTATTTTTACTTACAATCAATCATACATGTATCGCTGTATGCGGAAACGCTCTTTTTTCCTGATCAGACATTGTTTGACAGTTATACTGCTGATGGCGAACCTCGTCAACGGTGTCCGCGCCCAGGAAATTCCGGCCGGTAATATTGGCGACACTTCTGCGGTGTTGTCATTGATCCGGAAGGGCGCTGCGATGGCTGATGGTAAGCCGGATGAAGCGATGCAGTATTTCAAACTGGCAGAACAGGCATCAAGGTCTTTGAATTTTACAGCCGGCCAGGCGCTGGCCAATGCTAAAATGGCCCGCTGGTATTTCGGCAGTCATTCCGATAAAGCCATTGAACACAGCCGGAAGGCCCTGCAGCTTTTTGAAAAAGTGAACGGCTACACTGAGGAAAAGGCAGACGTTCATCTGCTGCTGGCCGAAACCTTTGATGAGCAGGGCCGGCAGGATTCCTCGGCATATTATTATTACCTGCTCAGTAACGAGGTGGAATCCGGAAACATCCAGGATGTAAAACTGAAGATTGATCTGTACACCAAGCTGGCCATCTTCTGGATCAACCTGGATTATGGAAACAGTGAAAACGATGAGTATTTTGTAACGCTCCGGAATTATGTAGACAAAGCAAAGCAGGCCGCAGGTTCCCTGAAGAACAGCCATGACGCCGTTACCAGTGTGTATTTCCTGGAAGGTGCTTATTTCCATGCTCTGAAAAGGTTTGACAGCGCCCGGCACTATTACCTGCGGTATGTGGAAGAAAGAGAAAAAATCGGACAGCTCAGCCTGGCAAGGAAAATATCCGCATTCACCAATATTACCGACACCTACCTGCAGGAAAAGAATCCCAGGGGTGCGAAGCCATTCGTGGAGCAGGTGGAAAAACTGGGCCAGTCGCCGCAGCAAAGCAACTATCTGGTTTTCTTTATGCTCTTCAACAACCTGCTCAAAGGCAGGATGCTCTATCAGCTCGGGGAATATGAACAGGCCATTACCCTCACCGGTGAAACGCTTGAAAAACTGAAATCAACCGGGGCACACCTGCGTACGGAGCTGGTGGATGCGCATCGCACACTGGCCGACAGTTACGAAGCCATCGCCGATTACCGGAATGCCCTTTTGCAGAAGAACCGGTACATTTTTTTAAGTGACAGCCTGATGCGAAAGGATAAAATCGACATGGTGAACCGGCTGGAAGTGCGCTACCGGATCGTGGAAAAAGACAAGATACTGGCCGAGCAGAAACTCAAAATTGCAGCGATTGAAAGCAGGGTGAACAACCGAAATCTGCTGATCATCGCGATCGTGCTTATTGCCTTGTTTTCTGTAATGGGATTTGCCTTATGGCGGAGAAAGAACATACATAAACAAAAGCTGCAGCAGGAGCGGATTGACAACCTGCAGCAGAAAATGGAAATTGAACGGCTGAATGCTACCATTAACGGGGAGGAAAAAGAGAGGGCCAGGATTGCACGGGAACTGCATGACGGCATCGGCGCTTTGCTGACGGGTGCCAAAATGAATTTTGAACTGGTAAAGAAAAACAGCCAGTATACACACAACCCTGATTTTGTAGAAGGGTTGAAATTGCTCGAAGAAACGGCGGCAGGCCTGCGCGATACAGCTCATAATATTATGCCGGAGGTGCTGCTCCAGGAAGACTTGGCGGATGCCGTAAGGTCGTTTTGCGAAAGGATGACAGGAAAGGGGGGTGCCCGGATCAGTTTTCAGACACTGGGCCGTCCGGTGAAAACAGACGCATTGTTTAACCTGACGGTTTACAGGATCATCCAGGAGCTGGTTCAGAATGTGCGCAAGCACGCACGGGCTTCCTCCCTGCTGGTGCAGATGAATTTTCAGCCCGGTGGCGGGCTGGATATTACCGTTGAAGACGATGGCGTGGGGATGGACCCCGAAAGCGCCCTGAAGTCGAACGGTATCGGCCTCAGCAATGTTAAAGAAAGGGTGAAGCAGCTGGGCGGAAGAATGGATATCAACAGCAGCCCCGGTAAGGGAACCAGCATCTATCTGGAATTTGAACAGGTAAAAACAACAGCGGCGCATGATTAAACTGGCAATTACCGATGATCAGGTGATTATTCTCAATGGTCTGCAGAAAATACTGGCAGATGTACCAGATATAACGGTGACGGGTATCTACAAAAATGGCGATGAGCTGCTGTCCGGCATGGAAACCGAGCTGCCCGATGTACTGCTGCTTGATCTGCAGATGCCCGGGAAAACCGGTATTGAACTGGCAGCGATCCTCACAAAACAGTACCGGAATGTGAAAATCATTGCCCTTACCAATATTGATGTGGTTGCACAGATAAAGAAAGTGCTGAAGCAGGGTGTTACAGGTTATCTCCTCAAAGATGCCAGTCCGGAAATTTTGGTGGAAGCGATTCATACCGTGCATTCCGGCGGCCAGTATATCCAGGAACATCTGAGGCAGGCATTGCTGAGCAGTTTCAGCAACAGCACCGGCCGGCAGATTGTAACCCGCAGGGAAAAAGAGATACTGCAGCTGATTGTGGATGAATTCACGAACCAGGAAATCGCCGACAAATTATTCCTGAGCCTGCGTACCGTGGAGAATCACCGGAACAACCTCCTGCAGAAACTGGATGTAAAAAATACAGCAGGACTGGTAAAGGTGGCCATACAGGAAGGGCTGGTGGGATGATTGCTCTTATTAGCAGACAGCTGCATCCGATGAATATTGCCGGAAAGAAGCTGACAAAATGGAAAATAAAAAAGGCCGTATAGACATACAGCCCGTTTCAAATCCAATTTCCTATGAAAAACCACCCGTACAACGCACGGGGCACACCGCCTATTGTGCCGGTGGCCAGGTTTCCTTTTATTTTAACGGTATTTTTTTATGGACTGGATGGCAGCAGGTTGTTGCGCTGCAGACTATCGGTACTCCGCTGCTGAATCAGCAACTGCTGCCGGTAGTGATAGGAGGCATTGAGGATATACTGGTAAAACTCCACGGTATTGCTTTCGCTGGTGAAAGCGAAATCCGGCCGGTAGAGCCGCATGAATTCTTCCAGCTGGGTGCCGTTCAGCCGGGTGATGCGCCGCACCGTGGCTTTATTAAACCGGTAATTGATATAGTTTTCCTGTTCCTGCGCCATCAGCCGCTCCCTGGTTTTTTTCATCATTTTGTTCCGGCGGAAACGGAAGATGTTGATGAACTCTGCCAGGTCCAGACCGGTAACGCCCGAGTAGCTGTTGCTGCTGAGGGCGAGGCCGGGTTTTTCATAATTGAAATACTTCGCGTTGCGCAACCGGTTTTCGATTGAGTCCTGCCGGTAGGTACGGCTGTACACTTTTACCTCTTTCAGGGTGCGGAATTTTTCAGTGACACGGATGTGCAGCGCGATGTCGAAATGGGCAATATCCGGTATCTGCCGTACCGAAAAACGGGCGGTGGGCTTTTCGTTGTAGATAAAAGTGAGCGAATCGGCATCGGAAGCAACGATGCTGTACCGGCCGTTTGAATCGGTGCGGGTAATGATGCCGGAAGTGCTTTTCACCAGCACATCTTTAACGGGAATGCTGCGGGTACTGTCGTATACAGTTCCGGTTACAGTGATTTGTGCCGGTACAACGGCTGCCAGCAGGCAGGCAATAACGGTAAGGGATATCTTGAGTAAAGCAGTCAACTGCTGGTTTTAAAGGACGCAATATTAGGGGAAGCCACCCGAAACCAGGCGAAGAACGCCGACTTTAACGCAGGTTTATCAGCCGGCCAGCAGTTTTTCCAGCACTTCGGGGTAGTGCCGGTGCTCCAGCTGCTGCACTTTGGCTGCCAGGCTGGCCGGGGTATCGCCGGGCTCCACGGGGCAGGTTGCCTGGAAAATCGTTTGTCCGTGATCATACTGCTCATCCGCATAATGGATGGTGATGCCGCTTTCCCGTTCACCGGCCGCCAGCACCGCTTCGTGTACATGGTGCCCGTACATACCCTTTCCCCCGTATTTGGGAAGCAGTGCCGGGTGAATATTCACTATACGGCGGGGAAAAGCCTGTATGATTGCCGGGGGAACTTTCCATAAAAATCCGGCTAACACGAGGAAACTTATACCTGCCTCCCTGAGCGCTGGTAAATAGCCATCTTCTTTATTAAATCGCTGTTTATCAATTAATAAGATTTGAATACCGGCCTCCTTTGCTATGGTAAGCACCCCAGCCGCCGGGTTGTTGCTCACCACCAGTTTTACCTGCACCCGGGGATGGTTTTGAAAATGTTCCATTATCCGGCGGGCATTGCTGCCGGCACCGCTGGCAAAAAGGGCGATCCGCACTTTTCCCCGCTTTTTACCACTGATGCGTTTCCAGAGTTTTTGCAGGTATCCCCTGAAAAAGCGGAATTGCCCGAGGGGGATGCTGATCATTATGACACAGAGCGGCCAGATCAGCGTTACCACCAGCAGGTACAGCAGGAACCAGCTCACTCCCTTTTCCAGTCCGGTAAGCATCATCAGCCGCTTTCCCAGGTAGCCGCAGAGGCTCCCCCCCAGCGCAAAAGTGCTGATCACCCCGAAGAGCTGCCAGCCGTTTACCTTCCATTTTTCCTGCAGTTTTTGGAACATGCCGCAAAAGTGCCGCAAATAATTCAATTTTCCCCGGCAGGGTCAGTAAAGGCCCCGGTTTACAAATTCGTGACAAAGACATCCTGAACATTCAACAAACCGCTGAAAATCAACTCAGACAAGGAAAAAATTTTTTTCGCACTGTTGATAATATGTGAACTTACATACTTATTTTTGCAGCCGAATAAGGATATTTTTCCACACTATCATCCTTGACAAACTGTATGAGTTGCACTAGAAAATCCTTCTCTGATGCATTTGCAGGCATCCTGCTCTTTGCACTCCTCTCCTTTTCCAATACCGTAACCGCTGCTGATGGCGAGGCTTTGTTCAAAGCCAACTGCGCCAGCTGTCACAAACCCGATGAGGATTACACGGGTCCGATGCTGAAAGACGCGCGGAAGCGGGCCCCCAACCCTGAGTGGACGTACAAATGGGTGAATAATGTGAACAGCATGATCGATACCGATCCCTATGCGAAAGCCCTCAAGGCCAAGTATGGTTCCGTGATGACGCAGTTCAACCTGCCGAAGGATGATATCAAAGCGATCCTTGACTGGGCAGACGCCTATGTGAAACCTGTTCCCGCTGCGCCGGGAGGTGGCGCGGGCGCTCCTGCTGAAGACAATGCCCTGCTTTTCGGAATTCTTACCCTGATCCTGGCGGTAGTGGCCTTCATCCTCCTGCAGGTGAACAGCAGCCTCCGCAAACTCACTGATGAAAAAGACGGCATCGAACGTTCTGAGCCGGTACCTTTCTACCGCAATAAAACCTACCTGATGACCGGCGTGATCGCCCTGTTCTGCTTCGGAGGTTATAAAACCATCAATGCAGCCATCGGCCTGGGTCGTCAGCAAAATTATCAACCTGAGCAGCCCATCTACTACTCACATAAAGTGCATGCCGGCACTAACCAGATCAACTGTTTGTATTGCCACAACGGCGCGCAGGACAGTAAGTACTCCAACATTCCCTCTGTGAATGTTTGTATGAACTGCCACAAAGCGGTGAAAGAATACAAGGGCCCTGATGTACTGGTGCGCGAAGACGGCACACCGGTGAATGGTACCGCGGAGATACAGAAACTCTATGCCTATGCCGGCTGGAACCCCGACACCAAAACCTACGATCGCCCGGGCAAACCTATCGAATGGGTTAAAATTCACAACCTGCCCGATCACGTTTACTTCAACCACAGCCAGCACGTGAAGGTGGGCAAACAAGACTGCCAGACCTGCCACGGTCCTATCCAGGAAATGGGTGAAGTTTACCAGTTCAGCGACCTGAGCATGGGCTGGTGTATCAACTGCCACCGCGAAAGCAAAGTGGACTTCTACAACAAGGAAACCGGTGAGGGCAACAAATTCTACAGCATTTACGAGAAGTTCCACAACGATATCAAGAACGGCAAGCTCGACAGTGTAACCGTTGAGAAAATCGGTGGAACCGAATGTCAGAAATGTCACTATTAATATAATCAGCTTATATTTCAAAAGCTGATTGGCCAATGTGAGAAATTCAGGGAGGAGGCGGAAATTGGCGGATCAGCACATCAGCACATCGACTTTATATGGAAAAAAAGTACTGGCAAAGTTTTGGAGAATTACATCAGTCGGAAGCCTACCAGCAGAAGGCTGCCGATGAGTTCCAGGAGCCATTGCTGCCCCTGGAAGATCTGGACGGCAAGGGGCTGCTCGATGCCAAAAGTCCGCGCAGGGATTTTCTGAAATACCTCGGTTTCAGCACTGCTGCCGCTACCCTGGCTGCCAGCTGCGAAATGCCGGTACGTAAAGCAGTTCCCTACCTGCAGAAGCCGGAATCCCTCATTCCCGGTGTAGCCAACTACTATGCCTCTACTTATGTAAGTGAAGGGGATGTGATCCCGGTGATCGTTAAGCAACGCGACGGCCGCCCCATTAAAATCGAAGGCAACGACCGCTCCGCCATCACCGGCGGCGGTACCAGCGCCCGGGCCCAGGCTTCGGTACTGGATCTGTATGACGGTACCCGTCTCCGTTATCCTACCCAGCACGACGGAAAAGATTTCAAAGAGATTCCTTCTTTTGATGCACTGGATAAAGCCATCACCGAAAAACTGGCGGGCAAATCAGTGGTACTGCTTACCTCTACCCTCAATTCGCCTTCCACATCACAGGTGATCAGCGAATTTCTCGCCAAATACCCCGGCAGCCGCCACGTGCAGTATGATGCAGTGAGCTACAGCGGTATGCTGCTGGCCAATGAAGCCTGCTACGGCAAGCGCGCCCTTCCTTCCTATCATTTCGACAACGCGGAAGTGATTGTCAGCATCGGCGCCGATTTCCTCGGTACCTGGCTGAGCCCTGTTGAATTTGCTCATCAGTATGCCAAAAACCGTCGCATCAACGGGGAGAAACCCACGATGAGCCGGCATATTCAGTTTGAAAGCCACCTGAGCCTCACCGGTTCCAACGCCGATGACCGCTTCATTCATAAGCCCTCCGAAAAAGCAGCGGTTGCCCTCGCAATCCTCGCCAAACTGGGCGGTGGAGTGAGTGCGCCTTCCATTACGGATGCCGCGCTGAATAAAGGGATCGACCTGGCCGTAGCCCAGCTGAGTGCCCACAAAGGCAAAGCGCTGGTAGTGTGCGGCAGCAATGATGTGAACCTGCAGGTGGTGGTGAATGCCATCAATGAAGCCATCGGTGCTAACGGTACCACCATCAACTGGGCTGTTACCTCCAACTACCGTCAGGGGGTAGACGCGGATTTCGTGAAGCTGGTGGAAGAAATGAAAGCCGGCAGCGTAAACGCCCTCCTGGTATATGGCGCCAACCCCGCGTATACCCACGGAAAAGCATTTGCCGATGCGCTGAAGAAAGTAGCCCTCAGCGTTTCTTTCAACCCCACGATGGACGAAACCACGGAACTCTGCAAGTACAGTGTTCCTTCCCATCACTGGCTCGAAAGCTGGGGTGATGCCGAAGCCAAAACCGGCCACTACAGCCTGATTCAGCCTACGATTCATCCTTTATTTAAAACCCGTCCCTTCCAGACTTCCCTGCTGAAATGGGCCGGTAATGCCGCTGAATACGAAACTTATTTCAAATCTTTCTGGACCAGCAAACTGGGTACCGAAGACGCCTACTACCAGGCCCTCCAAACCGGTGTGCTGGAGCCTGCTCCTGCTGTAGCACCTGCTACATACAGCGCTGCCCGCCTGGCAGAAGCTGCCGGGAAACTGGCGGCCGTAAAAGCCGGCAACCATGAACTGGTGATTTACCAGAAAGTATCCATGGGCAGCGGTTCCCAGGCCAACAACCCCTGGCTGCAGGAACTGCCGGATCCGATCTCTAAAGTAACCTGGGACAACTACGCCATGATCAGCCCCGCGCTGGCCAAGGAGTTGCTGAACCTCGACATATCAGAACAGCGCCAGGGTGATAAATATGAAGTAACGCCCGAGAAGCCGGTGATCAAAATCAAGGTAAACGGTACAGAAATGCACCTGCCTGCCCTGATCATCCCCGGTGTTCATCCCAAAGTGGTGGCAGTGGCACTGGGTTACGGCCGTCAGAGCAATAATGCTGAAAAAACAAAAGAATACATCGGGCTGTCTGCCAACGGAGCCGGTGTAAACGCTTATCCCGCGGTAGGTTTTGATGGTACCGGTTTCCGGTATTCAGCTGCGGCGGAAGTAACCAAATCCGACAAACCGGATTATGCACTGGCACAAACACAGGTACACGGTTCATCAGAAAGCCGCCCTGTGATCTATGAAACCAGCCTGAAATCTTTCCTCGCCGATCCGAAAGGCGTGCTGGCGGAAGCCACCCACGAGCGTGAAATGCTCACAGAGGCTTCGAATGGAGAAGATTTCCGGGTGGATGCTACCATCTACCCCGACTTTGTGAAGCCGGGTGTGAAATGGGGCATGAGCATCGACCTCAATACCTGTACCGGTTGCAGCGCCTGCGTGGTAGCCTGTACCGCTGAAAACAATGTAGCGGTAGTAGGTAAGAAGCAGGTGATGGGCGCCCATGAAATGCACTGGCTGCGCATTGACAGGTACTTCACCGGCGATGTACAGAACCCCGATGTGGTGTTCCAGCCGATGCTTTGCCAGCATTGCGACAACGCCCCCTGCGAAAATGTGTGCCCGGTGGCCGCCACCAACCACAGCACGGAAGGTCTCAACCAGATGACCTACAACCGCTGTATCGGTACCCGCTATTGCGCCAACAACTGTCCGTATAAAGTACGCCGCTTCAACTGGCTCGACTATACCGGTTCCGACAGCTTCCCTGATAACCAGGATCCGCTGATTGGTGTGGACCTGAATGATGTAACCACCCAGATGAACGACGACCTCACCCGCATGGTGCTGAACCCGGATGTAACGGTTCGTTCCCGCGGTGTGATTGAGAAGTGTTCTTTCTGCGTGCAGCGTCTGCAGGAAAGCAAGCTCAACGCCAAGAAAGAGCAGGACCCCGCCCTGGTGCGCAATGTGAAGACAGCCTGTATGCAGGCTTGTCCCACCCACGCCATCAGCTTCGGCAACGTGAACGACAAGGAGAGCGATGTATATAAGATCAGGAACGTGGAGCAGAAGCACCGGAACTTCTATGTGCTGGAACAACTGCACGTACTGCCCAACGTTAGCTACCTGGCCAAGGTGAAAAATACCGACCGCCATGTAAGCAATGAGAAAGAAGAGGAAGGCGGACATGGCGCCGGCCACAAAGCAGAAAAGGCCCACGCCTGATAGCTGCTTAGAGCTGTGAAGTACAAGTGTGCGACGCCACTGAAGCTGACCAGGGTATTACTGCCTGGTACAAAAAGTAAATAAAGAAAGCCCGCAGCTGCGGCTGCAAGGTTAAAGCCCATACAATATGTCATTATTAAAGTACGAATCACAGATCAGGGAACCGCTGGTGGATGGTAACAAAGACTATCACCAGGTAACGGAAGAAATCATCCGCCCCATTGAAATGAAACCCAGCAAACTCTGGTATGTTGGGTTCTGGATCAGTGTGGCCCTGCTGTTGTTTGGTGTGTACAGTGTGTACCGCGAGGTTACCTACGGTATCGGTCAGTGGAACCTGAACAAAACCATTGGCTGGGGTTGGGATATCACCAACTTCGTATGGTGGGTAGGTATCGGTCACGCCGGAACCCTGATCTCCGCGATCCTGCTCCTGTTCCGCCAGGGCTGGCGTACGGGGGTAAACCGTGCGGCGGAGGCCATGACGATCTTCGCGGTAATGTGCGCGGGCCAGTTCCCGATCTGGCACATGGGCCGGGTATGGATGGCGTTCTTTGTACTGCCTTATCCCAACAGCCGCGGTCCGCTCTGGGTAAACTTCAACTCTCCGCTGCTCTGGGACGTATTCGCGATCTCTACTTACTTTACCGTTTCACTCCTGTTCTGGTACTCGGGCCTGCTGCCTGACCTGGCAACGGTGCGTGACCGGGCCAAAACTAAACTGCGTAAATTATTATACGGGGTGGCTTCTTTCGGCTGGACAGGCAGCACCAAACACTGGCAGCGCCATGAAAGTCTTTCACTGGTACTCGCCGGTTTGAGTACACCGCTGGTACTGTCGGTACACACCATCGTATCCTTCGACTTTGCCACTTCCGTAATGCCGGGCTGGCACACCACCATCTTCCCGCCCTACTTCGTTGCGGGCGCCATTTTCTCGGGCTTCGCGATGGTACAGACACTGATGCTGATCCTGCGCAAAGTGTTCGCGCTGGAAGATTATATCACCATCGGCCATATTGAAGCCATGAACAAGGTGATTGTACTCACCGGTTCCATCGTGGGTATCGCTTACATCACCGAGCTGTTCATCGCCTGGTATGGTCAGAATCCCTATGAATGGTATGTGTTTAAAGAAAACCGCGCCAATATCTGGAGCCCTTATGGCTGGAGCTACTGGCTGATGATGTTCTGTAACGTGGTTTCCCCGCAGATGTTCTGGTTCAAGAAGCTGCGCCGCAACATCGTGTTCACTTTCTTCATGAGCATCATTGTAAACGTGGGTATGTGGTACGAACGCTTTGTGATTATCGTTACCTCTACCTACCGTGATTACCTGCCTTCTTCCTGGAGTACTTACTATACGCCTTCTGTATATGAGATCGGCTTCTACCTGGGTACTTTCGGGCTGTTCTTCACCTGCTTCTTCCTCTTCGCCAAATACTTCCCGGTAATTGCCGTTGCGGAAATCAAGAGCATTCTGAAGACTTCAGGAGAGAATTACAAGCGTAAGATGACCGACCTGGAGAAGAAGGATTCGGAGAAGTTCTTTATTGAGGAAGTGGGGCATGCACACTAAAAGGTTCAAGGTTTAAAGTTTAAGGTTCAAGGTTGAGAACTTTAAACCTTCAACCTTAAACGTTCAACTTTGAGTTTATTATAGTTTAAAATAACTGAGGGTCTTCAACCATCAGACTAACAAACGAAATATGGCCGGAGGAATTAAAAAATTTGTTGTAGGCTGCTTCGATGACGAGGCGGTGCTGTTTCCTGCTGTGAAAAATGTCAGGAAAGCGGGCTACAAGATTCACGATGTGTACACGCCCTTCCCGGTGCATGGTCTTGACCATGCGATGGGCCTGCGTGAAACCAGCCTGCACACGGCCGGTTTCATCTACGGCATCACGGGTACGATCACGGCGCTGACCTGCATTACGTGGATTTTCACGAAAGACTGGCCGCTCAACATCGGTGGAAAGCCGCACTTCGCACTGCCGGCCTGGATACCCATCACATTCGAGCTGACAGTGCTCTTTGCAGCGGTGGGCATGGTGCTTACTTTCTGCTACCTCTGCCAGCTGAGCCCCTTCATTAAAAAGCATCATTTTCATCCCCGCGCCACCGATGACCTGTTTGTGATGGCCATTGAGTGCACGGATAAAACCAATGACGAGGAAGTACAGGCTTTCCTGAAAAACGCCGGCGCCCAGGAAGTGAATGTGCAGGTTGCTGAAACCGGCTGGTGGCTGGGCCGCTACGACCGCGAGCAGAAGCTGTACAAAGAATACGAGAAAGGTTATTAATTGATTACTACCTAACAGATACCAGATAAATGAAACGTTTCAACTTTTTCTGTGCAGCAGCGGTGTTTACACTGGCAATGGCTGTGGCAGGCTGCAGCAATGATAAGACACGTCCGGGACGGATTTACGTACCTGATATGGCGTACAGCCGGGCGGTAGAAACTTATGTGCTGCTGGACTCTACGAAATTCACCCGCAACCCGGCCGACCGGGGCAGGGAGATTTTTTACAATGCCACCCCGGTAGAAGGTACCATGCGTGCCGGCGATCTGCCGCCTTATACCCTGCCCAACGATTCGGCCGGGTATATCCTGAGTGCACAGGTAAAGAACCCGCTGCCTGCTTTGACCGGAAAAGACAGTGCGGAAGCAAGCCGCCTGTACAATATCAACTGCGCCATCTGCCACGGGGCAGACGGTAAGGCCAACGGACCGCTTGCTACCAAGGTAGGCGGTGTGGTGAACCTCACCATGGATCAGTTTGTGAAAATGACCGATGGTACCATGTATCATTCCATTCATTACGGCAAGAACAACATGGGCAGTTATGCTTCCCAGCTGAGTCCGCGTCAACGCTGGCAGATCATTCAGTATGTGCGTACCCTGCAGCCGAAAGGGGCCGCAGCAGCTGCACCCGCGGCCGCTGACAGCAGTATGGTTGCCAAAAAATAATCCCGGTGCCGGGAAGCCGGCCCGCAACAACAACAGTTCGGCCCTTTGGGGCAAGTCATTAAAATACCATTTTAGATGAATCATTCATTCGAGTTACCGGGCAGTTATAAGAAGTGGACCATGGGCCTGATCGGGGCCGGTGTCATTGCCTTGCTGTATGGCCTCTTTATGTATCACCCCTTCACCCATGCCGGGCATGGCGAGCATCCCGAGAGCACCCGTTTCTGGGCGGTATTGCTGCAGAACAGTGTATTCTGGCTGCTGGTGGTGAATGCCAGTATGTTCTTTATCGGGGTTACCACCCTGGCAATGGGCGGCTGGCAGGTAGCGCTTCGCCGGGTACCTGAAGCTATTTCCAGCGTGGTACCTGTACTGGGTATCATTGCACTGGTGATTCTGATGAGCATTGTATGGGGCGGCCGCGACGATATCTATCACTGGGTGAATAAAGAAGCGGTGGAGGGTGATAAAATCCTGCGGGGTAAAAAGGGCTTTCTGAACCCGGTGTTTTTTTCCGTATTCAGCCTGATCACCGTAGCACTCTGGCATTTCCTTGGTCAGAAAATACGTTCGCTGAGCCTGGAGAGTGATAACGCCGGACACATGGACTATGAAGCCGGTGACCGCTGGATCAAGAAAAATATCATTTACGCTTCCGTATTCATTGTGGTGTTTGGTTTATCAGTGGGTTCTGTTCTTCCCTGGCTCTGGCTGATGAGCATCGACGCGCACTGGTACAGTACGATGTACAGCTGGTACACCTTCGCCAGTTCATTCGTGTCTGGCATGTCACTCATTGCACTTTTTATCGTGTTTCTCAAGAACCGCGGGCAGCTGGAATTTGTTACAGATGAACACATCCACGATATCGGTAAGTTCATGTTTGCATTTTCGGTGTTCTGGACCTATCTCTGGTTCTCCCAGTATATGCTGATCTGGTACGCCAACCTTCCGGAAGAAACCGGGTATTTCAAAATCAGGGTACAGGGTCCTTACCGGGGTATTTTCTTCCTGAACCTGGTTCTCAACTTTGTGTGTCCGTTGCTGATCCTGATGCGTAAAGGATCGAAGCGGAATTACACCCTGCTGAGCTTTATGGCCGTGCTCATTATTTTCGGTCACTGGATTGATTTCTGGCAGATGGTGATGCCCGGCACCCTGAAAGACCAGGCCCACCTGATGCCTTTCGAATTCGGTATTGCCGCCCTCTTTATCGGTATCATCATGTGGAGGGTAGGAGTTTATTTTACAAAGCATCCGCTCACCCCGAAGAACCACCCGTTCCTCAAGGAGAGTATGATCCATCATACCTGATCGTAAAAAGCCGGTTTGCCGGCTTTCAGGTTTAAACAAGAAGAACCGTTAGTAATTAATGTAAATAATTTCGCATCATGACAGGTTTTTTGCTGACCGCTATTGTAGTAATGATTTTCGTAGTCATCTTCCAGATTGCGAAAGCCAGTGAATATGTAAGTGTGCTGAAAGGGGAGGAAAAAGCACGGAAGCAGAACAACAAAATCAACGCCTTCCTGCTGATCAGCTTCCTCGTGCTGGGACTCATCGGAGTTTGGTGGTGTAACGAGTTGTTCATCAACAAAACCCTGCTGGTGCAGCCTGCCGCCTCTGATCATGGTGAAAAGATCGACCTGATGCTCTACATCACCCTGGCTGTTACAGGCGTGGTATTTATCCTCACACAGATACTTCTGTTCTGGTTTTCATTTAAATACCAGGAAAGCGATAACCGGAAAGCGCTGTATTTCCCGCACAATACGAAACTGGAACTGATCTGGACGACGGTGCCTGCTATCTTCCTCACCGTACTGGTGGTATTTGGTCTGAAGTACTGGTTTAAAATGACCGGGGAAGCGCCTAAAGACGCTATTGTGGTGGAAGTAACCGGTCACCAGTTTGGCTGGGAATTCCGTTATCCCGGAGGCGATAAAGTGCTGGGCCGTAAAGATTATAAACTTACCAAGGGCGCCAACAACCTGGGCGTGGATTTTGATGATCCGGCCAGTCATGATGATATTCACGTAGGCGCTACTATGCACCTGCCTGTTGGCAAACCCGTAAAATTTGTGATCAATGCGCAGGATGTGATTCATGATGTGGGCCTTCCGCATTTCCGCCTGAAAATGGACGCGGTGCCCGGTATCCCCACCACCCTGTGGTTTACACCTTTGTACACCACCGAACAGATGAAGGAAAAAACCGGCAACCCCAACTTCACGTATGAGATCAGCTGCGACCAGATGTGCGGCAAGGGACACTTCTCCATGCGCGGGGTGATCATTGTGGAATCGGAAGCAGACTATAATAAATGGCTGGCACAGCAGAAACCGGAAATCTGGACCGTTCGTCCGGAAACCAAGCCGAAAGAAGACGCGCCCGCTGCCGACAGCACCCAGGCAACTGCCACACCGGTTGCCGCCCTGATGAAAAATTAATCAAACAAAAGTCATTGTAAATAACTGAACACATGAGTACCTCAGCTACCTTACACGCCACCGACGTTCATTCCGCACACGGGCATGACGATCACGGCCATCATCACCACGAAACATTCATCAGCAAGTATGTTTTCAGCCAGGATCATAAAATGATCGCGAAGCAATTCCTGATCACGGGTATGATCTGGGCCATCATCGGCGGTTTGTTTTCAGTGATTTTCCGCCTGCAGCTGGGCTATCCTGAATCTACTTTCCCCTGGCTGGAAGATTTCCTGGGCCACTGGGCCAAGGGCGGAAAGCTGAACCCCGAGTTTTATTATGCACTGGTGACGATGCATGGTACCATCCTGGTGTTCTTCGTACTCACCGCTGGTTTGAGCGGTACCTTTGCCAACTTCCTGATTCCGCTGCAGATCGGCGCGCGTGATATGGCATCCCCGATGCTCAACATGCTCAGCTACTGGTTCTTCTTCCTGGCATCTGTGATCATGTTCTCTTCCCTGTTCGTACAAACCGGACCGGCCAGTGGCGGATGGACCATCTATCCTCCCCTGAGTGCACTGGGAGATGCATCCAGCGGTTCCAAAATCGGTATGGATCTCTGGCTCGTAAGTATGGCGATGTTCATTGTGAGCTCCCTGCTTGGAGGCCTGAACTATATCTCCACCATTCTCAATCTCCGCACCAAGGGCATGAGCATGACCCGCATGCCGCTGACGGTATGGGCGCTCTTCTTCACCGCGGTGCTGGGTGTACTGTCATTCCCGGTACTGCTGTCGGGTGCCATCCTGCTGCTGTTCGACCGCAACCTGGGCACCAGCTTCTTCCTGAGTGATATCGTGGTAGCCGGAAAGATTCTTCCGAACGAGGGGGGCAGTGCTATCCTCTTCCAGCACCTGTTCTGGTTCCTGGGTCACCCGGAAGTGTACATCATTCTGCTGCCTGCAATGGGCATGTCTTCTGAAATTATCAGCGTAAACAGCCGCAAACCCATCTTCGGATACATGGCGATGGTAGCATCCTTGTTCGCGATTGCTATTCTTGCTTTCCTGGTTTGGGCGCACCATATGTTTGTTACCGGTCTGAACCCCTTCCTGGGTGCCTTCTTTGTACTGCTTACCCTGCTGATCGCGGTACCTTCTGCCATCAAGGTGTTCAACTGGCTCACCACCCTCTGGCGCGGAAGCATCCGGTTTACACCGGCCATGCTGTTTGCCATCGGCTTCGTAAGTCTTTTCATCAGCGGTGGTCTCACAGGTATCTTCCTCGGTAATTCGGCGCTGGATATCCACCTGCATGATACCTATTTTGTTATTGCGCACTTCCACATTGTAATGGGGGTGGCTTCTTTCTTCGGGATGTTTGCCGGCGTATATCACTGGTTCCCGAAAATGTACGGCCGCTACCTCAACAATACCCTCGGCTATATTCACTTCTGGGTAACCATCATCGGCGCTTACCTCATCTTCTGGCCCATGCACTACGAGGGCCTCGCAGGTATGCCCCGCCGTTATTATGATTTTGCCATGTGGGAGTCATTCAAACAGTTTGGCGGACTCAATGAATTCATCAGCTTTGTTTCCACCATTGTGTTTGCTGTTCAGTTGCTGTTTGTATTCAATTTCATTTACAGCATTTTCAAGGGCCGCAAGGTAACTACCCTCAACCCCTGGGGCGCCAACACCCTGGAATGGACCACCCCGATTCGTCCCGGTCACGGTAACTGGCCCGGCGAAATTCCTGCGGTTCACCGGGGAGCCTATGATTATGGAAAAGATGGCCGCGAGTTCATTCCGCAAACCGAACCGGTGGGCGAACATGAGAGCAAGGGTCATTAATTAATAAAGCAGTTCAGGCCAGCTGCCGGCTTTAGCCGGTAAGCGGATGAAAGGAGGAAAGGATATGCAGCCAAACAACAGCAACACCCCGCAATCCTTTTCGCTGATGCTGGCTGCCAAAGTGAAGGATTACACCCAGCTGATCAAATTCACTTTGAGCTTCATGGTGGTGTTCAGTACGGTGGTGAGTTTTCTGATCGCCCCGAACGAAAAGTTCTATGACAGGTCAAAAGTAGTGTCTGTGCTGCTGCTCTTCGCGGGCGGTATGCTGGTAACCGGATCGGCCAATGCCATCAACCAGGTGGCGGAAAAAGATACCGACGCCATCATGAAACGTACAGCTGCCCGTCCGGTAGCCAGTGGCAGGATGACGGTGCAGGAAGCGTCCGTTTTCGCGTTTATCGCGGGGACGGCCGGGGTTTTCATACTCTGGTACTGGTTCAACTGGGAGTCGGCAGTCGTTGCCTTGTTCAGTCTTTTTCTGTACGGATTTATTTATACTCCGCTGAAAAAGGTGAACTCCATCGCGGTGCTGATCGGTGCCATTCCCGGGGCTATCCCCTGCCTGATCGGCTGGGTGGCCGCAACGGGTCAGTTCAGCGCCGGTGGCTGGATACTTTTTGGAATCCAGTTTCTGTGGCAGTTTCCGCATTTCTGGGCCATCGCCTGGATTGCGCACAACGATTACAGCGCAGCTGGTTTCAAACTGCTGCCCGGCGATAAAGGACCTACGAAGTTTACGGCGCTGCAAACCGTGATTTACAGCACGCTGATGATTCCGTTCGGTTTGCTGCCCTATTTTGTTACACTGGTGGAGTACGGGCATAAGCAGCCCATGAGCGGCTGGGTGAGTATGTGCATCATTGCCGTCTGCAATCTCTGGATGGTGCTGATGAGTGTGAAACTCCTGTTGAAAATGGATGCGAAGAGCGCGCGGATGGTGATGTTCAGTTCTTACTTTTATCTGATGATTGTTCTGCTGGCCCTGTTTGCCGACAGAAATTATGTGCCGGGCATCTGACCGGTTAAATAAAAAAAATGACCCCTTCGGGGGAGGTGGCCTATGAGTACCGTGGCAATGCAACAAAGAAAAAAAATTCATCCGCATAAGTTCACCCTCTGGGTGGCGATTGCGAGTGTGGTGATGATGTTTGCGGGCCTGACCAGCGCATACATTGTAAAGCGGAACCAGGCCAACTGGCTTTCCTTTGAACTGCCGGTGGCTTTCTGGTACAGTACAGCCGCCATCCTGGCCAGCAGCGTAACCGTTTGGCTGGCACAGCAGCGGTTCCGGAAAAGACAGATGGCTGAATACCGGGGCTACATTACGGCCACCCTGGTACTCGGTTTGCTCTTTGTAGCATTGCAGGTGATGGGCTTCAGCGCCCTGGCGCAAAATGGCCTGGATTTACGCAGGAACGTTTCCGTTTCGTTTCTGTATGTAATCATCGGCCTGCATGCCCTGCACGTGCTGGGAGGTGTGGTGGCCCTGCTGGTGATGTTTCTCCGGGCTTTCGGCCGTAAGGTGCGCAGCTATAACCCGGTACCGGTGGAAGTGATGGGCACCTACTGGCATTTTGTAGACGCGCTCTGGATATATTTATTGATTTTTTTACTGATGATCCGATAATTTTTTAACCTCATAAGCGAATAGTTAATGTCAACAGCAGCTTTGCACAAGGAAACGAAATGGTGGGCCGGAGGCCGCAGCCCCTTTAATGCCAGCTATGGCAAGGTGATGATGTGGTACTTCCTCATGAGCGATGCCTTCACTTTCGGCGCCTTCCTGATCAGCTACGGCACCATCCGTTTCAGCCAGAATTTCTGGGCCGATCCGAACCAGGTGTTCAACGCGTTTCCCGGATTTGGTCACCAGGACCTGCCGCTGGCCTTCGTGAGCCTGATGACGTTTATCCTCATTTTCAGTTCTGTTACCATGGTGCTGGCTGTACATGAGGGGCACAAAATGAACCGCAAAGGGGTGGAGAAATATATGATCCTCACCATTCTCGGTGGTTTCGCGTTCCTGGCCTGCCAGGCCTGGGAATGGACGCACCTGCTCACCGGTGAACATGTGGCCATCCTGCAGAACGGAACCCTGGACGTGGTACCCACCACGGTGAAAATGAATCCCTGGGGTGCACATGCCAGTCCGGAAGCCATCGCTGCCGCCCTGGAAAAAACTCCGCATGAACAACTCGCTGCCATTGCTTCCACCATCCATCATGGAGGCGCCCATCATGACGTGAGCGCTATGTCGCATGCCCAGCTCATCGATACCATCAAAGGTGCCGGACTGCATATCAATTATACCGGTCCGATCGCATTTGGCGGTTACTTTTTCGGCATCACCGGGTTCCATGGTTTCCACGTATTCAGCGGGGTGGTGATCAATGTGGTGATGTATATCAAAACCCGCCTCGGACATTTCGATCAGCGCGGCCATTACGAGATGATTGAAAAGGCCGGATTGTACTGGCACTTTGTAGACCTCGTTTGGGTATTTGTATTCCTTTGCTTCTACCTGATCTGATCAACAGTAACTAATAAATGCATTTAAAATAACATTATGAGCGAACATCAGCATACCCTCTCATCACCCGAAATCACTTTTGCACATGAACCGGCCCAGGGTACCGGCAGAATCTGGAAAGTATTCTGGCTGCTCTCGGTGGTAACGATTATTGAACTGGTGCTGGGCTTCGGACTGGCCCGTCACTGGTACGGCAGTGAAGGCATGATTCTTTTCGTGAAAGGGGCCATCTGTATCCTGTCGCTGGCCAAGGCTTACTACATCGTGTCGGTGTTTATGCACCTCGGCGACGAAGTGCGTAATTTCATTATGACCATTGTAGTTCCCCTGCTGCTGTTTGTATGGTTCATCGCCGCCTTCCTTTGGGATGGAGACAGCTGGAAAAACCTCCGCAACCGGTATAACGGCATGCCCGCCAAAACCGAGCAGGTAACCCCGGCTGTGGAAAAAGGTGCCAAGCACTGATCCTGCCACTGAACAAACTTTTCTGCCACCCTGCTGTAATTAGCAGGGTGGTTTTTTTCAGGGATACCGCAGATTATTTAGGCGGGTATTCAGGGAATCTGACCGGCAGGAGATAATTTTGCCGCACAAACAAACAGGCGCAGATTGTATGAATAAAAGAGCGATAGGGGGGCTGATGCTGGCAATATTGTTGCCGCTCACCGGGTTTCTGCTGGTGAAATGGTACAGTGAAGATACGGTGCAGATGCCCCGTCGTTACTTTTTCGACCGGGTGGATACGGTTACACGGAACGGCAAAAAAACTGTGGATACCGCCTGGCACCGGGTAAAGAATATGACTTTTACCAACCAGCTGGGGAAGGAAGTAACGCTGGATTCCCTGAAAGGGAAAATACTGGTGATTGATTTTTTCTTCGCCCGTTGTCCGAGTATCTGTCCGGGCCTCGCCACCAGCATGCGCAAGCTGCAGCAATCCTTCAGCAACAGCCGCGACAGCATTGTGCAGTTTATTTCCATCAGTGTGGATCCGGACAGGGATTCGGTGCCGGAGCTCCGGAAATTCGCCAACCGTTTTACCAGCAACCACGACAGCTGGTGGTTTGTAACCGGGGATAAGAAAGCCATTTATGATTTTGCGCTGCAGGAACTCAAGGCCAGCATTGCGGATACCAATGTGGATACCGCCTTTATTCATACTGAAAATTTCTTTCTCCTCGACCGCGAACGGGTGGTGCGGGGATGGTACAACGGATTCGACAGTGTGAAGCAGGCAAGGCTTGTTCAGGATATACCGCTGCTGATGCTGGAAAAACCCAAAAAGCGCAGCTTCGGACAGTTCCTGAAAGAACTGTTCAGCAGAAGCTGATCCAGACTTCCGAAGTTTTCAAAACTTCGGAAGTCTGTTCAACCTTCAACCTTTCACTTTCAACCTTCAACTACCCATGCTTCCCCCCGTTCTCACCAAAAACGACGCCCGCGCCAAATGGCTGATCGGCCTGTTCTCCGTCATCGTATTTGCCGTGGTAACCGTACTCGGCCGCTATAACCTGGCCGGCCAGGTAACACTGCCCTTTGATGTACACCTGTTTGCGGCCATCAATGCCACCATCAATGCCACGGTAAGTGTGCTGCTGCTGGCGGGCCTGGTGACCATCCGGCAGAGAAAATACCTGCTGCATAAGCGGCTGATGATGACGGCCATGG
>WBZP01002231.1_pt1 | contig 22552 bp, 18 predicted proteins | sample 5204301 | NCBI WGS metagenome assembly WBZP01 (sample SAMN12412401, study PRJNA552823) | activated sludge metagenome | isolation source: activated sludge from nitrification reactor of wastewater treatment plant... | place: USA: Pennsylvania | collected 2017
GGCGCGAAGCGCTGAAACCCAGCTTCTCAGTAGCTGGGATTCGCTTCGCTCATCGCCAGCCTACCCCATGGCTTTCAGGCGGATAAACTAATAGGAAATGGTATTAGTTCAACAAAACGCCTGTCTCCAAATAAAAAAACCCTTCCGCTAGCTATAGCGGAAGGGTTTCTCATGCAAAGTGCGGCTTGTGTTGGTAAGTTAGTCGATTGGTACGACGTTTTTTAGCTGGAAGTTCATCGTCGGACCGCCAGGAATATACACCAGATCCGCGCTATACACGGCACCGCCAACACTCAGTTGGGGGATATGAATGGTATAGGTGCTGGGATTATAGGTCGCCCGCAACTCATAGAGACTGTACTCCGGCGAATCGCCGGTGGTCGGGCTGAGCGCCGTGCGACGCACTGTAAAGTTATATTCATCCGTGCTGAAGGGGTCGGCCAAGAGTCCACCAAGGATCTCCGGCTGCACTATGACCTCTTGGGTGACCGCCGGGATCACCGTGACCGGTACGGTGCAATAAATGCTCAAGGGCGACAACTGTTGTTCGGTCGCGCCGATCGGACAGACAACAGCCGTATCCGGAATGGACGTTGGCAGAACACGACAGTAGTACACCTGGGTCTGCCCAACTGGCAAACCAAGCAGGGGGTTACAATTCGTCGCCCCCTGAGCGGTCAGGTCTGAGCCGATCGGACAAAGGATCTGGTCTGCGGTATTACAACCCGTATCGGTAGCAAGAATGGTGTAGGTACAAGTAAGCGTGGTCGGATTGATGGCGCCCCGGCAGAAATCGGGTTTGACGATACAGACCCCACCAACATTGGTGGAACCCTGGGGACAGACAGACTCTTCGCCGCCGACTCCGGCAAAGTTACAGGTATAGTCCGACTGATCCAAGGTGCCTTGACAGACTTTCGGTATCACTACGCAGGTCACATCACTACCTGCTGTGATCGTTTTGGCCCCGGCCGGACATTCCTGACGCTCAGGCTCGATCACCACGGTCTCCTTGATCTCTTCCTGCACAACGCCACGGTTCAAGGCCCCGTCTTCACGTTTCCAGACCGGCGCCACGACAAAGTAATAGATACCAGCGTCATGGATACCGATATTGAGGGTCTGCTCCTGGGCGATCCACATGGAATCAATGACGCTATTGCCTAAGGCGCCGCGATCGAAGAGATATTCGATGGCGTTGATCGGGGGCTGACCGATGCTCGGATTGCCCTCGATACCGTTGTCCAGAACATTCTTGTCGACACCACCATCTATTACAAAGACCATCCAATTGGTGGAGCATTCCTCGCCACAGAAGTCGAAGGAGATGATCTCGTCGCCATTGCTGGCAATGACATACCAGTCTTCATCGTTGGCCGAGCTGAGCTGTCCGACGATGCTGACTCCCGAGGCTAACAGATCGGCCCGGGACCAATTGTTGTTATCCTCGGTCTCGGCGTCGTGGGGGGACAAGCCCGGGTTGGTCGGTGAATCCTGATCCGTTTCCGTGACCACGACCGTGAGCAGGTAGTTCAGGCTGGAGAAACCACCAAATGGCTCCACCACGATGTAATAGGTCCCTGACTCGCCGACGGTGACGTCAAAACTGGCCTCCAAATCCCCTTCAGCATTCTCGAAGGCGATATCCACCACATTGGCCTGACCGACGATATTGCCCGCCCGGTCACGAACCGAGATCGTCCAAGCCGTGGATCTGATGCCGGCGATTTTGAAAATCACCGAGATCAAGGCATTATTGCTGGGGGTAGTGAGCCAGAACCAGTCCTTGTCGGTCGAGTTCTTGCTTTGCCCCTGGATGGTTTTGCCCGAAGCGATGGGATCGGCGCCAACGGCGTTCTCGTTCGGTTCGGTTTCTCCAAGATCCGGGACATTGATCAAGGTGCCCAGGGTGATATTGCATGACTGGGGAGCACTCAGACATTGGGCCTTGCCGGCTAGAACACCGTTCTGGTACCCCTGTTTGTAAGCCGCGTCAATCTGATCGGTGACGGCGGTGCCGGGATTCAGACCCGCCGTAGCCGAAGCCGCCCCAAGCATGATGGACAGGAAGGTCGTAAGGAGACGCCCATTGATTCGAGACACGGCTTTACTCCAAATTTTTTGATCTATGATCCGCATATATTTAATTAACACCCTTACCCTGAGCGCTCAAGCCAGCATGCGGATTATGGCTGAACCGGTCACATTTTCAACTCGTTGTGCCCTTATCTTGATTTTACTCAAAAGATTCTTCAGGCTTTGTGCCTATAGTGAGTGACTGATCGCTGTCCAATTTTCTGCCCCATCCTTATTCCGCGGGGAAGTGGCATCCGCCATGCCTGTTGTGTAGCCCGGCCATTCGTCAGCGGGCCTATTGGAGAATACCGTGACCAAACCCATCCCTACCGCCTTGGTCGGAGGCATCCTGATATTTCGGATGGCTTACACCGCGGCCGTCTGTACCCAGGAGGTGGTCCTGGAAGAACCGGCGGCCAATCAAACCTATGCCGGCATCGCCAATCTGCGGGGCTGGGCTGTGGGCCCCAATCCCATTGACCGGGTGGAGATGTATATCGACGCTGCGCATGTCTTTGATGTCCCTTATGGCGCCACCAGACTGGACGTCGGCGCCGCGCGCCCCGATTGCCCGGGTTCCTCGGCCTCTGGATTTTCCATGGCGTTCAATTACAGCAACCTCGTGCCAGGGGTTCACACTTTTACCGCCAGAGCCGTGGACCACACCGGCCTGAGCTTCGAGGATCCAGCCCAGATCTCGGTTATCCGCTTCGGTGACATCAAGTTCGTCACCGCGCAGGATTTGGTCAGCGTGGATGGGGCGACCCTGGCGGGCAGCGGGGATTCGGTGTCGATCGGAGGACTCAAGGTCAAAGACAAGGAGTACGATGTCACCCTTACCTGGAACACCGCCAGTCAAAGTTTCGCTACCGTTCGCATCGTGGAGAAGGGCTCGGCTACCTTGGATCTCCGTGGTAACTTCGCCTACGAACGGACATCCTTCACCTGCCCGGGAAAATCCGAAAAAGGGACCCTTACCTCGAGTTTCAGTAACGGTGCCTTCACCTTCGGCCTCTCCACCTCAAGCCGTTTGAATACCAACTGCTCGTTCAGTGGCGCCTGGACCTATATCTCCTGCACCGCGGCCAGCTATGTCTCGGGGGCTCTCAGTGTAGCCGAGATGGCCACCATCCCGGCCAAGTGTACCGACCCTATCTATAGCCTGTTTTTCAGTAACGTCACCATTCTCGATAGTGACGAATTTATCGGCGGCGGCAATTATTCCGGTGCTCCGGGAGGGGTGGAAGTCAAGCGGCAATAGGTCGCCCAGTGTAGGTTAGGGCACTGGGAGCCACTTCGGGTGGAGTGACTGGGTGAATATCGCCGAAATCAAGGATCTCGCGGCCAGAAAGCACTGATCCCAGCAATCCCCTGTGCCCCATAAGCCAGGGCTATATTAAGGTCACCCGCTTCCATGCCGCCCAAGGCATAGACTGGAAGAGGCATCGGCTCGATAAGATTCGCGAAGCCTTCCCAGCCCAGAGGATGGAGATCGGGATGGCTGAGACTGGTTTTGACCGGGGATAAAACGGCGAAATCCACCCCCAAGGCCGCGGCATGATCAAGCTCCCCTCTTCCATGGCAGGAGGCGCCCAGCAAATATTCTTCATCCAAGGGGCGAGTCAGGTATCGTTGTAATTCAGCGCTTGGAAGGTGTACGCCGTCGGCACCCAGTTCGATGGCTTGGATGGGCGCGGCATTCAATAAGACTCTGGCACCAAACCCATGAACGCAAGCGATCACCTCTCGTGCCAGGGATTGATAAACGAGTCTCGACAAACCCTTGGCGCGGAATTGGACGAGCTTGATGCCGCTCGCCAGGCGGCGCTCCAAGCGTTCGAGAAATTCCTTTGGACGGCTGGGATCTTCGCCTGTGATGAGATACTGCCTGGGTAGTCTCAAAGCGGTCAGGATAGGCCGATCCGCGGCCGGCAACTGGAGCCCCTTGAGTGACTCCTGATGCAGCCACATAAGGGGTTGACCTTCGCCGGAGACCAGCCGCCCGGTCCAGCGTAACACCCGATGGACATCCAACAGCACCTCTATATCACCATAGCTGTGGTGGACCCGGATCAAAGGCTCCACCTCTACCAGGGTGATACCGAGTTCCTCCTTGAGTTCTCTCGCCAAGGCCCGAAAGATACTTTCCCCCGGCTCGACCTTGCCTCCCGGAAACTCCCAGAGTCCCCCTTGGTGAACATGGGCGGGCCGCTGAGTGACGAGTATCCGCCCCCGATCATCCTCGAGAATGCCGACGGCGACATGCAGCGGGCGCTGAGGCATGGCCCGGACTCAGGTACGATATTCCGCATTGATGCGCACATAGTCATAGGAGAGATCGCAGGTGAGCACAGTCGACTCCACCTCGCCCCGTCCCAGATGTACGCGGATACTGATCTCATTCCCCTCCATGGCCTGCTGGCCGGCGCTTTCGCTGTAACCTGGGTCACGGGCCCCTTGGTGTACGATACGCACCCCGCCGAGCCAGATCTGGACCCGACCGATTTCCAAGTGCTCAACGCCGGCCCGTCCCACCGCCGCCAATATCCGACCCCAGTTTGGATCGGCAGCGAATAAGGCGGTCTTGACCAAAGGCGACTGGGCGATGGCATAGGCCACCAGGCGCGCTTCTTGGCGATCCCTGGCGCCGCTCACCTGGACCTGCACCAACTTGGTCGCCCCTTCGGCATCCCGAATGATGGCCCGGGCCAGATCGCTACAGATCTCCCCAAGCGCCCGGGAGAATTGTTCAAACACATCACCCCGGTTGGTTTCGATCCGGGGGGCCGAGGCCCGTCCGGTGGCCATCAACACACAGGCATCGTTGGTCGAGGTGTCGCCATCCACGGTGATGGCATTGAAGCTTTCATCGACTGCCAGGCGCAACGAATACTCGAGCACGGCCTTATTCACGGCCGCGTCCGTGGCGATGAAGGCCAACATGGTCGCCATATCGGGCCGGATCATCCCCGCCCCCTTGGCTATCCCGGTGAAGGTGATCGGATGGCCCCCGATATCCACGCGCCTGGAAACCAGTTTGGGCACTTTGTCCGTTGTCATGATCGCGGCCGCGGCTTTACCCCAAGCGGTATCGCTGAGCGCCGCCAGCGCCGCGGGCAAAGCCCGGCGTATCTTTTCGACGGCTAAAGGCTCGCCGATCACCCCGGTGGAAAAAGGCAGAACTTCCGCAGCTTGACAGCCGGTCAGGTCGGCGAGGGTTTGGCAACAGGCCAGGGCATCCTGCAAACCCGTATCACCGGTGCCGGCATTGGCATTCCCCGAATTGATGAGGAGGTATCGAGGCGCCTGCCGTCCGAGATGCTCTCGGGCCAGAATCACCGGGGCGGCACAAAAGGCGTTCCGGGTGAAGACCGCGGCGCTGGAACTGCCCGGGGCCAATTCCACAATCAGGAGGTCCTCTCGATCCCGATACTTGATCCCGGCACCCGCCGTGCCCACTCGGACCCCCGCCACAGGAAAAAAGGCCGTTTGGCTGGCCATGACTTATAGCTCCATCATTCGAGACGACCATGGCACTGCTTGTACTTTTTCCCTGAACCACAAGGGCAGGGCTCATTACGCCCGATTTTGCGGCCAGCGCGGACATAGGGACGCTGGGCTTCAGCGGCTTCCTCGGCCTCGTCGCCTTGTTCCAGCTTGGTTTCCTCGCCCTCTTCCTCCGCGAATCCCTTGAATTCTTCATGTCTGAATTCGAAATCGCCGGATTGCTCGCGGCGCTGGGCCTCCATGGCCGACACTTCCGCCTCGGTACGCACGACAACCTTGGACAGGACGCCGATAACATCGTGTTTGATCTCTTCGAGCATACGGGAGAACATCTCGAAGGCTTCGCGCTTATATTCCTGCTTGGGGTTTTTCTGGGCATAACCACGCAGATGGATGCCCTGGCGGAGATAATCCATGGCCGCCAAGTGTTCCTTCCAATGACTATCGAGGGTCTGTAGCAAGACCCCCTTTTCGAAATTCCGTAACACCTCGCTACCAACCAGACGTTCCTTCTGCGCGTAATCTTCCTCGATCTGGCGCAGGATACGCTCCCGCAGGGGTTCCTCGTGGAGATCCGGGTCATCATCCAACCAGGATCGAATCGGCCAATGACCAGAGAACTCCCGCTCCAAGGCTTCCGACAGCCCGGGGATATCCCATTGCTCTTCAAGGCTCTGGGGCGGAATGAAGGTATTGATGACCCCCATGACCACATCCCGGCGCATGACGGTGATGGTGTCGGTGATATTCTCCGCATCCATGAGGTCGTTGCGCTGCTGATAGACTACCTTCCGCTGATCATTGGCGACGTCATCGTATTCGAGCAACTGCTTGCGGATATCGAAATTACGCCCTTCCACCTTACGTTGGGCGTTCTCGATCGCCTTGGTCACCCAGGGATGCTCGATCGCCTCGCCTTCCTGCATCCCGAGCTTCTGCATCATCCCGGCCACCCGATCCGAGGCGAAAATACGCATCAGATTGTCTTCCAGCGACAGATAAAAACGGCTGGAGCCGGGGTCTCCCTGGCGACCCGAGCGTCCCCGGAGCTGATTGTCGATACGCCGCGATTCGTGCCGTTCGCTGCCTATGACATGCAAGCCGCCGGCGGCGACGACCTGTTCATGACGAAGCCGCCATCCATCCCGGATCTGGGTAATGGCGTTCGGCTCCGCCTGCGGGCCGAGGGCCAGAATTTCCGGATCCGGGTTACCACCCAACACGATATCCGTACCTCGCCCGGCCATATTGGTGGCGATGGTGACCGCCCCCGCCCGTCCCGCCTGAGCGACGATATGGGCCTCGCGCTCGTGGTTTTTCGCATTCAACACCTCATGAGGAATGCCCTCCTTGTTTAAGAGTTCGGAGAGCATCTCCGAGGTATCGATCGACGCCGTCCCTACCAGCACCGGTTGGCCACGGGCGATACAGTCCCTGATATCCGTAATGACGGAGGTGAATTTTTCCTTGGCCGTCAGATACACCAAATCCCCATGGTCCTGGCGAATCATGGGTTTGTGGGTGGGGATGACAATCACCTCAAGACCGTAGATGTGCTGAAATTCATAGGCCTCGGTATCGGCGGTACCGGTCATTCCCGAGAGTTTTTCATAGAGACGGAAATAGTTCTGAAAGGTAATGGAGGCCAGGGTCTGGTTCTCGTTCTGGATAGCCACCTTTTCCTTGGCCTCGACCGCCTGATGCAGCCCTTCCGACCAGCGCCGTCCGGGCATGATGCGTCCGGTGAACTCGTCGACGATGACCACCTGGTTGTCACGGACGATGTAATCCACATTCCGCTGAAACAGCACATGGGCCCGCAGGGCGGCATTGACATGATGCATGAGGAGGATGTTGGCGGTGTCGTAGAGGCTTTCCCCCTCCGTCAAGAGTTTGCTTTCCATCAGCATCTCTTCCACATGCTGATGTCCCTCCTCGCTCAGAAATACCTGACGCGCCTTCTCATCCACCGAATAATCACCCGGGCCGAATTCTTCCTTCCCCTCGGCGCCGATAAAGGAAGCTTGGCGGGTCAGCCTGGGAATGATCAGGTTGATCCGTTGGTAGAGTTCCGAGTTGTCATCGGTAGGACCGGAGATGATCAGGGGCGTCCGCGCCTCATCGATCAGAATCGAGTCCACTTCGTCGACGATGGCGAAATGCCGACTCCGCTGAACCCGGTGCTCGGGACTGAAGGCCATGTTGTCCCGCAGGTAGTCGAAGCCAAACTCGTTGTTGGTGCCGTAGGTGATATCGCAGGCATAGGCCTCGCGACGGGTACAGGGTTGAAGGTGGCGATAGCCGCCGGTGGATTCGTCATGACCGGGGTCATAAACATAGGAGCCGGCATCCGGCCCCATCCCGCCCGAGGAATTAATGACCCCCACACTCAGGCCGAGAAAACGATACACGGGTCCCATCCAGGTGGCGTCGCGTCGGGCGAGATAGTCGTTGACGGTGACGATATGCACACCTTTCCCTGGCAGGGCATTCAAGTAGGCCGCCAAGGTAGCCACCAGGGTTTTTCCTTCGCCAGTGCGCATTTCGGCGATTTTCCCCTGGTTCAACACCATGCCCCCAACCAGTTGCACATCGAAATGACGCATGCCGAGTGTCCGCTTCGCCACTTCACGGACGGTGGCGAAGGCCTCCGGCAACAGGGTCTCGAGTTCCTTTCCAGCCTGCAACCGATCGCGCAATACCTGAGTCTGGTCCTGGAGTTGGGCATCGCCGCGGGCCTGAAACGAAGCCTCCAACTCGTTGATCTTCGCCACCTCTTTCATAAGGCGCTTCACGACCCGCTCATTCCGGCTGCCGAAAATTTTACTGAAGATATTGCTCATCATGAGGAAAGGCGCTCTATGCCGAAAAATTTTTAATTATATCCAAATCCCCTCAGAATGCCTGATCCCGCTTTTGTCCGATTTGGCCGTCCCAGAGCCATCCTGATCTTGGCCCGGCGTTGAACCGGTTGGAAGGCGTTGCGCCTGCCGCTGAAGCTGTGGTACCAGCCGTCGAACCGGAGGGAATGGCCTACATCGCCGAACCCCGAGATGTGTTCAGAGAGGACAAGCGGTTGAGCGCAAGAGACAGCGATCCGTCACGGCTGGCTCCTCCGTCTGTCGATGCCTCCGGGCCTGGGCGCTTTGACCCCGTCTATTGTTCTTTAATTTAGAACAATGGCTCAATTATACGCCATTCAGTTCTCTAAAAAAGAACAAAAACGGTCATTTTCGGTCAATGCCCGGAACAACCGAGCGCCAATACCATCCCCTCGCTACGGCGCCGGGTGAGAGGGCGGGCTGGAACCCAGGCATGACCTCTAACCAAGTCGACCCCAGACTCTTGCGATCAGCGATGCCGAGGCGGATCAAGGAAGCCGGGGGTCACACTTTTTCCATCTTTCCAGCCAAGCTCGCCGCCTGCGACTTGATACAGCTCTCTCTCGGGCGCCGCCGACGCCTTGCAGGATCGGCAATGGATGATGGCCCGGGTTGGCAGTGGCTCTGGCTTACTTGAATCAGGGGTGATTTGCTACAATCGCGGCGGCGTCGTGGCAATACCTCGTCGCCAATCCCAAATGTCTTGAGAATCATAGCCTTCTCAGTACGTAAAGAACTTTTTGTTCGGCATCCCTCGGTTTTTTGGGCGATCAGGCACTTAGCCCCCAGCGCATAAAGGGCATTACAGGGTGCCCAGGTTTCAGGGGGAGGGACCGCTAAGGCCCGGAAGCGATGACAGACCTCCATCTGATAAGAAATTTTTCCATTATTGCCCATATCGATCACGGCAAATCGACACTGGCCGATCGTTTTATCGAACTCTGCGGTGGACTGAGCGGACGGGAAATGGCCGAACAGGTGTTGGATTCCATGGATTTGGAGCGCGAGCGGGGGATCACCATCAAGGCGCAGAGCGTCACCCTCAACTACAGATCCATGGATGGAACAGATTATCAGCTCAACTTTATCGACACCCCTGGGCACGTGGATTTCTCGTATGAAGTCTCCCGTTCCCTGGCGGCCTGCGAGGGGGCGCTCTTGGTGGTGGATACCGCCCAGGGTGTGGAGGCCCAGAGCGTGGCCAACTGTTACACGGCGATCGAGCAAGGTCTCGAAGTCCTACCGGTATTGAACAAGATCGATCTGCCGTCGGCGGATCCAGTCCGTGTGATACGTGAGATCGAGGAGATCATCGGACTCGAAGCCCAGCAGGCGGTACGGGTCAGCGCCAAGACGGGGGAAGGGATTCGGGACCTGCTGGAGGCACTGATCAAGCAGATCCCGCCGCCTCGGGGCGATGGGGACGAGCCGTTGCAGGCCCTGATCATCGATTCCTGGTTCGATCCCTATCTTGGCGTCATCTCGCTCATCCGGGTGGTCAACGGTGTCCTGCGCCCGCGCGACCGGATCTACCTGATGTCCACCGGGCGAACCTATCAGATCGAGAAGCTGGGCGTCTTTACCCCCAAGCGCCAGGATCGATCTCTGCTCGGGCCGGGCGAGGTGGGATACGTCGTGGCCGGGGTCAAGGATATCGATGGGGCCCCGGTGGGGGATACCCTGACCCATACCGATCGCCGGGCCCAGTCGGCCTTGCCGGGATTTCAACAGATCCAGCCGCGGGTGTTCGCCGGTCTCTATCCGGTTGAATCGGACAGTTACGGAGATCTGCGCGAGGCGTTGCAGAAACTGAGGCTGAACGATGCCTCCCTGTTCTTCGAGCCCGAGACCTCCCAGGCCCTGGGGTTTGGTTTCCGTTGCGGTTTCCTCGGTATGTTGCACATGGAGATCGTGCAGGAGCGGCTGGAGCGCGAATACGATCTGGACCTCATCTCCACGGCGCCTACGGTCATCTATGAGGTGGTGACCACTGATGGCGACCTGGTGCGGATCGAAAATCCGGCGGATCTTCCCGAGGCCACCAAGATCAGCGAGATCCGGGAGCCCATCATCGAGGCCAGCATCCTGGTACCCCAGGACCACCTGGGGAATGTCATCAATCTGTGCGTGGAAAAGCGTGGCGTGCAGAAAAACCTGCAATTCCTCGCCGGTCAGGCCCAACTCACCTATGAATTGCCGCTCAATGAGGTGGTGTTGGACTTTTTCGATCGTTTGAAATCGGTCAGTCGGGGCTATGCGTCCTTCGAGTACGAACTCAAGCGCTTCAGCTCGGCTTCCTTGGTCAAGCTGGATATCCTGATCAATGGTGATGAGGTCGATGCCCTTTCCCTGATCGTGCACCGCGACCACGCCCAGTCACGGGGACGGGAACTCTGCGAGAAGATGCGGGATCTCATCCCGAGACAAATGTTCGAGGTCGCGATTCAGGCCGCCATCGGCAATAAGGTCATTGCCCGTACCACGGTGAAGGCCTTGCGCAAGAACGTACTGGCCAAATGTTATGGCGGTGATATCACCCGAAAACGCAAGCTGCTGGAAAAGCAGAAAGAAGGCAAGAAACGGATGAAGATGGTGGGTAGGGTGGAGATCCCCCAATCCGCCTTCCTTGCCGTGTTACAAGTTGGCAAAGATAATTGACCGGCGCCTGGGCGCTGTTAAAGGGATCAAGACACCATCATGCATTTCGATTTTCCCACCATTCTCGTCTTCGCCTGCCTGGTTACCGGCGGTATCTGGCTGATCGACTCTCTGTTTTTTGCCGCGGCACGACGCCATCGCCTGCCCGGCCCAGGCGAAACCCAGGTCAAGGAGCCTTGGGTGGTCGATTATTCACGCTCCTTTTTCCCGGTCATCCTCATCGTCTTTTTGGTGCGTTCCTTTCTTATCGAACCCTTCCGCATACCCTCGGGTTCCATGATGCCGACACTCCTGGTCGGCGATTTCATTCTGGTCAACAAATATGCTTATGGAATCCGCTTGCCGGTGATCAACCGCAAGGTGATTGAACTCGGGGATCCGCAAGCCGGGGACGTGATCGTCTTCCGCTACCCCGACAATCCGACCATGGATTACATCAAGCGGGTGGTCGGTGTCCCGGGGGATAGGATCGGTTATTGGAACAAGACCCTCTATATCAACGGAAGGCGTCTCCCCCAGGAAACGGACGGGGTATATCAAGGCGAGGGTGGGGGCGCCCGGGAGACCGGGTCTCTACGTCACTATGAGCAACTCGGGTCGGTCAGGCACGCCATTCTGATCAATCCGAAGGCGCCTGATCTGACCCCAGGGTGTAATGTATTACGCCTAGGCGAGTTCGAGGTTCCTCCGGGAAAGTATTTCGTCATGGGCGACAACCGGGACAACAGCAACGATAGTCGCTGCTGGGGGCTGGTGCCGGACGAGAATATCGTCGGCAAGGCCGTTGGGATCTGGATGAACTGGGATTCCGCACGTAATGGTTTCCCGATCGCCTGGGATAGGATCGGTCAGGGTATTCACTGAAAACCAACACAGCTTGGAGATCGACGATGATGCAAAGCAATCCACCACGTCACCAGGGTGGCCTGACCTTCATTTCCTGGGTGTTCGTATTGGCTATTTTCGGGTTTTTCGTGCTGCTTGGTCTCAAGTTGTTCCCCATCTATTCGACCAACTACTCCGTCAGGCAGGCGATGGAGTCGGTGGGGAAGGAGCCGGGTGTCGGCGACAAATCCAATACCCAAGTGATGGACATGCTCGAGAGTCGGCTGTATATGAACTATGTACGCGACCTGCCCAAGGACGCGATCAAAATCAAGCGTGACACGGATGGCAGGCGCGTGCTGGAGGCGAACTACGAGGTCAGGGAAAAGATCATGTTCAATGTCGATGTCATGGTAGCCTTCAATCATAAACACGGGATCGGCAATTGAGAGAGCCGCTTCCCAGGCTGGCGCAATCGCTCGGCCATGGTTTTTCCGATCCGGATCTGTTGGAAGGGGCGCTGACCCACCGGAGTGCCGGTTCACGAAATAACGAGAGGTTGGAATTTCTCGGCGATGCCATCCTGAGTTTCCTCATCGCCGAAGAACTCTACGCCAAATTCCCCCAGGCCGACGAGGGGCAACTCAGCCGTCTGCGCGCCCTTCTGGTGGGTAAGGAACCCTTGGTGGGCATGGCGCGGGAATTGAATCTGGGCGCCTATCTCAATCTTGGTGCCGGAGAGCTGAGAAGCGGTGGCCAGTCGCGGGATTCCATTCTGGCGGATGCCTTTGAGGCGGTGATTGCCGCCGTCTATCTGGATGGAGGGCTGGGGGCCTGTCGCCGGCTGGTGCAGGATCTTTTTTGCGCCCCGCTGGAAAAGCTTCGGCTCGATTTGGTCATCAAGGATCCCAAGACCCAGCTACAAGAATACCTCCAGGGTCGCAAATTGGCCTTGCCCTTGTACAGCGTGGTGGCCATCGCGGGCAATCAGCATGCCCAGGAGTTCAGTGTCCGCTGTCTGCTCGAAGACCTCGGACAGGAGACCCTGGGGCATGGCAGCAGCCGTCGGCGGGCGGAACAGGCGGCCGCCCAAGCCATGTTGTATCAACTGAGGATCCAGTCCCATGCCTGATCACCGTTGCGGCTATGTCGCCATTATCGGTCGACCCAATGTCGGCAAATCGACCTTGATGAATCGTCTGCTCGGCCAAAAGCTGGCGATCACCGCCCACAAACCCCAGACCACCAGGCATAACCTGTTGGGGATCAAAACCCTGGAACAAGGCCAGATCCTCTATGTCGATACCCCAGGGAGGCATCAGCGGGGAGATTCCGCCCTCAACAGATATTTGAACCGTGCCGCCGAATCCATGGTGCAGGATGTGGATCTGGTGGTCTTCGTCATCGAGGCCCTGCGTTGGACCGCCGAGGACCAGGCGGTACTGGATAACCTGGCCCAGGCCGGGGCCAAGGTGGTGTTGGCGATCAACAAGATCGACCGACTGGAGGATAAAACCAGATTGTTGCCTTTCCTTAACGACATGGGGGAACGCTACGACTTTGCCGCCCTGGTGCCCATCTCGGCGCAGAAAGGGAAAAATCTTCAGGCGCTGCAAGCCGTGGTGTTGGAACATCTGCCCTTGGGTGAGGCGGTCTTCCCGGAAGACCAGATCACCGATCGCCCGGAACGCTTTTTTGCCGCCGAGCTGGTGCGGGAACAACTCACCCGGCGTTATGGCGAAGAATTGCCTTATGCCGTATCCGTGGAGATCGAACACTTCGAGGAAGTCGGACAACTGTACCGGATCAGCGCCCTGATCTGGGTCGAGCGGCCCGGACAGAAAAAGATCATCATCGGCCAGGATGGAGCGGCGCTCAAGGAAGTGGCCACTTTGGCCCGGCTGGAGATGGAGCGGATGTTTGAACACCGGGTCTTTCTCAGCCTCTGGGTGAAGGTGAAAAAAAGCTGGTCCAGCGACGAGGCGAGCCTGTCCCGCCTCGGTTATCGACTTTGACGCCCGCCGGTTCCGGTCTCTGGTTTGTCTGACGACAGCGGGGCGGGCTTGGTCGGTGAGCATGAGTGCCTGAGTGACCATGGCGAGCCTGCAGCCGCTGCAAAGACACTTCGTTCTGCACTCACGCCCTTTTTCCAATACCAGTCTGCTGCTCGAACTCCTGTCCGCCGAAGGTGTGCGTTTCCCCGCCGTCGCCAAAGGGGTCAAAGGCCAGGGATCGAGAACCCAGGGACTGTTGCAACCCTTCCGCCCCCTGCTGCTGGAGGTACGTGGCCGGGGCGAGGTACGCACCCTGATACGCATCGAGCCGGGCGGGCCGCCGATCGCCTTACTCGGACGTCGCCTCTACTGTGGGATCTATATCAATGAGCTGTTGGTGAGACTGCTCGGGCGCAACGACGGCCACGCCAAGCTGATGTCGCTCTATGAAGAGACCCTCGGCGCCTTGGTCAGCGGGGAAGAGATCGAATCCCCTTTACGCCGCTTCGAGATCGGTCTGCTCGGTATCCTGGGGTATGGACTGATCCTCGATCATGACGCCCTGACTGGTCTCCGGGTAGCGCCGGAGGCGAGCTATGAATATCGGTTGGAGCTGGGGCCCGTGCTGGTGGACAATCCGGGAACAGGCGGACGGCACCTCAGTGGCCGGACCCTGCTGAACCTGGCCTCGGGAGAACCCCTGCTGCCGGTGGCCAGACGGGAGGCGCGGACCTTGATGCGCCGCGTCCTGGGCCACTATCTCGGCGACAAGCCATTGAAGAGCCGGGAACTCTTTCAACACTTCGGCGGCCTGTAATACCATCCCAGCGCCTGCCCCTGGCCAGGCCTCTATCCAGCAACGAGCAGAATTGCATGACCGAACAGAGCGAAATCTTATTGGGGGTCAATATCGACCATGTCGCCACCCTGAGACAGGCCAGGGGGACGCGCTACCCGGAACCGATCCAGGCCGCCCTGGTGGCCGAGGAGGCCGGGGCGGATTCCATCACCCTCCATCTGCGTGAAGACCGGCGGCATGTCCAGGAACGGGATGTGCGCATGCTGGCGGAGATCCTGCAAACCCGCATGAATCTGGAGATGGCGGCCACCCGGGCCATGCTGGATTTCGTCTCGAGCCTTCGCCCCGCCGACTGTTGCCTGGTGCCGGAACGGCGGGCGGAACTCACCACCGAGGGTGGTCTGGATGTGGCGGCCAATCTGCCCGCGCTCCAGGAATATTGCTCGGCCCTGAAGGAACAGGGTATCCGCGTCTCCCTCTTCATCGACGCCGATCACCGCCAGATCGAGGCGGCGGCGGCGAGCGGCGCCCCCGTCATCGAGATCCATACCGGACATTATGCCGATGCCCCCAGCCGTGACCTCGCCACCCAGGAGCTACAGAAAATCCGCACCGCCGTGCGTCTGGCCATGGATCTCGGACTGGTGGTGCATGCCGGGCACGGACTGAACTATCACAACGTCCAGGCCATTACCGCCATCCCGGGGATACGGGAATTGAACATCGGCCATGCCATCATCGCCCGGGCCTTGTTTCAGGGCCTGGGTCCCGCGGTACGGGAAATGAAGCGGCTGATGAATCCTGTGCTTTTTATCGAGAACCGAGGACGCTGAGTGGACAGATCCTTTCCCCTGATCGACGACTGTGTCGGCAACACCCCTTTGGTGCAATTGCAACGGCTGCCAGGTGATACCAGCAATCGCCTGCTGGTGAAACTCGAAGGCAACAACCCGGCCGGTTCGGTCAAGGATCGTCCGGCCCTGAGCATGATCAAGCGCGCCGAGGCGAGAGGCGAGATCGCGCCGGGAGATACCCTGATCGAGGCTACCAGCGGCAACACCGGTATCGCCCTCGCCATGGCGGCGGCCATGCGGGGCTATCGCCTGGTGCTCATCATGCCGGAACACATGAGTCTGGAGCGTCGCGCCTCGATGCGCGCCTATGGCGCCGAGATCCGGCTCACGCCCAAAGACGGCGGCATGGAGGCGGCCATCGACCTGGCGCGGCGGATGGAGGCCGAGGGTGAAGGCCGGGTGCTGGATCAGTTCGCCAACCCGGACAATCCCCTGGCCCATTACCAGGGCACCGGACCGGAAATCTGGCGCGATACCGGCGGCGGCGTCACCCACTTTGTCAGCGCCATGGGGACCACCGGCACCATCATGGGCACTTCCAGATATCTGAAGGAGCAGAATCCCGAGATCCAGATCATCGGCGTGCAGCCGGCGGATGGGGCCAGTATCCCCGGCATCCGGCGCTGGCCGGTGGAATATCTGCCCAAGATCTATGATCCCAACCGGGTCGATCGTCTTATCGACGTCACCCAGGAGGAGGCCGAGGAGACGGCGCGGGCGCTGGCCGCCCGGGAAGGGATTTTCGCCGGCATCTCCTCCGGCGGGGCGGTGGCCGCCGCCCTCAGACTCTCTCGGGAGGTGGAACAGGCGGTCATCGTCGCCATTATCTGCGATCGCGGCGACCGCTATCTTTCCACCGGCGTCTTTCGTGCTTGAGATTGCCGCATGAGCCGAAACCGAGCCAAAAAGCTGCCGACCGAACCCATGGTGGCGGAGATCGAATCCTTCTCCCCCGATGGTCGCGGTGTGGCCCATATCGAGGGCAAGGCGGTATTCATCCATGGCGCCCTCCCCGGGGAGGAGGTGAGTTTTCTCCTCAGCGGACGCCATCGGCGCTATGACGAAGGCGTGGTGCAGGAGGTATTGCGGGCCTCCCCGGACCGAACCGAGCCGCGTTGCCCCCACTTCGGGCTCTGCGGCGGCTGTAGTCTGCAACACATGCGGGACGAGGCGCAGATCCGCGCCAAAGAGGAGAGCCTGATCCAATCCCTACAGCGAATCGGCAAGGTGAACCCGGAGCAGGTCCTGCCGCCGCTGACCGCCTCCGCAACCTGGGGCTACCGATCCCGGGCCAGGCTCGGGGTCAAGCATGTCCACAAAAAGGGGCGGGTGCTGGTGGGATTTCATGAGCGAGGTAGCTCCTTCATCGCCGATCTGTCGCGTTGCGAGATCCTGCCTCCCCGCATCGGCTACTTGCTCGAACCCCTGGCGCGTTTGGTGGAAATCCTTTCCATCGCCGATCAGATCCCCCAGATCGAGGTAGCGCTGGGCGATGAGGTGGGTGCCCTGGTGTTCCGCCTGCTGGTGCCGCCACGCCCGGAGGATCTCGCGGCCCTGCGCGCCTTCGGCGAGGCGCACGAGCTGGAGATCTCCATCCAGGAAGGTGGACCGGAGAGCATCCGTCCCTTGGTCGAGTCTCCGCGCGAGCTTGCCTATCGCCTGCCTGAAGCCGGGGTGGAGATCCGCTTCCGCCCCACCGACTTCACCCAGGTGAACCCCGGCCTCAACCGGCTCATGGTCGAACAGGCCAAGCGCTTGCTGGACCCCCAAGCGGATGAGCGGCTGCTGGATCTGTTCTGCGGCCTGGGGAATTTCACCCTGCCCCTGGCCCGGTGCTGTGAACGGGTAGTCGGGGTGGAGATGGAGCCCGGTCTGGTGCAGCGCGCCCGGGAGAATGCCGAGCGGAATGGCGTCCAGAATGCTGAATTTTTCGCCGCCAATCTCTATGCGCCCCTTGACTCGGCCCCTTGGCTGGCCTCCAGGTTCGACAAGGCCCTGCTCGACCCACCGCGTTCCGGGGCCTTCGAGATCCTGGAACGACTGCCCAAGCTCGGCATCAGGCGTATCCTCTATGTCTCCTGTTATCCGTCCACCCTGGCCCGGGATGCGGGGGTCTTGGTCAACAGCCTGGGCTATCGGCTCCGCCTGGCGGGGGTGATGGATATGTTCCCTCACACCTCCCATGTCGAGTCCATGGCCCTGTTCGAGCGTCCCCGCTGAATCCGGGGGCCTGGCGCAAAGATGCCACTCTCCCTCTTGAATACCCCGATCCTTACCGAGCGGTTACTGCTGCGCGCCTTTGTCGCCGGGGACGCGGCGGACCTGGTCGCCCTGGCGGGGGACAAGCGCATCGCCGACACCATGATCTCCCTGCCCCATCCATATACCCTGGACTATGCCCAGAGTTGGATCGAACTCTGCCATGAACAAGCGCGGACCGGGAAGGCGGTCCATTTCGCCCTCATCGCCCATCAGGGTGGGGAGCTGCTGGGCGCGGCCGGCATCCGGGCCATCGAACTTGAACACGAACAGGCCGAACTCAGCTTTTGGCTCGGTCACGCTTGGTGGGGCCAGGGTCTGGCTACCGAAGCCACGGGCCGATTGCTGGAACTCGCTTTTACCCGCCTCGGGCTGAATCGGATCTACGCCTACCAGATAGCCCGCAACAGCCGTTCCGCCGGGGTGCTGAGGCGTATCGGGATGCGGCGGGAAGGTCTGTTGCGGCAGCGGGTGAAGAAATGGGGCCAATTCGAGGATGTCTACCTCTGGGCGGTATTGCGTCAGGATTGGACCGCAGAATGGGGAGCGGGAACAACATGAGCATAGAGTTGACTGCGAGAGGCAGGGGAACCGTCAGGGCTCTGGTCCCTCTCCTTCCAGCACGCCCGGGCATGGGCACTTTGGTCTGATTTTCGTTCTTGTAAAGAGAACAATGCCCATTACTACAGAAGCATTGTTCTCGAAAAAAGAACAAAAATGGGCCATTTTTTGCCCAGGCCCGGAACCGCTCGGTGTCATATCGGCGCCTGTCGGCTCTGTCTTGCCGAGACGGATTCGGGGTCTGAACCCGAGCCAGACCAGGATACAATGTATCCAGCAAGGGGATTCCGCTCTCTTTCCCAAACACAGCCGAGGCGGTGCGGAACAAGCCATGCACATCCTGCTCGTCGAGGATAATCCGGACCTGGTGGCGAACCTTGCCGATTTCTTCGAGACCCGCGGTCATACCCTGGACATCGCCTACAACGGCTATAGCGGTCTCGGCTTCGCGTTGGACAACCACTACGATGTGCTGGTGCTGGATCTGATGCTCCCGGGAATCGATGGTCTGGAGGTGTGCGAAAAGTTGCGGACGGCGGGCCATGCCTTGCCCATCCTCATGCTCACCGCCCGAGACAGCCTGGAAGACAAGCTGGAAGGCTTCGCCAGCGGGGCGGACGATTATCTGATCAAGCCCTTTGCCATGCTGGAGCTGGAGGCACGCCTGGAGGCCCTGCTCCGGCGCCGCCGGCGAGATGGAGAGGGAGGCGGGCCTCGGTTGCAGATCGCCGATCTGGTGCTCGACACCGGCACCTGGCAGGTCAGTCGCGCCGGGCGGCTCCTGGAGCTGCCGCCGATCCCCCTCAAGCTGTTGGATATCCTGATGCGGCAGTCGCCGAAGGTGGTGGGTCGTGACGAATTGGAGCGTGCGCTCTGGGGCGATAATCCGCCCGACAGCGACGCCTTGCGCAGTCACATGCACCAACTGCGCGCCATCATCGACAAACCCTTCGGGCGCCAACTGCTGCACACGGTGCGGGGTTTCGGCTACCGCCTGGCGGTGGACGATGCGCTTTAATCTGGGGTTGCGGCTGCGGGTCACCATCGGTTTCGCCGTCATGGGCTGCGCCATCGGCTTCGGCTTCGGCGGCTGGCTCTATGTCACCTCCATCGAGCTGGATCAGCGTCTGATCGAGGAAGCCCTGTCCGCCGAGGTGCAGGATTACCGTGCCCGGCTGCAACGCAACCCGGCCTCGCTGCCGCCCATGACCGCCACCGTTCGCGGCTATCTGCTGGGACCGGAGCGATCCGAGGCGCTGCCGGCCGGGCTGCGCGATTTGCCTCCAGGCCGTTCCCAGGTACTCCTGGAGGAGGCCTCCTATCTCGTCGCCGTGGAACAGGTGGGCGATCGCACCCTCTATCTGCTGCATAACCGCTCCCAGGTCGAACAGCGGGAGCATTGGTTGCTGGTGTTGATCCTGATGCGCATCCTCGTGACCAGTATGCTGGCGGCCGCTGGCGGCTGGTGGCTCGCCGGGCGGGTGATCGCCCCGGTGCGCGAACTGGCGCGACGGGTGCGGGAACGCCAGCCCGATGACCTGGACACGCCCTTCGCCGAGGGACTGGCGCGAGACGAGGTGGGCGAGCTGGCCCAGGCCTTTGAGCGCTATCTGGCCCGATTGCGTGCCTTCATCGCCCGGGAGCGCGCCTTCTCCGCCGACGCCAGCCATGAATTGCGTACCCCCTTGGCGGTGATCCAGGGGGCGGTAGAGATGTTGCAGGTCGACACCAGCCTCTCCCCCCGCGCCCAGACCCGGGTCGAGCGCATCGCCCGGGCCGCCCGCGGCATGGCCGATCTGACCACCACCCTCTTGATGTTGGCGCGGGAGCGTCCAGGTGCCGCCTCGGAGGTCGAACCCTGTCCGGTCGCCGAGGTGCTGCGGGAGGTGGTGGAGCAGCATCGGCCACTCCTGAGTCATAAGCCGGTGGCGGTGGAACTCGACCTCCTCGCCCAGCCCCGGCTCCCGGTGGTTCGTCCCCTGCTCGCCATCGCCATCGGCAATCTGGTGCGCAACGCCTTCACCTATACCGAAACCGGGCGGGTCAAAATCACGCTGGAGGCCGCAAGCTGTACGGTGGAGGATACCGGGCCCGGGGTACCGCCCCAGGAAGTCTGCTGCCTGTTCGAGCACAGCGACCGCGTCCATCGCGCCAGCCGCGGCGCCGGCATCGGTCTGCCACTGGTCAAGCGTATCGCCGATCGTCAGGGTTGGCGCGTCACGGCCGAGAACATCGAAGGAAGCGGCGCCTGTTTCCGGCTCATTTTTCAGTAAGTTGATTTCCGACGAATCCCTCTCGGGCGATAGGAATTCAAGGCTGGTGCTGCGGCGTCAATCACCGCAACCCAGCTTCTTGGGCAGGCAAAGCGTAGGGTTCGCTCATCGCCAGCCTTCCCTGGCATGCCAGCTGGGACTCAACCTGGGTAACAGGAGCTTTCTGATGATTCTCTGGGTCATGCACCCTTGGGGTGCGGTTGACTCGTACCCGCGCCGGACCTAGTCTTGGCCGAAGTCGGATGATCAAACCGGCCTTTGATCCCATTGGTTCCACCATTCTGTCATCGAGGGAAAATCCATGCTTGTAGCGGGAGATATCGCCCCAGCTTTTGCTTTACCTGATGCCGATCTGAACATGATCGATCTGGCCGACTTCCGTGGTTCCAAGGTCGTGCTCTATTTCTATCCCAAGGACGACACCCCGGGATGCACCATCGAGGCCCTGGAGTTCACCGAGATGATGGACGAGTTCGTCAAGCAGGATACGGTCGTCCTGGGCATCAGCAAGGACAACTGCCAGAGTCATGGGGCCTTCCGCGACAAGCACGGACTCACCGTCCAGTTGCTCGCCGACAGCGACGGCGAGGTCTGCGACAAGTACGGCGTCTGGCAGGAGCGGGAGAAGGAAGGCCACAAGCTCATGGCCATAGTGCGTTCCACCTTCGTCATCGACCGCGAGGGACTGATCCGACAGGCCCTCTATGACATCAAACCCAAAGGACACGCCTTGGCGGTGCTGGATCTGGTTAGGGACTTGCCATGAGATGTCGCCCTTCGACAAGCTCAGGGCGAACGGCGGTTTTAGGCCTGCCATGAGATGACGCTGAGGGAGCCATGGGATGGTCACAAGCCTAATGCGTCTGTTTTCCTTGTATGAAATGTGTGGCCAACAATCGTACGCCGTCGATTCGGGCTGTTAGGCATCATTGATCCAAGCCGCCGCCTTGAAGCTCCGCACCCAGATCCTGCTGTTCCTCTTTCTGTTCGGGTTGGCCCCACTCTTTGCCGCCGTATCCATCAATCTGCCGCTGGTGCTGGATCGCGTCGAGCTCTTCTATCATCGGGCCCATTTGCTCAATCTGCGCGCGGATTTTCGTGACCTCGACCAGCACCTCGCCAGCCGCCACGAAATGGTGCGTCTGCTCTCCAAACTGCCGGAACCCGGGGCCGTGTTGGGAGATACGGAAGATGACAAGGACATCCTCCTCGCCCGCGCCAGATATACCCAGTGGATCAACCAGATCCTCCAGGACCAGCTGGATATCATCCAGATCCTCTTTGTCGCCGATGATGGGCGGGAGCGATTCTGGCTCGAACGCGATCGGGACAGCCATGAATGGAACCCGACGATCGAGGCACCCCAACGCCCGCCGCCATCCTTTATCGAGGCCGGTCTGGCGGCGGAGCGTGGGCGCGTTCTGGTCAGTCCGATCAGCATTGATCGCGAGGCCGCCAACCATGACCCACGTCACCTGCTGACCCTGTTCATGACCAGCCCCATCCTGGGTCGGCCCGCTCCTCCCCCAGAAAACGTGCTCGGCGCCGTGATCCTGACCCTCGACGTCAGCGGCATGGCCCAGGCCTATCATGGCACCCTCTGGGTACGATCCGACGGCAGCTACCTCTCCTCGGGCGGGACGGGACAGCCGGAGGCCTTCAGCGACTTTCCCGGTCTACAGGATATCTTTGCGGCCGGCAAACTGGCGCTTTGGGAGGGGGGGCGTCGCCAGGTGCTCTGGGTGCCCATGTTCGTCACCGAGAACGGAGATTTTCTCTGGGTGGGGCGATCCGTCGATCCTTCACCCCTGGCCCAGTTTCGCAACGCCCTCACCCTGCGCGTCCTGCTGATCATCTGCGCCCT
>WBZP01001296.1_pt2 | contig 22551 bp, 18 predicted proteins | sample 5204301 | NCBI WGS metagenome assembly WBZP01 (sample SAMN12412401, study PRJNA552823) | activated sludge metagenome | isolation source: activated sludge from nitrification reactor of wastewater treatment plant... | place: USA: Pennsylvania | collected 2017
CATCAAAACCAGCACCGCCACCGTCACGGTGACCGTCACCCCGGTCAACGACGCACCGGTCGCGGTCAACGATGCGGTCACAACTACCGAGGACGCCCCACGGGTCATCACACCGAATACCCTGCTGGGCAACGACACTGACGTTGACGGCGACACCCTGAGCATCACCGACGCCGGACAGGGCGCGCACGGCACCACCGGTCGCGCTTCCGATGGCACCATCACCTATACCCCGGGCCTCAACTTCCACGGCACCGACAGCTTCAGTTACACCATCTCCGACGGCACCAGGACCAGCACCGCCACAGTCACGATCACCGTCACCGCCGTCAACGACGCGCCCGTCGCGGTCAACGATGCGGTCACAACCACCGAAGACACCCCACGGGTCATCGCACCGAATACCTTGTTGGGGAACGACACCGATCCCGATGGCGACAGCTTGATCATCACCGCGGCTGGACAGGGCGTACACGGCACCACCAGTCGCGCCAATGACGGCACCATCACCTACACCTCGGACCTCAATTTCAACGGCACCGACACCTTCACCTACACCATCTCCGACGGCACCAAGACGAGCACCGCGACCGTCACGGTGACCATCACGCCGGTCAACGACGCACCGGTGGCCCATAACGACGCGGTGACCACCCTCCAGAACACACCGGTGGCCATCCCCGCGAGCACGTTGCTGGCCAATGACACCGACATCGACAGCAACACCCTGAGCATCACCGCCGCCAGCCAGGGCACTCACGGATCGACCAGCCTGAGCAACGGCACCATCACCTACACACCCACAACCGGGTACGCAGGGGCCGACAGCTTCACCTACACCGTTTCGGACGGCGCGCTCACCAGCACCGCCACCGTGACCGTCACGGTCACCGCCGTCGCCCCGGTAAACCACGCACCGACCGCCGCCAATGACAGTGTCAGCACCGCCGAGGACACTCCGCTGACCATCACGCCGAACACCCTGCTGGCCAACGACACCGACCCCGACAGCGACCCGCTGACCATCACCGCGGTGGGCGCCGCCGGGCACGGCACCACCAACCGCGCCGCCGACGGCACCATCACCTACAACCCGGCCGCCGACTACAACGGCACCGACTCGTTCACCTACACCGTCTCCGACGGCGCCAAGACGAGCACCGCGACGGTGACCATCACCGTCACCCCGGTCAACGACGCACCGGTCGCGGTCAACGATGCGGTCACAACTACCGAGGACGCCCCACGGGTCATCACACCGAATACCCTGCTGGGCAACGACACCGACGTTGACGGTGACACCCTGAGCATCACCTCCACCAGCCAGGGCGGCCACGGATCGACGAGCCTGAGCAACGGCGCGATCACCTACACCCCCAACACCGACTACGCCGGCGGCGATTCCTTCACCTACACGGTCTCCGACGGTGCACTCACCAGCACCGCCACTGTGAACGTGACCGTAAACCCGGACGTCCCGGCCAACGCCACACCGCTTGTGCACAACGACGCGGTGACCGGCCAGTCGGGCGTGCCCTTGACGATCTCACCAAACACACTGCTAGCCAATGACTACGACATCGGAGGCGACCCGCTTACCATCACTGCCGCGAGCCAGGGGACCCACGGAGCGACTACCCTCGCTGCCGACGGCACGATCACCTACACTTCCGTCACGGGCTACGCTGGCACAGACAGCTTCACCTACACCGTGTCCGACGGAACACTCACCGGCACTGCCACCGTGGACGTCACCATTACCCCGGTCAATCGCCCACCCACATTCGATGCCAACCAGGCTGCGCCGGTCACCGATTCGGACGGGGTCGTCACCGGAGTCCTCGTCGCGCACGACCCCGACGGCGACGCGCTGACCTACACCGTCACCACGCAGGCCAACTACGGCACCGGCACCATCGACCCGCACACCGGCCAGTATGTCTACACCCCCGCGAGTACCAGTGCGGACCCGTTTGCAGGAACCTGGAGAGTCGGATCACAAGTACAAGAGTGGGTATTCAAGAAGACCGACGCCGCTACCTACGAGTTCAGTTTCACATCGGACAGCATCTACGGGCCTGCCAATAGCGTCGTGGCAACCGTTACCCAAAGCGCGCCAGACACCTACTCCGGACCGGTCACCGAAGCGACGATTGACTACCTGAACAACGTTGGCGTCAGCAAGTTCGTCAATTCGGCCACCTACCTGTTCACGATGATCGACGCGAACAGGCTGTCAGTAGTTGCGGAGGAGCACTACAGCGACGGCACTACCTTCACGTCGGGCAACACCGACTTCGACCTCACGATCCTGACCAAGATCCCTGCCAGCACCCCGATCGACGGCCCGGACAGCTTCATCGTCACCGTCGACGACGGCCACGGGGGGACGGATACTCACACCGTGACCATCACGCCCACCGACGACGGTCCGCATACACCACTCTCCGCCCAAGACGACGCGCTGACCACCCCTGACGATACCCCGCTACTCATCACCCCAAATATGCTGCTGGCCAACGATTCCGATGCCTCAGCGACGATCACCGACGTTACACAGCCTGGCTCGGGAGAACTGACCGCCAATTCAGACGGCACCTACACGTACACTCCGCATGAGTACTTCTGGGGTGACGATCAGTTCAGCTACACGATCTTTGACGCCGATGGCGTCAACGACGACGCGCCCTACAGCACAGCCACCGTCACGATCACTATCACACCCGTTGCGAACAACGCCACGGTACAGACGACAATGGGTTCTCCGGTGCGGATCCAGGCCGACGACCTGACCACGCCCGTTTTTGCGGACAGCTTCGAGATCGTGACCGCCCAGCCAAGTCACGGAACTTTGATGCCGGTGTCGGTGGGAGAACTGGGGTCCGACCACGTATTTAGCCAGGTTGGCCAGTTAATCTACTCCCCTGAATCGGGATACACCGGCTCGGACAGCTTTAGCTACTACGTCGTCAAGGACGGAGTTTCCAGCAACTACGCCACCGTCACTGTTGACGTCACCCCGGTCGCGAATCAAGCACCCTTCGCGACCTCTGATGAATTCAGCACCACCGAGAACAACGCACTTGTCATCACCCCGGATAAGCTCCTGGCCAACGATTCCGATGCTGAGCACGACACTCTCACAATTACCGGAATCACCCCGGCTGCTCATGGTGTAGCCGCACTGGGCACCGACGGGACAATCACCTACGTCCCCGAATCCGGGTATCACGGAGACGACGCCTTCACCTACACCATCAGTGACGGCTCACTCGAAGACATCGGCATCGTCGTCTTGACGATCACTCCTGCCGCAACACCCGCTCCAGCCACTACAGGCACTCCGGCCGTCCCGCTCATCACGGGCGACAACGGCCATGCTTACCAAATCGTCAGCAAGACAACTGCTGCCGGAGTTGTGTCGACGGCCGTGTTGGTGGCGGCGGCCGACAATTCAACGCACGTCAGCGATTTCATCGCGGGCAGTCTGTCAGGCGCACCGATATTGCGTTCCGATGGCAACCTGGTGTTCAGCACGTTTGAGCCTGCAGGTACGTCAGGCACCGGTACTACGCGGGTGGTGACGGTCGGCGCCGACGGTGTGGCTGCCGTCAAGGCCACGCTGGCCACCACGAGACCTCTCGGCGACATTCTGCTATCCGGCGATGGCGCGATCTACCAAATAATCGAATCTCCAACTGTTCTCGCCACCGGCACATCGTTTGCCGCGGTAGTGCAGAACGGTGCCCTTTGGCGCCTCGGCGTCGACGACAGCTTCGGCGTCGTCTCGCTCGCCGGCCAGGATAGCGGCCTGTACGCCACCGTCTTTCAGGATCCGGGTTCCTCGCTGAGCGTGTTCGGGGCGGACGGCGCGCTGTACATTCCAGTCGAGGTCCACGATGTGACCGCGGCCGGAATCGGAACCCACGCTGCAATCGCCAAGGTTTCGCCAGACGACACGACCACCCTGTTGCCAGTGGGCTCGATGAGCGGGACCAACCCGACGGACACCAGTGTGATCAACAAATTTGCCACCGACAACCACTACGAGATCTTTCTGATCGCAAGCACGATACGTCCCGGCACCGAAGGCGGTGCACCTGTGCCCACCATCGCCTATCTAGAGCTGAACCTGCACTCCAACACGACCGCCAGCGGTGACGTGACAGGCATCGACGGTTCCGGGGGCACCTTTGCAGATGCGGGCGCCGGAGGCGACGCACTGTACGTCGTGTGGCAGACTCCCGGCACCACCGCCACTCACGTTTCAACGGTCGCCGAACGGTTCGCCTGGAGCGTCGACGTACCGGAAACGATTGCCGGGCTTCAGGCGGCCCCGGACGGCTCCGCATACGCGCTATCTGGCGGCGAAATCATCGCGATGACGCGATACGGCACGTTCGTACCGATAGACCTGGGAGCTAACGCGTCCTCGCTCCAGATCGCCCCGAATGGGGACGCCTACGTCACGACGACTGCGGACGACACGAAGATCATCAAAATCTCAGGGCAGGCCGCCCAGATCATCGACCTTGACGGAATCCCCGCCGGCGGCATCAACTCCCCTCATTTGGTGCAATTCGCATCGGATGGAACAGCATTCGTAGCTGTCCATGACGGGGCCAACGCCTGGATCAAGAACATGCAGTCCGGAGCGGTAAGCACAGTCGTTCCGGTGGGATCATCGCAGCAGTTCGCCGTGATCGGAAACACCGCGTACCTGGTGACCACCGGAGCACTCGGCCTGAATGTGCTTGCTGTTGACTCAGCCGATAACGTCGCGATCAACAAGACTGCCGCAACTATGGGCTCGCTCAACGGACCGATAGCCGTCGATTCCGACGGAACGGTCTTCGTCACCGTAGTCGACTCCACCGCAACGCAATCCACGAAGTTCTGGGCCGTTACCGCCACGGACGCTGCACAGGTACTCTCGCTCGGCGCACTGCCCGCGAGCGACGGGAAAACGGTGTTCATCGCATCCGACGGCGCCCGGTACGTGGTCACGGCGACCACCAACGCCGAAGACCGCACCGTCGCAACGCAGATCGACACAATCGGTCGCGCGTTGGTGCAAACTGCCGCCGCAACCGGAGAGTGGCAGCCGCTCGAAAACACCGGCTACCTGTTCGGACACTTCAACGTCAGCGACCCCGATGGTGATCACCTGACCTACTCCATCGAGCCGGTCGGCGATATCGGGCTGCCCGACGATGGGGTACTGCTGGTCGACCCCGAGGACGGAAGCTGGGGGTTCTACCCGTCCGACCAACTGCGGCAACGCGCCAGCGCGATCGCGGCGGATGGCACACAACCCGGGTTGTCCGCAACGTTCCATTGGCGTGCCGAAGACGGCCGCGGCAGTGTGCTCGAGGGCGAGATCACCGCCACCATTCCGCCGAGGGTGGACCAACGGATCAACATCACGGAATACAACTTGAGCACGGATCCGCATACCGGTGCGATTACCGCACTGCTGACCATCACTAATCGCGACGACGAGCCACTCACCCTCACAGTAGATCCGTCCTGGCCTCGGTCCATGGATCCGGACCAGCCTCCAACGCAGGGCAGCGTCGACGTCGAATGGCTCGGAGGGTCCACATTCCGCTGGACGTACCATCCTGCTGCCATAGTTACATCCCCCGGAACGTGGGATGGGTTCACGTTAGTCGCGACCAACGGATATGCCTCCAGCACCCTCGACGAAAGGGTTTATGCAACACCGGGCGACGGGACACACACAAACCCGCCGGCTTCCACCTCCACGACCTCTGTCACCACCAAGCCCCTCGACGCAGCGACCGGAGCGATCACCGGTCAGGTGAGCCAGCCGACGGCTGACGTGGTCTACTCCGTCTCCACGCAACCGTCCAAAGGGACCGTCGTCATCATTGACGCGGCAACGGGCTCCTACCTCTACACCCCGTTCAAAGCAGCGCGGATCGCTGCAGCCACCGAGGGCGCATCCCTGACTGATGTCACCGACAGCTTTGTGCTCACGGCAAAGACGGCCGAAGGCACAGTGGTTGGAACGTCTCAAATCACGGTGCCGATCAGCCCGCTCAACACGCCTCCCGCGGCATCGCCGGCAGTCCAGAACGCAGACAAGATGACTGGTGTCGTCCTGGGCAACATCAACGCCAGCGATCCCGACGGTAACCATCTGGGTTACGAGGTGGCATTCGGTCCGACCGGTGGCACAGTCGACCTCGACTTCTATGGCGGTTTCAAGTACACCCCGACGCCCACGGCGCGGATGGTCGCCTACTCGGATCCGTCGACAGCGTGGGACTACTTCACGGTGATCGTGACCGACGGCCACGGCGGCAAGATCGTTGTCCCGGTTACGGTTAATATCGAACCCCACGAGTTCACAACGACACCGGAGAGCGGACCCGGCACCGGCGACGGTGGTGGCACAGGTACCGGCGGTGGCACGGGCACCGGTGGCGGCGACGAGGGCGGTACCGGCGGAGACCCCGGCACACCCGACCCATGGGCGAACGTCACCTGGGATTCGGTGTTCCACAACATAGGTTCCGAAATCATTTCATGGAGCAGCGACGACCGCGTGATGTTCAGAACAGAGCTCAGGGTCCGTGGGGAAGGCATCTACTCGGACAACACATATCCCGTTACGGAGACCACCTTTGCCGAATACTGGAACTTTGAGTTCCTTGGTCATTGGCCATTCGACCATAAAGATCGCGACTTTTTCCTTGTTTCCTACAACTTCGGTGCGGTCGATGACACTTCGAAAGTCATGCATATCACCGGCTACATGCAGGTGACCAAAGATTCTCCGGGGTTCGCGGGAGTGGTCGTTGACAGAACCATTAGCTTCGTCTGGCCCGCGGACCCCAACCTTGGACTAGGGATCGGGGTCCACGATTCGTTCCCCTGCAACAGCTCTATCGGCAACGGATGCGGGAGCGCGAAGGGCTACGTGTTGATCTCCGTACCTATTGGAGGGTTTCCCTACGATCGAATTCCCGGCGACGGCGGGATGACACCGCCGCCCTGGGAAATTCAGAATGAAGAAGAGGAGAAGATTCGGGCTGATTACATCGGGCGCAGAAAACTGACCTGCAAAGTGATGACTGGCGGCGGACAGGTAGCGATCGCCGTATCAGCCTTTGGTTCAAAGGGCGCAAAGTGGGCGTATGCGCCCATCAAGGGCACGGAGAAGGAACTGCTACACGAGGTGAAGACCAACTGCGAACAAGTCATGCAGCAACAGTGACCTTCGCGGATTCGGTGTTCGCTGGACTCTGACCGACTTTCGGTGGCTCCTGACTACCCGACCCGTCAGGAGCCACCGAAAGTCGTTGTCCCCGAACCACTCACCTGAAATCCCTGGGTAGCACCACCGGCGGCACCGAAGCACGCTACCCCGTCGTCGGTGGCCATGCAGGTGGCGCCGTAGGAATCGATCCGGTGCCCGATGGGCAGCTCCTTGACGACCCCCGGGTAGTCAGGGTTGGCCAGGCGCGGAGTCCCGGCCTTCCGAGTGCCGACGGGCCCCGGCAGCTGAGCGAATACTTCATCATCCGAGCCGTCGACACCCGGCAGCGAAGCCGGAGGTGTTGTGTCGCAACCGATCACACCCCCGCTGAACATCGCCATCTTGCAGGTCAGCCCGCCGGCCACGGTGAACACTGGGAACAGGTTCTTCGCGCCGACGCCCACGACATAACTCTCGTCGCCGACGACGAAGTCCTTGGGATCCGGGAAACCGACCGGCAGGCCGGGGGTAGCCGGACCCACGCTGGACCCGTCGGGGGTAATCGCCAGCCACTGGGCCGCCGGATTCCCCTTGGTGCAGAACACCTTTGCGTCGTCCACCGCGCAGGCGAAATCGTCCAGCACTATCTTGTGCCCCACCGGCAGCACTGCCGCGGCCCCACCGGTCGACTTGACGAATTGCGGGCTGGCGGTAAGCCGCAACCCGCGGTAGGCCTGATCGGCCGACAGCACAATCTGATTCGCTCCACCGGAGGCCGGCGGCAGCGGGCCGTCACAGCCGGCCATGCCCTGCGCCGGCCGGATTGCGCACAACAGTCCGTCGGGCGTCTGGAAGTAGGCCTCACCACCGTCGACGTATTCCTGCGGTGACACTACTGAATAGCCCGACAGGTCGGGCGCCTCGGGGGCGGCGACCGCGGGTGCCGCACCGAGCAAACCGGTGATACCGGTCGCCGCGAGAAGGATTGGCCCGTAACGCATCAGAAGTTGATCATGTGACCGGCCAGGCCGTGGAAGCACTCCTGCAGTGCCTCCGACAGCGTCGGATGGGTGTGCACGTTGCGCGCGCACTCATAAGCGGTCAGGTCCCACTTCTGCGCCAGGGTCAACTCGGGAAGCAGCTCGGAGACGTCCGGTCCGATCAGGTGCCCGCCGATCAGCTCGAGGTGTTTCTTGTCGGCGATCAATTTGACGAAGCCGGTCGGATCGGCCAGACCGTGCGCCTTGCCGTTGGCGGTGAACGGGAACTTGGCGACCACCACGTCGTAACCCTCGGCCTTGGCCTGTTCTTCGGTAAGCCCGAAGCTGGCCACCTGCGGCTGACAGAACGTGGCTCGCGGCATCATCCGGTAGTCGCCCAGCGCCATCGTCTCGGCACCGGCGATGGTCTCGGCGGCCACCACTCCCATCGCCTCGGCGACGTGGGCCAGCATGAGCTTGCCGGTGACATCGCCGATCGCATAGATGTGCGGCACATTGGTATGCATGTAGTCATCGATGCCGATGGCCTTGCGGTCGGTCAGCGCCACCCCTGCCTTCTCCAGACCGTAGCCGTCGACGTTGGGCGCAAAACCGATGGCCTGCAACACCTTATCGGCCTTGAGCTCCTCGGTCTTGCCGTCCTTGTTGACGACGACGGTCACCTCGGAGCCGGAGTCGGTGATGGACTCGACCTTGGTGCTGGTGAGGATCTTCACACCCAGTTTCTTGTACTGTTTCTCGATCTCCTTGGAGACCTCGGCGTCCTCGTTGGGCAGCGCGCGCGGCAGGAACTCGACGATGGTGACGTCGACGCCGTAGTTCTTCAGCACGTAGGCGAACTCCATGCCGATGGCACCGGCGCCGGCGATGATGATCGACCCCGGCAGTTCCCGGGTCAGGATCTGCTTCTCGTAGGTGACGACGTTCTCGGACAGCGAGGTGCCGGGCACCAGCCGGGTCGAAGAGCCGGTGGCGATGATCGCGTTGTCGAACGTGACCGTCTCGGTGCCGCCGTCGTTGAGGTCGACGGTCAGCGTGTGGTCGTCGGTGAACTTCCCGTAGCCGTCGATCTCGGTGATCTTGTTCTTCTTCATCAAGTAGTGCACACCGGCGACGCGGCCGTCGGCGACCTTGCGGCTACGGTCGAACGCCGCGCCGAAGTCGAAGCTCGCCTCACCGCTGATACCGAAGGTCTTGGCTTCCTTGGTGAAGATGTGGGCCAGCTCGGCGTTGCGCAGCAGCGCCTTGGACGGGATGCAGCCCACGTTCAGGCACACCCCGCCCCAGTACTTGGGTTCCACGATGGCGGTGTTCAGTCCGAGTTGGGCCGCGCGGATGGCCGCGACATATCCGCCGGGACCGGCGCCGAGCACGACGACGTCATAGTGAGTCACGGCTCCCCAGCCTAGTGGTGTATCCGCATTGTTTTCAGCGGTGCCTGTGACAAAGTCCGAGTAGCCCTCGCAGGGATCACTGAAAACGGGTGCGGTGTCGGCGATGAAACGGCTGCGGGTGCCGGCCAGACGCCCGCTACCTCACGGTGAAATCAGGCCGTACGCGTAATAGCCATAAAGCAGACCCGCGCCGCAGGCCGCGGCGAACGGCGTCGACATCACACCGAGCGCCACCGCCGACAGCGCCGGCCGGTTCTCGACCATCGCGACCAGCAGCGCGGCCACCATGCACACGATCACCAGCAGCAGGGACGCGAACTCCACCCACGTCTTGTCCATCGAGTGAAACCACCAGTAGTACAGGCCGGCTCCGGCCGCAGCCCCGGCCGCCCACACGCCGGTGACGATCAGCGCCAGTTTCCAGCGCTTGATGAACTCGAACTGGCCCGGCACCGGTACGGGTCCCGACGAGATCGCCCCGGTCGGGTCGATGTGCACCGGGCCCACCCCCGGCGGCGGGAAGTCCAGCTCGTCGACCGTGGCGTAGTTCAGCGGCTCCGGATGGGGCCCGGTGTCGAAGATGGGCGCGTGATGCGGTTGGGTCATCGGCAACGACCCGGTGTCCACGACGTCGACGCTGTCAGACACCGCCCACCACCTGCGTCAGAACCAGCACACCGAACCAACCGGGGGCAAACGCCAGGCAGAAGGCACCCACCGCCGTGACCAACCGGCTGCCCGAAACCATCAACATCGCCGCACCCAGCGCCGTCGGCACGACCAGCACCAACCCGATGGTCAGGTCGGGCCGGACGGTGACGTGGATCAGCATCGTCGCCAGCACCCCCGCGACAACCCCGGCCGCCACACCCAGCAGCATCGCGCTGGTCAGCCATCTTGCCCGCGGAAGGGGGATCACAGTAGAAAACGCTACCGCGCCCCCTGCGGTTAGCCGTGTACCTGCGCGGCGCGCCCCGCCGGCAACGTGCACACGTCGGCGGCTTCGGCGCCCGCGTCTACGATGGCGACGCGCGGTCCGGGCGGACGGTCCCCCTGCGCGTACCGCGCTCCGGTGACCGGCGTGTCCACGCTGAGCTGGCGATTCTCGTCCTCGGTGAACGCCCGCCCGCGGGACAGGAACCGGACCCCCTCCGGGGCCTCCAGGCTGAAACCGCCGCCGCGGCCCGGCACCAGGTCGATCACCAACTGCGTGTGTTTCCAGACGTCGAACTGCGGGCCGGAGATCCACACCGGCACACCGTCGGGCTGGGCGGCGCAGGTCACGTCGAGCAGGCCGAGCAGAACATCGCGGTCGCCGACGACGAAATCGCCGTCGGGGTAGCACATCGGCGAGGAACCGTCGCAGCAGCCGCCGGACTGGTGGAACATCAGCGGACCGTGCCGGCGCTGCAGCGAGCCCAGCTGTTCGGCGGCGCTGCGGGTGATCAACACACGGGCGGGGGCCACCATGCGGCCACCCTACGCGGACGGCGAGAATGTGGACATGGATCCATTCCTGTGGCTCGAGGACGTCAGCGGGGACGAAGCCCTGGACTGGGTGCGCGCACACAACGAGCCGACCATCGCCGAACTGTGCGACGACACGTTCGAGCAGATGCGCCTAGAGGCGCTGGAGGTGCTCGACACCGACAGCCGAATCCCCTACGTGCGTCGCCGCGGGGAGTACCTGTACAACTTCTGGCGCGACGCCACCAACCCGCGTGGGTTGTGGCGGCGCACCACGCTGGACAGCTACCGCACCGACAATCCCGACTGGGACGTCCTGATCGACGTAGATTCGCTGGCGGCCCTGGACGAGATCAACTGGGTGTGGGCCGGCGCCGACGTCATCGAACCGGACCTGACCCTGGCGTTGATCAGCCTGTCGCGCGGGGGCGCCGACGCCACCGTGGTTCGCGAATTCGATCTCCGAACAAGGGAATTCGTCACCGCCGGTTTCGATCTCCCCGAAGCCAAAACGTCCGTCACCTGGGAGACAGCCGATTCGGTGCTGGTGGGCACCGATTTCGGGCCCGGCTCCCTGACCGATTCCGGCTATCCGCGGATCGTCAAGCGCTGGCGCCGCGGCCAGATGTTGGCCGACGCCGCCACGCTGTTCGCCGGTAACGCCTCGGACGTCAGCGTGGGCGCGGGCTACGACCCGACACCCGGTTACGAGCGGCTGTTCATCTCGCGGTCGACGGACTTCTTCAACCGTGAATACTACGAACTGCGCGGCGACCAGCCGGTCCGCATCGACGTTCCGACCGACGCCAGCATGTCGGTGCACCGCGAGTGGCTGCTGATCCGGCCGCGCACCGACTGGCAGGTGGGATCCACGGTGCATCCGGCCGGATCGCTGCTCGCCGCGAAGTACGACGAATTCCTGTCCGGCACGGCCGAACTCGCGGTCGTGTTCCAACCCGACGAGCACACCAGCCTGGAGTCCTACTCCTGGACGCGAGACCGGTTGATCCTGCTCACCCTGGCCGACGTGGCCAGCCGGCTGGAGATCGCCACCCCCGGCAGCTGGGAGCGTGAGCCGGTTGCGGGAGTCCCGCCGAACACGCACACCGTGATCGTCGACGTCGACGAGTACGGCGACGAGATCTTCGTGGACTCCAGCGGATTCACCGCACCGTCGCGCCTGTTGTGGGGGCACGCCGGACAACCGCTGACCGAGGTCAAGAGTGCGCCGGCATTCTTCGACGCCTCCGACCTCGAAGTGTCCCAGCACTTCGTGGCCTCCGTCGACGGCACGATGATCCCCTATTTCGTTGTCGGGCATCGCGATTCACCCGGCCCGGGTCCGGCGCTGCTGGGCGGCTACGGCGGATTCGAGAGTTCGAACCTGCCCGGCTACGCCGGAGTGCTGGGCCGGCTGTGGCTGGCCCGCGGCGGCACCTACGTGCTGGCCAACATCCGCGGCGGCGGCGAGTACGGACCGCGCTGGCACACCCAGGCCATGCGCGAGAACCGCCACCTGGTCTACGAGGACTTCGCCGCCGTGGCAAGCGATCTCGTCGCCCGCGGCATCACCACCGTGGCGCAGCTGGGAGCGCAGGGCGGCAGCAACGGCGGTCTGCTGATGGGCGTCATGCTGACCCGCTACCCGGACCTATTCGGCGCGCTGGTGTGCAGTGTGCCGCTGCTGGACATGAAGCGGTTCCACCAGCTGCTGGCCGGCGCGTCCTGGGTGGCCGAGTACGGCGACCCGGACAATCCCGACGACTGGGCGTTCATGGAGGCGTTCTCGCCGTACCAGAACATCTCTGCCGCAGCTGATTACCCGGCGTTGCTGATGACGACGTCGACCCGCGACGACCGGGTGCATCCCGGGCACGCCCGCAAGATGACCGCGGCACTGGAGGCGGCCGGGCACCGGGTCCGCTACTACGAGAACATCGAGGGCGGCCACGCCGGCGCGGCCGACAACGCGCAGACAGCATTCAAGACGGCGCTGACGTATGCGTTCCTGTGGCGGGTGTTGAGCAACTGACTTGAATTGCCGCAGCAAACTCCCGACAATGGAATGTTCGCCGATTTCAAGGGATAATGATGCATATCGACACTGACGGTTTGCACAGCGGCGCAAACACGTCCTACCGTGCCGCCGACCACGCGCACGAGGGTGCCAGCGGGCTGGCACGGGCCGGGATTGCCGCCTCGATCTTCGGGGACTTCGAAGCGGCGGCAGCCTTCCACGAGGCCGTCACCACCGCCCACGGGAAGCATTCCGCACTGCTGACCCACCACGGTGACCAACTGGGCACGCTTGGAGACAAAGCGCACAGCGCCGCGGCGCGGTTTCGTGACATGGAACACGAGAACGCGGACCGTCTGACGCTCTGATGGGCTCCTATCCCGACCTGATCCATCTCGACATCGGCACGCTCATCGCGGGTGCCGGCGGGGACCCGTGGCGAGTTGATGACACGCTGCAGGCCGGTGCACCGGCCGAGATCGCGCACCTGGCCGAGACCTTCCGGTCCGCCGGTGGATGCGTGGGCGAGGCCGACCTGGCCTTCGTGGAAGCCAAGAAGCGATTCGAGGTTTCGTGGAATCGTGAGGACGGCCGGCATCCGATCAATGACGGCGCCGAACTGCAGGCTCTGACCCGGTCGATCACCTTCCAGAAGGCTCAACTGCCGCGGATCGCCGCCGACCTCGAGACGGTGGCGGCAACCCTGGCCGAAGCGCAACGTTTCTCCCGCGGCGACCTCGACGTACTCAACGGGCAATTGCACGTCCTCGACGCGATGATCGACGCAGCATTGGCCGACCGCCAGGGCACCACGGGTCTGCACAACGACGCAGTCGCGATCACCGCCGACACCCTGGAATCGATCAAAGGATTGCGCGCCGAGTACTCCGAGACACTTTCGCAGTCGCTGACTACGCTGCGGTCCGACGGAAGCGACCCGTCCCATCTTGCGGCAGTCAACGGTGACCGCGCACCCACTGATCAACCTTCGAACCTGTCAGATGCCCTCGACCAGGTAGCGGGTGCCCACGTGCCCGAAGCGGCCGACTCGGCCGGCGAGCCCGGCGGTCCGCCAGCCAACCTGTCGGGGGCGCTCGATGAGATTGCCGGCGCACCAGTGCCCGCCACCGTAACGCCGCCGGCGATATCGGCCGAAGACATCAAGGCGTTCAAAGTCGCGGCACGGCCGGTCCTGGCCGGGCAGGGAGTGCCTCCCGAGCAGATCGAGTCTCGCTTGGCCCAGATCGTCGCTCGCGCGCAACGACAGCCATTGAATCCGTTCTACCGTCCCCCTGAACCGGGGCGAATGCCCGCGCCCGGGTTCGGTGAGGGGTTCGGTGATGCGTGGCGCAACGCCGAGCAGAGCCTGAAGAACCTCGTGGGGCAGGGTGGCCCTGGAGCGACCGGGGTGCTGGATTCGTGGAAGGGGGTGGCCAAGGGAATCAACGACGCGATGACCAACCCGGTAGGCGTCGCCGTCGGCCAGGTTCAACACGCGCTGGACTCGCCCAGCGCGGCGTACTACGCCGGGGAGAAGGCCTTCGACTTTGCCGCCGCAGCCGCGACCGCCCCGTTCGGCGGGGAGGGTGCCGCGGTGCGTGCAGGACTGCCCGCGGAGCTGGTCACCGAAGGCGGGGCGCCGCTCGCTGTCATGCGAGGCTGGGATCCGTTGGGCGGCTTGCCTGCAAACGAATTTCAGAATCTCTTCGGAACACCCCAAGCCCGGATCTGGCCCGACAATGACGGATTCCCGCCCGGCTACGTCCCGCAACCTGCCCACCTACCGGAGGGGACGATCATCGACAGATTTGGATCCGAGTTCGGGCAGTACCTGTCACCGGACGGCACGCCATTCGGTGACCGATCCGTCAGGCCGGAAACCACTGGCGGGCAATACAACCGATACATGATCACCGGGGCGCCGCTGCCCCCGGGATGGCAAATCGTCGAAGGGCCGGTGCACCCATGGTTCGGACAGACACCCACGCCCGGAGCCGTTCAATACATGGTCGTGGGCCCAGAAGGGGTGACGCCGACCGTTAAAGACCTACTCGAGGAAGGAATCATCGATCGTGCCGGACCACCCCTTGGACGCTAGATCGGCCGAACTGCAAACCGAGATCGACCGTTGCGCGGCCCGTTTGGGGGCCCGCCCCATGCCCGTCGGCAAGCGCACCAACGATGGTCTCAACGTCTTCGTTGATGAAGACGGCGCGTACCACTTCACGTTCTACGAGCGCGGCAAGCTCGGATTTGATCGGGTGGGCTCCCTCGACGATCTCCTCTACTGGTACTGCGAGAGCATCGTCAGTAATGAGGCCTCCTACCTGTCGGACCGCAAGCAACGCTTCCAGTACGAATTCGACGTGCTGGCTCGATTCAACCCCGAATGGGCTCGGCGCTTTGTGCGGGAGCTGGCCGCACGCTTCCGTGAGCGCCACCCCGCAGATCCCCAACCAGAGGGCATCGGCTTGCTTCCCGACATCGGCGAAGCGCTCTAATCGCTGGCCTGTCAGCAGTTTTCAAGAGCGCCGGAGGGTGGTTGGCGCCGCCATACTCTGCTGCGCAGCGGCTTCCAGCACCCGCGGGCCGCACCGCGGTCCCCGTCGCTGCTCTGTGCCTAACGCCCTGCGCCAGCGCAGAATGGATGGGCGAGGAATTACCGCGCTACCGGTTCACGCACCGAACGACGCCCGATCCCGCCGATGAGCGCGAGTATCACACCCAGCACCACCAGCACCCCGCCGCCCGCCAGCGTCAGATTCAGCCACTGATGCATGCTCGAAATCGCCTGCTCGGCAAACGATTCAGCGATCTGGCGGGGATTACCGGAGATGGAACCCAGCATGTCGTCCAGATAGCGGCGGCCGAACTCCAGGCCGACCCAGCCGGCCGCACCCACCAGTAGCAGCGAAACACCCAGTGCGGCAATCGCTTTACCCCGTCGCCGGGCCGCCGCGACGGTCAGCAGCGCACACACCCCGGCCAGCGCGGCCAGACCGAAGCTGACCCACGGGCCCCAGGTGGCAACCCGCTGCAGCTGGCCCGGGCGCACCGCCGCGGGCACGTTCTCCGTCAGCGGCACGGGCAGCGTTTGGGGAACCTGGATGCGATAACTGTTCAGCGTCTGCTGGAAGGAGTTGTCGGCGAGCATCGGCGCCAGGTCCACCACCCAGCGCCCCCGGGAATCGAGCTGGGACTGCACGGAGTTGCTGAACATCCACCGGTGTGCAAGGCGGTTCGCCTGCGCGAATTGTCCGGGGAACGCCGAACCCGCGGTGTAGCTGGACGCCAGTGCGCCGACCACCGCCGACGGAACCTCGGTGGTCGCCAAATTACCGATCTGGCTTGCCAATTCACCGGCCACCGCCTGCTGCAGCGCCGGGTCGGAGGCGGCCCGCTGCGCCAGCGCGGCGTAGCCGTCGGCATCGACGACGTTGTGCTGCAACCACATCACCGGCAGTGCAATCGCCACAGCGGCCGTGGTGAGGAGCCACATCAGCGCCGTCAGCACGAACCGCATGCGGTTGCCTCCTCGCCCCGGTTGTTGGCGATGCCCTTGACATAGGCCGCCTGGCCGAGGTGCTGCGCGCAGTCGTCGATGATGCTGACCAGCCGGACACTGGCCGTCACCGGCGGATCCCAGCGGGTGTCGACGACCCGGCCGAGTTCGTCCGCGTCGACGGTGACGACGTAGTCCAGCGTCATCGCGTGCACGGCACGGTAGTAGTCGGCCAGGAGCTGCGCCGGCGCCCGAACCTTGCCGACATCCTCCGCGGAGTGGCCGTAACCGGTGTCCCCGCGCGGCAGATCCAGCCCGATCCGGTCCACCCAGCCGGCGGAGGTCCATACCTGCTCGACCCCGGCGATGTCGGCCACCTGCGCATCCTGCACCCGTGCGCTGTGCCAGATCAGCCACGCGATGCTGTTGGCCTCCGGGGTCGGCCGGTAGAACGACACGTCGTCGGTCAGCTCGCCGGTCAGCGCGTCGACGTGCTCGATGAGCCGGGTGAACGCGTCGCGCAGCAGTTCCCGCACCGCTGTTGCGTCAGCCACGCGGACCGCCTCCGTGGAAGACGGCCTCGACGTTGTTGCCGTCGGGATCCCGGACGAATGCCCCGTAGTAGTTGGGGTGGTATTCCGGCCACAGCCGTGGCTCATGCAGCGGTTCGGCGCCCACGGCCAGTGCGGCGCGGAAGAACGCCTGCACCGCCTCGGGGCCGTCGGCCGCGAACGCGATGTGCACCTCTCGGTTGGGCCCGCCGGCGTCACCGGCCGAGGCGTCGGCGATCCAGAAGGTCGGTTTGCCGTCGCGGCCGTAGCCGATGGCCGAGCCCATGTCGAGGATCCGGGCGTAGCCCAGCACGCCCAGCACCTTGTCGTAGAAATCCCTGGACTTGGTCCAGTCCGAGCAGTTGATTCCGAAGTGGTCGATCATGACGCCCATGAAGCCAAAGTACATTCGGAACATGAAGTACGACCTCGTCATCCGAAACGGCACCATTGTCGACGGTCTGGGCGGCGAACCGTACCGGGGCGATGTCGGGGTGCGCGACGGTGTGATCGCCGCGGTCGGCCGGGTCGAGGGCGCCGCCGGCCGCGAAATCGACGCGACCGGCCTGCTGGTCACCCCCGGCTTCGTCGATTTGCACACCCACTACGACGGTCAGTCGATCTGGAGCGAGCGGCTCACGCCCTCGTCTGCGCACGGTGTGACGACGGCGATCATGGGCAACTGCGGCGTCGGGTTCGCGCCCTGCCGGCCCGAGGATCATGACGTGCTGGTCGACGTGATGGCCGGCGTCGAGGACATCCCCGGTGTGGTGATGGTCGACGGCCTGCCATGGCACTGGGAGACGTTCCCGGAGTTCCTGGACGCCGTCGACCGCGGCCGACGCGACATTGATGTCGCGGCGTTCCTGCCGCACTCGCCGCTGCGCGTGTACGTGATGGGCCGGCGTGGCGTCGACCGTGAGCCCGCCACCCCCGAGGACCTGGCGCTGATGCGCAAACTCGCCGCCGAGGCGGTCGAGGCCGGCGCGCTGGGCTTCGCGTCGTCCCGGCTCACGCTGCACAAAACGGCTGGCGGACAACCGATTCCGAGTTATGACGCGGCATACTCGGAGATCGAGGCGATCGCGCGCGGCGTGCACGACGCCGGTGGCGGACTGCTCCAGTTCGTTCCCGATCTGATGGCCGGCGACTACGAGGGCGCCCTGGCGGCCGTGTTCGACGTCGCCGCCGAGGTCGGACTGCCGGTGACGTTCACCCTCGCCATCGGCAACGCCGGGCCCCCGATCCACCTCGACGCGCTCACCATGGTCGAGAAGGCGAACGCCAACGGTGGCGACGTCACAGCGCAGATCTTCCCGCGGCCCATCGGGCTGGTGCTGGGCCTGGACCTGTCCGGCAACCCGTTCGTGACATATCCGAGCTATCGGGAGATCGCCGGCCTGCCGCTGGCTGAGCGCGTTGCCCAGATGCGCAAACCCGAAGTGCGCCAACGAATCCTGAATGACAAACCCGCTACAGACGGGCACCCGCTGATGTTCGCCGCACAGGCGTTCGGGTATATGTACCCGCTCGGTGAGCCACCGAATTACGAACCGTCGCCGCAGGATTCGATCGAAGCCCGGGCAGCCGCGAACGGGGTGAGCCCGCTCGAGGAGGCCTACGACCGTCTGCTCGACGACGACGGACACGCCATGCTGCTGGTCACCCTGGCCAACTTCCGCGACGGTTCGCTGGACATCGTGGCCGAACTGATCCAGCGTGACGACGTGGTGCTGGGCCTCGGGGATGGCGGGGCGCACTACGGGATGATCTGCGACGCCTCCTACCCGACGTACATGCTCACCCACTGGGTGCGCGACCGCGATCACGGCCGGCTGTCGATGCCGCAGGCGATTCGCGAGCTGACCTCGGTGCCCGCGCGGGTCGCCGGGCTGGCCGACCGCGGCCGGATCGCCGTGGGCTACAAGGCCGATCTCAACGTCATCGACGCGGCGGCGATGCGGCTGCACCGGCCCGTCGTGGTCAGCGACCTGCCGTCCGGCGGACGTCGCCTCGACCAGGCCGCCGACGGCTACGTGGCCACCATCGTCGCCGGTGAGGTGATCGCCGAGAACGGTGCGCCGACCGACGCGCGGCCCGGGAAGCTGATCCGCGGCCGCCGGTCCGCACCGGCACTCTGACGAGCGCAGACAGCGCAACAGAATCCCCGTGTAACGCTTCGGGGGCTGCCCTGCACTCCCCTTCTGTAGTCGTTCGACGGATCACCGCCGGACAGCAGTTGAAGGGAGACCATCATGAAGACGTTCGCAACGATTCTGGGTGCCGCCGCGACCATCGGATTCGCCGCACTGGGCCTGGCCGCGACCGCGGGCGCATCGCCCGCGCAGGTCGACCTGTCCGCCGGCAACATCACAGCCGTGCACGGTGGATTCGCCCAGGGCAACGCCAGTGACACCCGCGCCGACCACTTCCACGAGTGCATGGTGCTCGCACAGACCTCCGGGATGCCCCTGATCGAGGCCACCGTCGAGGGGTGCTTCGTGATGACGAAGGACATGGAGGACAATTGATGGACAGCACTCTGGTATCGCCGCCCGCCACCAGCACCTCCGTCGCGCTGGATCGGCTCGAAGCTGTGACCGCACAGCGATGGCCTCGTGCTGGTGATCGCGTGGATCGGGGCGCTGAAGTTCACCGGCTACGAGGCGGCCGGGAATCGAACCTCTGGGCGCCAGTGCTTTCCATGGCGGGAAGCGTTGGCATCTCGGTGTGGACCCCCGCGGACGCGTTGGGCACGCGCCCTCCGCGCACGGCATGACATCATCGGACCATGTCGGCAGTTCCGGATCCGGACGCCGGGCTCGTCGCTGCGCTGAAAGCGGGCGACGAGTCCGTCTTCGCTGAACTGATCGACCGACACGGCCCGTCGATGCTCAGGGTCGCCCGCGGATACGTCCGCAGCACCGAGAGCGCCGAGGAAGTGGTGCAGGACACCTGGGTCGCGCTACTGAAGGGGGTCGGCGGATTCGAGGGACGCTCATCGTTGCGGACCTGGCTGTTCACCGTGCTGATCAACATCGCGAAAGCCCGGGGCGCTCGCGAACTCCGCTCCGCCGCCGTCGAGGTGCCGGCGTTCGACGGTGCCTCTGTCGGTCCGGAACGGTTCCGGCCGGACGGCGATGAATGGCCCGGCCATTGGAAGGCCGACCGGATGCCTGCGCCGTTCCCCCACAGCCCCGAGGACGCGCTCCTCGGGGCTGAGTTGGTGAACCTGGCTCGGCGCGAGCTGGACAAGCAGCCGGAACGACAGCGAACCGTCGTGACGATGCGAGATATCCTCGGATTCGAGTCGGCCGAGGTCGCCGCGATGCTGGAGATCAGCGTGGCGAACCAACGGGTGCTCCTGCATCGCGGCCGGTCGGCGATCCGGCAGGCACTCGAAGACTATCTGAAGGGTGGACCGCGATGACCGCAACAGATCCCGAGCCGATGGACTGCAACGAACTCGTCGAACTGGTGACCGCGTACCTGGACAAAGCGATGGATCTGGAGACCCGGGCGCGGTTCGACATGCATCTGCTGGAATGCCCGGGCTGCGAGGCCTACCTGCAACAGTTCCGCGGCACCATCCGAACACTGAACCGGATCTCGGGCGACCAACTCGATCCCGACTTCCGGGCTCGCCTGTTGTCGGCATTCCGGGACTGGAAATGAACTCGGTGGACTTCGAGCGACTGGCCGACGCACTCGGAGACTATGGATCGGCATTCTTGACAACCGTGGGCGACGACGCCCGGCCCCATACGGTGATGGTCGATCCGTTGTTGCGCAACAACGTTTTCCACGTCGGCGAGGTCGGACCCCGAACCACGGCTAATGTCGAGGCCCATGACATCGTCAGCCTCCTCTGGCCGCCGCGGCAGCCCGGGGGCTACGCGCTGATGGTAGACGGCCGCGCCGAATCGGGGGACGAACTCCGGGTCGTGCCCGTCAAGGCGCTGCTGCACCGCAAGGCCGCACCAGATTCGCCGGCCGCCGCGAGTGGCTGCCTGCACGACTGCGTCGTCTTCAAGGCCTGACACTGCGGCCCAGCGTGCGGATTCGTCGAAGTCGACACCTACCCGGTACGCGGGCCAACCCCTATCCAGGCGTGCGATCGCGCTTCCGCCCGCGTCGAATGCCCGCGCCTGTGTCTGCGGCGCAGGAAAGCCGTTTTCCAGCAACGCCATTCGGGCGAGCGATTCGTAGGGCGACTTGGAATCCGTGAACCGTCGCCAATGGGCGGACCTGCACGCGCACGAAAAAGCCCGGCCCCCTTGGGGACCGGGCTCTCTCGTGAAAGGACTCAGAAGTCCATGCCACCCATGCCACCGGTCGGGTCACCGACGGGGGCGGCGGCCTTCTCCGGCTTGTCGGCGACGACGGCCTCGGTGGTCAGGAACAGCGCCGCGATGGACGCCGCGTTCTGCAGCGCCGAGCGGGTGACCTTGACCGGGTCGGCAACGCCGGCCTTGAGCAGGTCCTCGTACACACCGGTGGCGGCGTTCAGACCGACGCCCGACGGCGAGTTGGTGACCTTCTCGGCGACAACGCCGGGCTCCAGGCCCGCGTTGAAGGCGATCTGCTTCAGCGGAGCCGACAGCGCGACACGCACGATGTTGGCGCCGGTGGCCTCGTCACCGTCGAGCTTGAGCTCATCGAGTGCCGGAGCCGACTGCAGCAGGGCCACGCCACCACCGGCGACGATGCCCTCCTCGACGGCGGCCTTGGCGTTGCGCACCGCGTCCTCGATGCGGTGCTTGCGCTCCTTGAGCTCCACCTCGGTGGCGGCGCCGGCCTTGATCACCGCAACACCGCCGGCCAGCTTGGCCAGGCGCTCCTGCAGCTTCTCGCGGTCGTAGTCGGAGTCGCTGTTCTCGATCTCCTGACGGATCTGCGCGACGCGCCCGGCGATGGCCTCGGAGTCACCCGCGCCCTCGACGATCGTGGTCTCGTCCTTGGTCACGACGACCTTGCGGGCCTGACCCAGCAGCGAGATGTCGGCGGTCTCCAGGGACAGCCCGACCTCTTCGCTGACGACCTGGCCGCCGGTGAGGATCGCCATGTCCTGCAGCATCGCCTTGCGGCGGTCACCGAAGCCCGGGGCCTTGACAGCGACGGACTTGAAGGTGCCGCGAATCTTGTTGACCACCAGGGTCGACAGGGCCTCGCCCTCGACGTCCTCGGCGATGATCAGCAACGGCTTGCCGGCCTGGATGACCTTCTCCAGCAGCGGCAGCAGATCCTTGACGGTCGACACCTTGGAGCTGACCAGCAGGATGTAGGGATCCTCCAGGACGGCTTCCTGGCGCTCGGCGTCGGTCACGAAGTAACCCGAGATGTAGCCCTTGTCGAAGCGCATACCCTCGGTGAGCTCCAGCTGCAGGCCGA
>WBZP01002232.1_pt1 | contig 22551 bp, 22 predicted proteins | sample 5204301 | NCBI WGS metagenome assembly WBZP01 (sample SAMN12412401, study PRJNA552823) | activated sludge metagenome | isolation source: activated sludge from nitrification reactor of wastewater treatment plant... | place: USA: Pennsylvania | collected 2017
AAGCACGCCAACCCGTGCGGCGTCGCCGTCGACGGCAAGCTGCTGGGCGCCTACGAGAAGGCGTTCAAGACCGACTCGACCTCGGCCTTCGGCGGCATCATCGCCTTCAACGGCGAAGTGGGCCTCGACGTAGTGAATGCCATGAACGAGCGCAAGCACTTCGTCGAAGTGCTGATCGCCCCGGCCTTCAGCGCCGAAGCGAAGGCCGCGCTGGCCTCGAAGCAGAACCTGCGCGTGCTGGTCGTGCCGCTGGGCAAGCAACTGAACACGCTGGAGCTGAAGCGCGTCGGCGGCGGCCTGCTGGTGCAGACGCCGGACAACTTCACCGCCCAGGCTGCCGGCCTCAAGGTCGTCACCAAGAAGCAGCCGACCGCGCAGCAGATCGAGGACCTGCTCTTCGCCGAACGCGTCGCCAAGTTCGTCAAGTCGAACGCCATCGTCTTCTGCGGCGGCGGCATGACGCTGGGCGTCGGCGCCGGCCAGATGTCGCGCGTCGATTCGACCAAGATCGCCAGCATCAAGGCGCAGCACGCCGGCCTCGAACTCAAGGGCTCGGTCGTCGCGTCGGACGCCTTCTTCCCGTTCCGTGATGGCGTCGACGTGCTGGCCGAAGCCGGCGCTGTTGCCGTCATCCAGCCGGGCGGTTCGATGCGCGATGAGGAAGTGATCGCTGCAGCCGATGAGCATGGCCTCGCCATGGTATTCACCGGCGCCCGCCACTTCCGCCACTAATGCACACGCTCGGAATCGCGTTGTTGCGCAAGACAGCGGCAATCCTCATTGCCAGCAAGGCAACTCCGGTTGCCACTGCCGTGCGCGCCTAGCGCTTCCTTCGCCTTAACGTAAGCGAGAACCCTACAATGAAACTCCTCGTCATCGGTTCCGGCGGTCGCGAGCACGCGCTGGCCTGGCGCCTCGCCAAGACCCCCGGCCTGCAGCGCGTCTTCGTCGCTCCCGGCAATGCCGGCACGGCGCGTGAGCACGAACTGCAGAACGTCAACATCACCGACCCGGTGGCACTGGCCGATTTCGCCGAGAAGGAAGGCGTACACCTCACCGTCGTCGGCCCGGAAGCACCGCTTGCCGCTGGCGTGGTCAACGTCTTCCGCGCCCGTGGACTGAAGATCTTCGGCCCGACCAAGGAAGCCGCGCAACTCGAATCGTCGAAGGATTTCGCCAAGCGCTTCATGGCGCGGCACAACATCCCGACAGCCTTCTTCGAGACCTTCACCGACACCGCTGCCGCACATGCCTACATCGACCGCATCGGTGCGCCGATCGTCATCAAGGCGGACGGCCTCGCCGCCGGCAAGGGGGTTGTCGTGGCGATGACGCTGGCAGAAGCGCACGCCGCCGTCGACGACATGCTCTCCGGCAACAAGCTGGGCGATGCCGGCGCCCGCGTCGTCATCGAGGAATTCCTCGACGGCGAGGAAGCCAGCTTCATCGTCATGGTCGACGGCAAGAACGTGCTCGCGCTCGCCTCCAGCCAGGACCACAAGCGCATCGGCGATGGCGACACCGGCCCCAACACCGGCGGCATGGGTGCCTATTCGCCGGCCCCCGTCGTCACGCCGGAGATCCACGGCAAGGCCATGCGTGAAATCATCCTGCCGACGGTGCAGGGCATGATGAAGGATGGCATTCCCTACACCGGCTTTCTCTATGCCGGCCTGATGATCGGCAAGGACGGCTCGGTCAAGACGCTCGAATTCAACTGCCGCATGGGCGACCCGGAAACGCAGCCGATCATGATGCGGCTGAAATCCAGCCTCGTCGATCTGCTCGAACACGCCGTCGCCGGCACGCTCGATCAGGTCGAGGCCGAGTGGGACCGCCGTGTCGCACTCGGGGTCGTACTGGCTGCAGCAAACTACCCGGACACGCCGCAGAAGGGCGACGCCATCCACGGTCTGCCCGCGGGCAACAGCTTCGGCGAGGACGCCCATGTCTTCCATGCCGGCACCGCCGACAAGGACGGCCAGGTCGTCACCAACGGCGGCCGCGTGCTTTGCGTCACGGCGCTCGGGGAGAACGTCAAGCTCGCCCAGAAGCGTGCCTATGAAGCCGCCGCTGCGATCAGCTGGGATGGCATGCAATTCCGCAAGGATATTGGCTACCGCGCCATTACCCGCTGATTACCGCGAGGCGGAACCAAATCACACAAGGGCGGCCGAAGAGTGCTTCGGACCGCCCGTTTTATTGCCCACGGAGATTCAATGTCGATCGACACCAAGCGCCTCAAGGACTATTTCACCCATCTGCAGTCGCGCATCGTCAGCGAGCTGGAAGCCTTCGACGGCCAGACTTTCCGCAGCGATTCGTGGACACGCCCGGAAGGGGGTGGCGGCACTTCGCGCCTGATCGAGCAGGGCAATTTCTTCGAGCGCGGCGGGGTCAATTTTTCGCACGTCACCGGAAAATCGTTGCCCGCTTCGGCCACGGCAGTACGCCCGCAACTCGCCGGCCGCGCCTGGGAAGCGATGGGCGTATCGCTGGTGCTGCATCCCGAGAATCCCTACTGCCCGACAGCGCACATGAACGTGCGCTGCTTCGTCGCGACGAAGGAAGGCGAGGAGGATGTCTGGTGGTTCGGCGGCGGTATGGACCTGACGCCCTACTATGGCAAGGAGGAAGACGTGCGCCATTTCCACGCCACCTGCAAGACGGCACTGGCACCGTTCGGCGATGACGTCCATGCGAAATACAAGAAATGGTGCGACGAGTATTTCTTCCTCAAGCACCGCAACGAACCGCGTGGCGTCGGCGGCGTCTTCTTCGATGACCTCAACGAGGGGGGCTTCGAGCGTTGCTTCGGGCTCACGCAGTCCGTCGGCGACGCCTTCACCGGCGCCTATCTGCCCATCCTCGCGAAACGCCGCGACACCCCTTACGGCGAGCGTGAGCGCGACTTCCAGGCCTATCGCCGTGGCCGCTACGTGGAATTCAACCTGGTCTGGGACCGCGGCACGCTGTTCGGCCTGCAGTCGGGCGGGCGCACCGAATCGATCCTGATGTCGCTGCCGCCGATCGTGAAATGGCGCTACGACTGGAAACCCGAAGCCGGTACGCCGGAAGCGGCCTTGTACGAGATATTCCTCAAGCCGCGGAACTGGGTCTGAAGCCGGGGCGAAAAGTCTACCGGAGCTTCCCCGTCATCACCCGCACCCGCTCCGGATCGCGGATCACGAGTTGCCCGCCACTGCCGGCGAGATTGCCGCAAATGCACTTTGCCGGTGTGTGCGGCACCGAATTGACGATGCCCTGGCAATCGAGGCATTCGTAGTAGTACATCGCACCGCTCGGAAAACTGTCAGCTTTCGGCGGCGGTTCGACGGGAACGAAACGATAGATCTTGCGCAGATCGATACCAAGCATGGGCGACTCCGGAACAGTGCCGTGAATGCCTGAAAGCTTAGCGCCGATCAGCGCGCGACGGAAAGCTGCGCCGCAGCACGATAGTGGCGGTTGGCCTCATCCTGGCGCTCAAGGCGCTCGGCCAGCCCGGCCAGCACGAGTCGCGTATCGCAGGAGTCCTCGATCGACAGCGCGGCATCCAGATAGCTCTGCGCCTTGCCCCACAGTTGCTGCAGGATGCACAGGCGCCCCAGCACGACCAGCAATGCGGCATCGCGCGGATGTGCGGTCAGCCAGGCCTCGGCCTTGGCGATACGGCCGCTGACGTCCCCTTCCGTGCGCCCGAAGCGGATCACCAGTTCGCTGTCCCATTCCCGCGCCAGCTGGTCCTCGATCAGGCGCCGTGCCGCTTCATGCGAGCCCTGCGCGATCAGCAGATCGGCCGCCTCGCAGACCAGCTTCGCCCCCATCTCGCGCTCCGGCACTTCCCGCAGGTAGGCCAGCAGCAGACCAAGATCGCCGGCATGCTGCGCGACATTTTCGCAATGGGCCCTGAGCGTGACTTCGCGGAAGGCCTCGAACGCCAGTGCATCGCGCTTCTCGAGCTGGCGTGCGATGCGCAACACTTCGTTCCAGTGGCCGGCGCCCTGCTGCGCGCGCAGCTCAAGGCGCAGGGCTGCGATATGGCGACCGGCCAGCTGATGCAGGCGGGACAGCACCGTCACTGCATCATCGAAGCGGCGGGCGTCGAGATACATTTCCGCCTCGAGCATCAGCCGCGCCACTTCGGTGCGCGCATCATCCTGCGTCGCGCGGTCGAGCCAGGCCTCCTGCTTGCCGGATTCCCGCATGCGCTGCGCCGCCCGTGCCGCGATCAATGCCGCCAGGCCCGGCGCCTCGCCGGCGGAATGCGCCTCAGCCGCCTTTTTCAGGGCGTGGCCGAAGCGGCCTTCGAACAGCAGGCGCACCGCATCCTGAAAGACGGAGGCCGCCTTCGCCTTGCGCTGGGTTTCGCGGTAGGCCCGGACTCGCCCGGGCAGCGACAGCGTCAGCGCAATGCCGCGCAGGGCCCCATAGAGCAGGACGAAGCCGCCGAAGAGCACCGCGAGCGCAAGGTTCAGCGAAACCTCCGCCCGCCATGGCGGCAGCACGATCAACACATAAGCGTCGTTGAAGCGCATCGCCATCGACAGGCCGACGGCGAGGGCAAAGAGTGCAAGCAGCCAGAAGAGGCCTTTCACTTGCGGGTGTCCTTCTCGCGCGTTGCCTTGAAGCTGCGGATCGCCGACAGGCTCTCGTTGAGCGTCGGCAGGTCGATCACCAGTTCGGCGCTGCCAAGCTGGCGGAGGGAACCGACGGCGGTCTGCACCGACTTGTTCTGCGCATCGAAATGACGCTCGAGCAGGGTCTGTGCCGCTTTCAGCTCGTTACGGAAAGTCCATTGATCGCGCGACAGCAGTGCCAGTCGCGCGTTGAGCAGACGCAGCTTGAGATTTTCGCGCAGGAAGAAGACCTGACCCGGCGCCAGCAGCACCGGTTCGTCGCGATCGAAGCGCTGGATGCGCACCAGGCTGCGGATCTCGCGCCAGGCATCCTTGAACATTTCGCGCCAGGCGCTGGTCGGTCCGCCATCCACTTCCGCCGGTCTGGCAGATTCCTCGCGCGGCCGGACATCGACCGCCAGCGGCAGCGTATCGATCGCCGTGACGACACTTTCGAGGCGCACGCTCATGCCGGGCAGGTCGATCTGCGGCAGCGACTTCAGCCGGTCGAGATCGCGGGTCAGCGCCTTGCGCACCCCGATGAACTGCGGCCGCGAGGAACCGGCCAGGCGGGAATCCGCCGCCTGCAGCGCCAACACGGCCCCCTGCACATTGCCGGCCAGCTGCAACTGCTGGGCAGCCAGCGTCACGCTCTGTTCGATCTCGGCCATCGCCCATTCGTCACGGCTGCGCGCCAGATCCTGATAGAGGTTTTCGAGCGAGGCCTGCTGGCTCTGCGACTCGGCCAGCTTGCCTTCCAGCAGGCCGAGCTTGGCCTGCAGGGCCGCCACCTGATCCTGCGCCTGTCTGGCGACGATGCGATTCTCCTTGTTGGCGGTATCGCTGTCGGCCAGGCGCTTCGCCATTTCCTGCTGCGCATCGGCGAGACGCAGACGGGTTTCCATCCATTGCCAGCCGGAGAGCCCGAGCGCTGCGACGGCGATGATCAGCCAGGGATTGCGCCACGGCGATGCGGTCGCCGATGCGGGCACTGCCTGCGCAGGCGGGACGGGTGCTGACGGCGTCGCGGCAGGCACTGGTTCCGCGGCAGGCGGCGGAAGGGAAGAATTCTCACTCATGATTGCAGCCAATTATACGTGCACAGCCCTTCGATGATGCCGGCATCGGCCGCCGCGGTCAGGACGACGCGCTCCAGCCCCAGCGCCCGCGCATTCTCCGCTATGCGGGCATGCGGCACGAAGACCGGCGTCGTCGCCAGACGCTGCCGGGCCGGCGCATCGAGCAGATCGACGAGATAGCGCAAACCTTCGCTGCTCGAGACCGTGAAGGCATCGATGCCGCTCGACCACTGTGCCAGCAGCGGCCCGGCCGTCACTGGTGCCGAGCGGTGGTAGCAGGTGATGCAATCGACCGTCGCACCACGCTCGCGCAGCGTATCGGCCAGCAGTTCGCGACCGCCATCACCGCGGAAGATGGCCACGCGCCGGCCAGCGACCTGTGCGCGCTGCAGTTCCGGCAACGCGAGCAGCGCTTCGGAATCGAAACGCTCGGTCGGGGCGATGGCCCCGTGGACACCATGTGCAGCCAGCGCCCGGACCGTCCCCTGCCCGACGGCAGCGGGCAGCAGCGTGGCTGGCCAGGCGCCACGCGCCAGTATCGCCGGTACGCTGTAGTCGACTGCATTCGGGCTGATGAAGACCGCCAGGTGATAGTCGGGCAGTCGTTCGACCGCTGCCAGCAGCGGCGCCGGATCGGAGGCCGGGCCGATGTCGAGCAGCGGAAAGACGAAGGGGGTGCCACCAGCAGCGCGGATGGCCTCCGCCAGCGCGCCAGACTGCGCCAGCGGACGGGTGACGACGATGGTCCGGCCGGCGAGCGGCATTACGATGCGCAGGCGAGCTTTTCGAGGATGGGGTCGGCGCCCTTGTCGCGCAGCATCTGCGCCAGCGTGCGGCCGATCGTTTCGTCGTCCTCGGGGTTGCCGCGCAGTTCGTCGGCCACCATCTCCTTGCCGTCCGGCGTCGCAACGAAGCCGCGCAGCCAGAGCAGGCCGTTTTCAATGATCGCGTAGCCACCGAGCGGCACCTGGCAGCTGCCGCCCAGTGCACGCGAGAAGGCGCGTTCGGCGCGTACGCAGTGCGTCGTCTCGGCATCGGCCAGCGGTGCGATGAAGGCTTCGGCGTCGGCGCGTGCAGCGAGGATCTCGATGCCCAGCGCACCCTGTCCCGGCGCCGGCAGCGACTGCTCGGGCGTCAGCACCGTCTTGATGCGATCCTTGAGGCCGAGTCGGATCAGGCCGGCAGCGGCAAGGATGATCGCATCGTACTGGCCATCGTCGAGCTTGCGCAGGCGGGTGTCGAGGTTGCCGCGCAGCGGTTCGATCTTCAATTGCGGATACTTCGCACGCAGGATCGCCTCACGGCGCAGGCTGGAAGTACCGACGACGGCACCGGCTGGCAAGTCGTCGAGGCCGGCATACTTGTTCGAGACGAAGGCATCGCGCGGGTTCTCGCGCGCCGTGATCGCCGTCAGCGAGAAGCCCTCCGGCATCTCCATCGGCACATCCTTCAGCGAATGCACGGCAAGGTCGGCACGACCTTCCTGCATCGCCACCTCCAGTTCCTTGATGAACAGGCCCTTGCCACCGATCTGCGACAGCGGGCGGTCGAGGATCTGGTCACCGCGCGTGGTCATGCCGAGGATGCCGACCTCGGCGCCGGGATATAGACCGCTCAGACGATCGCGAATATGCTCTGCCTGCCACATGGCAAGGCGGGATTCGCGCGAGGCGATGACAATCTTCTTCGGGGCGATGGCAGCAGTCACGGCGGGCTTCTCGAGGGAAAATTCAAAGCGCGATTTTATCACGCCGCCCCGCGCGCCCCGACCGAAGCACACGCCCTGCAGGCACTGGAAGAAAAACCGATGAGCGACAAACCCGACCACCAGCGCCCGGAGCTGCCCGCCTTCTGGGACAAGCGTTTCGGCGAGGGCACGACCCCCTGGGCGGCAGAAGGCGTACCTGCCGCGCTGCGCACCTTCGTAGATGCGACGGCAGGCCGCCCGGCAACGCTGATCCCGGGCTGCGGCCATGCCTGGGAAGCCGCCTGGCTGGCACAGCGCGGCTGGCCGGTGACGGCGCTCGATTTTTCCGCGAGCGCCATCGCAACGGCCCGCGAGATTCTCGGCGACTGGCCCGGGGAACTCGTGGAGGGGGATTTCTTCACGTTCTCGCCGCCAACGCCCTTCGCGCTGGTCTACGAGCGGGCGTTTCTCTGCGCCCTGCCGCGCAAGCTGTGGCAGGACTATGGGCGCCGCATGCACGAACTGCTCGCGCCGGAGGGGCTACTCGTCGGTTTCTTCTTTTTCGGCGCAGACCCGAAAGGGCCACCCTTCGGGATTTCACCGGAGCATCTCGACGAACTGCTGACGCCGTGGTTCGTGCGCGAGGACGATCAGGACGTCGATGATTCCGTACCGGTCTTCGCCGGCAGGGAACGCTGGCAGGTGTGGCGGAGAATCAGTTGAGGCGCTGGCGCTCGCGGTAGAGCGCCTCATCGACCACGGCGTCGAGTTCGTCGCCGGCCAGGCGATAGAGGCCATCGACCACCTGCGGCCAGCAGCCGACTGCCTGCTGCTGACGCAGCCAGCGGTAGCGCGCGGCGTCCTCGATCAGACGCGCCATGTATTCATCGTCCATCTCGGCTGCGCCGGCCGCTGCAAAAGCCATCACCTGTTCCGACATCGTGAACCTCCTCCGGTTTTTGATCTCGGCACTATCCGCGAAGCTCTTCTCCGCCGCCATTCGCACTTCTACCCACGCCGGCTACGTAGTGCTACGCAGTCGGCCGACAGCCCCGGGGCGATTAGAATGGGCATCCGACACGCTCTCGCAGCACCGCTACCGAAACCTCGTCCATGCGCCTCCGGCAAAAGATCATCGTCCTCGCCATCCTGCCCGTCGTGCTGGCGGAGCTGGCCATCGCCGCACTGATGGCGGTGCAGTCGCGCGAACTGGCACGACTGGAAGCCGAGCTGCTCGAAGAAAGCATGCTCGCCGCCAAGCGCACCGAACTGCGGCACTACGTCGAAATGGCGCAGACCTCGATCGCGCACATCTACCAGAGTGGCCGCGACGATGCGCTGGCGCGCGAGGAGGTCATGCGCATCCTGTCGTCGATGGCCTATGGCGACGACGGCTATTTCTTCGCCTACGACAGCCACGGCACCAATCTCGTACACCCGCGCCAGCCCGACCTGGTCGGCACCAATCTTTGGGAGGTGCGTGATCCGCAGGGCGTCGCCGTGATCCAGCGCCTTTTCGAAACGGCGAAGAGCGGCAACGGCTTCCTGCGCTACATCTGGAACAAGCCGTCCACCGGCAAACCCGCCGACAAGCTCAGCTATGTCGTCGAACTGAAGCGCTGGGGCTGGATGTACGGTACCGGCATCTATCTCGATGACGTCGCCGCCGGCACACAGAAAATCAAGGCACAGGCGTCCGCCAACATCACCGCCACGCTGCTCGGGCTCGCTGCCGTTGCCGTGATCGCGACGCTCGCCGTCTTCGCCGGCGGCCTCGCGCTCAACATCAGCGAGCAGCGCATCGCCGACCAGCAGCTGAAGCAGCTGACGCAGCGCCTCGTCTCCTCGCAGGAGGAGGAGCGGGCCCGTGTCTCGCGCGAACTGCATGACGGCCTCAGCCAGCTGCTCGTCTCGACCAAGTTCCGCTTCGAACTGGCACAGGAGCGCCTGCAGCCCGGGCGCGCCAACGCGGCCAGGGCAGCCGAGGCGATTGACGCCGGCATTGCCGGCCTCTCCGAGGCGATCAGCGAGATCCGCCGCATCTCGCACGACCTGCGCCCCTCGCTGCTCGACAATCTTGGCCTGCCGGCTGCGCTCGAACAGCTTGCCGAGGACTTCGGCCACCGTACCGGCATCGCCGTCAGTGCCGCCATCGGCCCGTTGCCGGCACTCGCCACCGGCAGTGCGACGACCAGCCTGTTCCGCGTGGCGCAGGAAGCGCTGGCCAACGTCGAGCGCCACGCCCATGCGTCACAGGTCGAACTGACGCTCGACTGCGAAGACGACAACCTGCGCCTCTCCATCCGCGACGACGGCCTCGGGCTGGCCGCCACCGGCCCGCTCAACAAGGGCATCGGGCTGCGCAACATGCGCGAGCGGGTCGAGCATCATGGCGGATCGCTCAAGGTGGAACAGGGCGACGAGGTCGGTGGTACGCTGCTGATGGCGCGGCTGCCACTGGCCGCCGTCAGGGAAGAGGAGCCGACATGAGCACAGGTGCAGACGCAGCCGACATCCGCGTGCTGCTGGTGGACGACCACCAGCTGGTGCGCGACGGCCTGCATTCCCGCCTCGGCGAAACACCCGGCATCTGCGTCGTCGGCGAGGCAGGTACCGGCGCCGACGCGCTGGCACTGGCAGCGACGCTGGCCCCGGATCTGGTCCTGCTCGACATCGGCCTGCCCGACATGAGCGGCCTCGACGTCGCCGAGCAGTTGCCGGGCGTCGCACCGAAAGCCCGTGCGCTGATGCTCTCGATGTACGACAACCGCGAGTACGTGATCAGCGCCATCCGCGCCGGTGCGGCCGGCTATGTACTGAAGGATGCCAGCTCGAAGGAAATCATCACCGCCATCCGCGCCGTCGCGGCCGGCGGCTCGTACTACAGCGCACCGCTGACCACGGCGCTCGCCACCGGTGGCAGCGAGCCGCCGCCGCTGACCGATCGCGAACGCGAAATCCTGATCCTGGTGGCACAGGGCAACAGCAACAAGCGCATCGCGCAGCAACTCGATGTCAGCGTGCGCACGGTCGAAACGCACCGGCTCAACCTGCGCAAGAAACTCGGTATCGAGACGCCGGCGGGGCTGATCCGCTATGCGTTGCAGCAGGGGTGGATCAAGGTATAGGAGCAGTCAGCTCCCGAAACGGTCATTCGCAACGGTCAGCTAGTGCATTGTTCTAATATGTTTAGAGACAGTACTTACCAACAGCGTGGCCGACAATGGCAAAGCAATGAATACGCACGGAATCATTAGAAAAACCCCGTGATTAATAGCAGAGGTGAAATCTATTCCCCAGCGAACACAGTCATGGATGTATTTCGGGTCACCATGACAAGGCACATAGCTGTAGCCCAATTCCCCAAGCTGTCATCCAAGTGCCGTATATACGAACGGAGTAGCCGCCAAAAAATATCGTGCAGGCCACGACAAGCGATCGCCTTTTTTCGAGAGAAAAATTGGCGGTGCAATCAATGCGGCAATGAAAATGGCAAGAGCGGGAGCGTCAAACACTGGTTGAATCCGCAGCCGACAGCCGCCGTCAGTCCTGACTCTGCAGCGTCGTCAGGTACGCCAGCACATCCTGCAGGTCCTGCTCCTTGAGACCGTAGAGCACACCCTCCTTCGCCGATTCCTCGTCGTGCGGACGCTCGGCATTGAGGAAGGCTTTCATCTGCTTCATCAGGTAGTTGGTGTACTGGCCGACGACCATCGGGATCGGCCCGCGGCCGGTGCCGGTCTTGCCGTGACAGGTCACGCAGTTTTTCTGGTAGACCTTGCCGCCGTTGTCGACGTCACCTTCGGGGCGCGGCACGATCATGACCTTTTCGACCATCTGCAGGCGCTTCAGCGCATCCTCATCGCCCTTGAAGGTGGGCATCCTGGTCGGCAGCTCGATCTTTTCCAGCCATTCCGAGACGAGCTTCATGTCCTCGTCCGGCAGGTCGCGTTCCTTGGTGTAGGGATACATCGGCAGGTTGACGCGTGCCTGTGACTGGAACGACTTCAGCTGCTGGAACATGTAGCGGGAACGCTGGCCGGCGATGCGCGGATACTCGCCCTTCTTGCCGCCGGCACCAAACTCGCCATGGCAGGCGGCACAGGGCCCGTAGATTTCCTTCGCCTTTTCCTCGTCCAGGGCATGGGCGAGGCTCGGCAGCAAGGCAATGGCGAGAAGGAAGTTCCTGATTTGTCTCATGAAAAGCGTCCTGTGGGGGGCGCAGGAATTATAGGCAGGGGCGGCCGGCAAGGGTTTGACACGGGTCAAGAAGCGCCGCGCCCTACTTGAGCCCGAAGAAATCGCGGATGCGCTGCACGAGTGCGGCACGGTGGGCCGCTTTTTCGCTGTCGCTCGATTCCCTGCGGTATTCGTCCTTCATTTCATCGATCTGCTGCAAGCGCAGGGCCAGCGTGTGCGACATGCTTTCGGCGAGTTCCGGCCGGGCGCGGATGATTTCCTCGAAGCCGGCCTTGTCGAGCCGGTAGCATTCGCAGTCGCTGCTCGCCACCACGGTCGAGGCGCGCGGCGCACCGGTCATCAGCCCCATTTCGCCAAAGATGCTGCCCTGCGGCAGGTGTGCCAGCAGGCGCCGCTCGCCACCGGGAGCTTCCCAGAAAACGTCGGCCTCGCCGCTGACGATGATGTAGAGCCAGTGCGCCACGGCCCCCTGGCGCGTAATGACGCCGCCCTTGGCGAATGGTGCATGCACGAGGTGCTCGGCCATCTTGTGACGCTCGTTCTCGTCGAGCGTCGCGAACAGTTCGATGCCGGACAGCGCCTGCAGGCGTCGCGTCAGTTCGCGCTGCCACACCGCTTCGCGATGCGCATCGCCTTCCTGCACCAGATGCACGGCCTGATCCGGCAGTGCGATACGCCAGCCGTTGCGCTGGATCGTCGCCAGCAGATGGGTGCGTACCGCGGAATCGGTCGGATCGTCATCGCGCGGGTCGATCAGCCAGTAGCGCAGCGCGTAGCGGACGGAACCGGGCGCAAACTCCATCGCCACGCAGGAGGGCTTGGGCTCGTGCGCGACATTGGCGATCTCGGCATCGGCGACGGCCCGTTCGGCCGCGGCGATCACCAGCGAAGGATTGACGCTGTAGTCGATGTTGAACCAGATCCAGCGCCGCCAGCCGGCGACGCCGATGTCCTTGTCGGCGATGACCGAAAACTTGCCCTTCATCAGCTGGCCGTTCGGCACCACGACCTTCTCGCCGTTGCGCGTGAGAATCGCGGTGAAGCGCCACTGGATCTCGACCACGCGCCCGGAGACGTCGTCGAGCTTGACCCAGTCGCCGATCTCCAGCGAGTTGTCGAGCTGCAGCGCGAGGCCGCCGAGGATGTTGCCGAGCGTATCCTGCATCGCGAAGGCAAGCACGGCTGTGATCACCGCCGAGGTTGCCACTAGGCTGGAAAGCTCGACACCGGCGTAGGACAGCCGCACCATCGCCCACAGCACATAGCCGCCGATGACGACGATGTCCTCGAGGATGCGCGGCGTCTGCACCTTGAGCGCCGGCAGCAGTACGCGGAAGACGACCAGCCCGGAAAGCCGGATCAGCACCAGGCCGAGGCCGAGCAGCGCAGCCTGATGCAGGGCCGAGGCGATCGCGACTTCGTAGCGGGCAGCGAAAATCGCTGCGACGACGTCGAGCATCAGCCAGACGGCGAAGAACAGCAGCGAATGTTTCAGCGTCACCCGCCCGGTGGCGAGAAAACGATAGAGCACGGCCACCAGCACGATGGCCGCACCAAAGATGTAGGGGGTTTCATCGCGCCACAGCGCGGAGATCAGCTCGTTCATGTCGACAGTTGTTTTGCGTAGGACTTTACCTGCGGCCACTGCCGGCGGCTGACCGGCAGTTTTTCCGGCACATCCCGGAGCAGCGCCAGCCAGTTCGTATCGGCATCCTCAGCGGTGTTGCGCTCGAAGCCGGTGATCGCATCCTTGGCGACGAGTGCGCTGCGATGCAGGCGGATGAACCGCGCGGCGAACTCGGTCTCGAGATGCATCAGCGATTCATCGAGCAGGTATTCGCGCTCCCTCGTGCGAGCCGTCACGTACTTGAGATCGGCCTTCAGGTAGAGGATGTCGGCCACCGGCACCAGCAGGAGACGGCCGCGCTCGTGACAGGAAAGATGGCTGCGTCCTTCCGGCTGGAGGGCTGCAAGTGTCGCCAGCATCGCCGGTGCCGGCGGATGCAGCATGCGCGCCTTGCCGAGCGCCGCCGCGAGCCGGGCAGCACGGACCGGCTTGAGCAGATAGTCGACGGCGTTCAGGTCGAAGGCCTGCATCGCGTAGGCGTCGTAGGCGGTCGCGAAGATGACGGCCGGCGGGTTCGGCAGCGTGGCGAGGTGCCGCGCCAGTTCGATGCCGTCCATCTTCGGCATGCGGATATCGGCCAGCACCACGTCGGGGGCGTCATCCGCCAGCCGGTTGATGGCCGCGATCCCATTCTCGGCCTCGCCGACGACACAGTTCGGTACCTCGTCACGGATGTCGCCGAGCAGTTCGCGCATCCGGGCGCGCGCCGGCGCCTCGTCGTCGACGATCAGGATCTTCAGTTCCGGCATGGCAGCACCATCGTCACCTTGTAGATTCCCCCCTCTTCATGCGCCTCGAGCCGGGCTTCCAGATCGTAATGCAGGGCGAGGCGCTCACGGATGTTGGCCAGCGCCATGCGGTTGCCGGCCTGATGCGAGCCGCCGGCAATCACCGGATTTTCCAGCGAAACGAACAATTCTTCGCCCTTGCGCAGGAAACCGATGCGAACCTCGCCCGCGGTCTCGGACGGTTCGACACCATGATAGACGGCATTTTCGAGCAGCGGCTGCAGCATCAGCGGCGGCACGAGCAGTTCGCCCGGCAGGTCGTCGATCTGCCAGACAACCTTCAGGCGTTCACCCAAGCGCAGTTTTTCCAGGTCGAGATACTGACGGCACAGCGCGATTTCATCGGCCAGCGGCACCAGTTCCCGGTTGTCGCGCATCAGCGCCCGGAAGAGTTCAGCCAGCTCCTCCAGCGCGTGCTCGGCCCGTTTCGGCTCGGCGCGGATCAGCGAAAGAACGGCATTCAGGCTGTTGAACAGGAAGTGCGGCCGGATACGTGCCGTCAGTGCCTGCAGGCGGGCCTCGCTGAGTGCCGGCGAAAGGGCCCCGGCCCGCAGGTGGAAATAGAAAAGCATGATGCCCGCCGTGATGGCTGCAAGCAGCGCCGCGCGCAGCACGAACGGCCAGGCGCCGTCCACGAAGCCCATGAAACGCCAGAAATCGGCCAGCAGCGCCGCCTGACCCGCGACCAGCATGAGCACCACGCCCACCGCAGCGGCATAGCCCAGGCGCCACAGCAGGTCGCGCAGCCCGGCCAGCAGCAAAAGGCTGCAGAGCAGCAGCGGCTGCACCCAGACGCCCAACTCGACGAAGAGCAGCGGCCAGGTCAGCAGATCGGGCGCCTGCACGAGTGCCGCCGCCAGCGCCAGCAGGTTGACGCCAAGCAGCAGGCGCAGCATGACGCCAAGATTGCGGAGGTCCGGCAGCCGGCGGCTGGCGGGGTTTTGCTTTATAATCGTCATCCAATCGAAAGGCTTGATTTCAGGCCATTTTAGACCAATTTCCCATTCATCATGAGCCAGAACAACGCCTCGCAATACACCTGGGCCGGACGCTTCTCCGAGCCGATGTCCGACCTCGTCAAACGCTACACGGCCTCGGTCGATTTCGACCAGCGCATGTGGCGCCAGGACATCCGCGGTTCGCTGGCACACGCGAAGATGCTCGCCAGGCAGGGCATCATCGCCGCCCAGGATCTCGCCGACATCGAACGCGGCATGAAGCAGGTGTGGGAAGAGATCGAAGCCGGCACGTTCGAATGGCAGCTCGATCTGGAAGATGTGCACCTCAATATCGAGAAGCGCCTGACCGCGCTGGTCGGCGATGCCGGCAAGCGCCTGCATACCGGCCGTTCGCGCAACGATCAGGTGGCAACGGACATCCGCCTTTGGCTGCGCGACACCATCGACGACATCCTCGTGCTGATCCGCCAGTTCCAAGAGAACCTGCTGGTGCTGGCCGAGAAGGAAGCCGCCACCCCGATGCCCGGCTCGACACACCTTCAGGTGGCGCAGCCGGTGACCTTCGGCCACCACCTGCTCGCCTACTTCGAGATGACGCAGCGCGACAAGGAGCGCTTCGCCGATTGCCGCAAGCGCGTCTCGCGTCTGCCGCTCGGCGCCGCCGCGCTGGCCGGCACCACCTACCCGATCGACCGCGAGTTCGTGGCGCAGGAGCTCGGTTTCGACGGCGTCTGCGAGAACTCGCTGGATGCCGTTTCCGACCGCGACTTCGGCATCGAATTCTGCGCCGCCGCCGCGCTGCTGATGACGCACTTCTCGCGTCTTTCGGAAGAGCTGGTGCTGTGGATGAACCCGCGCTTCGGCTTCGTGAAGATCGCCGACCGCTTCTGCACCGGCAGCTCGATCATGCCGCAGAAGAAGAACCCGGACGTGCCGGAGCTGGCGCGCGGCAAGACCGGCCGCGTGAACGGCAGCCTGATCTCGATGCTGACACTGATGAAGGGCCAGCCGCTGGCGTACAACAAGGACAACCAGGAAGACAAGGAACCGCTGTTCGACACCGCCGACACGGTGCTCGACACGCTGCGCATCTTCGCCGACATGATGGGTGGCATCGAGGCGCGCCCCGACAACATGCGCAACGCGCTGACGCAGGGCTTCGCCACGGCGACCGACCTCGCCGACTACCTGACCAAGAAGGGCCTGCCCTTCCGCGATGCACACGAGGCCGTCGGCCTCGCCGTCAAGCGCGCCGAGGAACTCGGCGTCGACCTGCCGCAGCTCTCGCTCGCCGACCTGCAGGCCTTCTCGCCGCTGGTCGCCGACGACGTCTTCGCGGTGCTGACGGTGGAAGGCTCGCTGGCTGCCCGCGACCACATCGGCGGCACCGCGCCGAACCAGGTGCGCGCAGCCATCCAGCGCGCCCGCACCCGGCTCTGACATGAGCCCGCCGATGAAGAAGATCGGCAAGTACGAAATTGTCCGTGAGATCGGGCAAGGGGCGACCTCGAACGTCTACCTCGGTCGCGACCCGTTCGCGCAGCGCGATGTCGCCGTCAAGGTCGTCTTCCCGCAGGTACTCAAGGACCCCGAGCGCGGCAAGCTCTACACCCACCTCTTCCTGAACGAAGCCTCGCTGGTCGGCAAGCTCAACCATCCGCACATCGTACAGATCTTCGATGCCGTGGTTGCCGATTCGCTGTGCTACATCGTCATGGAATATGTGCCGGGCGGCACGCTCGAGGCCTTCTGCGCCGAGCACAAGCTGCTGCCGGTTTCCCGCGTCGTCGAAATCATCTTCAAGTGCACGCGCGCGCTGGATTTTGCCAACCGGCTCGGCATCACGCACCGCGACATCAAGCCGGCCAACATCCTGATCGTCGGCGGCGATGCGCAGACCGGCGACATCAAGATTTCCGATTTCGGAGCGGCGATCACCGGCGGCGCCGACCGCACGCAGGTTTCGGGAATCGGCTCACCGGCCTACATGTCGCCGCAGCAGGTCAAGGAACAGCCGCTCGACCACCGTACCGACATCTATTCGCTCGGCGTCGTCATGTACCAGTTGCTGACCGGCCAGCTGCCGTTCCAGGCCAGCAACAACTACAACATGGTCTACCAGATCATCAACACGGCACCGACGCCGGTGGGCCACCTGCGCAAGGATCTGCCGGCGACGCTCGACGCCATCGTCAGCAAGGCGATGGCCAAGGATCTGGAGGATCGCTACCAGTCCTGGGCGGACTTCGCCCACGATCTGGCGCAGGCTTTCCGCAACAAGGAGGTCAAGGCGCCGACACGCGAGTTCGCCGATTCGGAGAAGTTCGACACGCTGCGTGCCCTGCCCTTCTTCGGCGACTTCAGTGATGTCGAGATCTGGGAAGTGGTGCGTTTCTCGGAATGGAAGAACGTGGCCCCCGGCGCCGAAATCATGAAGGACGGGGAGCCCGGGGATTTCTTCTGCTTCCTCGCCGAAGGCGAACTGAAGGTCACCAAGAACGGCAAGATCCTCAACCTGCTGACCGCCGGCGACTGCTTCGGCGAGATGGCGGTCATCGCTCGCGGCAAGCAGCTGCGGGGAGCGGACGTCGTCGCGCTGACGGAATCGAAGGTGATCACCGTGCGCGGCGAAACCTTGCGGCGCGCCTCGGAGGCCTGCCGCATGCACTTCTACCAGAGCTTCCTCGAGGTGCTGGCCAACCGCCTGTCGCTGGCCAACCAGCGGCTGGCCAATTTCTGATCAGCAGCCGACCCGCCAGTTGGACTTCGAACTCTCCGTCCACGACATCGTCGAGCGCACCGTCTTCTTCGTCGCGTCAAAGAGCACGTCGAAGCGCGCAGCCTCACGCCAGCTGTCGCAGTAGCGCCATTCCCAGACAAGCTCGTCGCGTGCCTTGAAGTAGGCCGTCCATTGCGGCTGTGACGGACCGAGCAGTTGCAGCACTTCTTCCTGCGTCATGTCCGGCTGGATGCGCGCGAAATGCGTCATGTCGAGCACGTTCTCGATACGCTCCAGCCGGCCGGTGGCATCCAGATGGACCATGAAGGTCTCATAGCCGGCCGGCCCGCGCGGATAGGCGAGCTGCCGCCCGCCCCCCGGCAAGGTCCACTGCATCGCCGGCACTCCCATCGCCTGACGGACATCCGCCTCACGGGCGACGCCCGCGACCAGGTCGGCCCCGCCGTAGCCGGCGCAGCCGGCCAGCAGCAACGAAAGGGAAAGCAGCAACGCGCGCATCATATGGATCAGGCGGCGTCCGCCAGCCCGTCGAGCAGGGGCTGCAGTTCGCCCGACTGGTACATCTCGGTCATGATGTCCGAACCGCCGATGAACTCGCCCTTGATGAAGAGCTGCGGGATGGTCGGCCAGTTGGCGTAGTCCTTGATGCCGGCGCGGATGTCCGGGTTCTCGAGCACGTTGACGCTGTAGAACTTGTTGATGCCGCAGGCCTTGAGGATCTGCACGGCGCGCGCCGAGAAACCGCACTGCGGGAACTGCGGCGTGCCTTTCATGTAAAGCACGACCGGATTGCCGGTGACCTGTTCGTGGATGAGGGCCTGAACGTCCATTGAAACTCCTGCGCAATAGTTGAGTTGTTTAGTCGGCTATTTTACCCGTGCCGTCGGCGGTGCAACAAGCCCCTGTGACACGGTCGTTGCCGGAAAGATCCTGCCAGGTCGAAATTTCCGCGTACGGTCCTGCGGCGAACAGCGCCCGCACTGCCTCGGCCTGATCGTAACCGTGCTCGATCAGCAACTGGCCGCCGGCGAGCAGATGCGCGGGGGCCTCCACCACAATCTTCCGGATACAAGAGAGGCCGTCGGCACCGTCGGTCAGCGCCAGGTCCGGCTCGAAGGGCAGGCCGTCCTGCAACAGGTGCGGATCGCGTGCCGCCACGTAGGGCGGATTCGAGACGATCAGATCGAATTTCTCGTCACCAAGTGCTGCAAACCAGTCGCTCTCGATGAAGCCAACCTTGCCGCCGAGGCGTTCGGCGTTCTCGCGCGCCACGGCCAGCGCCGCCGGCGACACATCGGCGGCGACGAGCGCCGCTTCCGGATGCTCGCAGGCAATCGTCACGGCGATCGCCCCGCTGCCCGTGCCGAGATCGAGGACCCGCGGCCAGGTCAGCGTCTTCAGCCGTTTCAGCGCCAGGGTGACGATCAGTTCGGTATCCGGGCGCGGGATCAGCACGTCGGACGTCACCCTGAAGCTGCGGCTGTAAAAATCCTTCTCGCCGAGCAGGTAAGCCACTGGCTCGCCACGCTCACGACGCAGCACGAGCGTCATGAAGGCCTCGACTTCGGCACCATTGAGCTTGCGATCCGGGTCGGCGAGATACTGCGCATGCGTAATGCCGAGCAGGTGCTGCATCAGCAGCCGCGCATCGAGGCGCGGAATGCGCCGCTTGACCTGTTCGACAGTCGCCTTGAGGGTCTGGGCGGCGGGAGCGTTCATCGCAGCGCTCACTCTCCGGCCAGCGCCGCCAGCTGCTCGGTCTGGTGCTCGGTCGTCAGCGCCATGACCAGTTCCTCCATGTCGCCATCCATGATCATGTCGATCTTGTACAGCGTCAGGTTGATGCGGTGGTCGGTAACCCGGCCCTGCGGGAAATTGTAGGTGCGGATGCGCTCGGAGCGGTCGCCACTGCCGATCAGGCTCTTGCGCTGCGCTGCTTCTTTCGCCTGTGCCGCGCGCAATTGTGCGTCATTGATGCGCGCCGCCAGCACGCGCATCGCCTGCGCCTTGTTCTGGTGCTGCGAACGGCCGTCCTGGCATTCGACGACGATGCCGGTCGGGATGTGCGTCAGCCGCACCGCCGAGTCGGTCTTGTTGATGTGCTGGCCGCCGGCACCGGAGGCGCGGAAGGTATCTACACGCAGGTCGGCGGCATTGATCTGCACTTCCGCGATTTCGTCGGCTTCCGGCATCACGGCCACTGTACAGGCCGAGGTGTGGATGCGCCCCTGCGCCTCGGTCTCCGGCACGCGCTGCACACGATGGCCGCCGGACTCGAACTTGAGCTTCGAATAGGCGCCGTGGCCGACGATGCGGGCAATGATTTCCTTGTAGCCGCCGAGATCCGATTCCGAGGACGACATCACCTCGACCTGCCAGCGCTGGCGTTCGGCGTAGCGCGTGTACATGCGGAACAGGTTGCCGGCGAACAGCGCCGACTCCTCACCGCCGGTGCCGGCACGGATTTCGAGGATGACGTTGCGCTCGTCGTTGGGGTCCTTCGGCAGCAGCAGCTTCTGCAGTTCGGTCTCGAGTTCCGGCAGGCGCGCCTTGGCCGCCTTCATTTCCTCTTCCGCGAATTCCTTCATGTCCGGATCGGACAGCATCGCCTCGGCCTCGGCGAGATCTCCCTCGGCCTTGCGGAAGTCGGCGAAGAGCATGACGACCGGCTCGATCTCGGCCCGTTCGCGCGAGAGCTTCGTGAACTGCACCATGTCGCTCGCGGTCTCGCCGCTGGCGAGCAGCAGGTCGACCTCTTCGAGACGGCCGGTGAGATGGTCGAGCTTGTCGCGGATGCTTTGCTTCATGGAACCTGAACGTAGGGAGGGGCGGAGGAGCGGATAGCGTAGCGCAGTGCGCCCGCTACTCGCCGTGGAGATGGAAGAAACGCTGGGCAGCGAGGCGCAGCGCGTCGCGCTCCTCGGGCTCGGCCGAGTTCAGGGCCTGCGTCGGCGCATGCAGGAACTTGTTGGTCAGGCGCTGCGAGAACTGTTCGAGCACCTTTTCCGGCGACTCGCCCTTGGCAAGCAACTTCAGCGCATGCTCCATCTCGTGGCGACGCGTGCGCTCGGCGGCGTCGCGCAGCGAGCGGATCAGCGGCACGGTATCGCGCGTTTCCAGCCAGCCGATGAAGGCCTCGACCTGCGTGGCGATGATCGCCTCGGCCTCGACGACGGCCGCCTGCCGCGACTCGACGCCGGATTCGACGACCTGCGCGAGATCGTCGACGGTGTAGAGGAAGACATCATCGAGTTCGCCGACTTCGGGCTCGATGTCACGCGGCACCGCGAGGTCGACCATGAACATCGGCCGGTGCCGGCGCGCCTTGACCGCCCGTTCGACCATGCCGAGACCGACGATGGGCAGGGTACTGGCCGTGCAGGAAACGACGATGTCGAAATGCCCCAGCCGATCAGCGATTTCGTCAAGTCGCATCACCGAGCCGCCGAAGCGCTCAGCCAGTGCGCGGCCGCGTTCCATCGTGCGGTTGGCGATGACCAGTTCCTTCGGTTGCTTGGCCGCGAAGTAGGTCGCACACAGTTCGATCATCTCGCCGGCACCGATGAACAGCACGCGCTGGTCGGAAATGCGCTCGAAGATGCGCTCCGCGAGATGCACGCCAGCTGCCGCCATCGACACGATGTTGGCGCCAATCGCGGTGGTCGTACGGACTTCCTTGGCCACCGCGAAGGCCCGCTGGAACATCTTGTGCAGGTGCGTACCGAGTGTGCCGGCTTCCTCGGCGGCGCGCACGGCGTCCTTCATCTGGCCAAGGATCTGCGGTTCACCGATGACCATCGAATCGAGACCCGAGGCGACGCGGAAGGCGTGGCGGATCGCTTCGTGCTGCGGCAGGGTATAGACGTAGGGCTGGATGACGCCGTGCTCGATCGTGTGATAGTCCGCCAGCCACCGGATCGCGCGCTCCGGATCGTCGGCAGCGCAATAGAGCTCGGTACGGTTGCAGGTCGAGAGGATCGCCACCTCGCGCACGATGTTGGCGCGCGTCACCTCGGTCAGCGCGTGATGGAGTTTGTCGGCGTTGAACGCCACCTGCTCGCGCACGGAGAGCGGAGCAGTGTGGTGGTTGATGCCGAGCGTAAACAGCGCCATGCGCGTGGAAAACCCTAGGGGAGATGGGGCCGGATTATAGCATCCACCCCCGCCACGCCCCGGCTGACGCAGGTCAACGCGGGATGCGATTCGAGGCCATGGCGGACTTCTCCCGGCGAACATCCCGTCGGCAGATGCTTGCAGATACGGCACGGGGCGGGGGAGCACAGCGCCCACCGGATCCGACCGGCCAGCCGGCAATCACTCGCCACCGGGGTGACCGGCGGGGCGACAGCGCTCCACAAATGCTGCCTGACACGCTACCATCGTCGCTTCCTTCCCGCCCGCGCTGCCATGCCCAACGAATCCTTTTCCGCCCTCGTCGCCTGCGGCCTGCACCATCGCTATGAAGTCCGCCGCGAGATCGGCGCAGGTGCCACGGGCTCGGTGTACCTCGCGCACGACACCTTCGAGCAACGCGATGTCGCGATCAAGGTCGCGCACCCGCAGATCTTTTCGGGCAGCGACAACCCGGACCAGGCCATCATCCGCAAGGCCTGGCTGAACGAAGTGCACCTCGCCGGCAGCCTGCAGCACCCGTATATCGTCGCGGTGTACGACGCCGGCGTCAGCGCCAGCAGCGCCTACCTGGTCATGGAATACCTGCCCGGCGGTACGCTGGAGCCCTACACGCGCCCCGACACGCTGAAGCCGGTGCAGGAAGTCCTCGAGATCATGTACAAGTGCGCCAGCGCACTCGACTACGCCTGCCGCGCGGGCATCGTCCACCGCGACATCA
>WBZP01002160.1_pt1 | contig 22547 bp, 43 predicted proteins | sample 5204301 | NCBI WGS metagenome assembly WBZP01 (sample SAMN12412401, study PRJNA552823) | activated sludge metagenome | isolation source: activated sludge from nitrification reactor of wastewater treatment plant... | place: USA: Pennsylvania | collected 2017
CGGCCTCATGCAGGCCGTCGCTCAGCCTAGCAAATACAGGGCGATCAACATTGCGTCCCGGTGGCCTACCCACCTTTTTTTTCTTTTTGTCTACAGATTTTCCTTGCACCTTCATGAGTTTTCGTATACATTAAACACACGATCAAGGCAAGGGGGATACGGAGATGGGCACTTTCGAAATCACAGCCAATGGGATGCAGCCTTCACGATACGAAGCAACCGACGAAGAGGCCGCCATTCTGCTTTACGTGCAAGATGCTGGATATTCGACAATCGAACAGGCGGCAGAGGTATGCGGGCAGACCGTCGAAGCATTTATTGGCGACATCTCAGTCACCAAGATCGCCTAGCGCGTCCAGCCCGCGCCTCGGGGTAGATCAGGGGCGGAGCTGCTAACATCTAATCACGATCAAGGCAAGAGGGATACGGAGATGGTAGAGATGCGCTATGTCAAAACATCGAAGCCGATCGACATCAGTGAATGGGAATTTGGCTTCGGGGATTTCCATGAAATAATTTCCCGCTCTCTTACTGAGGCGCTGACAAATACACTAAACAACCATCCACCGTGTATTGAACTGCCGTTTATGTGGGCGTATCGCGGACACGATGGACGTGGGGGAAAAGCCGTTACTGATCCGCTAACACTCTATCTGACGTTGCCGCTAGACATCAGCACAGATGGAGAATGCGCCTGGGAAGTGTCTTTGAGCGAAGTGATTGAAGATGAATTGGAATTGATAGACCGTGATAGAGCCACGCAAATAAGCGCGGCATTGCGCGATTTAGCGGATAAGCTTGACAAGATCGAGGATGAGTAACCTATCCTGACGCAGTCCATGGGCTCTAAGGAGCCCATCAGCGGCGTCAAGCCGAAATAGCGGGCGAAGCCGGGACTGGTACTCCCGGCCCGCCCTTCGAGGCCACCTTTTGGGGACCTCAGCGCGCCCTTACGGGCACAGAACCAAGCCAATGGAGGCAACCCATGGCTCAGTCCATAGCGCATGCCGGTAGCGCAGTTTCAATTCCGGCGCAACTCCCTTCGATCCTTACGGCCCATGGACGGCTTGTCCAAGCCATCATCGCATCGCAGCCGCACAGCATTCCCTATTGGGCGGATGGGGCGGATGTCGAAGAACGTGCCGCCCATATCGAAGCCGTGACCAGCGCGTTCCGTGACTATCTGGCCGATCTGCTGGCTGATACGGCGGCGGCCCTGCCCTGCGGATCGCTCGACCCGTCCGATACGACGGACATCCTGGACGATACTCTCAGCGACCTCAACGGCGCCATGAGCCGGATCGCTCATGAGACCTGGATGGAGGCCGCGTGATGACCTCCATTCTTTATCGCACGGCGATCGCCGCTGCTGTCATCCTCGCTTGGTGCGCGATCGGCGAACGGGTGTTGCCATGATCATTCATGTTCCCGTTTTCGTCGCGATCGACGTGGCGCAGATGCAGCCCATCCACTCCGATCTCATGAACGCCATCGGCACTATGACCATGACGCTGCGGCTCGATACCGAGGACTCCAATGTCCCGGTCGAATGCTGCGACCACTATCCGCCGCGTCTGGATGCCTTCTGGTCGCCAGCCCTGGCACTGGTCGACCTGATGAAGCCGAAAGCATGGAACCGGCTTATTGACCGGACTACGCAATGGCCGATGGAGTATGCGGCCGATCAGGACGACGGCATGCGCCGGGAAGTCGCCATGCGCGGAAATCCCGCTCAGCGAGAGGCGGTCGCAGCATGAACGCTCACACGCCCATTCCGGCCGCTGGCCGTTCAGTCACCAAGGGGGACAATCGCCCCCCTTCCCTCATCGACCTCGCTCGCGAGAGCTACCGCAGCCTTTCGGCTTGGCTTTCGGAGCACCCGGTCATCGCCTCGCACGACGAAGCGAAGGAAGCCGGCAAGTGGATCGAGTCCATCGGCATGTCGCTGGATGAACTCGACGCTGAACGACGTACAAAGGTCGATCCGCTCAATGCCGAAGTAAAGGCGATCAACGAGTCCTATCGTCCGGTACGTGAAGCGTTCGAGAGTAAGGAAAAGCGCGGGCTACTGGACGAACTCAAGAGGCGACTGACTGCGTTTTCACGAGCCGAAGAGCAGCGCAAGGCCGAAGAGGCCGAACGTCTGCGCCTTGAAGCAGAAGCCGCGAAGAAAGCCGCGGTCGAGGCCGAATGGGCCGAACAGGATGCCAAGGCCGAAGCTGACCTCGGGATTTGCGATGTCGACGTTGGCGCGCATATCGAAGCCGCCGACGCCGCATTCAAGGATTTCCAGGTCGCCGACCGGCAAGCAGCCCGAGCCGAACGCGCCATCCCAACTCGTATCGCTTCCGCCTACGGCGGGCGCGCACTCACCATGCGCAACAAGGAAACGCTGATCCTGGACGATGCCGCAGCAGCGCTCGCCGCGATCGGCGTCACCGAGAAAATCCGCGAGGCCATCCTTAGTGGCGCGCGGGACTACCGGAAACTCAATGGCGCACTGCCTGCTGGCGTGCGCTCAGAGAAGGAACGAAGCCTATGAATACCCAAGCCCTGCGCGCACCTTTCCGCGCAGATCAAATCTGCTGGCGCATCGGAGCCACCAACCAGGACAAGACCAAGGGAATGGCCCTTGCCTACATCGACGCCCGCGCCGTCATGGATCGCCTCGACGAAGTGTGCGGACCCGAGAACTGGCAGAAGCGCTATTCCCACGCCGACGCCAAGACCATCTGCGAAATCGGCATCAGGATCGGCGACGAATGGGTCTGGAAAGCTGATGGCGCCGGGGATACCGACCACGAAGCCGCCAAGGGCGCACTATCCGACGCATTCAAACGGGCTGGCGTCGTCTGGGGAATCGGCCGCTACCTGTACGACCTTTCTTCCCCTTGGGTCGAAATCGAACCGGCTGGACGGTCCTACCGGATCAAAGCAACGGAGTTGACGCGCTTGGCGAAGATGATCGAGACCCTTACCGGGCCGGGCAAACAGACCATCAGTGATGATGGCTGGGATAGCTCAGCGCTACGCGATTGGTGCAGGGCTCAATTTCAGACGATCAAGACGGCGAGCGCGTGCGTCGATTGGTGGAACTCGGGCGAGGTCGCCGAGACTTTCGAGCGGCTGCATGCTTCGCAGAAAGACGCCGAAGCGGCCAAGAAGGAACTCGGTCAGCATCGCCGGAAAATCCTGGATGCGCCGCGCCCGACCAATGGGTCGTCTTCCCGGCTCAGCGCGCGAGCATGATATGCATCCGATCGAAACCGCTCTAAAGCGATTATGCTTGGTTATGCAACAACTGCGTGAGACGACGCAGTTTGACACTATGGACTGGCGCAGAGTTGATAAACATCTTTCGGCAGAATTGATCAGGCTTGCCGGCAACCATTTTTGTGAGACGCCGGCAGCCCTTATCACAGGAAGAATTGGGAATCGCAGAAGAGTCAAGAATCCAACGAATAGACAAAAACAAGAGGCCAGGAGACTTTTACGAGAAGCGGTGATGGATGGTCGCCTTCCGAAATCACCATTTTGCGAGAATTGCGGAAATAAATTCCCCAGCTACATGATCCACGGCCACCACGTGGATTATAACAAGCCCTATGCCGTTCGGTGGTTGTGCATTAGATGCCACAACGAACAACACACCGATAAATTTCAAAGATATACGGTCGTTAAACCGCCAAAGCAAAACAATATCAAATAGTTAAAGCTTTGCCGTTACCCAGAATCGGCGCTTTAATGTTGCGCCTATCTGAATCTATCCGCCACTGATCCCGGAGACGCGCAGAAACAGATACTAGCCTACTACGGGATTCTGGGCCACACTTCAGAGACCAAGTGCCTTTTGGAGTAGTCCGACTCTGGCCTCTCCGTCAAGCGATTCTATGTTGGAAAGATAACACTTCGGGGATGAAATTAGCAAATTTTCCGGATCAGCCCGATTCCTCCAGCGTTTCCGTTCCTTTTTTCCCCGCCAATAAAGCCCTTCCGCCAATGCGATAGACCGTGCTTCGGCCGCCTGTGCATCGTCTATGAAATCCTGCCCAATCTGGGCCGGGTGCTCATCCCCTGACATCAGCACTCGCGCAACGCCTGGGCAGGCATGGATTCGTGCAACGTGCTGGGCAATTCCCCACACGAACACGAACACATATCCGGGAAACATCCTACGGCTCAAACGCCGTTTCCCTTTCGGGCCGAAGACCACATCTTCCAGCGTCGGAACATAGACCCCGAACCGGCGGGCCGATAGGTGAGCCGCGGCGATCAACTCATGCGCCGGATGGGTGCTGACGACGTACCAACCAGATTCCGCATTGGCTACGAGTTCAGCATTCAGAGGACCGATCTTTTCCGCACGTTCGGTTGCCCGTTCAGCTAGAGCACGGAAAACCTCATCCATATTCCCGCCGTTGCGGTCATCGTCGGCAAGCGCGAGCGTCATTGGTTGACCCCTTCTGAAATTTTCTCGGACTCATCGAACTCGACCGCCTGCGTCGGCGGGAACAGCGACACAAACCACCAACCCGTATGCGTTTTTCCGTCGATTACGCGCTTCGTGACGGGAATTGCGCGGCCCGCACGAGCCTGCCGCCACCAACTTTCCCAGGCTTTCCAGGCTCTCGTTCCTTCGGAAACCCAAACGGATGCCCGGCCCTCGCGCGCGCGCGTCACAGCAGCAACCTCTGAATCTGTATCTTCTCTTCTCTGACTCTTAGCGTCACACTGCGTCACACTGCGTTTCTCTGCGTCACCACGAGCCGCAGCGAGCATGGTTTCCAATTGCTCGACTGACAGATAGAGCCGAAGGCGGGCGCGGCCGTTGCCGGACGCGAGCACGGCCGCATCGATAGGCCCAAGGTCTATCGCCCGTTTGGCGTTTGTTGCGTCTTCAGCCATCTCCTGGCCTCTTCCTGCTCGGATTCAGCTTGCTCAACGCTAATGCCAGCCTTCGCGCACATATCTTCGAACGATGGCGGAGACCAACTGAGCTTTCCCCATTTTCCAACCCCGTCTTGCTGATTGATGCCGAAATTCTTGCCGTGCTTAGCGAGAAGTTCGTCGTAGGTCGGACGATCAAGGCGCGGCATCTCGGCGTAATTGGCCTTATCCGCAATCCGCTTCCGCCGCTCAGACTCCCGATAGAAAGGAGCCATCGCCACCTCGCACGCCTCTTTCAATTCAGCGATTGTCGGCAGCCACTTCAGCTTGCTTGCGATCCCATAGCGGGGATCACAAACAGCATGGATAACGTCGACAGGGTATTCGGCGAGAACGGCGACAACGGACTTCGCATAGACTTCAGGGTCGTTTGCTTGTCCCGTCCGGTAGCAGCCGAGAAGGACTTTCGCCCCCTCGATCGCCGTCTCTCTTGACATCTGAGAGCATGCCATCGATGACGCTCATAATTGTCTTTTGGGGTTTATGACTTGGAGCGCTGCGCTCCGATCGGATCGGCCTGGTCATGCTCATATGGGCGTCTCTGATCCCGGCCTCGAAATAAGTGATCGTTCCAGGAGGCGGCCCGGTTTTTCTGGTCATCTGCGCGCGCACGGATTCGAGAATGATATCCTCGACGAATCCGCGATTGAGCCATCCTTGAACGCAAACTGACGGGCAAGGATTTGATCCAAACCAACGCGGATCGTCCGGCGCGTCAGGATCGCGTCCGGTGATAATCGCTACTTCGCGCGAGATACGCTTGGCCTGGTCGGTTATTTCGTGCGAAGATCGGCGCGGCGCGGGCTGCGGCTCCGCCTCTATCGGCTCAGCATTTTGCGCCGAGACATCGGCCGGCGTCGGCACGTCCGGTTGGCGCTTCCGCGCCCGGTATTCTCGCGTCCGTTCCGCAGAATCGTCTTCCCGCCTCGGTTGGCGCTTGTCCCATTTCGCCAAGCGCCCATCGGAGATAATCCCCTTTGCCTCCATGGCTTGATAGGTCGCATGAAGCAGAGCTTCATCGATTCCCATCAGCTCGGCATACGTCTCGAAATCGAAATCCGAGACGCAGCCCCTGTCACTTGATTGGCTTGCATGGTCGAATAGAGCCCAGGCAAACGCCGAGACGGCATACGGCGCGACGCCAGCACGCTTGGCGATCACAAGCCATTTGGGGTCTGTAGGAGCCCCATGCCATGAGCGGAACCAATCGTTCACGACCACCACCATCGCAGCCACAGCGCCAGCAGAGCGCCGTGAGATAAGCCCCAGAGATAGACCGGCCAGCGGGGCGGGATAGGCGCGGCGCGTGCGGCTGGGGCCGGCGTCGGCTCAACAGGCGCATCTACCGGCGCAGCCACAGGAGCCGCTTCAATCGCCCGGAAATCGTCCGGCGCCGGTAATCCCGAGGCCACGCGATCGGAGAGCGCGAAGGCGTATTCCGCCGCCTCTCGCGGACCGCGTAGGCGCACGATCGCATTCAGCATGCCGTCGATCTGGCATTGCGCCGCTTCTACTGATGCGGTCTCTCCCATGTCAGCAGCAGCTTTGATGATCTGCGCTTCCATGGCGAGCATGACTTGACGGCGGAGATTGGCGGGGAGACTCATGCCGCCCTCGCATTATCGTTGTTCGCCGCCAAGTTTCCCCGGAATCGCAATCGTCCCACGAACGTCAGTACTCCCTTCCGCACCAGGAAAGAGAGTCCATCTCCATGGCGGGAGAGAGCGCGGGTGAGAGCGAGAGTGGTGCGAATCCAGGGAGAGGTCATATTCTTGCACTTCATTAGTTTGGGGGATGGCAACCGAAGAGTGGTGATCACCTGCCGATAGGCCATCCCCAGCCGCTCACGCGGCAACCGTTATGTCGTTATCGGGTTCTTGCGCGCGCCACGCCTGCCAGAGATGCTTTAACAGGCGCTTCTCCATGTAACGCTGCGCGCGCTTATGGATGACGCCATCAGAGACGTATTGCTCGCGCTTCGCCTTTGGGATTCTGGCCGCAGGCGCAACCAACAAACCATGCTCCATGGCCTTCGCTATCTCGTACTGTTTGCGGCCGAGATAGACCGCGCGGTAATATCCATCTCCGTTCGATTTCACGAGACAGTCGCCGACAACGAAGAGCAGAGCCCGGCGCTTCGCCTTATATCCGTGCTCGATCCACTGCTCTTTGCTGGCTGACTTACTCAGGCCGCCCTGCCGCACGCCGTCGATTACGCCGACGCCCATACGTTTCCACACACGGGCCACTGTGGCGTAATTGTTCAGGTCTCCGATTTCAGCGACCAGCGTCGCGAGACTGCGCGCGCCGAACCCGCGCACGTTCTTGGCCCAGCGTTCCCATACCGGAAGGGTGACGGAGAGCGCTTCCATGCGCTTTGTGTTGTCAGATTCGAGCGCATCCCACGGAATGCATCCGGCAAGTGCCGCCTGAATCACCTGCTCCCACTCGGTATATTCCGCATCGACGATATCCGGGCGCTTGCCTTTGGCGCATAAGCGGCCGATGTCGACGAGCGTTTCCGCCTTTTCTGCAATCCGTTTTCGCTCGGCGTCTGGTAGTTCGAGCGTCCATCCGAGCGCGGTTCGGAGGAATGCTCCGAGAGCATTCATCAACCGTTTGCGCTGCTCCATGGCGAATTGACGCTTGCGGTGTGCTGAACGGATGAGAGCGATTGTCTCCGGTAGTGAGTGAGGCGGCGCGGCGGCAACACCTTCGTGGGTAGCACGCTTTCGCTGGCCGCCGGCCGCTTTGGGTGAAGAGGGAGGCCGCGCGGCGGCACCTAAATCTTGGCTATCAACGCTAACGTGGCCGCCGGCCGCTTTGTGGGTGCGCGCTTTCGGGGCAATCTTCCTTTGGGTATCACATCCACTTTGGCCCCCAGGCGCGCTAACTGGTTTCTGCGACTTAGCCATTGACCGCCTCCCTCGCAAGATCGACAGCCTGCTTGAATTCATCGGGAGTCAGCAGTTCCTTCAGCCGCTTGAAGCGCAGACGATTGTCACCTTGCGCATAACGCGAACCGTAGAGATGCTTGATCGCCTGGGCTATCGAGCCGTCACGATGCATCCCGTCGAGTTCGTGAAAGCCGGCCTCACCCCATGGCATCCCGTCTGAGGTGAGCATGGTAGCGAGAATTGTTTTTGCCGAACTGCGCTCGATTTCGATGGATGCTTTGATGTCAGCAACGGAGCGGGGCTTGTGAATAGGTTGGCGCGCCGGGGCAATCACAACATGAGGAACACCGTCAACGTGGCCCTCTGGCGCGCCATTGGGGGGCGACGGGCTGGCAGCTGGATCATGGGAATCACGTATCTCCTGGCCAGCGCCGGCGCTTTGGGAGGGCGACGAGGGGGCATCCGGCTCCTGGGAAACACTCGCCATGCGGCCCTCCCCTTCGCCTTTGGGGAGCGGGGAAGCGGCACTCATCGGAAGGGTATCATCGGAACGCTGGCCGCCGCCCCGCAAACTCTCTGCCTCCATATCTGCTTTTGCAGATCGGAGCTCTGAAACTGCGCGAGTGAGATCGTTGTCGCACAGACGCAGAAGCTCATAAGCTGCCTGCCGTCTGAGAACGCTGTTAGCGTCATATCCACTGCGCTTCAGTGCATCTGCGATCGCTGTTGTTCCGTGCATATCCTTGGCTCCCTTGAGAGACATCACGCCGCCTCCCCTCGCTCACATGGAGGCGTCTTCCGCCCATACTCATCCAGACGAATCCGCTCACCTTCCCGCCAGTATTCGACCCAGGGGAAGATTCCAGGCTCGTGCCTGGTGATCTTCATCAGTCCGCAATTCCAGCATGTGCGCTTAGTCGCATAGGCTTCGCGGTAGGGATCAGACCAGGAGTGGCGGTGGTGCGCGATGGAATCGGCCATCACTCCCTCCGATCCAACGCGCTGAACCCGACCGGCGGATCGCCCATCATCGTTGCCGTGAGATCGCGCGCCGCGTAGCCGTGCATGCGGTCTTCGCGTTCCGCATCAACTTGAGAGATATCGACGCTTCGGACGGGCATGTATTGTGTTTCCCTCACGCACCTAAGCGGAATCCCTTTCCGCCTTGCGATATCCGCTGGGGTGCTGTGAGAGATTCCGAATCTCTCGGCGATATCGGAGACGCGATCGCCGCGCGCATAGGCGGCAGCAATGGCGTCTATATCGGCTGATTTCAGCTTCGACCATTTCTCCGGGCGCGTTGAGATGCGATGATCCGGTCTGCGGAGACTGAGGTTTTTGATGCTCATTCGCCGGCCTCAGAACGTTACTGCGGAAGTTAGGGTCGCTGCGGCTATCCAATAGATTGCGCGTCTCCAATCACCACCCGCCGCATAGATCATCGCGGATGCGATCGACAAACAGATCATCGTCACGGGAGCGATCTTGGTCATGCGCGGTCCACAAAAGCCGTCAGGAATTCCTCTTCGGCTCTTCCTGGATTCCAGAACTGCAATTTCACGCCGAGAGGTGGGAGCGTATTCCCCCAAGCGTCTGAGCCAACAGCCATAGGGGCCATGTTTTGCGCGCGCTCGTCTGATAGAATTGCAAGGTCGGCGTTTTTGACTGCTGGCGGCAAAGGCCACGCTATTCCGTATTTTTCGGCGACGACGCACATCAGCCTATTTTCAAGCGCGGCATAGTCTCTCAACTGCGGCTTGATCGGCCGCGGTATATCGACGAGGTATGCTTCGCTCGCGTCATGAAGCAGCGCCGTCAGGAACAGGCTTGGCGCGCTTGCGCCGATGTGCCGCGCCATCAGCACGCAATGCTCGGCGACGGAATAAAACCGAAGGCAGTGACCGGCGAACCGGCATTGCCGCGCAAGCGATCCGGCAATATCGCGAATATCAAGGTCGCGAGGATGCGGATCGGCCGGAAAGAACTGGCGGCCCGTCAGCGTTTGAATCCATCCACATCGATCAGTCATGCGCGCACCCAACTGAGATCACGCATAAGATCGTCGATCTGCTTTTGCATGTCTTCGACCGTTCCATCGTTCGTGATTAGGACGCGCGCGGGAATCTCGCCATGTTCGGAAATGTGGTCGCCGGCAATCTTCGTAGCCCGCCCAATAATCCGGACGATCAGCCCGCCGTCTTTCGCAATTACGTCAGCCTCATTTTGAAAGCGGCAATCGTCGACGACGACGCTCCCGCCAATGCGTTCGCGTTCCCGCCTCCAAGCGTAGGTCCATAAATCTTTACTGATGCAGTCCCGCCCCCATTCCGTACCGAGAGATTGCATCGCCCAACGGGGGGTTTGTCCGCAGAGGATTTCGGATGGGCGCTCTTTTGCGTCACCGTCTAGTTCGGATTCCGACAAACCCAAAACCGCCAGCATACGCTTCAGCGGATCGGCGAACCGGACACGCACGAAACCGTGTTGCCAAACGAGGTATTTCGCCGCCGTCGTCTTGCCGCAGCCAGCGGGGCCGGTGAACGCGATGAGGTGCTTCATGACGCCATCCAGCGGTCTCATGCCCCCACATCCTCCGCCACACCGAGCTTTTCGGTTAAAGCGATGATCTCAGCATCGAGCTTTGCGTCGGTGCGACGAAGCCTGGCAATCTTATGATGTGCATGAAGAATTGTCGTATGATCGCGGTTCGCAAACCTTCGCCCGATCGCTGGAAACGATGCCGGCGTCAGTTCGGCGCAAAGGTACATCGCGATGTGGCGCGGTCTAATGACGACATTCCCGCGGCGATGTGAGATCAGTGTGTTGCGCGATAGCCCGTATGCTGATGCAACAACCTCTTGAATCCTCGCTATTGCCCGTAGCCCATCAAAGACAGCCGGGCGGGAAACGTCGAACACGGGGACAGCCTCTTTTTTTCGAGTCCGACACCGTGGCGGCAATCCCAATACATGAGCTTTGGCCGAGATGGCCCCCCGGCTTGCTGCCCCGATGGATTTTGCTATCTTCTCAACGCTAGCATCAGTAGGCCAAAGCCTCACAAGCTCAGCACACCGTTCATCGGTCCAAAATCGTGGCGCGACCTTTGGAGGCGCCTTGTAAGAAACTTCTGTGCGTTCATACAGTCGCAACTCATCAAGCGCAGCTCGCGCTGCTGCGCTCTGCCGCCCCAAGTCAATATTACTGTCAGGGACAGCGTTCGGCGGATTGCGGAGCCTCGCACGGATATCGCGCGCGTGAAGTTCCCGTTGGCTAAGCGTGAGTTCTCTCATAATCCCGCCCTACTCGCCGCGCGCTTGACGGTAGATCGTATCGAGGTTCTGAAGCAGCGCGAGCGGGACGGCTGCTTCCGATCGGCCGTCGTCGAACGCTTGGTTGGCGAGGTCTACGAGCGGACCAACGATGGGCGCGAGCGCGTCGAGTAGCTTGATGTCTCCGGACCGCTGATCTTGTTCAGGCTCCGGATCAGGCTGAGGTTTCCGCGTTCGCGTGATCGCCTTACGCGTCACCTTCGCTTTCTTGCCGTTCGCTTTGCGCACTTCCAATTGTTCGCGGATGACTTGATCGGCTTCCTCGCCGTCTTTCGTCTTGGTTATTTCCCGCGCGAGCGTTGCTGAGACATGGCCGCTCCTGACGTGATCCTTCACCACTTCAGGCATTTCGAGCATGGAGAGATAGTTCGTGACGGTCTGCGTCGATTTCCAACCGCGACGTTGCGCGATCTGCGCTTCGGTCCAGCCGTAGTTGATTAGGCGCTTGACGACTTCCGCGATTTCGAGCGGGGCAAGAGGTTGGCCGGAGTTGGACAATAGAAGATCGAATGTCCGATCGGCGTCATTGACGCCTTTGCGCTCGGCGAGCGCCGGAATTGCTTTGATGTCCTCGCCTTCAGCGATCAATTCCATGACGACGGTGTGGCGTCTGTGGCCCTGCACGATCGTCAGATCGTCGCCGACCATGCGCACGACCAAGGGAATCTGCACGCCATCAGCGCGCACCATGGCCTTGAGTTCGTCGAGCCCTTCTCTTGCTTCCGGCGTCGTCAGGTCGCGAACGTTATAGGTCGGGTCAACGCACAGTCTGCGCGGATCGACCATGAAGAAATCGCGCTTTGCCTGGATGGCGGCGTGATCGCGAAGCTGGGCCATGATCTATGCCTCTTGTGGGGAAGAAAGAGCGGCGGGAGCCGTTTCCGACTCAACCGCCGAGTGAACCGGCGCTTCACGGTCGCAGAGGGGAGGAAGAGCGCCGGTGTGTTGATGGAATGGTGCACGATTGCTGGCGTCGCGCTTCAGGCTATCGGGAATGTCGAGTTCGGAGTCGTCCATCGGTGAGCCCGCCGATAAGCCAGGATCACTCTCAGGCTCACCCTCACCACTGCGGATGAGAGGCCGTACGCCGACGGGCTCGCCGATGGATGGTTGCTGCCATTGCAGTTCGTTGCCCCATGTCACCCATTTCTCGCGCGAGCGCCGGGCGTAAAGCTCTAAGTACGGACCGCCGACAAGCCTTTCGATGCGGTCATGAACTTCATCGGGCTTCCGGCTGTGCTCCATAACCGGAGCTACGACCAACTGCCGGACATCGGCAGCGAGTCTCTTCGGCGATCCTTTGGTCGCGAGAATGCATTGTTCTGGATTGGAGCGAGTCCAGTAACCCATCCCCATGTGCCAGCCTTCGCCGCTTTGGTTTTGCTTGGCCCAGGTGAAGGCGACGGTTTTGTACACAAAGCCCCATGCGCCGAGCGCTTCATCGATCGCCGAAGGCGGAATCCAATCGACGATCCACATAAACAACGCGCAGTTTGGCGCGGCTAACTGACCGACTGGGAGCGATAGAATCTGATCCCATGCGTCCGTCTTGTAGTGCGTGCAGGCGGAACGATCTTCTCCAAGCGCGGATCGCGTCAGGAATTTCCATGGCGGGTCCGCCAAGATCGTGCTTGCGCGGAATCCGCTGGCGCTTGCGGCGTGTAGATCGTCGATCGTTCCACCTTGTGGGGCCTTCATATCTCGCAACGCGCGGACTATTCCAACTTTCCTCTCTTGCTCACGCGCGCGTATTGCACGCGCCGAAATGGAAATACCTTTTTCCTCTTCGGGAGTAGATGGCACGAACTGGACGATGCGCCGCTTTTTCTGGTCGCGTCCCTGCCGAGCCTCCAACTGGGGAATTTCCCCAGTTGATTCGAGGTCGCCGCGCGCCTTGGAGACAGTCTTGTGATCGACGCCGAGGCCCGATGCGATCAATCGATCGCTCGCCTCCGGCCGCTCGCGTAGTTCGTCTTCAATCAGGGCGCGCCGCTGTTGTTGATCGAGATGCCTGCGATCGAGATTGAGTCGCCGCGCATGCCGACGTTTTTCCTCTTCCGACAAACCGTAGCGGACCAGCCTCGGCCAATGAATGATCCCGAGTTCGCCGCATATCTGAACGCGATGGTGCCCGTCGAGGATGTTTCCGCGATCATCGTACTCAACCGGGATTTGAACGCCGCGCGCAGCAATATCGGCTTTCAATGCCGCATACTCGTCCGCGGACAAAGCGGGCATGACTTGGTAGGGCATCGCGTCCATCACGCGAGCGGTTCCTTTGCGTCGAGTGCGGCCAACGCCACCTGCACGATTGCCAGATCACGCCAATTCGCCGGCAGGATTACTTCCCGCGCGGGTGGATGCGTGTCGCAGGGATGCGATTCGAACTGCCCCTTCGCCAATAGCCATCCGATGACGGCGAGGAAGTCCGCTTCATCTTTTCGAGATGATCCGCGCGCTCGTAATTCGATGTAGGTCGGGCCATCTACCGGACCTGTTTGCAGCGCATCGATGTCGGGATCGCCGAGAGCGGTCACGCTGGGCAATGATAGTCCGTCCATGCGGGCTTTCCTCGATAGGCAATCCGACAGTGATGGGTGCAGTAGGGAACGGATTCGTCGCGGATGGTGTGACCGCAGAATCCGAAATCATGCGATCCTGGATTTCCGATCGGCCAACGGCAATGATGGCTTTGCAGATCGTGCAGGGATACGGTCGGGCGCGTGGGTTCAGGCGGAAGTTCGGTCGCCTCGGATGGCTCAAGCTCGCCGCGTGCGATTGCGCGCGCTATGACGGCCTTGCGTCCCCATGTTGATGTTGCTGTGTTGGCGATTTTGCGTTCGCACTCTCTCCGCGCCTTGACCGTCTTACTGAGATTCCGAACACCGATCAGTTTGGCGCGCGCGGAAACCGCCTTGCGCGAGCGCCCGAGAATTGCGCCGATCCGTGTGAACATAACCCCTTCGCTGGCGAGTTCCCGGAGTTGCTCGTCTTCGTCCGGCTGCCAGCCGTGCGGCGACCTATTCGCCGACGTAGTCGATTTCACTGTCTGTTGCGGCCGATTTCCCTTCGCCCAAATTCCTTCCCGGTAAAGCTTGGAGATGGTTGCGCTGCGCGTAGCGCCGACGCCTGCTGCGATCTCACCCCCAGATAATCCCTGATCGGCGAGACGCCGCAGTTCGGCAATCCGCTCTTCCGTCCAGAATTTCTCGCCTGATCCTGGAATGTTGCCGTGCATGTGCAATCACTCCGGCCGGTTGATATGCATCAGGTAAGCCGCCGGCAGCCACGGCAGCATTGCCGCCGCCATACCGAGAGCAACGAGCGGAGCGAACACCCAAGGGATGGGCGGGCCGGGATCGAGTTGGCGCAGAGCGCAAGGCTTGCGTGGTGCGCAGTGATCGGGGCGGGTGGCGGGTGGAAGGTGGAGAAGTTTAGCGGGCATTGCGGCGACCTCTCGCGGTGAGTGCGTCTGCTATGTCCATCAGCCGATTACCCAACCGACCGAAAGTACGGGCGCAGCGCGTCAATTGCCTCGCGATGAAAGTCCGCATCCATTTGATTGAGGCGCGATTCCATAATCGCAATCCGCGTCCGGAGTTCGTGAAGCTCATTGCGTGCGTCCTTGCGGCGTTTCTCATCTACTGCGCCAACGACGGCGGCAGACTCTTGCGGGTCGGTCCACTTGGCGCGGCCGTACCAAAGGTTAAAAGCCCGATTGAATGTAATTCCCGCTCGGTCGGCGGCCCTGCCGATAGCTATTTCGATCTTTTCTTCGCGGCTAATCGGGGCCGCCAGCTCTTTAAGGAGTGCGGTTAAGTCTTTCATTTAACGGCCATCAATATTTTTGCAGGCGGCATCAATGCCGCCGTGGCCTACTCTCGCCATGCACAGCGCATCACCACTCGCGCGCGGGGAAGGGGTCGGCCGGGCCGAGTGCTTGCCAGTGAAGTACCGGCCGGCCCCGAGGCTCCCCGCGTGGGGTGCGGAAATAGAGCGCCGGCCGGGGATCGGGGCGAAACCCAGCCGGCGCACCTCGCCATTGTAACGATGCCGGTCGCGGGCCGTGCTTATCCGATCAGCGCCCATAGGTCGCCTCCCGGCTTTCGTCACCACGACGCTGAGCACTCAGCGCGAGGGCGAGAATATTCCGGGCCGCGTTCACGTCGCGGTCGTGGTTTGCGCCACACTCAGAACATTCCCACGCTCTTATTCCGAGCGCGCCCATACCTTTCGGACTGCTGTCGGAGATTGCCCCGCAGCACGAGCATGCTTGGGTCGTGAACTTCTCATCAATATCCAGATATACAACTCTTGCCTGCTGGCACTTGTACCGGAGTTGCGACCTGAACATCGACCATCCGGCATCGAGCACGGACTTTGCCATCCGCGTCTTTGCCAGCTTAGAGGGAGCCACATTACCGACTGCTATCAGCGCGTTCTCACGCACGAGCGCAGCCGTTGCCTTGTGGATGAAGTCTTTGCGGCAATTCTTGATCTTAGTGTGGATCGCCTTGGCGCGGCGCTTGTTGCCGGCACGCTGTGCGATAGTCAGCCGCCGCTCATGTCGACGATAGAGTTTCGGTGTCTCGATGCGAGCACCGTCGCTGCACGTCGCCATAGCCTTGAGGCCGAGATCAACGCCGATCGCGGCATTTCCACTCGGACGGTCTTCGTCCACCTCAACTTGGAAGCAAACAAACCACCGCCCGAGCGCGTCTTCGACGAACGCGCCGCCCTTTGTCTTCTCTGGCAGAGCGCGACCACCAATCCAGAATCGGTAGTTTTTGCCAAGATATGTGATGACATTGCCGCCAATCTGGCGATCGGGCGCGCGGAATGGCACCCATCCAAGGGAACGCTTCGCTCCATTGCTGGCACGAAACCGTGGCGCGCGTCGGTGCGCCGCGCGGGCTTCGCAGAAGATACGACAGACCTCATTAATCGACCCGGCGTGGATTCCGAGTTCCCTAGAGGTCCCTGCCGTGAGTCTATACAAGTCGAAGCACGACGCCCACTTTCGCTTAAGTGCGCCAGCGCGATAGCGCGCCTCTATATCCCGTTGAAGAGCGACGCAGTAGTTCCATACCTGGTTGACCGCCCAAGCATGCCGTCGCAACACCTTGCGCGCGCGGCGATCCTTGATGCGGTATTTGTAGGTGAGGATCATGGCTGGCTCTGCTCGTCGCCAGACGGCGTGATGATTCCCCAAAGCGTAGGATCAACATCATCCAACCCACGATCAGCCAAGGCCGCCGTCATAATGAGAAACGTCTCGCATGGAAATTTCCCGCGAGATTTCCAGTTAGTTACCGCATTGTATCCTGCCCGATATCCCGATGAGGTCACTAATCGCGCGACCTCTCTTGGGCCACCAAGCGCTCGGATCACTTCTGTCGTGGTGCTCATCACGGTGCTTCTGATAGTACACGATTTGTGTGGTGTCAATTAAAAACACATGCGCCGTGTGTTTGTAAATCGGAAGTGCATCCCACACCTTGTGTGTCTTGGCGATATGATTTAGGGGTGGGTAAGCGTTGAGTTCGAGGCCGAAAAGAATGAGCCCAGAGCGGAAACGAATGATGCAACGCGCCATCGATTTGCGGATGGCGACCGTCGGCGATTGGTTCGGTGCCAGCAAGGCATTCGCCGACTGGATCGGCATTAAGCCGAATCACTGGAGCAATATTGAATGTGGGCAGAATCCAATTTCCCACAGCGTCGAAGCAAAAATCACTGACGTTATTGACGATCTCGACGGAAGGTGGCTGCGGACAGGACGGCGAGGATTAACGCGAGGATGGATTGCGGAGGCGCTTAAATTGGCACCATGGACGGGTAATTTCACCCCGCCGCCGGGTATGCCGACCAAGCCTGATGACGCAGGCGAATCCGCCGGTCAATCCAAAGGTCCTAAACGCAAGAAAGGAAGACAATCCGTACATTTCGCCTGATTATTTACTGTGCCCCAGCCAGGGCCAGCAATGTACCACTGCGCCAACTCAAGAATATCCATCGCACGTTCTACCTTATCTCCGGGATGCAATTTTAGATATTCCCGCAGCCACCCACTGATAACGAGGGCGGCAGTCTGATTTTCTTCCCAAGCTAAAGACATTTCTCCCCCCCCCCTTTTTTTACATCGTGAATTAAATATCGCACAACCGACATTAATTCGCCATTTTAAACAATCCCAGGGTGCACGATGACGTGCCGCTGTGGTTAACTCGTTACACGAAACATGTTTATCGGGTCAATCGAAAAACACACGGTTTGTGTTTTTTTGTATTGACTACCCACGCCCCGTGTGTTTTACTCTCCCCATCCTAATCCAAGGGGAGGGGACGATGACCACCACCACCAAGACCGACCGCGCCGTCGCATTAGCGGATCGCGCCACGGCAACGCTCAACGATTGGCTGACGACCGGCCGTAAGGCTGATGCCCGCAAAGCTGATGCGGCTTATGATGAAATCGTTGAAGCCTGCCCGACTACGGTTGAAGGCATCGCCGCCGTCGTCTCCTACCTCGCCTATCGCCAGCAGGTTCTTCTTGAAGATGGCGACGAACCGGAAATCCACTCCGCATTCCGCTCGGATGTAGACGCTTTCTGCTTCGTCCAGTGTCTCGACGATGCAATGAAGCGGATGCTGAAGCGCATGCGGGACGTAAAGCCGGTCCCGGTGCCGCAGCCCAAGCCGCATCTGTCCTCCTATTTCAGCGATGTGCTTGTGCGCGACGCCTTCCGCCGCGCTGAGGGCGGGGATGATGACCGCGCCGCAGCGATCGGCTCCGGCTTTCCGCTGCTCTTGGGCGGAGCCGCCGCCCGCCACCACGAACTCGAAACGGTGTGAGGGAGGGGACGATGCGCTACCTCAATCACCAAGAGCCAATACCAGAAGCCAGATCGCCAGCGGTCATCCTTGATCGCGCGCTTACCGATGCATGTTGGCAGGACGAGCCGCGCGGGTGGCTGAGCGAAGCGCTGCGTGAGGCCGCTGATCCGCGCACGATGATCGATGCGGCCCGCACGCTCGTTGGTTTCGCCGGGCTCGTGCTCGTCATCCTTGGTGGATTGGGAGGCTGAGATGACCGCCGACGAATTGATCGAATCCATCAAGACGAAATCTTCCGGCCGCACTCGCTGGATGGGGTCTGAGCCCTACCCTGATGAAATTCTGGTCGCCGAGATTGAGCAGTTACGTGCGGACAAAACAACTTTGGTGGCCGCCCTCCAGGCGGCCGTCAAAATTGCGCACGAGGCCCGCGTCCAATGGGACGAGGCACCAAACGGAATGCGCGCCGGGAAGCTTTTAATCGCGCTTTCTGGAAAATGCCCAGGCTATCGCGCGGACATTGACGCAATCCATGCCGCCATCGCCAAAGCCACGAGGGGCGCCTGATGTTCCCCGACCCAAGCTTCAGCACAACCGCTCTCGCTATCGTCTCCTGCACTCTCATGGGGTCAGGTATCGGCGCTTTGTTCGGATATCTGATTGGATACGACGCTGGACACGATGATGCTGATGGCGAATACCGCAAAGCGATCGGACCGCTGCGCACCCGCATCAATGAACTCAACGAAATGCTGATCTGGAAGGACTTCCCGGAAGATCAGGAAGAGACGACGTTCCAGCAGTTAATGAAGGCGCACAGCAAATGACCTCACCCACCACATGCCCCACCAAACACAAACTCAATCTCACATGCGCCCTCGGTCGCATCATCAAGCAGACCGATGAAGGCCCGGAATGGGCTGGTCAATGCCGTTGCGAGAAATGCGTGAAGGCGACCGGAGGGGTGAAGTGAGCATCGCCCTACTCCCGCTCGTCATCGTTCTCGGCTTCATCGCATTCGTGATCGCCGCGTCAATCGCATTCGAAGCTATATCCGGATGGCTCAAGCGCTATCGCCATCATGCGCGAGTCCAGCAGGCACGCCGGGAACTCTACAGCCTGACCGACCTTGATCTGCGCGACATGGGAATCACGCGCGGCGATATCTCACGCATTGCGCGGGGCGGACCGCGATGATCTTTGCCTGGAAAGGAGATGTATAGCCATGCGCAAATCCGTCAAATTCCTCGGTGTGACGTTGGTTCGTAAGCGCTCCAGCGAAGTAATTCAATGCAAGAAGATTTTGTTTTCGACGGGACCATGGAGCCTCTGCCGCCTTATTTTACTGGACGACGGCAAAGTTGGGGTTCTGGCCGGATCGTTGGCCGACAAAATTTTCAAATGGAGCTTCGACGCAATGGACATGACGGACATCGCCGAAGGCTTGGTAAAGCTCGGCTCCATTTCCCGCAAAACCGCCGACAAATACAAAAACCAACGCGAAGCTCAACGCCTTCGTAGCCGAAAGCGCGCAGCTCGTTCGGAAGTGACGAACTTAGCAAAGCGAGCCGGTATTACCTTCACGCGCGACCAGCGGAAGAAACTCGAAGCGGTTATGTGAACGATGATCTTCGCCTGGACACGTGGCCCACGCGGCCCCGAACCATCACGCTGCGATGCCGATTCCATCCTCACGCTGCGCAAATACGAGCGCGTCCTGATCGAGCATCCAATTCCAGGAGATTGCTCGGACTGTCCGCTTGACGCGCTAGCGCTGCGGTTTCCGGCTCCGGAGGTTGGCGATGCAAGTTACGAATGAGATGGTTGAGGCAGCGCGCAATATCATCAATGACCCACGTATGCGCGCCGCGCTCGAAGCCGCGTTGCGGGCGAGGAAGCTGAACGACGGTATAGTTAGTAGTTTGCGCGTTCGAGCAGACTTGCGCGACGGTCATATGGGGTATGAAACGCTAACAGGAATTGCATGTCGCGATGCCGCCGACTGCATCGAAGAAATCGCCGCAGCGCTGAGGCCCTTTGCTTCATTCGCGAACATCATTGACGGTGATCCTGCGGCAAGCCCTACGGGCGATCCATGCCCACTCACTCTCGACTATAATCGGATCAATGACGGATGCTTTGCATCTCTAGGAGATTGTCGTCGCGCCCGCGCCACTCTCGAAAAGTGGCGGCTGAAGTGACCCTGCTCGCGATCTACATCTACCTGATGAGCGGCCAGGAGATCGGCGCGCCGCAGTCGCGCGAGATGCACTCGCCGAAGGAATGTCATGAACGCCTGGAAATGCTGATGGGCGAGCCCATCCCGCGCGGCACCCACGAGGTCGTCATCATCCACCCCACGCCGACTATCCGCGCGATCGTGGCGAAGTGCTCGGATATGTGGCCATGACCGACAAGGCGATCGAGGCGGCGTGCTTTGCTTATCGCAACGCAAATACTTGTCATCAAGCAGAGGCTATGCGAGCCGCCATCTTGGCATACGAACAAGCTATGTGGCGGCCGATCGAGGAAGCGCCGAAGGACGGCGGAAGGTTTCTCGTCGCAACGACACAGCAGCTTGTTCACGAGGCATATTACCTCGACAATTCACTTACCCCTTGGCCATGGAAGGGGATAAAGCCTGCAAGCTGTAAGATTTTGATGAACCTATTTAAGCCAACCCACTATCGCCCGCTCCCGCCGCCGCCGGGAAAGGAGGGGTGAGATGGGAAGCCCAGCACGACGACGCCGCGACCGCGTGGCCCGACGCAGGAGACACGAGCAGTTGAAATGCTCACGGGAAAGACGAGAAGACGAGCGGCGCTGCTGCTGGGGCACCCAGATCGTAGCGGATTTCAACACGCCGAAAAATCTCAAGGACGTGACGCCGCAACACCTCAAAATGATCGGCGGCGAGTAGCCATGCCCCGCCCCATCCTCCCCCCGCTTGACCTTGTGACGCCGGACACGCCGCTGCGGCTCGACCACGCCGCAGCTATCGCGTTCCCGGATGGATCAGTTACCGGCGGCGGCCTGCGTCGAGCTGCTGATGCCGGCCTATTGCAGGTCGAGAGAATCCAAGGCAAGTTGTTTACGACACTCGCAGACATCCGGGAGTTCAGGGCGCGATGCCGCGTCCCCGCAAGGGAGCCCGCCTCTACCTCCGCCAGCGCGGCAACAGCCGCGTCTGGGTCATCCTCGATGGCGAACGCCAAATTGCAACTGGCGCGGGCGCGGGCGATCTTGGAAAAGCTGAGGCGGAACTCGCGCGGTATATCGGTGGCAGGCCAAAATGCACCGGCCCGCGTGATCCCGATTCCGTCACCATCGCCGAGGTCATAGCAGTCTACGCTGAGCAACGTGGGCAACACGTAAGGTCGTCCGCTACACTCGCCAGCGGGGTCGAACGGATTCTGACGTTCTTCACCACCGAAAAGTGCGCTCGCCTCACCCCGTCTCGCTGCGATGAATACGTCGAATGGCGGTGCGCGCAAGACGACCGGCGCGGCATCCGATCGCGCGGCAAGGTCAAACCTCCCACGGCCCGCCGTGAGCTTGCCGTCCTCAGCTCTGCCCTGACCTGGGCATGGCGCAACCGCGTAATCACCGAGCACATCCCTATCCGCTTGCCGCCGAAGAGCGAGCCGCGACAGCGCCATCTCACGCGGTCGGAAGCGGCGAGGCTCTTGGCTGGCGCGCTCGGTTGGGATCACGGGACGGGGAAGCGCAACCAGCTCCGGATCAACCGGCACTTAGCGCGCTTCATCCTGATCGCGCTCTATACCGGGACCCGCCACAAGGCGATCCTCGAACTCCAGTGGCTTCCGAACACGATTGGCGGGTGGGTAGACCTCGGGTCAGGAGTGCTTCACCGGCGGGCACAGGGCGCGTCAGAGAGCGGAAAACGACGACCAGCGATACCGATCCCTCCAAGACTGATCACGCATCTGCGGCGCTGGCGCCGGCTCACAGCCCTGCACGTGATCGAGCACAACGGATTGCCGATCAGATTCCAGCTACAATCATCATGGGAAGGCGCTCGGAACTTGGCTGGACTCGACGAGGCCGTGACACCACACATTCTGCGCCACACGTGCGCGACCTGGATGCTCCATGCCGGCGTACCGATGTGGCAGGTCGCGGGAGTTCTAGGTGCGACGGAAGAGATCGTCCGAAGCACCTACGGCCACCACGCTACCGAATATCTCCGGGATGCCGTCGCTGTCTTCTCGCATGGCAAAGATTGGCAAAGAAACCCCTCAAAAAGACGGGGTAAAACGGCGGATCGTTGAATGCCACTCAATGATAATTCAAAGACTTAGCGACAATCTATTGTTTCGTGGATGAAATAGATATTGTAAATTAACTTTTAAGTTTCAATGGGATGGCGCGTGAGTTTCATTGCCATGGCAAAGATACATGATCCGTGACGGCGGGTGGCTCGCAACCCGTTGATTTCGCGAGGTGACGTTCGGAGGCGTTCGTTAGGCATTCGAACGGGGGCGGGGCGTGCCCTACTTCTTTCCACTCAGTTTGCA
>WBZP01002233.1_pt1 | contig 22537 bp, 23 predicted proteins | sample 5204301 | NCBI WGS metagenome assembly WBZP01 (sample SAMN12412401, study PRJNA552823) | activated sludge metagenome | isolation source: activated sludge from nitrification reactor of wastewater treatment plant... | place: USA: Pennsylvania | collected 2017
CGGCCAGTGAGTCGGGCAGGGTGCTGGTCTGGATGGGGAACGGTTCGGTGATCGAATGTGCGGCCAGGGCGGCACAGTAGTCGGCGGGCACGCCGAGTTCGGAGAAAGTCATGAAGTGTCCAATCGGGATGTGGTCGTGAGGGGCCCACTGCAGAATCAACCGAAATAGACAGCCACCTGTCTGGTGGCGCACGACCTAGGCTGAACCGTGTGTTCAGCGGTCCCCTCCACCGTACGGCATCGGGCGTGGTCCGCGGGGGTGAGGTCGGTCACTGTGGTTTGACGGTGCTGCGTCGGCGACACCGTTTGTGACGAAGGTGCGGGTTGAACACGGCGTTTGTGACGAAGGTGAGGGCTGGACCCCCGGTTGACCCAGCACCTTCGACACAAACGGGCCGGGGGCACCTGCAACAACGTCACAAAGGCGCGGTTGGCGGCGCTGGCTGCTGCGCGTCACTCACCCGCTGGGGGTCGGTGACGCCGTGACCGCCGCGAGTTCGTCCGCGCATTCGTCGAGCAGTTGCGCCACGGAGAGGTCGTCGCGCGCCCCCAACTCGGTGGCGAGCTCGTTGAGCTCGGAGAGCCGCTCTTCGGCATCCTCGGCGTCCGCGGTCCCGTCGCGAGTCAGCGCATCGGCGAGGTCCCGGCAGAACTGGTCGGCCCGGTTCTGCGCGACGTCGCTGGCCAGCGGCGTCTGCTGGGGTTCGTTCTGTGTGCTGCTGCACCCGGCGAGCAGCACGGCGGCGGCGAGGGCGACGATCACGCGCATGACCGCAGCCTAGCCGTGGAAAGGCAGAACCGGCGCCCCCCTCGGGAACGCCGGTTCTTCACCACCCTCAGATGAAGAGGATCTGTGCCCCATCGGTCATCTCGATGAAGTCGGAGGCGTTGATGATGCCATCGACGTCGTCACGAAGGTCGGACTCGGTGAGGTTGTTCATGTCCGCAGACATCCGGCAGGCCCACAGATGACCACCGGCGGCTACGATCTGGTCGAGGAAGTCCGGCACCTCGGGGATGCCGAGATCCGCGATCTGCTTCTTCATCATCTTCGTCGCCATCTGGGTCATCCCCGGCATGGGCGACAAGGACTGCGGCATCTTCGTGTCGCGGCCCGGCAGGTGCATCGCGGTGTTGCCCACCGGCGAGAACTGCAGATCCCACATCCGCGACTTCGTGATCATGTCGAAGCCCCAGAACGTGAAGAACAGGTGCGTCTCAAGACCCTCGCCGAGTGCGGCGTTGGCCAGGACCAGGCCGGGGTAGGCCATGTCCAGGTTGCCCTTCGAGCAGATGAGGACGAACTTGCGATCCGTCTCCTCGTCGTCGCCGAAGTTCGGGATGATTGCGTCAGCCATGGTCTCTCCTCACACGCAACCGTGCGGCTTGGGTACGCCGGCGATGTAGGCCATCTTCTTGGCCGGCTTCTTCGGGAACAGCTGGAACTGCTCCTTGGTGGGGAAGCCACCGACGGTCTGCACGCGGCGGGTCGTGGCGGTCTCGCCCTTCTCCTTGTAGTCCTCACGCAGCCACTTGATGACCTCCCAGTGGCGCGGCGTCATCTCGACGCCGATGTTGCTGGCGAGTTCGGTGGCGATGTCCTCACTCCACTCGTCGTATTCGGTGAGGAACCCTTCGTCGTTGATCTGGACCTCGTGGCCCGCAATCGTGGCGGTGGGCATTTCTTACTTCCCTTCTTCGGTGGGGGTCGACGGGTGCTCCTCGCCGACGGTGTGAAGCATTGTCATGACCCGTGCCAGGCCGCGGCGGGTCTGCGGATCGCGCATCTGTTTGAGCAGGGCGAACATCGAGGGCGGCTCGATGTGCGCCTCCTCGACATCCTGCACCGAGATGGCCGTGCGTTGCACGAGACCCATGACCTCGGGCTGGGTCATCTCCTTGACGGCGTTCAGGATCGTCACGACATTGTCGCCGAGCGCCTGTACGTCCTCCTCGCTGAACTCGGTGACCACCCGGTCGGCGATCTTGCTGCCTTCGCGGGCGAACGCGAAGTAGCCCTTCTCGTCGGCCACGGCGAGGACCTCAGTGGCCTTGCCCATCGCCGCCCCGCTCAGCGAGTTCAGCGTGTGCAACAACTCCGAGAGGCTGTCCAACTGGGCCATCAGGGCTTCCAGCTTGGGAAGGCTGCGGGCGGCGGTCCGGGCGAAACGCACCAGGTCGTCAGCAGTGACGTCGTCGCTCAGGTCATCGAGTTCCCGGGTGGCCACATCCATGGCGCCGCGGGTGACGGGCACGAGCGTGTCGCTGAGTTCGACCCACTTCTCGCGGGCCTGCCGTTGGGCCAGTGTCTCGGCGACGATGATGTCGAGCTGGGCGCTCATGCGCTCGATCTGCTCGGCCAGCTCCACTGTGGTGGGTTCAGCTGTCATCACAGGTCTCCAGTGTCCTTGCCGGCCATCGACATCAGGGCCGGCAGCGGCAGTTCCTTGCCCGGCAGCAGGATGTTCCAGTACATCCAGCGGAACATGACCTTGCCCCAGTGGTTGATCTCCGTCTCCTTCAGCAGGGAGAACGGCCCCACCCCGGGCAGCGGGTACTTGCCCGGCAGCGGCTCGGTCTCGTAGTTGAAGTCGATGAGCAGGCCCTTGCCGTGGCCGGTCTCGATGAAGCAGTTGGCGTGACCGTCGAACGGCTCGGTCATCTTCAGGCCCTGGATGTGGTTCATGAAGTTCGCCGGGAACAGGTCCATCGCGAAGTGCGCGACCGATCCGGCCTTCGACGCCGGGATGTCGGAGGCGTCGCCGACGGCGAAGATGTTGTCGTACTTCTTGCTGAGCAGCGTGTGCTGGTCGACCGGCACGTAGTTCAGGTCGTCGCCAAGGTCCGAACGCGCGATGTAGTCCGCGCCCATGTTCAGCGGGATCGTCACCAGCAGGTCGTAAGGGATCTCGCGCTCATCGAAGGAGACGAGCTTCTTGCCCTCGGCGTCGATGGACTCGATCATGAAATCGGGCTCCAGGTGCACCTGACGGGTGTCGAGCATGTCGCCGAGGTACTTGGAGGCGACGGGCTTGGTGAAAGCGCCCTCCAGCGGGGTCACATAGGTGATGTCGACGTTGTCGCGGATGCCCTGCTCGGTGAAGAAGGCGTCGGCCAGGAACGTGAACTCCAGCGGCGCCACGGGGCACTTGATCGGCATCTCGGTCACGTGGACCACGAGCTTGCCGCCCTCCCAGGTCCGCAGTTTCTCGGCCAGTGCGGTGGCGCCCTTGTAGGTGTAGAACTCGTGGACCGACCCACCGAGGTCGTCGGCCATTCCGGGGGTCTCATCGGGCCGAGGTGTGGTTCCGGTGGCGATGATCAGGTAGTCGTAGGGCAGCTCTTTGCCGTCGGTCAGCAGAACCTTGTTCTCATCGGCGACGACACGGTCGATCTCGGCCTGCACCAGGTCCACGCCGGAGGGGATGAAGCGCTTGGTCGGTTTGGTCACCTCGTCGGGGCGGTAGATGCCGAACGGGATGAAGAGGTAGCCCGGCTGGTAGTAGTGGGTGTCGCTCTGGTCGACGATGGTGACGTTCCACTCGTCGCGGGGCAGTTGCGGGCGCAACTTGTTGGCGGCCATGGTTCCGGCGGTTCCAGCGCCGAGGATCAAGAGCCTCTTCATCGTTTCTCCTCTTGGTGTGTGCCGGCGGGCGCCGACGCGGTGCGGGACAGTGTTGCGGCAACCCGGGGCAGCGCATCGAGCACGCGACGCCTGTCCTCGGGGCTGAGTTCGTAGAGATCCGTGCGGTGCGCGCCTTGCGGGGTCACCCCGCCGGCGAGGACCATGCCGACGAGTTCGCGGCCGGACCGCACGAACGCGCGGGCGCACTCGAATCCGTGTTCACCTTCGCTGAAGTGCGGCTCGAAGGTGTGGTCGTCGGCCATCCGGTGCCACTCGGCGATGCAGGTCCTAAGCACCTCGGGGTCATCGGCGTGCTCGATCATCCAGGGGCACGGATTGGCGATCGGAGTGATCGGGTGGCCCTCCATGTCCGTGACCACGACCATCACGCCGAGCAGTTCGGCGGCGACGTCGGCGGTGGCCGTGGCGACCGTGGGGTCCATGGGGGAGGTGTTGATCACCGGAGGCTGGGCGGCGACCAGGCCGTAGATCTCGTCAGCGGGGAAGCGCCATTGTTTGCCGACGCGGATGGCGGGCAGTCGGCCGTCCTCAGCCATTCGGTAGACAGTTGAACGATCGATGTGGAGGATGTCCTGGACCTGTCGCGCACTGAGCAGACGCTGCATTGAGGTGGATGAGGTCTGCACTGTCTGCATGTAATGCATACTACGCCGCGTATGCAGACGCGTGCAACGGGGGGTGATCGCGTTGGGGTGGCACGCACCACAATGACCCCATGTACGCGGGAGTCGATGGCTGCAAGAAGGGCTGGGTGGGATTCGTCCTGCCCGGGCAGCGCCTTGTGGAGGGATGTACGTCCTTCGCCGACATGGCCGGGCAGCTGGCCGACCTCGGTGTGACGACCATCGGCGTCGACATGCCGATCGGACCGCCGCAGACCGGCGAGCGGGAATGTGACCTCTTGGTGAAGAAGGCGCTGGGTCCCAAGGGGTCGAGCCTGTTCATCACCCCGACCCGGGCGGCGCTGGCGTGTGCGACCCAGGCCGAGGCCACCCGACTGAACAAGGAACTCGGGGGCGCAGGGGTGTCCGCGCAGGCCTTCTCGCTGCGCCACAAGATCGCGGAGGTCACCGATGCTGGGGTCGAAGGCCTCATCGAGGTCCATCCGGAACTGACCTTCCACGTGCTCGGCACCCCCCGCTTCTCCAAGCGCACCTGGGCAGGCGTGCGCGAACGGCTGGCCATCCTGCAGGCCCAAGGTCTCGACCCGTGGGCATGGAAATCGGCGGGCTGGGCCGCCGTGGACGACACCCTCGATGCGGCCGCGGCGGCGATCACAGCCATGCGGTACGGCGAGAGCCGGGCCATCGCCTATCCCGCCGACCGTGAGGGGCCGTGCATCTGGGCGTGAGCCCTATGCTGCCAAGCATGTCGACCGAAGCCCCGGCCCGCGCCCCCCGGCTCTCCGGTTGGCTGATGGCGCTGCTGGCGGCGGCTTTCTACACCGCAGGCATGGCCCTGGTGTGGCAGTTCGCCGAGCACGACTACGCCGAGACCGCGGAACTGCTGCGCGACGTGATTGTGGCCCTGGCGGTCCTGGTGCTGCTCACGCTGGGGCTGGCGTGGTGGTCGCGCTTGCCGATCCACCGCAGCAACCGGCTCGGGTGGTTCGGGATCGTGGCGCTGATCCCGGTCCTGCTGATGCTGGCTACGTTCGTGGCGTCCGCGCGTTCGGGCTTCGACGACAACGCGCTGATGGTCGTGGTGCTGATCGGCACGGCACTGGTCGGCATCGGCGAGGAGACCGTATTCCGCGGAATCGTGCTCAACTCCTTGGCACGCACGATGAGCCTGCCGTGGGCGGTTGTCGTGTCCTCGGTGTTCTTCGGGCTGATGCACTCGACGAATGTGCTGCTGCAGCCGGTCGGCGACACCGTGTCGCAGGTGATCGTGACGTCTCTGATCGGGCTGTTCCTCGGGTGGACCTATGTGCTGTCCGGCGGGAATCTCGTCCTGGTCGTGGTCATCCATTGGCTGTGGGACTTCTCGCTGATCGCCAGCGACGAGTCGCTCACCGCGCAAGCCGGACTCTCCGGCCTTGCGACGGTGGCGGTCCTCGTGCTCGCGATGGTCGGCACCGCCGTCGGTTTCCACAGACTCGCGGGCAAGGGTTGGGAGTCGTGATGGAACTGACCGAAGGCAGCGTGCTCGTGCGCACGGGGGTCGAGGGCGCAGCGTCTCGGATGGGCCACCGCCTCGTCCTGTCCGTGCAGACGTGGTCGGCCACGGTGGGTCTCGCCGCCGGACAGCCGGTGACGGTCGCGTTCCGTGCCGACCTGACCAGCCTCAAGGTCAGGTCCGGGTCGGGCGGGGTCACGCCGCTGACGCCGGTGGACAAGCAGGTCATCGTGCGCAACGCGGCCAAGACCCTCGAGGTCTCCCGGTATCCCGAGGTCGTCTTCACCGGGGACGTGCACCCGGGCTATCTGGTGACCGGTGAACTGACCATCCACGGGGTGAGCCGGCCGCTGCAGACGCCGATCGACCTCGCGGAAGGTCGCGCCCGCGCCGCCATTCCCGTGGTGCAGTCGGATTTCGGCATCAAGGCCTACTCGTTGATGCTGGGACAACTGAAGGTGGCCGACGAGGTGATCGTCGAACTCGACGTGGCGGTACCCGACTAGTTGGGCTGCACGGCCGGGAACGCCCACTGCCCGTCGAGCACTTCCGGTTCCGGCCAGTACAGGCGCATCAGCAAGCGGTACCGACCGCTGTCGGGTGCGCGCAGCCAGGGACCGTCAGCAGGCTCCTCCGGCGAGATCACGATCGTCTGGGCCCCGGACTCCGCAGTTCCGGAGACGGTTAACCCCTCGTCCGCGCCCCGCAGGAGATTGCCACGTTCGTCGTAGGCGGTCACCGACCAGAACGCCTTCACAGGCATGTCGGCGGGCATGTCGATCCGGTAGGTCTTGCCCCCTTCCAGCGGCCGGTCGTCGGCATCGACCGTCGTCGACGCGTACACCGCGTCCTCGGGCAGATTCGCGCCCAGGCCCTCGCGGGCGACGACCGCCCGGACCGGGTACTGGGTCCCGTAGTCGCCCAGGATCATCGGCGGGATCCGCCATCCGTTGCTGATCCGGCCGCCCTCGCCGCTGGCCACCGCATCATCCATCCCCGCCAGCACACGTCCGGGCACATCGGCCAGACCCGCCCGCTGGGCCTCGCTGAGAGCGGAGACGTCGAAGCTCCCGGCCGTGACGCCGATACGTTCCAGGGTGGCCTCGGCGTCCGGGTCCGCGGGGTTGAACGACGTGCCGTCGAGCGCGGCCGCGAGTTCGGCGAAGAAGGCCTCGGCGCCCAGCGCGTCAACGGCCGACCGCACATCCACCGGGTTGCGCGGCGCGGTGAGCACCGTGGGTTCGGTGTAGGCAGTGGGGTCCGCCATCGGCGCGATCCGGAAGCCGTCCTGCAGGTCGGCGATGGCGTCGAGGCCCGGGCCGGTCTGCATGCGCAGGATGGCCCACGCCGTATTCGTGGGGGAGCGGTACTCGATGACCTCGTCGGGTGCCTCGCCGGTCCAGTCCGGGCCGGTGATGAGGAACGTGTGCGGCCCGTTGCCGACCGTGCGTGTACCAGGATCGGCGATCACGTTGGTCCATTGGTCGAGCACCGGCATCAGCCAGAAGCGATCATCCATGTCGGGCTGTTCGATGAGCACGGGGCCGTCGCGCAGATCCAGCCAGGCACTGGAGTAGACGGTGTCCCGGCTCGGCGCCACCACGTTGACCCCGTTCGTCGCGGTCGGCAGGTAGCGGGCGTGGGTGAAGGCGTTGGGCCGTCCCGTGCCGTCGGCGGTCAGCGATTCCCGGGTCCGCTCCATCGTGACCAGCGGGTACCCGATCAGGTAGGCGTCCGCGCCGCGTTTGAGCGTGAGTTTCTCGCTGATCAGGGCGCGGCCCGGGGGGAGGGCCGCGAGCAGGCCGACCAGCACCACGAGGGCGAGCACGACGATGCCCAGCCATTTCAGGACCTTCTTCACGACACCGACCTCAGCACGACCAGGCCGTTGAGCGTTCCCACGAACATGTCGCCGTTGCTCGTCACATAGCCGGCCGCGTAGTGGTTGTTGAACGGTGTGCCCGCGCCCGCCCGACGCGTCCAGACCACCTCGCCCGTGCGTGCCGAGACGGCTGTGAAGTACCAGGCGTCGATGCCGAGCGCCGACGCCGGCTTCGTGTAGGTCAGGACGAGGCCACCCACGGTGGTCGCTTTGGAGACCAGCGACGGGATGTGGATGTCGTCATTCGTCCACCGCGTCGAACAGTCGTCGGTTTCGATCGCAGCCAAGCCCGGTTCGGTAGTCCGGCCCGCGGCGGTCGACAGGACGGCCGGCTTGTAACCGTAGTTGTTCTCCACGATCAGGGCGCCGTCGATCGCGATCAGCGAGTTCTCTGAGGCGGAGGCGCCGGGAGTGAAGACCGGGGCCCGGCAGCGCTCGGCCCCGCTGTCGCGCTCGAAGACCACGACGTTCATCTGTGGGTCCGCGTTGTCGGTGATCGCGACGGCGTCGTCGGTCAGCGTGGGTGTGGTTCCGGTGGCCCGGCTCGTCTGGCCCGGCTTCTGCCGGGTGCCCGCATCGTACTCAGTGCGCCACGCCACCTCGGGCGGACCGGTGGGCCCTGCTTCGAGCCGATACATCGCTGCGCCCGTGGCGACGTAGGCGCCCTCCTCGGCCAGGGCGAACGAGTTCTCGATGTCCTCGCCACCGAGGTTGACCGCCTCCGGCTGGCCATCACGCACCACACCGACGGTTCCCAGGGAGCCCACGTACCAGTAGCGGCCCTGCCAGTCGGGCATCACCGAGGTCACCTGCTCGCCCGGCTGCAGTGTGGCTGAGACGTCGATGCTGGCCGACTCGCTGAGTCCGGCACCGGCTTCGATCACCCGCAGGATCCCGCCGCGGGCGGGGAACACGATCTGGTCGTTCGCGTCGAGGATGAAGTAGCCGCCGCCGGAGAAGTCGGTGAGGCTCGGCCGCCGCTCACCCACGACCCGTGACTCGAGCACCCGCAACGAGGTGGGGTCGACGATGTACGCCACCACCCGGGTCAGCGTCGAGCACAAGGTGACGAGGTCGCCACGGGAGTTGAACGTGATGGTGGCGCAGTCGCCACCGGTGAACAGCGACTGCACCGGGGCGGTCAGCGGCTCCTTGGGGGACACCAGGTTGTAGGCATCGGTGGCCCAGGTGTCGTTGTGGATGCTGTTGAACGGGTTCGCCGCCACCGACGGGTTCTGCGGGGTGAGCTGTTCGGGCAGATCGGTCTCGCGACCGGGGCCGCCGCCTCCGGACGACGACAGGGCGGCGGTTGGATCGAAGGGCAGCGACGTCGAGCCTGCGTTGAGCGCTGCGAGCAGGAAGGCCGCCGTCACGAATCCGGCCAGCCACCACCAGCGGCGATGAGTGGCGTCGGCTCGGCGGGTCTTGGCGATGAGGACGATCAGCAGAACCGTCGTGACAGCGGCGACCGCGGCCAGCGCTGGTGCGCTCACCCCCATCGGTCGCAGGATGGGCAGGCCCGCGAACACGGCGACGGTCGGCTGCAGGATCAGCGCGCCGATCCCGCGCGTGCGGTGCCCGACGCCCCACGCCGCGAGCAGCAGCAGAAGGACGACCAGCGGTGCCGCCAGATATGCCAGGCCCTGGCCGATCACGTCGGGTATGGGCACGTGGGCGATCGCTTTGCCCAGTACGCCCGCGCCGACGAAGAAGTTCGACACGGCCAGCATCGGATGGATGACCAGAAGCGCTTCGACGACCAACAGCGTTGCAGTGGCTGCTCGCAGGGCGCGGGGCTGCTCGGACACGGCGTCACGCTACCAGAAACGACTTCCGGTCACCCTGCGTTACCGGGTCCGGCTGTTCCTGTCGTCCCTTCGTCGGAAAACCGTGCCAGAGGTGTGCAGACCGGGCGAACGACGGCCACGCGCGGCTACTTTCGACGCATGCGAAGCACATGGATCCTCACCGCTGTCTCCCTGTTCGTCGCCCCCGCGCTGGTGGTCGCCTCTGCGCCCGCCAACGCCGCCACGCCCAGTATCCGCAGCACCAAGGAGTACCAGGCGCTCAAGGCTTACGTCTCCGAACTGGACGCGAAGAAGACGCAGCAGCAGACGCCCGCCGAGATCAGCAAGTACCGCAGCGAGTTGTCGAAGAAGCGTGCAAAGGCCTCGACGAAGGTGCGGGTGCTGTACCAGGACCAACTGAGCAAGGCCAAGGACCGCCGTGACAAGCGCAAGGCGAAGGTCGTTGCGCTCAAGCAGCGTCGCAACGCCCAGATCGCCCAACTCAAGAACGCGCGACAGCAGAAGCTAAACGCGATCGCAGCCAACCGCCGCGCCGCGATTGCGCGCATCAACACCAACTACGCCAACCAGCAGGACAAGCTGAACAAGCAGTTGAAGAAGGCGCGCAAGAAGTTGGCGAAGGCCACCAACCCTGTGGTGAAGCAGAATCTGCGCGAGGAGATCAGCGCGATCCAGGACGAACTCGACACTCTCGCCCAAGAGAAGCGTTCCGATCTGAATATCGCGAACAACAAGTACGACAACCAAGTGGAGAACGCCAAGGAGAACTACGCCCAGCGCATCGAGAACACCACCGAGCAGTTCAACTCCCAGATCACCAACCTGCAGACACGTTTGCGCGAGTTGTACCAGCAGAGCAAGCAGAACGCCCAGCAGCGCCGCGCCGATGAGTTCGCCATCGTCAAGGCGAAGTATGACGAGGGGGTCGGCTACATCAACCAGATGCCGGTCAACGGCCAGTAGCCGAGAACGTCACGGCCCGCTGCTTCGGTGGCGGGCCGCGGCATGTCCGGTGGAGGCCGGCTGGCCGCCGGCGTGTGCTGTGCCGCCGCCGTTGGAGGTAGTGCACTCCCGTTAGAGGTACGCATCGTGGTGAGAGGTTCTACGCTCCTGTTAGTCGCACACGGCGGTTTCTGGCTAACAGCTGGGCGAGGGTCTAACCGGAGGTCGAGGGTCTCACCCCGCTGCGCGGAACACCTCGAGCAGGTCGGCGGTGAACAGCACGAACGTGACCTCGAGGTCCGAGTCCCGTACCGTCCGCACGGCGATCTGCGCCGCATCCTCGACTGGGTAGCCGAAGATCCCGCAACTGATCGCGGGAAACGCCACGGTTCGCACGCCGTTCTGCCCGGCCAGCGCCAGGGAGTTGCGGTAGGCCGAGGCGAGCAACTCCGCTTCACCGCGGCCTCCCCCGTGCCACACCGGCCCCACTGTGTGGATGATGAAGCGCGCCGGCAGGTCGAATCCGGGCGTGATCCGCGCCTGTCCCGTCGGGCAGGGGGCCACCTCCCGGCATGCCGCCGGCAGCAGTGGCCCGGCCGCGCGGTGGATGGCACCGTTGACGCCGGAGCCATCGGACAGGGACTCATTGGCGGCGTTCACGATGGCGTCGCCGTCGAACCTCGTGATGTCGCCGAGGACGAAGTTCAGCACGGTTGCAACATAGCGCTGGCCGAGCCGTCCCCGCCCGCATACGGTCGTGCCATGGATGTGATCGCTCGCCCTGGGTGCGTGGCAGTCATCGGCGCTGGACCGCACGGGCTTTCCGCGCTCAAGGCGCTGCTGCAGGTGGGAATCCCCGCCGATGGGTTCGACCGTGCCGACGACCTCGGTGGCAACTGGAACTTCGGTGCCCCCACCTCGCGGGTCTACGAGTCCACCCACCTGATCTCGAGCAAACCCTTCACCCAGTTCCCCGACTTCCCCATGCCGGACTCCTATCCGGACTACCCGAGCCATCGGCAGGTCAAGGCCTACTTCGACGCCTATGCCGCGCACTTCGGGCTGCGCGAGCGCATCACGTTCACCACCTCGGTCGTGCGGGTCGAGGCGGTGGGGGACAGGTGGGACGTGACGATCGAGCGCGACGGTCGTCGGCAGACCTTGCGCTACGACGGCGTCGTGGTCGCCAACGGTCACAACTGGTTCCCGAAGATGCCGACCTACCCCGGTCTCGACGACTTCACCGGCGAGATCCTGCACTCCGCGGACTACAAGGGCGCCGATCAACTGCGCGGCCGCCGGGTGCTGGTGGTGGGGGCGGGGAACACCGGCTGCGACATCGCGGTCGAGGCGGCCCAGAACGCCACCGTCACGTACCACTCGACGCGCCGCGGCTACTACTACAACCCGAAGTTCGTGTTCGGCAAGCCCTCGGACCAGATCGCCGACCAGCTCCTTGCGATGCGCATCCCGCTGCCGCTGCGGCGGGCGGCCTTCGGTGCCACCTTGCGCACGACGATGGGCAAGTTCGAGAAGTTCGGCTTGCAGAAGCCCGACCACGCGTTCTTCGAGACCCACCCGATCGTCAACCAGCAGTTGGTCTACTACGTCGGACACGGTGACATCACCCCGAAGCCGGACGTCGACCACTTCGACGCGGACGGGGCGGTGTTCAGCAACGGCACCCGGGCCGACGTGGACCTCGTCGTGTTCGCGACCGGCTACCTCGCGGTGTTCCCGTTCCTGGCAGACCCTGACGCGCTCGACGCCGCCGACGGCCGACCCCGCCTGGCACTGCAGATGGCCTCCCCGGAGCACCCGACCCTCTGGCTGTCGGGGTTGATCCAGCCGGACTCCGGGCAGTGGACCATCGCGCACTGGCAAGGGATGGCGATCGCGGCGTTCCTGCGCCTGCAGCGCGACGACCCGGCCGCTGCGGCGCGGCTACATGCGCGGATCAATGCTCATCGCGAGGACCGGTACACCGGTGGTGCCCACTACAAGGAATCGACGCGGCACTTCTACGAGATCGCCCACCAGGACTATCTCGAGGCGATCCAGGAGTTCCTCGGTGAGGTGGCAGCATGATCGCGGCGCCGAAGGTCCTGCGCCGCAGCGAGTGGGCGTGGCCGACGAAGCCCGTGCACCTCGAGGTCGTCGCGCGAGAGGTGCCGGATACCGACAAGCCGCCCCTGCTGTTCCTGCACGGGTTGGGGCATGCAGCCTGGTGCTACGCAGAGAACTGGCAGGCCGCTGCGGCCGAGCGGGGGTACAGCTCGTACGCCATGTCCTATCGCGGGCATGGCGGGTCCGGCGGGCAGAACGATCTGCGGCGGGCGACGCTGCGCGATTACGTGCATGACGTCCTGCAGGTCATCACGACGTTGCCACAGCCGCCTGTGGTCGTGGCCCATTCGCTGGGCACGCTGGTGGCCCAGCGTCTTCTGCAGCGTTACCCCGCTCGCGCCGGTGTGCTGATGACCCCGCTGCCCGCCAGCGGGATCCCGGGCACTGTGGTGCAGGGAATGCGCCGCAAGCCCGTCGACTTCACGAAAGCTGTGCTGGGCGCGACGCTGCGCTTCGCCGCCGAGGATCTATTCGCTGACCTGCCAGCGGATGTGGCCCGCGACTACGTCAGCCGGATCGGCCGGGAATCCCCGTGGGCGCAGTACGCGATGCTGCGCCCCGAACGTCTGCGGCCGTTGTTGTGTCCGGTGCTCGTGCTCGGTGCCGAAGGGGACCGACTGGTGGCCGCCGCGGATGTTCAGCGCTGTGCGCGGGCGTTGGGCTCCGAGCCCGTCTGGGTGCCGGGCGGGCACGACGTGATGCTGGACGGTTCCTGGCGTGTGGCTCTCGACACGGTGCTGGACTGGGTCGACGTCACCTGCCCGCCCGGGGCGCCGTTGCCGGGGGCGCGTGAGATGGCGCCGTTGGTCGCGTTCCAGTAACGCTTCAAAATCGTTGCATCCAGATCTGGCCCCGTGAGCGAACTCCTCTGTGAACGTCATACCACGCTCAAGGAGGAGCAATGAACATCAAGATCGCCGCGGCGGGTTTCGCCGTCGCATCGCTGGCCCTGGTGGGTTGCAGTAGCGGTGAGTCCACGTCCGAGTCGACTCCGAGTCCGGCTGCCACGTCGGCGGAGGCCTCGCCGATGGCCTCTCCCAGCGCCGACACCATCGTCGACGTCGCGGCCGGCAACCCCGACTTCAGCACCCTGGTGGCCGCGGTGGAAGCGGCCGACCTGGCCGAGACCCTGAGCGCCGAAGGCCCGTACACGGTGTTCGCACCGACCGATGAGGCCTTCGAGGCGCTGCCGGCCGGCTTGCTGGACGCGCTGTTGCTGCCGGAGAACAAGGAGGTGCTGACGCAGATCCTCACCTACCACGTGGTGGAGGGTGAGGTCATGTCGGCCGACATCGAGCCCGGCGACGTGCCCACGGTCGAGGGTGAGGACCTGACCATCGAGGTCACCGGCGGCGCGGTCACCGTGAACGGTGCCACCGTCGAGGCCGCGGACGTGGAGGCCAGCAATGGTGTCATCCACGTGATCGACGAGGTCCTGGTGCCGCCGAACGTCGATGTGGCGTCGCTGACGGGCTGAACCCCTCGTGTGTGACGAGCCCCCGCGTGCCTGAGCGCGGGGGCTCGTTGCGTGCCGTGTGTCGCGAAGATGCAGATCTGGTCGGACGAGTGTCACGAAGACGCACGATTCCGGGGCGCGGAATCGACATCTTCGTGGCACTCGCGTAGCGGGCCCGACTCGCGGCGCCAACGTCACGAACGAAGAAAACCCCCCGGGGACACCGGGGGGTTTCGATCTGAAGCCTCTACTTACGCGGAGCCTTCGAGTCCGGGACGAGCGCGGACTTGCCCTTCACAGCCGCGTCAAGGTGCGCCTTGTAGACGCTGTTGTTGATGTTCAGCTGGTTACTGGTCTTTTCACCCTTGTGTCCGTACATCTCTGCTCACCTCCTCGAAGTTCGGTACGTGGTTCCACTATACGTATAAACGCATACTCAAGTACAGCCGGGGTCGTGTGATCCCGCTCACTTCACTCGAACGGCTGACTGCAGGGCCGCCGCGTCGAACGGTCCGAAACCCTGCCGATCCTCCACGTAGTGCAGCATCGCCACCGAGAAGATCGCCCGCATGGCGCTGATCACGACCTGCGCGAGGATCACCACGATCACCCCGACAGCCGAGATCGGCACCCCGACGGCCGGGGTACCCGCCATCGCGATGAAGCCACCGACCACCGCGAACAGGATCCCCGGCAGCACGGCGACCAGGGCGATCAGCCCCCCGATGCGCACCCCGCCGGCGATCTGCATGCCCCACGTCTCGCGGATCACGCTGACAGACTCCTTGATCGCTTCGATCGGCCCCTTTCCACGCAGAATGATCAGCGGCAGGACGAAGAACGTGATCACCGACCAGGCCACGGCCAGCAGCGAGGCGATCACCAGACGCAGGATCGTCACGATGATGTTGTTGTCGCCGTTGCCGCGGATCGCCGACAGCAACCAGCCGACCGCGGTCTCGATCCCCGCCCACCCGAGCAGCGCGGGCAGCCGCGTCAACGAGGCGGACAAGCCCGCGCCGAACGACGAGTCGCGGCCCTGCAGCTCCTCGTCGGCGCACTTCACCAATCCCCCCATGAGGATCTGGGTGATCAACGTCGCAAGGTAGGCCGCGATCACGAGGATGACGATCCCGATCACCAGAGTGCCCGTGGACACCTCATCGCTGTCCACAGTGCTCCAGCCCAGTGCGGCGACACCGGCGCCGCCGATCACCAGCACAGCGATCACCGCGAGCACGGCACTCACCACCGGGAAGGCGAGCATGTAGGGGTTCTCCTTGATGACGCCCCAGGCCTGCTTCGTGACGGCCCGGCTCTCCGACCACCCTCGTCCCATGTCTCCTCCTTCGAAGGTTGAGTGACAGGCTACGGCTCTCGGTAGCCTTCGGAGGTGCTCGGCGCGCTGGTGTGGGCGGTGACCGCGGTCACCTGTGTTCTGCGGGTGGTGGTGATCTGGGGAAGCTTCTTCTGGCAGGACGACTACATCCACATCTGGACGGCGTGGAACGCCCCTGCTTCCGAACTGATCGGTCAGAACTGGAACGGCCACCGGGAGCCGGCGTCGTTCGCGATCCAGTGGGCGCTGGCCCGACTCGCCCCGCAGGTGTGGTGGCCGGCTGCGCTCGTGCTCTCGGTCATCGCAGCGGTGACGACCGTTGGCTTCTGGCTGATGGTCAAGCGCTGGGCCGGGGTCACGCCGGCGAGCGCCGCGGCAGCGATCCTGTTCGCGGCTTGGCCGGCGACCATGATGCCGCAGGCCTGGTTGTCCGCTGGGCTGGAGACCGTTCCGCTGGTGCTCATGTTCGCCGCCGGGTGGCTGCTGGCCGAACCACGGCCGTGGACGCCGTGGGCGGTCGGAGCCCTGGCAGTGGCGGCGTGGCTGTTCCACGAACGGGCCGGGTACTTCCTGCCCTTCCTGCTGGCCGTCGCGGTCTTCTTCGGCGGGGTGCGCAAGAACCGGGCGTCGTGGTGGGCGCTGGCAGGCGTCACGGGTGTGGCGCTGATCCTGCGTCTCCTCGATGACCTTCCGGGGCGCGTGGGCGGAGCCAGTGTGCCCGGCGCGTTGTGGTCGGCGGGGCCGGGGTCCGTCCTGCGCTCGGTGCTCGGGTGGCTGCCCTTCGACGCGCGCACGCCGGTTCCGGTGAACGCGGGGCTGTGGGCGGTGCTGGTGCTCGTGGTGTGGATGGTCCTCCTGCTGATCGGGCTGTCGACCGCACCGCGGCACACCGCGTTGGTGGCCGGTGTCGTGACAGGGTTCCTGGTGGTCGAGGTGCTGTCGTTCGTGTGGCTGCGCGGAGGGTTCGCCGGTGGCGCGCTGGCCGCCGATCCGCGCTTCACACTGGTCACGGGCAGCGTGTTGCTCGTCGGGCTGGCGTCCTTCGACATCACCTGGCGGCCGCTGGCGTGGGTGGCTGTGGGCTTGGCCGCAGTGGGGTGCTGGAGCATGTGGCGGATGACGCTGCCGGAGGATCCGGGACGGGAATGGCTGGCTTCGGCCGGGCAGGTCCGCGGTGACCTGGCGCCCACCCCGAGTCCGCCGGCCATGCTCGCGCACTTCTTCTTCACGACCGAGCCACCGATCTACGAACTCGGCACGACCCGCACGCTGCTGCAGGTCGGACCGCGCCCGGCGCGTTTCCCGGAACGGACCCGCCGACCGCTGCAGGTCGACGAGTCGGGTGCGGCCGGTCCGATGGTGTTCACGCCGTTGGTCGTCGAGCAGGGACGGCAGTGCGCGGTGGTCGAGGTGCCGCCGTTCGATGCCGGGGTGCGGGTCGTGCGGGTCGGCGAGGAGTACGTGTTCCCGCCGCCGGGGCCGATCGCGGACATCGCCATCGACGGGTGCGTGGACACCGTCGAGGTCGGGATCCCTGGCCGGTGAGAGGGTGGGGGTATGAAGGGTTGGATCGCCGCGGGTGCAGCGGCTGCGGCGGCGGGAGCGTTTGCGGTTCGCAAGGGACTGCGCACGATGCCCGAACCGTTCCCGGCGATGCCCGGTGGTGAGGTGCCGCGGGCGCCGCTGCCCACGGATCTGCCGGAACCGGTCGCGCGTTACCTCGACGTGGTGGTGGGCGACTCGCTGCCCGTCACGCACTCCGCGGTGATCACCGGCCGGATGAGCATGCGGATCGCGGGTCCGGCCATGCCGGGGCGCTTCCGCTTCGGGCACGTCGTCGGCGAGGGCTACCGCCATTACATGCAGATCATGCCGTTCGGCCGTGCCTTCGCGACGGGTCAGGAGTGGTACATCGACGGTCACGCCCGGTTGGACCTGCCGGTGGGGCTGGTCGAGAACGAACCCCGGATCGATCGGGCGGCCAACCTGAGCATGTGGGGCGAGTACGTGTGGCTGCCCTCGGCGCTGGTCGATCCCCGGGCCACCTGGCAGCCGATGGACGCGGTCAGCGCACGGATGGTGGTGCCGGAGAATGGCGGTCCGGATTCCCTGGTCGCGTACTTCGACCCCGAGACCGGACTGCTCGACCGCTTTGAGGCGATGCGCTGGCGTGATGCCGGGGACGCCGAACCACTGCGATGGGTCAGCCGTATCCACGCCTGGACCCGTATCGACGGCGTGGGGGTGCCGGCGGTGTCGTCGGTGCAATGGGGGGATCAGGACCAGCCGTGGCTCAAGCTCAGCCTCGATCACATCGCGTGGAACGTGGACCCGGATCTACGGGGCAGCGGGGCCTGATCGACCGCCGCGATTGTGACGAAGGTGTCCGGCCTGTGCGCTCCATTGCGACGAAGGTGTGGGGTCAGCGGCCAGTGAACCCCGCACCTTCGTGACAAACGCCCATGGGGTGGCAGCAACTTCGTCACACAGGTGCGCGAGAGCCTCAGCGGCCGTGCCCGTGCAGCACCGACGTGACTCGGCGCACGATCTCGGTGGTGTTGGGGTGGCGGGCGAAACTCGTCAGCGTCAACGGGATCCCGAACCGCTCGCGCACCGTGGACTTCGAGCGGGCGAACTCGCGCAGGCCGTCGGGCCCGTGGATGCGACCGAAGCCGGACTGTCCCACGCCGCCCCAGGGCAGCGCCGAGACGCCGGCGTACATGACCCACGAGTTCATGCTGACCATGCCGACCCGCAACCGCGACGCAGCGCGTTCCATCGTGGCGCGGCTGCCCGAGAACACCGAGGCCGCAAGACCGAAATCTGCGGCGTTCGCGCGGTCCACCGCCTCGTCCATGTCGCGGACGGGGTTGACCACCAGCGTCGGCCCGAACGTCTCCTCCATGACGGCCAACGAGTCCTCGGGAACCTGGGCCAGGACGATCGGCTCGACGACACCGTCACCCACGGACTCCGGACCACCGACGACGGCGCGGCCCCCGCGCTCGAGGGCATCGCGCACATGCTCGCGCACCACCTCGATCTGCGACGGCATCGTCATCGGGCCGTAGGAGGAGTCCGGTCCGTGGCCGGGAGTCAGCGCCCGCGCCTTCTCGGCCACGAGCCCGAGGAACTCGTCGTAGACCTCCTGGTGCACGTACACCCGCTCCACACCGACACAGGTCTGGCCGGCGTTGCTGAAGGCCCCGAAGGCGGCGGCGTCTGCGGCCTTCTCGAGATCCGCGTCCTTGTCCACGAGCACCGCGTCCTTACCGCCGCACTCCAGCAGGACCGGGGTCAATGACGCCGCACACGCGGCCATCACCTTCTTGCCGGTGGGTGTGGAGCCGGTGAAGGAGATCTTGTCGACGCCGCTCTCACACAGGGCCGCACCGGTCGCGCCCTTGCCCGTGACCAACTGCGCGACAGGCTGTTCCGGGACGACCTCGCGGATCGCATCGATGAGCCAGGCGCCGATGGCGGGGGTGAACTCCGAGGGCTTGAACACCACGGTGTTGCCCGCGGCCAGTGCGTAGGCGATCGACCCGATCGGTGTGAAGACCGGATAGTTCCACGGGCCGATGACCCCGACGACGCCGAGTGGCTGGTACTCGACGCGGGCGTCGTGGTTGATGGTGAGCAGGCCGGGCTTCACACGACGGCGGCGCAGCACCTTCTCGGCGTTCAGCGCGGCCCAGTTCACGTGCTCGACGGACAGGATGATCTCGAGCAGTGCGTCGTCGGTGGGCTTGCCGTTCTCCGCGTGGACGAGCTCGGCGAGTTCGCGCGAACGGCGGGCGAGCAGGCCCTTGAAGCGCAAGAGCCGCCGGCGTCGTTCGTCGAAGCCCAGGTCGGCCCACCACAGGGCGGCGATGCGGGCGCGGTCGACGATCTCGCGCACCTCGTCGGCTTCCATCATCGGGTAGGTGCCGATGACCCGGCCGTCGCCGGGGGAGTGGGTCTCGAACGTCTCAGTCGTGGTCGCCATGCAGCCACGGTACCCGGGCGTGGCCGTGGCGTCAGGTGGTCGCGGGAGGGGGAGGGCCCGGCTCGACCGGAACCCGTTCGCCGGTGCGGGCCGACTGTTGCGCCGCCAGCGAGAACGCGAGCAGGTCGCGGCCCTGCTGGCCGGTGATGACGGGTTCGGTCTCGTCCTCAAGGGCTCTCGCGAAATGGCGTCCCGACTTCACGAAGGACACGCCCCAGTCCGCGTCCATGTCGTCCATGTGGATGGTGCGCTGGGCTTTGTAGAGGATCACCGGCGCGAGGTCACTCATCCGGCCGTGGCCACGCGTCACCCAGATCACGCCTTTGGTGCCGGTGATCTCGATCCGGTCGTCCTGGCCGTAGTACTTGCCGTGCAGCGCAAGCTCGGGGGAGAACGTCGCCTCGAACGATCCCACCGCGCCGTCGGCGTACTGCCACGTGACGACCGACGGCGAGTCGAGCACGCCGTTGAAACTGTCGCCGATGAACGCGTGCACGGTCTTCGGGAAACCGTGCAGGTACCAGGCCGAGGCGAACTTGTGGTGGCCGTCGTCGAACACCTGCGGCCCCCCGCCGCTGCGTGCCGGGTCGAAACGCCAGGCCATCGCCTCGGCCGGGACCTCCCACCCTTCGGTCGAGTAGCCGGCCGCGGATTTCAGCCGGATGCTCAGGACGTCGCCTATCTCGCCGTTGTCGATGAGGTCGCGCGCGCGCTGGATCGGCGGGTAGAAGACGAAGTTCTCGAAGACCTTCAGCGTCACGCCCGCGTCGGCCGCGTAGGCGATGATCCGGTCCGCCTGCGCGAGGTCCATCGCCATCGGCTTCTGTAAGGAAATGTCCTTGCCGGCCGCCGCAGCCTGTTGGGCGATCTGCTCGTGCAGGTGGTGGGGGACGAGGACCTCGACCATGTCGATGTCGTCGCGTGCGAGCAGTTCTTCGGCGTCGGCACAGCGGGCGTCCTGCGGCACGCCCCATGCGTCGCCGCGGGTCGCGCGGATTGCCTCGTCGGGGTCAGCGATCGCGACGATCTGTGCGTGGTCGAAGTGGTGGTAGGCGGCGGCGTGCAGGTCGCTGATGCGCCCGCAGCCGATGATGCCGACGCGAATCATGGGTCCTCCCGCTGCTGACCTTCCCGAGGCTACCGCCGGGTGCGTTCGCACGGCGGGCCTTCGCCTACACGGCAGCGCTATGGTCGGGGCGTGTCGGGGTCATCGCCGCCGGTGACGGTGGACGCCCTCCGGGAGCCCACCACGAAGGTGAACTGGGTCTTCCTGGTCAGCATCACGCTGGCCAACATCGGCATCCTCATGGTGCTGATCACGCCGCTGAACAACCTGCTGCCCCGCTACACCGACGCGATCACCGGCGGTGACGGCAAGGAGGCGGCGCTGGCGTGGGTCAGCGCACTCGGTGCGGTGGCCGCGATGGTCTTCAACCCGCTGGCCGGTGCCTTCTCCGACCGCACCTCGTCGCGGCTTGGCCGCCGGCGCCCGTGGATCATCGGTGGGGCGGTGGTGGCGGCGGCGCTGATGGTGGTGATGTCCTACCAGGACAGCATCGTCGGTCTTGCGCTGCTGTGGTTCCTGGTGCTCGCGGCCGCGAACATGGCGTTCTCGGCGATGACCGCGTACATCCCCGATCAGGTCCCCGTCGAGCAGCGCGGTCTGGTGTCCGGTTTCGTCGGGCTCGCGCAGGTGCTCGGTGTGGTCATCGGGGTTGCGCTGGTCTCCTACGTCGTGCCGGATCTGCAGCAGGGGACGTGGTTGATCGCCGGCGTGATGGTCGTCCTGCTGCTTCCGATGGTCACCCTGATCCCTGACGCCCGGCTTCCCAGGGAGGCCATCGCGCCCTTCCACTGGGGGAGGTTCTGGTCGGGGTTCTGGGTGAGCCCGAAGAAGTATCCGGACTTCGCGTGGGCGTGGATCACGCGGTTCCTCGTCTGGCTCGGCACCGCCCTGGCCACCATCTACTTGTTGTTCTACCTCCAGGACTACCTGGAGTACCCGCAGCCCGAGCAGGGGCAGACGACCTTGATCGGGCTGTACGGACTGGGGACGATCGTGACGGCAGTGATCGGCGGTCGCCTGTCGGACAAGAGCGGGAAGCGCAAGATCTACGTGATCGTGGCGTCCATCGTGATGGGGTTGTCGGTGCTGATCCTGGCCCTGGTTCCGGCGTTCCCCGCCGCCTGTGTGGGGGCGTTCCTGCTCGGTACCGGGTACGGGGTGTACCTCGCAGTCGACCAGGCCCTCATCACGCAGGTGCTCCCCGCCGCCGAGGACCGCGCGCGTGACCTCGGCGTCATCAACATCGCGAACACCGCGCCGCAGATCATCGCGCCGGTGCTGGCCGCGCCGCTCGTGACACTGCTCGGGTATCCCGCGCTGTTCGGCGCCACCGCGGTGGTCATGGTGCTGTCGGGCATCCTGGTGCGCTTCATCCGCAGTGTCCCGTAGCCGAACCCTGGCCTACCGTTGACCCATGGCCACCCTCCTCGTTTCCAACGGGGACAACGAGTTCGTCGGCAAACTGATCGACTCGCTGTCCACCAAGCACGGTGTCGAGGTCACGGCGCTGATCGACGACGCGGATCTCGAGCCCGGCTCCCACAGCCACGTGCTGGTCACGATGCCCACCGATGCTGGGGCGACGACCCGGGCACGGGCCCTCGTCGACGCGCTCGACGACGAGCATGTGCTGTTCATCGCCAACGAGCTCGACCCCGAACACCACGAGGTGATGGATCACATCAAGGCGTCGGGCAATCCGTGGACCATCGTCCACCCGGTGTCGATGATGGACTTCTCCTTCGCGGCGCTTCCCCCGCAGATCCAGATGGCCGGCGTCGTGTTCGGCATCTCCGGCAACGCCCCCATCGGCTTTGTCGCCGCATCCGACATCATGCGGGTGCTGGCCACGATCATCGGCGACGGCGGCCACGACGGGCAGGAGTACGTGTGCACCGGCCCGGAGGCCCTCGACATGCCCACCGTGGCCGCGCAGTTGTCGCAGGCCATCGGCCGCACTGTCGATTACATCGACCTCGACGAGGATGAGCTGACGAAGTTGATGGTGCAGTACGGCCGGCAGGACCCGGAGGTGATCGAGCGTTTGATCATGAGCCACCTCCGCGCCTGGCGCGACGGTCGGGCCGATGTCGTGACGACCACCGTTGAGGAGATCACCGGTCAGCAGCCGATGAGCGTGGCGCAATGGTTCGCCGAGCACTCCG
>WBZP01002234.1_pt1 | contig 22535 bp, 28 predicted proteins | sample 5204301 | NCBI WGS metagenome assembly WBZP01 (sample SAMN12412401, study PRJNA552823) | activated sludge metagenome | isolation source: activated sludge from nitrification reactor of wastewater treatment plant... | place: USA: Pennsylvania | collected 2017
AAGGAGCCGCACCACCTGATGGCGACGCCAGACGATAGCCACCTGATCGTCGCCAACGCGGTGTCGAACGAACTGGTGATGCTCGATCCGGTAAGCGGGCAGATCATCAAGCGCGTGCCGAAAATCTCCGACCCGTACCAGATCGCGTTCTCGCCGGACAAACGCTGGTTCGTCGCCAATTCCCTGCGCCTAGACCGGGTCGATATTTACAACGCGGCGGATTTTTCGATTGCCAAGCGCATCCCCGCGCCCGCCGCGCCGTCTCATCTGGCGTTCGACAAGGCGAGCCAGTTCGTCTTCGTGACCTTGCAGAATTCCGACCAGGTGATGGCGATCGACCTGAAGACGCTCGCGGTCGCGTGGACCATGCCGACCGGCAAGACGCCCGCCGGAATCTGGATGACGCCCGATGACAAGTACCTGCTGGTCGGTGTGATGGGCGCCAACTACGTCGAGGTGATCGACTGGCGCACCCGGCAATCGGTGAAGAAGATCGTCACCGGCGCGGGCGCGCACAATTTCCAGGCGCGCGGGGACGGGCGCCACGTGTTCGTCTCCAATCGCATCGACAACACGATCGCCGTGGTGGACCAGCAGACGCTGACGCTGGTCGAGAAGTTTCCGGTGCCCGGCGGTCCGGACTGCATGGAAGTGAGTCGCGACGGCAAGCAACTGTGGGTGACTTCGCGCTTCATCCGCCAGGTGCAGGTGGTCGATCTGGCCACCCGCAAGATCGTCAAGTCGATCAGCGTCGGCCGCAGCCCGCACGGCGTGTTCTTCAAGACCCATGCGCCGCGCCAGTAAGCTGTCGCTCGCCTTGCTGCTCGCCGGTACGGCGGGCGCAGCCGGTGCCGCCGCCTGCAGCGGCACGCTTTACCTGACGTTCGATACCGGGTCGATGTCGCAGGCCGAAAATATCGCCGCCATCCTGAAGAAACACGATGTGCGCGCCACCTTCTTCCTCGCCAACGAGAAGACCGTGCGCGGCGATTTCACGCTCGACGATTCGTGGGCCGAGTACTGGCGCGCCCGCGCCGCCGAAGGCCACGCGTTCGGCAGCCACACCTTCGATCACGGCTATTTCCGCGGCGATACGGCCGATGGTCGGGCCAACTTCGCGGTCAAGGGGCAGCCGGTGCGCGCGCTCGACGCCACGGCGCTGTGCGCCGAACTCGACCGATCGCAAACCGCCTTTCAGCGGATGACCGGGCGCCGCTTCGATCCGGTCTGGCGCGCGCCGGGTGGACGCACCACGCCCAACGCGCTGCGCTTTGCGCAGCAGTGCGGTTACCGACATGTCGGCTGGGCGCCGGCCGGATTCCTCGGCGATGAGCTGCCGTCGGACAAGTACCCGAACGACATGTTGCTCAAACGCGCCCTGGCCGGGCTGCGCAGCGGCGACATCATGATGATGCATACCGGCATCTGGTCGCGCCGTGACCCGTTCGCGCCGATGCTCGACCCCCTGCTGGCCGGGCTCAAGGCGCGCGGCTTCTGCTTTGCCACGCTGGCCGAGCAGTCTCGATCCGGTTCGAAATGATTGAATCGGTTTCGCAGAGCTTCGTCGCGCTTCAGGCCGGCCTGTTCGAGAGCGTGGTGCAGCCGGTGCTGTTCGCCCTCGGCCTCACCACTTATGCCGAGATGGGGTTCGATGCGGTCGAGTTGTTTCTCTACGGCGTCATCGAGATCGCGCTGGTCTGGCTGTTATTGCGCCCGCTCGAGGCGCTGCGCCCGGTGGAGCGCTGGTCCGACCGGAAGCCGGTGCGGGTCGATGTGCTGTACACCCTGCTCAATCGCCTCGGCGTGATTCCGTTGCTGGTGTTCATGCTGCTGGCGGTGCCGATGGGTGACCTGGACGGCTGGCTGCGACTGCACGATCTGATCCCGCGCCACCTCGAAGACTGGCTGCCCGCGCTGCGCGAGCGCCCGTGGCTGTCGTTCGCCGCCTACCTGCTGATCATCGACTTTGCCGAATACTGGCGCCACCGCCTGCAGCACCGTTTCGATTTCTGGTGGGCGCTGCACAGCTTGCACCACAGCCAGCGTCAGATGAGCTTCTGGTCCGACAGCCGCAACCATCTTGTCGACGACCTGATCCAGGGCGTGTGGATGTCGTTGGTCGCCCTGCTCGTCGGCGTGCCGCCGGCCCAGTTCGTCATGATCCTGTTGCTGACGCGGGCGGTGGAGAACCTGTCGCATGCCAACCTGCGCCTGTCGTTCGGCACGTTCGGCGAGCGGCTGCTGGTGAGCCCGCGGTTCCACCGCCGGCACCATGCGATTGGCGCCGGCCACGAGGGGCGTCATCGCGGCTGCAATTTCGCCGTGCTCTTTCCGCTATGGGACATGGTGTTCGGCAGCGCGCGGTTCGATGACGCCTATGATGCAACTGGGATTCGCGACCAGTTGCAGGGCGCCGACTACGGCGACGGGTTCTGGCGCCAGCAGGCGCTCGGCCTGAGGCGGCTGGTGACTGCACTGACGCCGCAGGGATCATCGCTGCGAAGCGGCGCTTGAGATTCAGTCTGCGCGGTTTGCGCACACCGGGCAGGCGGCGTCCTTGGCGAGATGGATCTCGCGCCAGTCTGCCGCCAGCGCATCGAACAGCAGCAGTCTGCCATCGAGCGACTGGCCGGCACCTGCCACCAGCTTGAGTGCTTCGGCAGCCTGCATGGCGCCGATGATTCCGGTCAGCGGGGCGAACACGCCCATCACCGCGCAACGCACCTCCTCGACATCCTCCCCCTCGGGGAACAGGCAGTGGTAGCAGGGGCTGTGCGGGTTGCGCTGGTCGAACACCGAAATCTGCCCGTCGAAGCGAATTGCCGCGCCGGAGACCAGCGGCTTGCGGTGCGCGACACAAGCGCGATTGACGGCGTGGCGCGTGGCGAAATTGTCCGAGCAGTCGAGCACCACGGTTGCCGCCGCGACCTGCTGCTCGAGTGGTTCGCCGGCAAGACGATCTGCCACGCAGATGACTTCGACTTCCGGGTTGATGAGCTGCAGCGTATCGCGCCCCGACTCCACCTTGAGCCGGCCGACCGACGGCGTGTGATGCAGGATCTGTCGCTGCAGGTTGGTCAGATCCACGTTGTCGCCGTCGCACAGCACGATCGTGCCGATGCCGGCGGCCGCCAGATAAAGCGCAGCCGGCGATCCCAGTCCGCCGGCGCCCACGACCAGCGCGCGCGCAGCCAACAGTCGTTCCTGCCCTTCGACGCCGATCTGGTCGAGCAGTATGTGGCGGCTGTAGCGCAGAAGCTGGTTGTCGTTCATTTGGATTCGAGGCGCGAGGGCAGGTGGCGTTTGGCCTCGCATTCAGCCACGCGCCTCCCCGGCGGTCAGCACGTCATTTGACGTCGCGCAGCTCCGGCGGCGTGTCGTCGTGGTCGCCGTGAAGGTGGTGGTCCCACGCCTTGACGTAGACTTCGTTGGACTTTTTTATCAGCCGCTGCGGCGAGCGCAGCGTGTGCAACTGGGTTTGTTCGCAGTAGCGGATCAAGGCGCGCATCAGTTTGCAGAACAGCGAATTGTCCAGGTGAAAGCCCTGCTGCACCAGCGCTTCTTCCAGCCCCTCCAGCGTGTAGTTGAAGATGTCGTAGGAGATGGTCAGCGCACGGCGGCCGGCGACCAGATCGACGCGCAACCCCTCTAGCCCGCGCAACAACACCAGCGCCCGTTGCGTCTGATTCTCGGGCATGGCTGCGAAGCGCAACTCGCGACGCTTGAGGGTTCCTGGCGTCGGTACGAAAGTCGGCCCGGAGTGGATTTCGCCCCCATGCTGCGCGGACTGGCGCATGTTGCCTCCCGGCCCGGGTTGAGCGGGCGCCGTGCTTGCTACTTGGCCTGGATGATCTGCAGACCCTTCAACAGGTTCATCGCCTGCGAAAGCTGATAGTCGTTCTTGCCGCCGATCTCGAACACCGGTTTGGCCTCCTCGTCCTCGCCCTTCGCCTTGGCGGCATCCTTCTTGTCGGACTTGTCCGGTTTGTCGCTCTTGCTCTGCGGCTCAGGCTTCGTCTTGGCGGGAGCGCCGCCGCCCTCCGGGTTATCGAGATGGCGTTCGAGATCAGCTTCGCGGATGCGCAGGCCGAGATCGCCGGTTGCCGTGTCCTCGACCTTGATGTCCGGCTCGATGCCCTTGGCCTGGATCGAGCGGCCGTTTGGCGTGTAGTAGCGTGCCGTGGTGAGCTTGATCGCGGTGTTGTTGTTGAGCGGCAGAATGGTTTGCACCGAGCCCTTGCCGAAGCTCTGCGTGCCGAGTACCACGGCGCGCTTGTGGTCCTGCAGCGCGCCGGCAACGATTTCCGAGGCCGAGGCCGACCCGCCATTGACCAGCACCACCATGGGCACGGTCTTCGCCGCCGCTGGCAACGCCTTCAGGTAGTCTTCGCGGGTGCCCCGCAGGTAGTCCTCGCTGATGGCGAAATACTTGCGCTTGGCATCGTCGGTGCGACCGTCGGTCGACACCACCAGCGTCTTCTGCGGCAGGAAAGCGGCCGACACGCCGACCGCCCCGTGCAGCAGGCCGCCCGGATCGTTGCGCAAGTCGAGCACCAGACCCTTCATCGGTCCCTGCTTGAACAAGTCGTTCAGGTGCTTGACCAGATACTGGGTCGTACTTTCCTGGAACTGTGTGACACGCACATAGCCGTAACCCGGTTCCAGTTGCTTGGACTTGACGCTCTGGACCTTGATCACTTCGCGCATCAACGTGAACACCAGCGGCTTGATCTCGCCCTTGCGCGAAACCGTCAAGGTGATCGGCGTCTTCGGCTTGCCGCGCATGCGCTTGACCGCGTCGTTCAAGGTCAGGCCTTTGACCGAGGTGTCGTCGAGTTTGATGATCAGGTCCCCGGCCTTGATCCCGGCGCGGAATGCGGGCGTGTCCTCGATAGGGGACACCACCTTGACGAAGCCGTCTTCCATGCCGACCTCGATGCCGAGACCGCCGAATTCGCCCTGGGTGCCGACCTGCAAATCCTTGAACGCGTCGGCGTCGAGATACGCCGAATGCGGGTCGAGGTTCGACAGCATGCCGCTGATGGCGTTGTTGATCAGCTTCTTGTCTTCGACCGGCTCGACGTAACCGGCCTTGATGGCGTTGAACACGTCGGCAAAGGAACGCAATTCCTCGACCGGCAGCGGGCTGTTCGCCTCCTTGTTGGCGCTGGCCGAGAAATTCAGGCTGATCAGCACGCCTGCGAGAACGCCGATGCCGATGAGTCCCGCTTGCTTCAATTTGGTTTGCATTGACGTTCCTACCTGAGGCTGACCCACCGCAGCGGGTCTAAGGGCTGTCCCCGATGCCTGAGTTCAAAGTATAAACCGGATTCCTCGCTGCCACCGCTGTTGCCCACCGAGGCGATGGCATCGCCCGCACGAACCGTTTGGCCGACACCGCGCAGCAAAGATTCGTTATAACCGTAAATCGACAGATAGTCGTCGCCATGGTCGACGATCACCAGATTGCCGAACCCGCGCAACCAGTCGGCGAACGCGATTCTTCCGGCGGCGACCGCCTTGACCTCGCCACCGGCACCGGCGCGAATGAACACGCCGCGCCACGACGAACCACCATCCGCCCTTGGAGTGCCGAAACGGTTCATGAGTTCGCCGCGAACCGGCAAACGCAGCCGGCCACGCAATTGCGCGAACGCCGTGGCGCTGGCGCCACCCTCCGGCGCCTGGTCTACCCTGGCGACCGGCGCGGCAGGTGCGGTGGTGGCGTCGGGCTGCGCAGCCGGCGTCGCCGCTTGTGGGCGATCGGCGGTGGCGGCTTCGCGGCGGCCACGCGCAGCGGCCGCAACTTCCCGGGCACGGCGTTTTTCCTCGGCCGCCTGCGCCTGGCGGCGCGCAGTCTCGGCGGCGGCCGCCTGCTTGCGGGCCAGCGCCGCCAAGCCGTCGATAAGTCGCGACAGCCGCGCCTCGTCCCGCTTCAGGTTGCCGACTTCCTTGCGTTGGTTGCGCAACTTGTCCGACAACTCGGCCAGCACGAGCGTTCGCTTGCGCTGCTGCTCGGCCAGTTGCGCCACTTGCGACTTCTGTTCAGCTTCGATTTCGGCCAGCGCGTCGCGCGCAATCCGAACCCGGTCGAGCAGCGATTTCTGCTCGGCAAGCGAAGTGCGCAGACCGCCGATCAGGTCGGCTTCCGAGCGCGACAGTTGCTTCAGATAATGCAGGTCGCGGGCAAGCTGGTTCGGGTCGCTGCCGGAAAGGATGTGCCGCAGGCCCTGCGCCTGGCCGCTCACGTAGTAGCGGGTGAGCAACCTTTCCAGTTCCGCCTGCTGGGATTTGATCCGCGCTTCGAGCGCCGCCCCGGCCGCGCTGACCCGCGCCAGTTCGGCCTCGGTCTCGCGCCGGGAGTCGGCCAGTTCGCGCAGGCGCCGCCGGCTGCCGGAAATCGTCTGCTCGGTTTCGCGCAGCGCCTCGGCGGCGTCTTCACGCGATTCCTCGCTGCGCGAGATTTCCTTTTGCAGATCGCGGATGCGCTCCTGCACATCCTTGAGGTCGGAGCGCTTCTCGGTGATGGCGGCGCGCGGGTTGTCCTTCTGCGCGCAGAGCGGTGTCGGGCCGAGAACGACCACCGCACCCAGCAGCAGGCGGGCGGTCGTCCGGCGCAGCGTGGTCAATCCGAAGCCAACGAATCAGGACGGACCGGGACCGATCGGGTCGAACTCAGGCCTTCGCCTTGCCCTGGTTGGCGACCGCGGCCATGGCGGCGGCGATTGCTTCCTGGTCGCCGAGGTAGTAGTTGCGGATCGGCTTCAGGTCGTCGGTCAGTTCATAGACGAGCGGCTGGGCGGTCGGGATGTTCAGGCCGACGATGTCGTCGTCGGACACGTTGTCGAGATACTTGATCAGCGCCCGGATGCTGTTGCCGTGTGCGGCGACGATCACCCGCTTGCCGCTTTGTACCGTCGGCGCGATGGTCTCGTGCCAGATCGGCAGGAAGCGGGCGACCGTGTCCTTCAGGCATTCGGTGCTCGGAAACTCGCCCGGGGCAAGATTCGCATAGCGCGGATTGTCCGTTTCCAGGCGCGGATCGCCCGCTTCGAGCGGCGGCGGCGGCGTATCGTAGGCGCGGCGCCAGATCAGCACCTGCTTGTCGCCGAACTTGGCTGCGGTTTCGGACTTGTTCAGTCCCTGCAATGCGCCGTAATGGCGTTCGTTGAGGCGCCACGAGTGCTGAACGGGAATCCACATCCGGTCCATTTCTTCCAGCACGGTCCACAGGGTCTTGATGGCGCGGCGCAGAACCGACGTGAAAGCGATGTCGAAGTCATAGCCTTCCTTCTTCAGCAACTGGCCGGCCGCTTTCGCTTCCGCCATTCCCTTCTCGGTCAGACCGACATCGGTCCAGCCGGTGAAGCGGTTTTCCTGATTCCAGACAGATTCGCCGTGACGCAGCAGTACGATTTTTTTCATGGCAGTAAGGTCGAAGAAAGTGGAAGAAAGGGTGGTCCGACAAAACCCGGCCGTCGCAATCCGTTACGCATGACAGCCGTTGCTGACAATTCGCCGCCTTCGCGCCCGAGCCCGGACGCGCACTGCTTTCCATTCTATAATAGCCGCCAGTCCAACACTACCCCTGAGCCGTGGGAACCCCAGCACCTGCCAAGGCCATCGGCGATCTGATCGACCGCCAGGAACACATCGAGACCGCCGCCCGCGCGCTCAAGTCGATCGCGCATCCGCTGCGGCTGAAGATTCTGTGTGTGCTCGGCGGCGATGAGATTTGCGTGCAGGACATCGTCGAGGCCGTCGGCACCTCGCAGAGCAACATCTCCCAGCACCTGGCGATCCTGCGCGACAAGGGCGTGCTGCTCACCCGCAAGGATGCCAACCGGGTCTATTACCGCGTCGGCGACAGTCGCACGCTGCAACTGATCTCCCTGATGCGCGAAGTCTTCTGCGGCGATATGCCGGCACGCTGAGCAACCCGCCATGAATTCAGCCGAACTGATGGAGTTTCTCAAGGCGAACCTGGTCTGGGTGGTGGTGGCCGTCGTTTCGGGCGGCATGCTGCTGTGGCCGCTGATCCGCAGCCGCACCTCCGGCCCCAGTCTTTCGCCGCTGGAAGTTACGCTGATGATCAACCGCGAAGACGCCATGGTGCTCGATGTGCGCGAACCGGCAGAATGGTCCAAGGGGCACATTCCGAACGCGCGCCACATTCCGCTCGGCCAGATCGAGCAGCGCATCGGCGAGCTCGACAAGTTCAAGGCCAAGCCGATCATTGTCAGTTGCGCTACCGGCAGCCGCTCCAGTTCGGCTTGCGGCACCCTGCGCAAGGCCGGGTTCGAAAAGGTCTTCAACCTGGCCGGCGGCCTGCCCGCGTGGGAACAGGCCGGGCAGCCGTTGACCACCCGCTAGACTTCCCGATGGCCAAGGTTCTCATGTATTCCACCGGCGTTTGCCCGTATTGCGTGCGCGCCGAACAGTTGCTGTTGCGCAAGGGTGTGGCCGAGATCGACAAGATTCGCGTCGACCTCGATCCGGCACGGCGCGAAGAAATGATGGCGAGAACCGGCCGGCGTACCGTGCCGCAAATCTACATCGGCGAAACCCATGTCGGCGGCTTCGATGAGCTGGCCGCGCTCGACCGCGCCGGCGGGCTCGATCCGCTGCTCGCTACCTGACAAACTTCCAATCTATCCGCGCCCGGCGCGGCCCTTACCCTCGACGAGACCACCATGGCCGAAACCCAGCAAGCCCACTTCAGCATCGAGAAAATCTACGTCAAGGATCTTTCGCTCGAAGTGCCGAACGCGCCGCAGATATTCCTGCAGCGCGAACAGCCGGAAATCCAGGTCCAGTTGCATACCGAGGGAACCGGTATCGACGAGGGAATCTTCCAGTGCCTGCTGACGGTCACCGTAACCGCCAAACTCGGCGACAAGACGATGTTCCTGGTCGAAGCGGCGCAAGGCGGCATCTTCCAGATCCGCAACGTGCCGCAGCAGGATCTCGATCCCATTCTCTCTATCGCCTGCCCGAACATCCTGTTTCCCTATGCCCGGGAGACCATCTCGGACACGATTAACCGTGCCGGTTTTCCGCCGGTGCTGCTAGCACCGGTGAATTTCGAGGTGCTCTACCAGCAGCGGCTCGAACAACAGGCTGCGCAGCAGGCGCCGGCAACGCCGCTGCAATGACCGGTTGCAACAAGGCGATGCGGGGTCGCCTCTCCGGACTCGTGCTTGCGCTGGCTGCATTGCCGGCCGGGGCGGTGGAGTTTCGCTCGGTGGCGGAACCCGCGCTGCTGTTCGATGCGCCATCGACCAAAGCCGATCCCCGGTTCATCATCGCCCGTGGCACGCCGGTCGAACTGGTGGTGAGTCTGGACAAGTGGGTCAAGGTGCGCGACGCCGGCGGCAGCCTGCTGTGGATCGAACGGGGCAAGCTCGCCGAGCGGCGCACCGTGATCGTCACCGCCGCGTCGGCCAGCGTACTCAAGTCCGCCGAGGAATCCGCGCCGGTCGTCTTCGAGGCGGCCAAGGATGTGGTGCTCGAACTGCTGGAGGCTGCGCCGCTGGGCTGGGTCAAGGTCAGGCATCGCGATGGCCAGAGCGGTTTCGTGCGTGTTGCGCAGGTCTGGGGGCTTTAGCTCGAGCCCATGAAACTTGCGGTTCTCGGTGCCGGCGCCTGGGGAACCGCGCTCGCCGCTTCCTTCTCGGCGTTCCACGCCACCACACTCTGGTCGCGCGAGCCGGCGCATGCCGAAGCGATGCGCGCCGCGCGGACCAATGCGCGCTATCTGCCCGGTTGCGAACTGCCGGCCGATCTGGCCATCGATTCCGATCTGTGCCGCGTCGCCGAGGCGGCGGACTTGCTGCTGATCGCCACACCGCTGGCGGGCCTGCGCCCGACGTTGCACGCAATCCGCCGGCTCGGAACCGTCGCGCCGGTGCTGTGGGCCTGCAAGGGGCTGGAGGCCGGCTCGGGCAAACTGCCGCATCAGATCGTTGAAGAGGAACTCGGCGCGGCACGCCATTGCGGCGCCCTGACCGGGCCGAGCTTCGCCGACGAAGTGGCGCGGGGCTTGCCGACGGCGATCACGCTGGCTGCGCGCGACCCGCTGTTCGCCCGCGACACCGCGGCCGCGCTGCATCACCCGCGCCTGCGCATTTACGCCAATGACGATGTCGTCGGCGCCGAGGTCGGCGGGGCGGTCAAGAATGTCATGGCGATTGCCGCCGGCATCAGCGACGGCATGGGCTTCGGCCTCAATGCCCGCGCCGCGCTGATCACTCGCGGTCTGGCGGAGATTGCCCGGCTGGGCGGCGCGCTCGGCGGCCGGCGCGAGACGTTCATGGGGTTGGCCGGAATCGGCGACCTGATCCTCACCTGTACCGGCGACCTATCGCGCAACCGGCGCGTCGGGCTGGCGCTGGCCAGGGGGCAGGGTCTGGACGACATCCTGCGCGAACTCGGCCACATCGCCGAAGGGGTGAGTACCGCGCGCGAGGTGGCGCAGATCGCGCTGCCGCTCGGCGTCGATATGCCGATCACCGGTGCGGTTTCAGCGGTGCTGTTCGGCGGGCAATCGGCCAAGTCCGCCGTCGAGCAGTTGCTCGCCCGCGATCCGAAACTGGAATAGCGCCAGCCGGGCAGCGCCGCTGTTCGCCCCCGAAGGATGCCCGGAGAGCCAATATCCATGCGGGTTCCAGGGCATCGTCCGGCGCCTTGACGGCGCCCGCACGGCGCGTTGCGGCCGCAACTCAGCGGCTGTACGGCTGGCTGTTGGGCATCGGGATCGGCGAGTCGGCGGTGACGCCGCCGCCCGGCCGCATGCGCAGCCACGGCGTTGCGCACGCCTGCACCGTCGGGTAATAGGCGCGCGATTCAGGGCAGTACATCCGGTCCTGAACGGGAATCGCATAGACCGCGCCGGGCACGGCGCCGTACAGCACGCCGCCCCCGTAGCCAGGCGCCGGGCGGCCGTACTGGCCGTAGCGAATGTCCGGCTGGGGCGCCGGCAGCGGATTGCCGATCAGGTAGCCGCCCCGACCGGGCAGGCCTGCGACTGCCGGCGCAACCAGCAGGGCGCCATCGGGTCCAGTACGTCGGCCCAGCACCACGCCGCCGTCGCCGGCGCTTGCAGTCGATAGGGCAGCCAGCACGGCGGCCGCCGGGACAACATAACGGATCAACTTGCGCGGCATGTTTGTTCTCCTGGTCGGCGCCGGTTCTCGTTGGGGACAGCGGGCAGATTACTCCATTTGTAGACCACGGCAAATCGCGCCGGTGCCCGCCGATCCGTCGAATCCCTGTTGCCGCCAGGCTTCGTACAGCACGACCGCGACGCAGTTGGATAGATTGAGACTGCGTGACGGTGCGCGCATCGGCAAGCGGAGAATATGCGCGGGGGAGAAGCTCGCCAGCAAATCCGGCGGCAGGCCGCCTGCCTCGCATCCGAACAGCAGGACATCGCCCGCCGCATAGCGGATTTCATCGTAGCGGACGGTGCCGCGCGTGCTGACGGCGAACATGCGCCGTCCGGCCAGCGCGGCGGCGCAGGCTGCCCAGTCGGCATGGAGCGCCACCTCCGCCAGCTCACGGTAGTCCAGGCCCGCGCGTGCCAGTGCCCGGTCGGTGAGCTGGAAACCGAGCGGCTTGACCAGGTGCAGCCTCGCCCCGGCATTGGCGCACAGACGAATCACGTTGCCGGTGTTGGGCGGGATTTCCGGCTGATGGAGCACGACATCGAACATTGTGCGAGCTTACCCCGGCGGGCCGAACGCGACAGCCGCCTGCCGCCAGACGCTCATTCCAAAGTGCGCGCGATCACCAGGTTGGTTACATGCACCGCGCCGCGCTGCTTGAGCGTTTTCGCGAACTCGTCGAGGGTGGCGCCGGTGGTCATGACGTCGTCAACCACCGCGATGCGCTTGCCCTTCAGGTCTGCGATGCAGCGAAACGCCCCGCGGATGTTCTTGCGCCGGGCCTTCCATGGCAGCCTGGCCTGCGGTTCGACCAGCCGGTCCTTGACGCAGGCATCGAGGAGCAGCGGCAATCCCCACTGCCGGGCCAGGAATCGGCCGATTTCCACCGACTGGTTGAATCCCCGTTCGGCCAGGCGTGCGGGATGCAACGGCAGCGCAATCACGCAATCGGCTTGCTCCGGTTTCAGGTCGACCAGTCCGCGCGCCAGCCACGGTGCCAGCGCCAGCCTGGCCTGATATTTGAGCGCCTGTACCATCTCGCGGATCGGGAAGTCGTAGGCCCAGCGCGCCAGCGTGGCATCGTAGTGCGGCGCATCGCGCAGGCAGGCGCCGCAGCGCTGGCCGTGCGGGCTGGGCAACGCGCATTGCGGGCAGCGATCCGGCGCCAGCAGCGGCAGTTCGCTCAGGCACGCCGGGCACAGCAGCTCGCGGCCGGCCGGCGCGCCGCAGGCGTAGCAATCCTGCGGCAGCAGCGAATCGAGCAGGCGGGCGACGAGGCTCATCGGCCGGCCACCGGCAACGGGTATAATCCGCCCTCTCGTCGTCCATCCGCCATTCGGGGTGATCCATGTCTGCCGTGATACCCGTTCAATCGTCGCACACCGACCGGTCCGCGCCGGCCAAGCGCTGGACCGTGTCGCAAATCGATGCGCTGTTCGCCCTGCCGTTCAACGATCTGCTTTATCGCGCGCAACAGGTGCATCGCGAGCATTTTGATGCCAATGCGATCCAGAGGTCGACCCTGCTGTCAATCAAGACCGGCGGCTGCTCCGAGGATTGCGGCTATTGCTCGCAGGCGGCGCGTTACCAGACCGGACTCGAACGCGACGAACTGTTGCCGCTCGACGAGGTGCTGTCGGCGGCGCGCGCGGCCAAGGATAGCGGCGCGTCGCGCTTTTGCATGGGCGCGGCCTGGCGCGGCCCCAAGCAGAAGGATCTCGAACAGGTGATCGAGATGGTGCGCGAAGTCAAGTCGCTGGGTCTGGAAACCTGCGTCACGCTCGGCATGCTCAAGGACGGCCAGGCCGAGCAGTTGAAGGACGCCGGACTCGACTACTACAACCACAACATCGATACCGCGCCCGAGTTCTACGGCAAGGTGATCGGCACGCACTCGCAGACCGACCGTTTCGATACCCTCGACAAGGTGCGCGGGGCCGGCATCAACGTCTGCTGCGGCGGGATCATCGGCATGGGCGAGTCGCGGCGCATGCGCGCGGCACTGATCGCCGAATTGGCCAACATGGAGCCGCCGCCCGAATCGGTGCCGATCAATCACCTTGTCCAGGTGGAAGGCACGCCGCTGGCCGAGGCGGCGCCGCTCGATCCGTTCGAGTTCGTGCGCACCATCGCCTGCGCCCGCATCACCATGCCGACATCCTATGTGCGGCTGTCCGCCGGACGCCAGGAAATGAGCGACGAGTTGCAGGCACTGTGCTTTCTGGCCGGTGCCAACTCGATGTTCTACGGCGACAAGCTGCTGACCACCGGCAACCCCGAAACCGATCGCGACCGCGGTCTGCTCGACCGGCTGGGGATGAAGTCGATCTGAAACGCCCCTTGCGGTAGCGATGGACGCGCAGCCTCGCCCGGACGACGCCCGACTGGACGTCGAGCGCGACTGCGTGCTGCGCAACGCCTCGCGGGCCGCGCGCGGCTACGATGCTGCCGCCGTGCTGGCGCGCGAGGTGGCGCGGCGCATGGGCGAGCGGCTCGATCTGGTTACCCTGCAACCGGCGCGCATACTCGACATCGGCTGCGGTACCGGCGCCGACCTGCGATTGTTGGCCGAGCGCTATCCGCAGGCCGAGCGCATCGGATGCGATTTCTCGCTCGCCATGTTGCGCGAGGCGGGTGAAGAACTGCCGTGGTTCAAGCGCCTGCTGCCCGGCGGGCGGGCGCGCGAGGCGGTGCGTGTCTGCGGCGAGGCGAGCCGCCTGCCGTTTGCCGGCGGGTCGATTTCAATGGCCTGGTCGAACCTGATGCTGCACTGGCTGGTCGATCCGCTGCCAGCGCTGCGCGAGATGCAGCGGGTGCTGGCGGTCGACGGCCTGCTGATGTTCACCGCCTTCGGTCCGGATACGCTGAAGGAACTGCGCCGCTGCTTCGCGCTGGCCGATCCGCTGCCGCATGTGCATCGCTTCATCGACATGCACGACCTGGGCGACGCGCTGGTCAAGGCCGGCTTCGCCGAGCCGGTGATGGACATGGAGACGCTTACCCTGACCTACGACGGCATCGACGCCCTGCTGCGGGACCTGCGCGTCTCGGGCGCCCAGTGTGCGCTCGCCGGCCGCCGCCGCGGGCTCAGCGGCAAGACGCTGTGGGCGCGGGTGCACGCCGCATACGAGATGCATCGGCGCGATGGCCGGCTGCCGGCAACTTTCGAGGTGGTCTATGGCCACGCCTGGAAGCCGGCACCGCGTGCCACCGCCGACGGCCGCACCATCGTCCAGTTCGATCCGAAACGGCGCGGGCGGCCGGCGTGAAACGCGCCAGGAAAATGCGGCTCAAGCCGCGCAATCCGCTAGCGGTCGCACCGTTGCTGAAGAAAGGCGGCGCGCACCAGTTGCGCGGCAAGAAAGCCAGCCGGGCGCGGCAAAAAGCCGCCGCGCTCAAGGATCTCGTGAAAGGTTCGGGCTGATTTCGGACTGTCGCCTGCCCGCTGTTCAGCACGCGTTTGCGGCCGAGTGTGACATTCGTCACGCACTCTCAGCCCTGAGCCGGGGCAAATCATCCGTTAGGCCTATGGTCTGTTGAAATCCGAATCGTTACGATGGGTTTCATCGGGAAACAAAAAAACCACCGAACAGCGTCCGAACAAAGCGTGCAAGGCTGGAGGTCACCAACAACGCTGATCGGGCAGCAAGCAAACAAAAAATTAGTGAGGTCAGATTCAATAAAAATAGCGAGGTCAGACTCGTTTCAAACAAGTTCATCGCCGGCCAGCCGCCGGCGATTTGTTTTTCCGGGTGGGTTTCTGCGCCGAACAGATGGGTTGCCAAGAGAGCAGTGCCTCAAACACCGCATGGATAGGCGATCCTGGCGCATGCAGTCCCAGGAGCCAATAACCACACGGCTTTCCGGGCTGCCTTGCCGAAGAGCGCCTGTTCATGAGGCCTCCAGGCCGATGCGCTGCGTCGATCAGGGATTGAGCTGGCGATACACGCTGTCGGCGACCCGCATCAGCTCGGCCTTGGCCAGTTCGCCGGAGAGCGCGTAGCCGAGCTTGCCGTCAAGCCAGTAGAACACGCCGACCTTGCCTTCCTGGGCAAAGCGGAAGGCGGTTTCACGGTTGCCGATGGCATCGGTGCGCACATACAGCGTCAGGCGCTGGCCGCGCCCGTCCTGGTACATGAACTGGGCGACCGGGCCGGCCTCGCCCGGCAACAGGCGACCGCCGACCAGCTCGAAGCCCTCGCCGCGCAGCGCCGGCGCCGTGACCGACGTGCCGAGCCGTTTCGACAGCCAGGCGATCAGGTGCTGCTCCTGGTCAGCCGTGACTTCGACCGGATGGCGGACCTCGGGCGCAAACACCACATGGGCGACCGCCGCCGCGCGCGGCAGGCTCACCAGATCCGGGCTGCCGGTACCGCCGATGCTGCCGCGCAAAAGGAACCCGACGATGCCGCCGATCGCCAGCCAGGCTGCCACAGCGGCAACCCGCAATGTCGCGGAACGCGGCGCATGCCGCGCAGCGTTGGCAAGGCGCGACGGCACATCTTCCTGCAGCACCGCGTCGAACCGGCGGTGCAGCAGGGCGGTCTGCTCGCGCCAGGCGCTGACCTGCTCATGCAGTTCCGGACGTTCGGCCAGCCAGGTCGCGACCGTCATGCGCTCGGTCGCATCCAGCCGGCCGTCGGCGTAGGCATGCAACTGCTCGTCGGAAATCGGCCGGGAACTCATTTGACAACCTTCAACTGGGCGCCGATCGGCAGTTCCACGCCGGCGAGCAGGGCGCGCAGGCGCTCGCGCCCGCGCGACAGGCGCGACATCACCGTGCCGACCGGCGAGCCGATGATCCTGGCGGTCTCTTCGTAGGACAGATCTTCGAGTCCGACCAGCAGCAGCACTTCGCGCTGGTCGGCGCTCAGGCGGCCGAGTGCACGATCCAGATCGCGCAGTTCGAGATTGTCGGTCTGTGTGGCGCGCAGGGGTAGATCGGGCAGGAGGTCGTCGGCCAGATAGTCGACATGCGACGCTGCCTTGATCTGGTTGACGAAAATGTTGTGCATGATGGTAAACAGCCATGCCCGCAGGTTGCCCGGGCGCCACAGGGAAAAGCGCGACAGCGCGCGTTCCAGCGTGTCCTGCACCAGATCGTCGGCGCGCGAGGCATCGCCGGTCAGCGCGCGGGCATAGCGGCGCAGGCGCGGAATCTCGGCAGTGATCAGTTCTCGATTGGCCATTCGCTCAAGGCTATGCTGCCGCCTGCCGCACGGCAAGGCAGTGCGCCGCCATCAAGGAGTCAACAGGGCTCGCGCCGGGATATTCCGGCCGCACGCGAGAATCCGCGCCCTGCGGCGGTCCGCGCCGCCGGTGGCGCAAAAAAAAACCAGGGGGCGCAGCGCGCCCCCTGGCTCGAGTCAGAATCCGGCGGTTCAGCGCAGGCCGGCGATGTAGTCCGACACCGACTTGATCTCGGGATCGGACATCTTGAGCGCGATCATGCGCATCATCTGGTTCGGATCGTTGGCGCGTTCGCCGGCCCGGAAAGCCTTCAACTGCGCCTCGGTGTACTCGGCGAACTGGCCCGAGAGCCGCGGATACTGTGCGGGAATGCCGGCGCCGGACGGTCCATGACAGCCGGCACACGCCGGCAGCCCTTTGGCGGCATCGCCCGAACGGTAGAGCTTTTGCCCCGCCTGGACCGCTTTGGCATCCTTGGCCGACTCGGGTTTGAGTTGCTGCCCGGCAAAATAGGTGGCCAGCCCGCGCATGTCGTCGTCGCTCAGTGCGGCGACCATGCCGCCCATGATCGCGTTGTTGCGATCCGGCTTGCCTTCAGGCGTCTTGAAGTTCTTCAATTGCTTGTAGAGATACTCCGGATGCTGACCCGCAATTTTGGGATTGGCAGCCGCCACGCTGTTGCCGTCGGCGCCATGGCATCCGGCGCAAACCGTGCTGGCGGTTTGCTGCGCCTTGGCGGGATCCGGTTTGGCCGCCATCTTTTCTTCAGCTTGGGCGGCGCCCGCCGCAACGGCAAGCGACAGCATCAGGGAACGCAGAATCATTTCGGCTACCTCGGTGCGGGAGTGTTGATTCAAACCTGATATTCTACAACAATCGCCCTGCACCGCACCACGCGCGGCCTTGCGCTGCGCCTAGGCGCCGGTCTTTTCCCCATGTCCCTGTTCAGAAACGCTGTCTTCGTCACCTCGGTCGCCAAGCCGGAGAATCTGCCTGCGTCCGTCGGCGCCGAGATCGCCTTCGCCGGCCGCTCGAATGCCGGAAAATCGAGTGCGATCAATACCCTGGTCGGCCACACCCGGCTGGCCTTCGTCAGCAAGACGCCAGGGCGGACGCAACTGATCAACTTTTTTCGTCTGCCGGTTGGCGCGTATCTAGTCGATTTGCCGGGGTACGGCTACGCCGCGGTACCCGAGGCGATTCGCAATCAATGGCAGAATCTGCTCGAGCGTTACCTGAAGCAGCGCGAGAACCTGATCGGCCTGGTGCTGATTATGGACGCGCGCCGCCCCCTTACACCGCTCGATCGACAAATGCTGGATTGGTACGCGCCCGGCGGCCGGCCGATGCATGTTCTTCTGACCAAATCGGACAAGTTGACCCGCGGACCGGCCAGGCAAACGCTGGATACGACCCGCCGCGATCTGGCAGCGTGGGGCGGGCAGGTGACCGTGCAATTGTTCTCGAGCCTGAAGAAGTCCGGCATCGAGGAGGCGGAAGCGATCATTGGCGGCTGGTTGCGAGACTCGCCGGACGCGGCCGGGCTTGCCGAAAAAGAAAGGCCTCCGGTCAAAGGGGAGAAGACCGGAGGCCAAACGCCTTAATCAGTAAGGCACCCGCTCAGGGAGGTGAAGCGGGAGACGACTTGCGCCGTCTGCAACTAAGATCGAGGAACGCGCCGAATAGTTCCCCCGATCGGCGCGACTCGATTTCGGTTTCAAAGAAATTAACAGTGGCCCATGACTTGGCAAGGGGTTTGCACGATGGCGACATTTCCATCGACACGCATGCGCCGAATGCGGCGCGACGATTTTTCGCGCCGCCTGATGCGCGAGCACAGGCTGAGCGCCGACGACCTGATCTATCCGGTGTTTGTCCTGGAAGGCCGCGGGATCAGCGAGCCCGTGGCGTCGATGCCCGGCGTGGTCCGCCTTTCCCTCGACCGGCTGCTGGACGTGGCCAGTCAGGCGTACTCGCTGGGCATTCCGGCGCTGGCGCTGTTCCCTGTGGTGGCGGCCGAGCTCAAGAGCCTCGACGCGGCCGAGGCCTGGAACCCCGCCGGTCTGGTGCCGCGCGTGGTGCAGGCGCTCAAGGACGCGTTGCCCGATCTGGGTGTGATTACCGACGTCGCCCTCGATCCCTACACCAGTCACGGCCAGGACGGTTTGATCGACGAATCGGGATACGTGCTCAACGACGAGACGCTGGAAGCGCTGGCACGCCAGGCGCTATGCCATGCCCAGGCCGGGGCCGACATCGTCGCGCCGTCGGACATGATGGACGGGCGGGTCGCGCGGATTCGCCGCGAACTCGATGGGCACGGCCGGATTCACACACGCATTCTCGCCTACTCGGCGAAGTATGCATCGAGCTTTTACGGGCCGTTCCGCGACGCGGTCGGTTCGGCGGCCAATCTGGGCGCGGGCAACAAGTACACCTACCAGATGGATCCCGCAAATTCCGATGAGGCGCTGCGCGAGGTTGCGCTCGACATCGAGGAAGGCGCCGACATGTTCATGGTCAAGCCCGGCATGCCCTACCTCGACATCGTGCATCGGGTGAAGCACGAACTGCAGGTGCCGACCTACGTTTATCAAGTGAGCGGCGAGTACGCGATGCTCAAAGCCGCGGCGGCCAACGGCTGGATTGCCGAGCAAGCCTGTGTGATGGAATCGCTGCTCTCGTTCAAGCGCGCCGGTGCCGACGGCATACTGACCTACTTCGCCCTGGAAGCGGCGCGCTGGCTCAAGGCAGGGGGCTGACGCCGTTACATGCCGGCGAGCGACGTATGGGTAAGCCGGCCTTCGCGATCGAAATGCACGATCAGTGAACTGCCTGCGGCGGGACTCGAGCAATAGCCGAGTCCGAACGCGAGTTCGTCCTCGCGCGCCGCGTCGGCGGGCCCGAGCAGGGCGATTACCGCAGCGCGTTCCATGCCCGATCGGAGCACGTGCTCGCGCAGGTGACGCACCATGCGCCCGCGCAGGCACTTGATTTCCGCTTCCATCGAGTTTGCTTCGAGCCAGGTTTTCTGGTCGAAGCTGTCGCGCGGCCCGCGCACCACACTGACAAACATGGCAACCCCGAGCAGTGCCAGACCCAGCACGCTGAGCAGCGGCTTGCGATGTTTGTGCAACAGGGCGAACGGTGATGGCAACGGTCGCGGCGGTCAGGCGTCGCTGGCCACCGGTTGCGACAGACAGGCGGCGCACAGCATCGGCCATTGCACTGCCCAATGCGCCAGCGGATCGCGGGTGAATCCGCTCTTGGCGAACTGATTCCAGCGCCCGACGACGTAGCATGTGAGCATGTTGGCGGCGCTGCCGATGTCGTCGGAAAGCAGTTCGTTGCCGGCAACCGCGATGCGCAGCGCCTGCTTCAAACTCGCTTCGCAGCGGTCGATCAACTGGTTGATCCGCAGCTGCAGGCGGTCATCTTCATTGACCAGCGAGTCGCCGATCAGCACCCGGGTCAGACCACGATTCTTCTGCGCAAAACCGAGCAGCAGCGACATGATCAATTCCACTTGCTTGATTCCGGATTGCTGCTCCGCCTGGATGGTGTTGATGACGGAGAACAGACTCGACTCGATGAACTCGATCAGGCCTTCGAACATCTGGGCCTTGCTGGCGAAGTGGCGATAGAGGGCGGCTTCCGAGACATCGAGCCGCGCAGCCAGTGCGGCTGTTGTGACCTTTTCGCCCTTCGGATGCTGCAGCATCTCCGCCAGCGTATGCAGAATCTGCAGTTTGCGTTCGCCGGGTCGTGTCCCCATCCTCGTCCCCTTCGGTCTTCTCGCCCGCCGCTTAGAGTCGGTGGAGCACCCGCGGCAAGTCTAGGATCGATTCTATCCTGACATCGACAAAAGAGGGACGGCGGCGGTGGCGCGACAGCCAGACGCATTTCATGCCCAGAGATTTGGCGACGAGCAGGTTGGCGGCGCTGTCCTCAACCATGATGCAGCGCGATGCCGCGACACCCAGGTCGCGCAGCAGACGGAGGTAGCCGGCGCGTTGTGGCTTGGGTTTGAAGTGCGTGCGTTCGATCGAATAGACCGCTGCAAACGACTGCGCAACGCCGATTCCGCGCAGAACGGCCCGGGCGTAGTGCAGCGGGGAATTGGAGAACACGATCTTGCGTCCCGGAAGGCGGCGCAGCATGCCGCGCAATGCGCCTTCAAATTGCAGCAGGCCGGGCAAGTCGTCGAACTGGTGGGTGTGCCAGAGGAAATGGCGCGGGTCGGTGCCATGGTGTTTCATCAATCCGAGCAATGTGGCGCCGTAGCGCTGCCAGTAGTGTACGCGCAGGGCGCTTGCAGCTTCATCCGAGATCGTGAGTTGTTTCGCGACGTATGCCGTCATGCTGCGGCTGATCTGCGGGAATATGGCAGGCGTCGCATGATGCAGCGTATCGTCCAGATCGAAGATCCAGATACGCGATTGCAGATCCACCGGCGCGGACGCGCTTACTTGCTCTTGATCAGGGTGCCGACGCCGGCTTCCGTAAGAATCTCGAGCAGCAGCGCATGTTCGACGCGGCCGTCGATGATATGAACGCTGCGCACGCCGCTGCGCGCGGCATCGAGTGCCGAACTGATCTTCGGCAACATGCCGCCCGAGAGCGTGCCGTCGGCGACCATGTCGTCGATCTGCCGTGGCGTCAGGCCGGTCAGCAGTACGCCGTTCTTGTCCAGCACGCCGGGCGTGTTCGTCAGCAGTATCAGTTTCTCCGCCTGCAGCACCTCGGCCAGCTTGCCGGCGACCACATCGGCATTGATGTTGTACGACTCGCTGTCCGGGCCGACGCCGATCGGCGCGATCACCGGGATAAAGTCGCCGGTGTCCAGAAAAGCGATGATCGATGGGTCGATCGACGTGATGTCGCCGACCAGACCGATGTCGAGCATTTCCTGCGGGTTCTCCTTGTTCGGCATCAGCAGCTTGCGCGCCCGGATGAAGCCGCCGTCCTGCCCGGTCAGTCCCACCGCCTTGCCGCCGTGGTGGTTGATCAGGTTGACGATTTCCTTGTTGACCGCGCCGCCGAGCACCATTTCCACGATGTCCATGGTCTCTTCGTCGGTGACGCGCATGCCCTGGATGAACTGGCCCTGCTTGCCCACGCGTTTGAGCAAGTCATCGATCTGCGGCCCGCCGCCATGGACCACGACCGGATTCATGCCGACCAGCTTGAGCAAAACCACGTCGCGGGCGAAGCAGTCCTTCAGTGTCGGTTCGGTCATCGCATTGCCGCCGTACTTGATGACGATCGTTTTGTCGAAAAAGCGCTTGATGAAGGGCAGGGCTTCAGCCAGTACGCCGGCCTTGGTTTCAGGTGAAATCGACGCGGTATTCAGCATAGCGGGCAACGCTTTCCGGAAGGCGAAGAATGGCGGATTGTAACGGCGCGTCGCACAAAGCAAAAGCGCCCCGCGACATCACTGTCGCGGGGCGCCGCGGCGCTTCACGGGCCGGCCGGCCGGTTACTGGATTTCGATCCGCTTCGCGGCGACTGCGGTCTTCTTGGGCAAGGTCAATTCGAGTACCCCGTCGTTGAACTTGGCGCTCGAACGCGACTCGTCGATTTCGGCGCCGAGTTGGAAGCTGCGCGAAACCTTGCCGAAGTAGCGTTCCGTGCGCAGCACGCGCTCGCCCTCCTTGACTTCCTTTTCCTGCTTGCGCTCGGCGCTGACGGAAACGACTGCGCCATCGATCGCGACATGAATGTCGTCCTTGCGTACACCGGGCAACTCGGCATGCACCGCGTAGCCTTCAGCGTTCTCCTTGACGTCGATCTTGATCGACGGCGTCTCTGCACCCTGACTGTTGAACTCGACCGGTCGCACGAAGAAGCCGCGGAAAAGATCGTCGATTGGATCCCAACGAGAAATGTTTGCCATTGCCATCTCCTAGTATCAATGCGTTTCACTTGAGTTGCGGCGTATCGCCGGCTGAAACGAATATAGGTTTGGCACCTGCGATTTCAAGCGCCGAACAGCACAAGATTGCGCGACGTCGATCCACTTGGCGCGGGCGGCTGCGCTGAGCGGTGGAACGCTAAGGAACCGCTGAACAAGTAACCGCAAATGGCGACGGTGAACGCAAATCGACACGAAATCGATTCGAGAATGGAAATCTCATCGGACAAGCACCCCTTTTTGAGTCAGAAAGCGAAAGATTTCCC
>WBZP01000501.1_pt2 | contig 22533 bp, 20 predicted proteins | sample 5204301 | NCBI WGS metagenome assembly WBZP01 (sample SAMN12412401, study PRJNA552823) | activated sludge metagenome | isolation source: activated sludge from nitrification reactor of wastewater treatment plant... | place: USA: Pennsylvania | collected 2017
GATCGAGGGGAAGGCCGTCGCCTTGTCCGGAACGGACAGGGCGGGCAACCGCCCGATCCATGCCGACAAACCATTGAGTGGTCGCGCGGTAAATGATCGGCGTCTTGTGGCGCCAGCAATGCATGTAGCTATGGACGATCTCGCTGCTGGCGAACAGACTGCCGACTTCGGCGAGCTTCGCGATGATGAGCGGGTTGGCCTTCCATACATTCATGCCGCCGAAATATGGGAGATCTGCGGCAAAAACCCCGTCGCCCTGCACCGGGGTCAGGATTTCGTCATTGTGCATACCATGCTTGCGGCAGGATTCGAAGTCCTCCAAACCGTAAGCCGGCGCGCTGTGCACGATACCGGTGCCGGTGTCGAGCGTGACGTAATCGCCCAGATACACCGGTGAGGCGCGATCGTAAAGCGGATGACGGAAGGCCACCAGGGCCAGCGCGGCGCCCCGGCAGGCGCCCAGCACCTGGCCATCAAGACCGTAGCGCTGCAGCGCGGTTGCGCGCAACTCGGCGGCGAGGATCAGGCAGCCGCGCGGCGTGCTCACCAACTCGTAGGTGAAGTCAGGATGCATGTTGAGCGCCTGGTTGGCGGGAATCGTCCACGGCGTCGTGGTCCAGATCACGGTGAAGCAGTCGCCTGGCGGCAGCGCGTCGATACTGAAGGCATGGGCAATGCGTCCGCGCTCGGCGGGGTCGAGACGAAAGGCAACGTCGATCGCCGCGGATTTCTTGTCCTGGTACTCGACCTCGGCCTCGGCCAGCGCCGAGCCGCAGTCGAAGCACCAGTTCACCGGCTTGAGGCCCTGGAAGAGATAGCCGCGCGCATACAACTCGCCGACCGCGCGAATTTCGTCCGCCTCATTGCGAAAAGCCATGGTCAGATAGGGATGGTCCCAGTCGCCCAGCACGCCAAGTCGGATGAAGTCGGCCTTCTGCCGTTCCACCTGCTCGGCGGCGAAGGCGCGGCACAGCTCGCGCGCCCGGTCGGCCGGCAGGTGCTTGCCGTGGGTCTTCTCGATCTGGTGCTCGATGGGCAGGCCGTGGCAGTCCCAGCCCGGCACATAGGGCGCATCGAAGCCGGCCAGCGTCTTCGAGCGGACGATGATGTCCTTGAGAATCTTGTTGACCGCATGGCCGATGTGAATATCGCCGTTGGCATAGGGTGGGCCGTCGTGCAGCACGAAACGCGGCCGTCCCCGGCTGACGTCGCGGATCTTCCAGTAAAGCCTGCTCTCCTGCCACGCGGCGACCCAGCCCGGTTCGCGCCTGGCGAGATCGCCGCGCATCGGGAACGGGGTGTCGGGCATGTTGAGGGTCTTGCGGTAGTCAGCCATGAGCGTTGCCGTCAGTTGAGTGAGTCTCGAAGAAGCGGCGCACCGCCGCAATGTCGCGCGCGATCTGCGCCTTCAGCGCGTCCAGCGACTCGAATTTCTCTTCGTCGCGCAGCCTGTGCAGAAAATTGACATCGACATGGGCGCCATAGATATCGCGATCGAAATCCAGCAGATGAACTTCCAGTACCGGCTTCAGGCCCTCGGCCAGCGTCGGCCGCACGCCGACATTTGCGGCGCCGGGCAGCGGCTGTGCGGCAATGCCGGAAACCGCGACGGCGAACACCCCCGACAGCGGCAGACGCTTGCGCCGGACCTGGATGTTCGCGGTCGGGAAGCCGATCGCGCGCCCCAGCTTCCTGCCGTGCATGACGCGCCCGGCGATGACGAAGGCGCGCCCCAGCAGTTCCTCGGCATGCTCGATGTCGCCCCTGGCCAGCGCCTCACGCACGGCGGAACTGGAAACCCGGAGACCGCCGAAATCCACGGTGTGCATGGCTTCGACGACAAAGCGATGCTCGCGACCTTGCTGCTGCAGCAGCGCAAAGTCGCCGCCGCGCGCCTTGCCGAAACGAAAGTCGTCGCCGACGATCAGGTGCCGCACCGACAGTCCGCGCACCAGAATGTTCTCGATGAATTGTTGCGCGGTGAGCGCCGCCAGCCGCCGGTTGAAGCGGCAGACATGAACCCGGTCGACACCGCACTCGGCGAGCAACTCCAGCTTGTCGCGCAGGCTGGCCAGGCGCGCCGGCGCCTGTTCCGGCGCGAACAGCTCGCGCGGATGCGGCTCGAAGGTGAGCACCGTCGCAGGCAGCGCAAGCGTGCCCGCCTTGGCTTTCAACTCCGCCAGCAGCGCGCGATGGCCAAGATGCACCCCATCGAAATTGCCGATGGTCAGCACCGTGGACGTCGTCGCCCGCTCGGGGACACCGCGAAATACCAGCATGGGCTTGGGACAACGAGGAAAACGGGCGATTATATCAATCCAGCCGGGCCAGCTTGGACTTCGCCAGCGGCGGATTCTTCGCGAAATAACGACGGATGCCTCTGAGTATGGCCTCGGCCATGCGGTCTTGGTAAGCCTCGTCGTTCAGGCGAGCCTCTTCCTCGGGATTGGATATGAAGGCCGTTTCGATCAGGATCGAGGGAATGTCCGGCGCCTTCAGCACGGCAAAACCCGCCTGCTCCACCTGACCCTTGTGCAAGGTATTGATGCGGCCCAGTTCGCCCAGCACCTGGTTGCCCAACTTGAGGCTGTCGTTGATGGTCGCCGTCTGCGACAGGTCGAGCAGCGTGCGCGCCAGATACGGGTCCTTGACGCCGAGGTTTACGCCACCCACCAGATCGGCGGCGTTTTCCCTGTTGGCCAGCCAGCGCGCCGCGGAACTCGAAGCGCCATTTTCGGACAGCACGAAAACGCTGGAGCCGCGCGCGGTACTCTTGATGAAAGCATCGGCATGCACCGAAACGAAGAGATCCGCCCGCACCCGGCGCGCCTTCTGCACGCGTTGTTGCAAAGGGATGAAATAGTCGCCGTCGCGCGTCATCACGGAACGCATGTTGGGCGTGGCATCGATCATTTGCTTCAGGCGCCGCGCCACCGACAAGGTCACGTCTTTCTCACGACTGCCGCCGCGCCCGATCGCACCGGGATCCTCGCCACCATGTCCGGGATCGAGCACGATGGTGACCAGGCGCGAAATCTCGGGTTTGTCGGTCGCCGGCTCGGTCGTCCGCTCGGCGGACTTGCCCTGGCTGTCGGGCCTTGCTTCGGCCGTGAATGACGCGTCGCCGGATTTTTCGAGCAGCGCCATCAGGGGATCGATCGGCTCGACCGGGTAGAGATCGATCACCAGCCGATGGCCGTACTCGCCGATCGGCAGCAGCGAAAACACCTGCGGTTTGACTTCGCCCTTGAGCTCGATCACCACGCGCACCACGCCCGGCTTGTTGCGCCCGGCACGAATCAGCTTGATGTAAGGGTCCGAATCCAGGATCTTGGAGGGTAGCGTTTGCACCACGGAATTGAATTCGACACCTTCCAGGTCGAGCACCAGCCGCTCCGGATCCTTCACAATCAGATGCGAGTACTTGATCGGCTGATCGTGTTCGAGCGTCACGCGCGTGTAGTCGCGGGCAGGCCAGACGCGTACCGCGAGAATGCTGCTGCCCGGTGCCGCGCCGATCCCGGCTCGCGACACCAACAGTGTCAGGCCGGCCGCGGCAAACTTGAGGACCTCACGCCGGCGAGGCATTCCCGCCCTCTCGCGCCTGCCGCCGTAATCCGCGCCGTGCGTCCGGCCATGCCTGCCGACGGTTCGCTCCGCAACTCAATTTGAATATCCGCGGCAGGCAGATAGGGCGCGGCCTTGCCGGGCCATTCGACCAGGCAAACTCCGCTTCCCGCAAAATATTCGTCGAGCCCCGCATCAAGGTATTCTTCTGGTTGGTTGAATCTATAAAAATCAAAGTGATAAAAGTGTAATCCAGAAACCACATGAAGTTCAACCAGTGTGTAGCTAGGGCTTTTTACCGGACCTCGGTCACCGACGGCGCGCAACAGCCCGCGCACCAGCGTGGTCTTCCCCGCCCCCAGATCGCCTTCGAGCCAGATCACCATGCCCGGCGCCAGCCCCGGGGCCAACGCGGCGCCCAAGGCGAGGGTATCGGCTTCGCCCGCCAGGGCTAACGTAAGATGGTCGGTATGCATCGCGACAGAGAGTGGTCGGCGGAACTCAAGGAGAAGATACGGGGCTGGGGGCGGGAACTCGGTTTCGATGCCATCGGCTTTGCCGCCGCCGATCTGACTGATGGCGAACAGGACCTGAACGCATGGCTGTCGGCCGGCTGTCACGGCGAAATGGATTATATGGCGGCCCATGTGACAGGCAAGGGCAACAAACGCGCCCAGCCGACCGGGCTCGTGCCCGGCACCCGCAGCATCATCACCGCCCGCATCAATTACCTTCCTGCGACCCCCGTCGCCGAGGGAGCCGCTTCACGCAGCGCTGCCGACGCCGCTGCCGGCGGCGCAAGGGCCTGCATTTCGCGCTATGCGCTGGGCCGCGACTATCACAAGCTGTTGCGCCGCCGACTGCAGAAACTGGCCGAGCGGATCAGCTTGGAAATCGGCAGTTTTTCCTTTCGCGCATTCTCCGATTCGGCGCCGGTGATGGAAGTCGCACTGGCGCGGACCAGCGGATTGGGCTGGCGCGGCAAGCACACCCTGCTGCTCGACCGCGACGCCGGCTCCTACTTTTTCCTCGGTGAGATCTTCACCGATCTGCCCCTGGTGCCGGACCCGCCGACCACCGACCATTGCGGTACCTGCACCGCCTGCATCGACGCCTGTCCGAGCGCCGCCATCGTCGCGCCCTATCGCCTGGATGCGCGACTCTGCGTGTCCTATCTCACGATCGAACTCAAGGGCAGCATCCCGGAGGCGCTGCGTCCCCTGATGGGCAATCGAATATACGGTTGCGACGACTGCCAGACAGCCTGCCCGTGGAACCGATTCGCGCCGGTCAGCCGTGAACCGGATTTCGCGCCGCGGCAGGGTCTCGACCGGGCCAGCCTTGTCGAACTCTTTGCCTGGGAAGAAGCCGATTTCAACCGGCGCCTGGCCGGGTCGCCGATCCGTCGCATCGGCTTCGAGCGCTGGTTGCGGAATATCGCCGTGGCATTGGGCAATGCGCCGCCCAGCGCGCAAGCGGTTGCCGCGCTGCGATCACGCGCGGACCATCCCTCGCCACTGGTGCGCGAACATGTCGCATGGGCGCTGAACAAACACCGACACAAAACGGTCGATGCCGAGGCGCAGCGGCATGGCTTGCAGACCTGAAACCCAAAAATTCCCGGGGTCCACTGCGCCTCTGCTTCCTTTGCGTTGAAAGAGGCTTACGAGTCGCCCGTCGCCACCGGGCGCGCCGGATCGGCGCACCACTCGCTCCATGAACCGGGATACAACTTCGAGCCGGACAAGCCAGCCAGTTCCATCGCCAGCAGATTGTGACAGGCGGTGACGCCGGAGCCGCATTGTTGTACGACCTGCGCCGCCGGCCGGCCGGCCAGCAGCGCGGTGAATTCGGCACGCAGTCTGTCCACGGGCTTGAAAAAGCAGCCGTCATCATCGAGATTGTCGAAGTAGAACCGGTTCACGGCGCCCGGAATGCGGCCGCCGACCGGGTCGAGCGTCTCGTTTTCGCCGCGAAATCGCTGCGGACTGCGCGCATCGAGAATCAGCATGCGATCCGATTGAAAACCGGCCAATACCTGCCCGAGATCGACCGCCATGTCGCGCGGATGCGGCGTGAACCGGCGCGGCACGACCGTCGGCACATGCTGTTCCAGCGCCCGTCCGCCGCGCCGCCAAGCGGCCAGTCCGCCGTCGAGCACCGCCACCCGGTCATGCCCCAGCCAGCGCAGCAACCACCACAAGCGCGCCGCGAAGATGCCCCCTTCATTGTCATAGGCCACCACCTGCGTCGTCGCATCGACGCCGCAGGCCGACATGCGCCGCGCAAACTCCCCGACGTCCGGCAGCGGGTGACGACCATTGCGTCCGCTCGCGGTGCCCGATAGATCGTCATCGAGATTAAGGAACAGCGCCCCCGGAATGTGCCCGCGGGCATACTCGAGACGACCGTACTCGGTGTTCTTCAGGTCATGCCGGCAATCGAATACCCGCCACTCCGGGTGCGCCGCAAGTTGCTCGGCGCTGACCAGCGCGGCGGGCACCGGGGCACTCATTCCTCGATCTCCGCGAGCCAGCGGCGAGCCTCGGCTTCGTCGGCGAATACGGTCACATCGGCGTTGACAAAGAGTTGCGACAGCCATGCGCTCCACGCCACCCACTGGCTGTCGGTGACCACCGCGATGCGATTGAAGTCACCGGAATGCTGCTGCGAAAAGCGGATCTCCTCCCAAGCCATATCGACGGTGAAACCCGCCATGTCGCGCAGGTCAACCAAGAGATTCACGGGCCCGGAAAACTTGATCTTGAAGAGCACCAGCTCTTCGAATTCCCTGAAGTCGGCCAAGGTGAATTCGCCAAACACGGCGAACTCGACCAGTTGGTCCTGATGTTGTGTCGTAATCATTGTGAGCCTCCCCGGGTCTGCTTCAACAGGGAGAATAATCAGCCGACGCTGAAAAGACAATGGGAAGGTCGCGCAATCCCCGTACGGGGGTCGGTGGTGCCGTTTCGACTCGCCGGCGCGATGCGATGTCGCCGCCGGCGGAACCCGCGGCACGAAAAACGAAGAGCCCGCATGCGGGCCCCTTTTGGCGAGAGTAGACGAGCTTTACTTCTTGGACTTCTTGCCGGCCACCGCCAGCTTGAACCCGGCACCCGCGCTAAACTTCGGCACGGTCGTGGCGGGAATCTTGATTGCGGCACCCGTCTTGGGATTCTTGCCGGTGCGCGCTGCGCGCTTGGCCGACTTGAAAGTGCCAAAACCAACCAAGGTAACCGTATCGCCCTTCGACACGGCTTTCACTACGGCTGCCATGATTCCGTCAAGCGCCTTGCCGGCGGCAGCCTTGCTTATGTCGGCTTCCTTGGCGGCGATTTCAACCAGCTCAGCTTTATTCATACCTTAGATTCCTCCTGTAATTTTTTGGGCATCCCACCCAAAAATATTCTAAACCCGATTCCTCGGCCTTGTACAAGGTATTTAGTCACGTTGTGCCCCATGTGTTGCGATGAGACCTCCGCCCAGGCACACCCTCGATTCGTAGAGTACGAGCGACTGTCCCGGCGTCACGGCCCATTGCGCCGCGGCAAAAACGACCTCGCATTCCGCCGCGGAAATGCGCTCTATCTGACAGGCCGCATCAGGCTGCCGGTAGCGAGTCTTCGCCGCGTAAACCCAGTGCGTGTGCGGCGCCTGTCCGGAAATCCATGACAAATCATCCGCCACCACGCTGGCCGACAACAAAGCCGGATGATCGCGGCCCTGCACCACCCACAGGAGATTTCTCTCGATATCCTTGGCGGCGACGAACCAGGGCTCCTCCGGCGCGCCCTTGACACCACCGATGCCGAGGCCTTCACGCTGGCCAAGGGTGTAGTAGACAACTCCTTCGTGCCGGCCGATAACGCGGTCCGTGCCGAGAACCCGTATTTCACCCGGCTGCTTCGGCAGGTAGCGCGCCAGAAATTCACGGAAGGGTCGTTCGCCGATGAAGCAAATGCCGGTCGAGTCCTTGCGCGCATGATTCGCCAGACCGGCTTCCGCGGCAATCCGCCGCACGTCGCGCTTGTATAGATGGCCGACGGGAAACAGCGTCCTGGCCAACTGTGTCTGATTCAGCCGATAGAGAAAATAGCTCTGATCCTTGGTGCCGTCTTCAGCCTTGAGCAGCTGCCAGGCGCCGAGGAATTCGCGCACCTGGGCATAGTGGCCGGTGGCGATCTTGTCGGCGCCGCGCGCCAGCGCGTGGTCGAGAAAGGCCTTGAACTTTATTTCCGAATTGCATAGCACGTCGGGATTGGGCGTGCGGCCGGACCGATACTCACGCAGAAAATCGGCGAACACCCGCTCCCGGTAGTCGGCGGAAAAATTGACGGCTTCGAATTCGATGCCGATCACGTCGGCGGCGGCGGCGGCGGCGATCAGATCCTCGCGCGAAGAGCAGTATTCGTCGCTGTCATCGTCCTCCCAGTTCTTCATGAAGACGCCTGTCACCTGGTGGCCCTGCCGCTTCAGCAGCAGCGCCGCCACCGCCGAATCGACTCCACCGGACAGACCGACAACGACAGTTTCTCTCGACAAAGCGCCCACTCCCTTCGCTATGGATTTCGGATGCCCCGGCCAGCCGGGCGCGCATCAGTCATAGTGCCGCACCACATCAAGAGGAAAACGCCGGCCGGCGAGGTAGTCGGTCACGCCCTGCAATACCAGCGGGCTGCGATGGCGATCCGCGCTCGCCTGTATCTCGTCGGGAGTCATCCATACGGCGCGCTGGATGCCGGTATCCAGGGTTCGGAACTCCTCATGCACGCCCAACTCGCCCGAAAATGCGAAGCGCAGGTAGCTGATGTCGCTGCCCGGCCGCGGACACAGATAGATGCCGACCAGCGCCGTCGGACGAAAGACCCACGCGGTTTCCTCCAGCGTCTCGCGCGCACACGCGGCGACCAGCGATTCGCCGTGATCGAGATGGCCGGCGGGCTGATTGAAGCGCAACCCGTCTTCGGTTTCCTCTTCGACCAGCAGGAAGCAACCCTCGCGTTCGACCAGCGCGGCGACCGTTACATTGGGCTTCCAGATGCGATTCATTCGCGCATTTTAGCGCCCCTGCTAAAATCGGGACCTCAAGGCTTGTGACCAAATCCTGGCGAGAGCCCCGCAGCAGGGTGCGATGGCAGCGCAGCAGCGAAATGTACGCCCGCGTACAAGAGCATGGCGCGCTCCGGCCCGTTCCGGAAAGCACGTCGGGTGCATTCGCAAGCCGTCGCTCAACGCATTGCTGGAGATCCACCATGTCCATGGCCGACCGTGACGGCTTCATCTGGTACGACGGCAAGCTCGTGCCCTGGCGCGAGGCCACAACGCACGTGCTCACGCATTCGCTGCATTACGGCCTCGCGGTCTTCGAGGGCGTGCGGGCCTACAAGACCGGGTCCGGCACCGCCATCTTCAGGCTGAAGGAGCACACCGACCGCTGGTTCAACTCGGCGCACATCTATCGCATGGAAATGCCTTACGACAAGGCCACACTGATGGAAGCGCACCGCGAGGTCGTGCGAGCCAACAAGCTTGAATCCTGCTACCTGCGACCGATCGCGTTCTACGGTTCGGAAAAGATGGGTGTCAGCCCGGTCGGCGCCGCTACCCACATCTCGATCGCTGCCTGGCCCTGGGGCGCCTACCTGGGCGAAGAAGGCATGGAAAAAGGAATTCGCGTCAAGACCTCCAGCTATTCGCGGCACCACGTCAACGTCAACATGGCGCGCGCCAAGTTCGCCGGCACCTACGCCAATTCGATACTTGCGAATCGCGAAGCCACCGAAGACGGCTACGACGAGGCCCTGCTGCTCGATGTCGATGGCTTTGTTGCCGAAGGCGCCGGCGAAAACCTGTTCGTGATCAAGGATGGCGAAATATACGAACCCGAAATCGCCTCGGCGCTGATGGGCATCACGCGCAGCACCGTCATCACGCTGGCGGCCGAGCTGGGCTACAAGGTGGTCGCCAAACGGCTCACCCGCGACGACATCTACATTGCCGACGAAGCCTTCTTCACCGGCACCGCAGCCGAAGTAACGCCAATCCGCGAGCTTGACAACCGCCGCATCGGCGCCGGCAGTCGCGGCCCGATCACGGCAAAAATCCAGAGCCTGTTCTTCGACGTGGTGAATGGCAGAGTGCCGGCCCATGCCGACTGGCTTGCCTACGTCTGACACACGATTGAGGTCCCTCATGTCTACTCTCGACGAGTCGCAGCGCCAGGTCGCGGTCAGCGCGCACGATCTGCCGCTGGCCTGTCCGCGCCCCGGCGCACCCTTGTGGGCGCGCCATCCGCGCGTCTTCATCGACGTCCTGAAGAGCGCCTCGGGCGAAGCCGCCTGCCCGTATTGCGGTACCGTCTATCGCTACACCGGCGAGCGCCCCAAGGGGCATCATTAAGCTGCGTCGCGGAACCAAAGGTCTTCGTCCGGCGTGAAGATCCTGGTCGTCGCTCCGTCGTGGATCGGCGATGCGATTCTCGCCCAGCCGCTTCTCTCGCTGCTCAAGCGCAGCCATCCCGACGCCCGTATCGAGGTCCTGGCGCCGGACTGGTCGGCCCCGCTGCTGTCCCGCATGGCGGAGGTTGACGCGGTGATCGCCAGTCCCTTGCGCCATGGCGAGTTCAATCTGGCCGCGCGTCGTGCGCTGGGCCGACAGCTTTCCGGTGCCGGCTTTTCCGATGCCTATGTCTTGCCCAACTCGTGGAAGTCGGCGTTGATACCCTTCTTCGCCGGCATCCAACGGCGCATCGGCTATCACGGCGAGTCCCGCTACCTGCTGCTCAACGAGCGGCATCGCCTTGATGCCGCGCTGCATCCGCAGCTGGTGCAGCGCTATGCGGCGCTGGCGGGCGATCTGCCGGCCACCCTGCCCGCGCCGCATTTGAGTTCGTCGGTCGAGCAACAGCGTGCGGCGCGTCTGGCATTGCAGTTGCCGCTCGACGCGACGCCACTGATTTTCTGTCCCGGTGCCGAATACGGGCCCGCCAAGCGCTGGCCGACGCGGCACTTTGCGGCACTGGCGCGACTCGTCGCGACGCCGCCGAACCCAGTCTGGCTGGTCGGGTCGGCCGCCGACGCCGCGTCGGGCGCCGCCATCGCCGCCGATGCGGACGGGGCAGCGCTCAATTTGTGCGGTCGCACGACGCTGCCACAGGCGATCGACCTGATCGCCGGTGCGCGCTGCGTCGTGAGCAACGATTCCGGCCTGATGCACGTCGCCGCGGCCCTTGAGCGACCGCTGGTGGCGCTTTACGGTTCGTCGTCGCCAAGTTATACGCCGCCCTTGTCGCCACGAGCCAGGATCGTCTCAAAAGACCTGGCGTGCAGCCCCTGTTTCAAGCGCGAATGCCCGCTGGGACATTTCGACTGCATGAACGGACTCAGTCCGCAATTGGTGGCGAAGACCATCGACGCGCAGCTTTCCATGGCCGCCTGACCGTGCCCAACCAAAAGATCTTTGCCAGTCCGCAGGATGTCGAGGCGGCCTTTTACGAGGCGCTCGAACGCTGCGATATCGACGCCATGATGTCGGTCTGGGCCGAAGACGAAGAAGTGGTCTGCGTGCACCCGGGCGGCCCGCGCCTGGTCGGCTACACGACGATTCGCGAAGCCTGGCAGCGCATCTTCGCCAGCGGCAGAAAGCTCAGGGTGCGCTTGTCGCAGCAGACCACGGTGACCACGCCTTTCGCTGTCGTCAGCACGCTGCTGGAGCACATCGCGACCCGCGACGAAGAGAATGTCAGCGCGCCGGTGGCGGCCACCAACGTCTATGTGCGCGGCGCCCTGGGCTGGCGCCTGGTCGCCCACCACGCTTCGCCCGTACCGCCCAACAGCGTCGGCGAGCCGCCACGCATCCTGCATTGAATCTGGCAACGGCTGACCGCCCTCGACGCCGAGTACGCAGAGGTGCGGAGGGCGCAGAGAACGCCACACGTCATGTCAGCCCGTTGTTTGGTCCCGGTCTGCTCCGCGATCCCTGCGCCTCTGCGACCCCGGCGTTGGAAGGGGTTCCGTCAGTGTCTTTCGGCTTGACGCCCGGTGACTGAACAGCCCTATGTCGCTCCGGCGTGGCTGCCCGGCGGCCATGCGCAGACCATCTGGCCATTGCTTATCAAGGGGCCGCTACCAAACTACCGGCGCGAACGCTGGGATACTCCCGACGGCGACTTCATCGATCTCGACTGGCTGGACGGCGGCCCTGCGGCACCGTGCGTCGTGCTGTTTCACGGCCTCGAAGGCAACTCGCGCAGCCATTATGCGCGGCGACTGATGCTGGCCGCGCGCACTCAAGGCTGGCATGGCGTGGTAGTGCATTTTCGCGGCTGCTCCGGCGAAGCGAACCTGCTGCCGCGCGCCTACCATTCGGGTGACTCGGCGGAGATCGGCTGGGTGCTGCAGCGCCTGCGCGCGCTGGGCCACCCGGCCTTGTTCGTCGCCGGCGTGTCGCTCGGTGGCAACGCCGTGCTGAAATGGTCGGCCGAGCAAGGCGCGCTGGCCGCCCGCAGCGTCGATGCGGTGGCGGCGGTGAGCGCGCCACTGGATCTGGCGGCTGCCAACAGCGCCCTGTCGTCGGGCTTCAGCCGGACCTATGCCAGACACTTTCTGCGCACCCTGATTCCTGCGGCGCTGGCCAAGGAACGACGCTTCCCCGGGCGGATCGACGTTCACCGCGCGCTGGCCGCGCGCACGCTGCGCGACTTCGATGACGCCGTTACCGCGCCGCTGCACGGCTTTGTCGATGCCGACGACTATTACGCGAAAAGCAGCGCCGGTCCCCTGCTGCATGCCGTGCGGGCACCGACGCTGCTGGTGCACGCAGCGAACGATCCGTTCCTGCCGCGAGCCGTCCTGCCGCGGCGCGAGCTGTTGCCACGCAACGTGACGCTGGAAATACCGGCCGATGGCGGCCATGTCGGCTTTGTCCATGGCGCACCACCCGGACGCATCGACTGGCTGCCGCAGCGTCTGCTGGCGCACTTCCGCGCGCACCTGCCGGGCGCGCCCGGCGTGCGATAATCTTTTGCCATCACACCACGGCCGCGCCCGTCATGCATACTCTTTCTCCCGAGATCTTCAAGGCCTACGACATTCGCGGCATCGTCCGCAGTACGCTGCCGGCGGAGACCGTGCGCCAGATAGGCCTGGCGCTGGGTAGCGAAGCGGTCGCACGCGGCCTCAAGGCGATCGCCATCGGCCGCGACGGCCGCCTCTCCGGTCCCGAGCTTTCGGGCGCGCTGGCCCACGGCATCACGCAGACCGGCACTGATGTCATCGACATCGGCCGGGCGCCGACGCCGATGATCTACTTCGCCGCGCATGAACTGGGCACCGACAGCTGCGTCTCGGTCACCGGCAGCCACAATCCGCCGGAATACAACGGGCTGAAGATGGTGTTGGGCGGCCAGACACTGTATGGCGAGATGATCCAGGACCTGCGTCGCCGCATCGTCAACGCCGACTTCCGCGAGGGCCACGGCGTGGTGCGCCATGCCAGTGTGCAGCAAGCCTACATCGAGCGAATCGTCGGCGACGTCAAGCTGTCGCGGCCGATGAAGATTGTCGTCGATTGCGGCAACGGTGTCGCCGGCAGCGTGGCGCCGGAGCTGTTCGAGCGCATGGGCTGCACCGTGGTTCCGCTGTTTTGCAAGATCGACGGGCGTTTCCCCAATCACCATCCGGACCCTTCGAAGCCGGAAAACCTGGTCGACCTGCAACGCGCCTTGCGCGAAACCGACGCCGAACTGGGCCTGGCCTTCGACGGCGACGGCGACCGCCTCGGCGTGGTCACGAAGGACGGCGAAATCATTTTTCCCGACCGCCAGTTGATGCTGTTTGCCGCCGACGTGCTGATGCGCAATCCCGGCGCGCAAATCATCCATGACGTCAAATGCTCGCGCTGGGTCGCCGAATCGATTCGTTACCAGGGCGGCCGGCCGCTGATGTGGAACACCGGCCACGCGTTGATCAAGACCAAGCTGAAAGAGACCGGCGCGCCGCTGGCCGGCGAGATGAGCGGCCACATGTTCTTCAGGGAGCGCTGGTTCGGCTTCGACGATGGCCTCTACGCCGGCGCCCGCCTGCTGGAGATCGTCTCGCGCTGGCCGAATGACCCTAATGGCGCCAACTGGCCGCTGAAGCATCTGCCCAACGCCATCTCGACGCCCGAGCTCAATATCAGGATGGAAGAAGGCGAGCCCCATGAACTGGTCGCCAGATTGCGCGGCGGAGGGCACTTCCCGACCGCGCGTGAATTGATCACCATCGACGGCGTGCGCGCCGAGTATGCCGATGGGTTCGGCCTGGCGCGCGCCTCGAATACCACCCCGGTGGTCGTGCTGCGCTTCGAGGCCGACACCCAGGCGGCGCTGATGCGCATACAGAATGAATTCAGGACCGCCCTAGAAAAGGTCTGGCCCGGCATCCGCACGGATTTCAAGTGACCGACCGGGGAGAAGAAGTTTTCATCGGCCGGCAGCCGATACTCGACCGCGGCCACGCCCTGTTCGCCTATGAATTGCTGTTCCGCAGCGGTCGGCAACGGAACTCGGCGCAAGTCCTGGATGACTTGCAGGCCTCCGCCAGCGTGATCAGCCATGCCTTTGCCGATCTCGGCGTCGAGGCGGCGCTGGGCCCCTACCGGGGATTCATCAATTGCGATGCGACCCTGTTGCTCTCCGACCTGCTGGAAGCCCTGCCTTCCGACAAGATCGTGCTGGAGGTGCTGGAGACCGTCGAGGTCACGCCGGAAATAGTCGAACGCTGCAAGGCCCTGAAGGCGCTCGGCTATACGCTGGCGCTTGACGACTTTGTCAACTTCGAAGACCGGTTCAGGCCGCTGCTGGATCTGGTCGAGATCGTCAAGGTCGACCTGATGCCGCTCGACGCCGCCGGTCTGGCCACCGTCACGCGCAAGTTGAAGAAGTGGCCACTCAAGCTGCTGGCGGAAAAAGTCGATTCGCGCGTACTGGCCGATGCCTGCCACGCCTTGGGCTACAGCTATTTTCAGGGCTACTATTTCGCCAAGCCGACCATCATCGCCGGCAAGAAGCTGGGGCATTCGCAGCTTGCGCTGATGCGGCTATTGGGCCTGGTGCTGGAGGACGCCGAAACGCCGCAACTTGAAGGCGTATTCAAATCCGAGCCCGGGCTGACCATCAACCTGATGCGGCTGACCAATTCCGCGGCCAGCGGCGTGCGCGTCAAGGTGACTTCGATTCGCCATGCCATCACGGTACTCGGCCGGCGCCAGTTGCAGCGCTGGCTGCAATTGCTGCTCTACACCAATCCTGCCGGCACCCAGGCAGTGAGCCCGCTGCTGCAACTGGCCGCGTCGCGCGGTCGGCTGATGGAACTGCTGGCCGGGCGGCTGCACCCCGGTCATGGGGACCTCGAGGACAAATCCTTCATGACCGGCATCATGTCGCTGATGCCGACGCTGATGAGCGTCAGCCTGGAAGAGATCCTGCGCGGCATCGAAATCCCCGGCAGCGTGCGCCAGGCGCTGGAAACCCATGACGGCGAACTGGGCGCGATGCTGCAGCTGACCGAAGCGCTCGAAGCCGGCGACGGCCCGGCCTGCTCCGAAATTACCAGCCAACTTCCCGGCCTCGATGCCGAAAGCATCAATGCCTGCCTGGCGCAAGCCCTGGCCTGGGCCAACAACATCGGCCGGGAGAACGAGGCGTAGCTGCCTTGTCCCGAGCGCCGACTCTTAAACTTTCGACTCGACCCAGCCCATGACCGACGCCAACGCCGCCGGCAGCGCCGCCGGGTCGCTGCCGCCGGCCTGCGCCATGTCGGGTCGCCCGCCGCCCTTGCCGCCGACCTGCTGGGCAACGAAGTTCACCAGATCGCCGGCCTTCAGCGTGCCGGTGAGATCGGCCGTGACGCCGGCGATCAGGCTCACCCTGCCGTCGCGGACACTGGCCAGCACGATTGCCGCGCTTTTGAGCTTGTCCTTCAGCTTGTCCAGCGTCTCGCGCAGCGCGGTGGCATCGGCACCCGGCAGATTTGCCGCGAGCACGCGCAGCGCCGGCCCGTTCGCCCGGCTCACCTGCACGGCTTGACCGAGCAACTCGTCGCCCTGCGCCGCGGCGAGCCTGGCGATCAACTGGGTCTTTTCCTTGCGCTCGATACGCAACTGCTCCTGCAGCGCGCGCACCTTTTGCACCATCAGCTCGCCGGAGGCGGACTGGAAACCAAGCTCGAAGGCGACCTCATCCAGTTCGATGGCCAGAGCCTGCACATGCCTGACCGCGACGTCGCCACAGACCGCTTCGATGCGGCGCACGCCGGCGGCGACTCCGGCTTCCATCGCGATCTTGAACAAACCGATGTCTCCGGTGCGGGCGACATGCGTGCCACCGCACAGCTCGCAGGAGGAACCAATGTCGAGTACACGCACCTCGTCGCCGTACTTCTCGCCAAACAGCATCATCGCGCCGGTCTTCTGCGCTTCCTCGATCGGCAGCAGGCGCGAGCGCGTCGCGACATTGGCGAGGATTTCGTCATTGACCAGACGCTCGATACGCACGATCTCGTCGGCGGTGACCGGCCGGGTATGGGCGAAGTCGAAGCGGGTCTTGTCGGGATCGACCTGCGAGCCCTTCTGCTGCACGTGCGGGCCGAGAACTTCGCGCAGCGCCTTGTGCATCAGGTGGGTCGCCGAATGGTGGCGAACAGTGCGGGCGCGAGCCAGTCGGTCAACCTTCGCCGTGACCCCATTGCCGACTTTCAGCGTCCCGGTGCGCACCACGCCATGATGGCCGAATACGCTGGCCTGGATCTTCTGCGTGTCCTCGACGCCGAAAATGCCGTGGCTGGCGCGCAGTTCGCCAATGTCGCCGACCTGGCCGCCGGATTCGGCATAGAACGGGGTGTCGTCGAGGACGACCACCCCGATCTCGCCTTCGACCAGTTCATTGACCGCCGTGCCCTCCCGATACAGGGCCAGGATGTTGCCCCGCGTTTCCAGTGACTCGTAGCCGTGGAAGGCGGTGGCCGGTCCGGCGTAATCCAGATTGGCCGCCATCCTGAACTTGCCGGCGGCGCGCGCCAGTTCCTTCTGCCGGGTCATGGCCGCATCAAACGCCACGGTATCGACAGTGATGCCAAATCCGCGGCAGATGTCGGCCGTCAGATCGAGGGGAAAACCGTAGGTGTCGTGCAGCTTGAATGCAGTCTCGCCATTGAACACCTTGTCAGCCGTTTCTGCGAGCGCATATTCCAGAATTTCCATGCCATGCCCGATGGTGGCGAAGAAGCGGTCTTCCTCCTGTCTCAACACCTCCATCACGCGCGTCTTGCCGTTGACCAGCTCGGGATAGGCCGCCCCCATCTCGGCGACCAGGTCGGGAACCATGCGGTGAAAGAATGCGCTGCGCGCGCCCAGCTTCCAGCCATGGCGAATGGCGCGACGGATGATGCGGCGCAGGACATAACCGCGCCCCTCGTTGCCGGGAATCACGCCGTCGGCGATCAGGAAGGAGCAGGCGCGGATGTGGTCGGCCAGCACGCGCAGGCTGGGGCTGTCCGGCTCCGCGCTCGAGGTCTCGCGCGCGGCGGCCGCAATCAGTGTGCGGAACAGGTCGATTTCGTAATTGGCATGGACTTGTTGCAGCACCGCCGACATGCGTTCCAGGCCCATGCCGGTGTCCACCGAGGGCTTGGGCAGCGGATGCATGACGCCGGCCTCGTCACGGTTGAACTGCATGAAAACGTTGTTCCAGATCTCGATGTAGCGGTCGCCGTCCTGATCCTCGCTGCCCGGCGGACCGCCCCAGATGTGTTCGCCGTGGTCGTAGAAGATCTCGCTGCAGGGGCCGCAGGGGCCCGTGTCGCCCATCATCCAGAAGTTGTCCGAGGCGTAGCGCGCGCCCTTGTTGTCGCCGATCCGGATCACGCGCGCAGGCGGCAGGCCGATCTCGCCGGTCCAGATGTCGAAGGCCTCGTCGTCCTCGGCATACACCGTGACCCAGAGCTTGTCCCGTGGCAGCTTGAAGACCTCGGTGAGAAGTTCCCAGGCGTACTTGATCGCATCGCGCTTGAAATAGTCGCCGAAACTGAAATTGCCCAGCATCTCGAAGAAGGTGTGATGCCGCGCGGTATAGCCGACGTTTTCCAGGTCATTGTGCTTGCCGCCGGCACGCACGCATTTCTGCGAGGTCGCGGCACGGGTATAGCTGCGTTTGTCGAAGCCGAGGAACACGTCCTTGAACTGGTTCATCCCGGCGTTGGTAAACAGCAGGGTCGGATCGTCGTGCGGCACCAGCGAACTCGAGGCCACGACCTGGTGGCCTTTGGACGCAAAGAAATCGAGAAACCTCTGGCGGACTTCGGAGCTTTTCATGGCGGGCGGCAGCCTGGGACGCGAAACGGCGATTTTACGTGATCACGGACCTGCGCCGCCAGGAGATGCCGTCCACGGCAGGGCGCCGCGGACACCAAAAAGCCCGCGCGGCGGCGGGCCTCCGGGTTTGCCTCGCAGGCTCACTTGCGGTGCGGGCGATCCACCTTGCCGTCGTGGTTGCGATCGTGCTGACGGTCATGCTTCTCGCGCGCGATCCTGCGGCTCTGCACGTTCTCGGCTTTCACCAACCGGGCGCGTTCCTTCTTCGTCACGACGCCGTCGGCCTTGGCCTTGTCTTCCAGTTTCTGGACGTGTTCCTGGCCCTTTTCGAGGCGTGCAGCTTCCTTGCCGGTCAACTCGCCTGACTTGATGCCCTGTTCGATGCGCTGCTGCTGATTGGCCTGACGCTTGTCGATGTTGGGCGTATTGGTCTGCGCCAGCACCGGCAGGGCGAATGCGGTCAGAACGGCGATCAACAGACTGGATTTGCGTTGCATGAGTTACTCCTTGTGTTTGGCATGGGACAGTCCCATGGGCCGAATAACGCCGTGACCCGTGCCGCGCTGACAATCGGAATGTAAGCGGCGGTAAGGGCCATTTACATTTCGACCGGCGGCCAGAGATCGGGCCGGTCGGTGAACACCGCGCAGGCGCCCATGGCAAACAAACGCTCGGCATCCTCACGGCGATTCACCGTGTAACAAGCCAGCGGAAATCCGGCATCGCGCACCGCCCGCAGCGCCGCGGGGTCGAGCCCGCGCGCGGCTGCGTGCAGGGCCAGCGCGCCCGTCTGCGCCAACCGCTCGCGCCAATCCGGCGGAATCGCCTTGACCAGCAGGGCACGCGGCAGTCCGCCCGCTTCGGCGGCGGCCGCGCAGAGGGCCGCGGACGAAAACGAGGACAGCAACAATTGGCCGCCGACTGCTGCCGCGAGACGCGCGACGACGCGCCCGGTCTCGGCGTCCTGGCCCGGCCCCGGCTTGATCTCCACATTCGCCCACAGACCCAGCGCGGCGCAGAGCCGCAAGGCCGCGTCGAGCATCGGCAACGGTTCCCCGGCGAAGGCCGGGTGGTGCCGGCGGCCCGCATCCAGCCGGGCCAGTGCGCCGGATCCCGTCGCCATCACGCGGCCGCGTCCCGAGGTGGTGCGCTGCAAAGTCCGGTCGTGCATCAGCACCGGCAGGCCGTCCGCGGCGAGCTGCGTATCGAACTCGACCCCGCGACAGCCAAGGCGCGCCGCCAGGCGCAGCCCGGCCAAGGTGTTTTCCGGCGTCAGCGCGCCGCCGCCGCGATGCGCGATGACGCGCGGGTAGATCATCGCTAGTTGCGCGATCCGCTCACCGCACCCGATGGCGACGCGATCGCCGCATTGACCCGGCGCACCGTGTTGTCCAGCGCTTCTTTTGCGGCGCGGCCGTTGTTCCAGACAAACACCACCTCTTCACCGAGAAACTCGTGCAAGCGATCGCGAACCGGCCCGTGCCTGGGCCGCGTGCTGCCCTTGCGAGATACCGAAAGCCGCTTTTCCGCCGCATCCAGCAGGTCATGGGGTATGCCCGAGTCGCGCAGCGCTGCCACCGCTCCCGGCGTCATCGGCAAGTAGCTGGTGGCCTGCACCCATTCCTTCTGCACCTCCGGCCGCAGCAGAAACGTGACGAATCGGGCAGCGAGTTTGTATTCGTCCTTCTTGTGCCCGGCGAGCACCCACAAGCCGGCGCCATCGGGCAGGACATCGGCCGGCTTCGGCGCATAGACGTCGTCATAGTGCGGCAGGGGAGCGACGCCGACATCGATGCCCGCACGCTTGGCCTCGGCATACAGCGACGACTCGCCGGTCAGCATCGCGCACTCGCCGCTGAGAAAGCGCCGGTCGCCTTCGCGGCCCGGGCCGGAGTACTCAAAGTAGCGGCTCTTCTGCCAGCTGGCCAGCAACGCAAGATGCTTGACGTTGACCATGCCGTTGACCAGCACCGTGTCCTTGCGTCCGACGCGGGCCACCAGAGGTTCGCCGGCCTGGGTCGCAACGTTCTCCGAATGAACCCAGGCAAACCGGGTGCTGGTCAGCGGGCACTTGCCGCCATGTTGATGTATCGCGCCAGCCACCTTCTGCAATTCCAGCCATGTCCGCACCGGCGCGTCCGGGTCGACCCCGGCCTGGCGCAAGACCGCACGATTGGTAAACAGCACCGGCAGATTCAGCGCCAGCGGTAGCGCCTCGATGCGCCCGCTGGCATCGTCGACGGCGTCCGCCACCTGCGGGTAGAACTTGTTGCCGTCGAGCGCTTCCCGGCTCTGGCGCATGACTTCATGAAGCGGACGAAAGCGTGGCCGCGTGCCAAAGAACGCAATGCTGTCGTCCGGATCGAGCAATGCAAGAAGCGGCAAACGTTTGGGATTTTCCAGGCCGCGGACATCCTCCAGCAACACCCGCCCCTTGCCCTTCTGCTGGTCATTGAAGCGCAGGACCAGGGTCGCCAGCGTATCCAGCGCCTTGCCACCCAGGTCATGGCGCAAGCTGATGTCTTGCGCGAATGCCGGACAGACCACGCAACAGCCCAGCAAGAACCGGAGAATCTGTTTCATTGCACGGTGTCTCCTCAAGTCAACACGCTGAATTGTAAACGCGATCGACTTTGCTTCCCCGTCGAGGCATTGCACCGGCTCCCGTTGTCGACTAACCTACGCCGACTGGACAAGCACGGAGGAGCGGGCCGCCTCGAGCCCGCGGTGAAAGCGCCCATGAATAAACGACAAAAGATCGCGCTGCTCGTTGCAATGGCAAACTTGGCATTGATACTGCTGTTTCCACCCCACGATTACGTTTCGTTGCAGCGTGGCAACATCCCCACCTTCGACGGCTTCTACTACGCCTTCGGTTCCCAGCCGAATCGGGTCGTGAACGGCAACTTTCTCGTGCTCGAAATCATCGTGGTATTGATCAACGCCTGCATCGGGCTGCTGCTGTTGCGCAATCCGGCACCGCGCAAGATTCCGCGTCCCGGCGGCAATCGTCGGCAGCGAGCGGTGCTGGCGGTGGTTGCGCTCAATCTGGTGTTGGTGCTGCTGTTTCCCCCGTTCGAGCTGTTCACGGCGATCACCAAAGCCGCGCTTCCCACCTTCGAAGGCTTCTATTTCGTTTTTGCCGACAACTCCCAGCGGCAATTGGTCGCGCCGATTTTGTACATCGAAGTCGCCCTGATCATCATCAACGGTGGTCTGCTCTGGCTGATATTCAAGGACCGCGGGCCTGACGAGGCGTCGGCGGAGCAAGTCAAGGCCCTGGCACAACGGGTCCGCGCAGCGCAACGGCAATGATTTCGGGCGGCGGCGGTGGAACTTCTTGACGTGGTTTGCGGGTCGTCTTTGCCGCTTTCTTGGGTATAATCCGACCCTCTCAAGCGCCCGTAGCTCATCTGGATAGAGTACTTGGCTACGAACCAAGGGGTAGGGAGTTCGAATCTCTCCGGGCGCGCCAGTAATACAAAGCTCTTTCGCGCAAGTACCCACTAACATCGTTTTCTGTTTTCTGGCTCGCGTCCGAACCGTGTCCGAAAAATGGAACGCTGTGACGATCTACGAGAGCAGGCACTCCAGCACTTTGCATACGGCTTCCGTCAGATTGCCCATTGTGAAGGGCACCCTTGGCGTGCGGCTAACCCGACTTCCGCTATTCGCGGGGGTGGAAACAGCTAAGTAGCTGAAATCCATAGAAGCCGGGTCAGAAGGTCGGCACTACAACGGCACTACAACGTGTTTGGCCGATTCCGCAGAACTCCATGCCATATCAATCAGACGCTTGCGCGCGCGCCGTTTGTCAAAATTCGGAAAATTTGCGACGAATAGCGGAAGTCGGGCTAACGAGCATCAAACTCTCCCCCACTTCTGACAGGAATATTCTCGATACCACCAAGCAAGCCGGCCTTTAGGTGTGTCCTGCATCGCGCGTGGCATGCACGTCAGACAGTCAGGTGCTCGGATTTTCACCTTGCAGACCTCCCTGATATGCTCTCGGCGACGACACTTGATGAAGAGCGTCGGATTGCTGCGCGACGGCACAGCGGCACTGGCGGGCGTGCTGGCGATGGCAATGGCGACGGAGTCGGCGGAGTAGAAATTGATCAGCTGGTGCAGTAGTTTGAATCCCGCGAAGCTGCCGGTGGTCACTGAGTGCCGTCAGCCATAAAGATGCGGTCGAGCGGTCCCTCAATTGCCGACGTTCGCTCGGGCTGATTTCCCGTAAGCTGAAATTGAATCGGCGCCGACAATCGATCCCGGGCAGGCGCAAGCACCGAAACGAATCTACGCGACACGCAAGCGCAGACGCCGCGCCGGAAGCCATTGCGATTTCGTTCGCTAGCGCACATACCGCGTAGCGGATTTTCGCTAAAAACCCCATTGAGTTGTTCTTTAAGGAGACGATATGAAAAAACTTGTCATGTTGGTGTGCGGTGGCTCCGGTCGTTTGGACAGGTGCCGGGGCTGGATAAGCGAAGGCCGGGTGGAGAGGTTGATGCCCCGGACTTTGTTTTGTGGTCAATGGCGTGATGCTGCGGTTCCCCTGGAAGGCTGTCAAGGGGACCGTGGAATAAATGCGAGCGGCGTGAGAAGGTTCGCGAT
>WBZP01002018.1_pt2 | contig 22533 bp, 10 predicted proteins | sample 5204301 | NCBI WGS metagenome assembly WBZP01 (sample SAMN12412401, study PRJNA552823) | activated sludge metagenome | isolation source: activated sludge from nitrification reactor of wastewater treatment plant... | place: USA: Pennsylvania | collected 2017
GAAGCGATGCAAACAACGTCTATGCGGCAGGTAATAATGGCGCACTAGTGCGGTGTTCAGGAGACGACTGCGCCAACCTGACGGTGGGCGGGCAACTGGCCACGCAGCCGTTCGGAATGGTCTGGGGCAGCGACCTCGGCCACGTCTATGCGGTGGGAACGATGGGCTCCATCGTTCGCTGCGCAGCTGGGTCGCCCAGTTGCGTAGCATTGACAACGATGGAGTCCGACGGGTTCAAGGCTCAAAACTTCGCGGCTGTCTGGGGTACTGACCCGGACCACGTCTTCGCCGTGGGCTCCCATCGTGCCGTGGCGCTGTGCGACCGGAGTTCTTATAGAGCGCTGGCACCGCTTGGCATGCCTAACCTGACAGCGGTGCGGGGCACCGATGCGGACCACGTCTTTGCAGTGGGCGAAGCCGGCACCATCCTGCAGTGCAGCGCTAGCGCTGGTAGCTGCGTGTCACAAGCATCGGGTACAGGCCAGAACCTTTCATCGATATCGAGTAGCAGCGGAGGAATCAGCTATGCCGTCGGTGCTGGCGGCACGATTCTCCAGCATTTGCCCAACTGACGAACCCTCGGATGTTACGTCTCTGCGACGGCAGTCTGGCACGATGACACCAGCACCCCATTGACCGAAATCCCCCGACAGGTGACAATCGAGGCGGGTCAGTCTGCCATGAAGCCACGTCCCGACCACACATCCGAACTCACCGAAGGTCAGCGTCTTGGTGCCTATCGGATCGTCCGCCTCCTTGGGGAAGGCGGGATGGGAGCGGTGTACGAGGCGAGGCAGGAGCCACTGGACCGTCGCGTAGCGCTCAAGACGCTACACGCCGAGTATGCACAGGATCAGGACTCCCTTGCTCGCTTCTTCAACGAAGCCAAGGTTCTAAGTCGACTGGAGCATCCCAGCATCGTCCAAGTGTCGGACTTTGGTAACGCGGAGGATGGCACCGCCTACCTGGTCATGGAGTACCTACGCGGGCAGAGTCTGGGCCGCCGACTGCGCGAACTGAGCGCCAAGGGCGAACGACTATCTACGCTGACTGCACTACAACTATGCTTTCAGATTGCAGACGTTCTGGCGGTAGCGCACGCTCAGGGAATTGTTCATCGTGACATCAAGCCAGACAACTTGATGCTGGTAGCCGACCCGATCGCACCAGGGGGAGAACGGGTCAAACTGCTCGACTTCGGAATCGCGAAGCTCACCAATGATCATGACAAGGGAGGCGTAAAGACGGCGACTCAGCAGGTGATGGGCACGCCGTCCTATATGTCCCCTGAGCAGTGCTCCGGAGCTGGTGGGGTTGATGCGAAAACCGATGTCTACGCGCTCGGTTGCGTCCTGTATGAAGCGCTTGCTGGACGACCTCCCTTCGTTGCAGAGGGTGTGGGTCAACTGATCGGGATGCACTTGTTTCAAGAGCCACCTCCGATTCTTAGCCTCGCGCCCAAAGTTCCACAGCCGGTCTCCGTGCTCGTCCATCGGTTGCTGACCAAAAACAAAACGCAGCGACCATCCATGACTGAGGCTGCCGATGAGATTGCCAAGCTGCTGTCGAAACAGAGCGGTAGTGGCCCCATCGTTCGGTCTCGACCCCACACGGCGACAGATCCAGATGCTACAAAGGCCATTCCGATCGTTCCGCAAGGTACTACGCTTGGGAAATCGATCGGACAGCGTGTCAATCCGCCATCCAGATCACGGTTCCTCTTTGCGGCTGGCATAGCTCTATCGTTGGGAATCGGGTTCCAACTTTGGCCAAAGAAGGGAACCCAGCCCGTCGGCTCTCAGCCTGTAAAAACGCCCCCATTAGTCCAGCCTCCGATTGCTGCGACTCCACGCGAGATGGCCCCTGGCACACCGCAATCTCCAGTCCAGCCAACTCCGGAGAAGGAGCAGACGCTCTCCCCTGCAACGCCAGCGCCATCGCTGGAGATCCGATGGAAGATTGAGAGCACCCCATCAGGAAGCTCGGTATACGATGACAAAGGCAAGAAGTTCGGCGAAACGCCACTCGACTTGCGCCGTTCATCTGAGCCAGGAACATTACTGCTGAAAGTACGCAAGCTCGGCTACGTGGAGACAAAGCTGAGTCTCCGTCGAGATCAGAGCGAAACCAAGCAGGTCACATTGGTACAGAATCCGCCTGAATCGGTCGCCAAACCGTCCCCTAAACCGACGCCAACACCGAAACCGTTGGCGCCCAAACCCGCGCCCAGTCGAATCGGGTTCGAGGACTAGAGAGAGCCTAGAGCAGGAGCGACCAGGGACTGCATCGTGCTGGACGAATCTGAGCGGATAGGTGTCGTCCGATGCCGAACTCTGATAGCAAGGCTGAGCGTTAGGAATGAAGCAACACAGACAGAAGGGTGCTGCGCGTCTTGTATATCAGATGCGGTCCGAAACACGGACACCGCGCCGACGTCTACCGCGCATGCGGACTTGACGCTCGGCTCCCTTGTTGAAAGATGCTATGCGCGCGAGGTTGCGCACTCTGTGCGATGGCGCCTCACCTGAACGGGCTGTATGTTGTTCATTCCGTACCCTTCGCAATGATCCCAACACCCGCTGCGCTTGTGTTTATTCTCAGGATGTGATCGCTGGGAGACGCGTGTGAGACGGCGCCGTTACTTGGTCCGTTGCTCAGCGAGGAACTCGGACGCTGGTGATATCAGGTGGCACGCATCAGTGCCTCTATGAGGCTGGAGACCAGACGCTGGGCGCCGAGGTGCTGAGCCTCTGTAGGCCCAGGTTACTCAGCTTCGAGCGCCGACGCCATGAGCTTCTCAACGAGCTGCTCGTTCTTCCCGTCAAATGGGATTCCCAACATCTCGGCTTGGCTACAGCGGAGGGTGAAATACTGTGTCAGCTGATCAAAGTTGCGGAGCTGGCTCTCGACCGCCAGAAACTCACGCTGAGACCGCTGTGCATCACCGGACAGGTATGCGTACTCCGCTGCGCGGGTGCAGACCTCGAAGCTGAGATCGAAGTGAGACGACCAGATAGCAGCAGACAGCAGCTTCTGGCCATTGGCAACGTACTGTAGAGCCGTGTCGGTCGCGTTGGCCGCCTCTGCCTTCTTCGCGGCCATGAGGTTCAGCTCGATGCAAGAAATGATCTGGGTTGGATCGTCATCCGCAGCAACCGAGCGATTCTGGTGATAGACGATGTCAAACAGTGCCCCATGCTCAGCGAGCAGAGCTCTTCCTGGAGTGCTGTCTAATAGGAACGCAACCGGCCTCTGTGATTCCGTGGTCAGCAGGTCGGCACAATTTGGATCGGTCAAGACCAGGAACCGTGCGACCAGATCATGACCCTTTCTGCGATCTTCCTCGGTCAGCAGCTCATAGGCAGCTTCCCTCATGAGCGCGTGCGCTAGACGGTATTCGGTCTGCTTGGCGAACCGCGTCGCACTTCCTTTCTCGATGAGCTCCTCGCGCTGTAGCGCATGCAACCAGCCATCAATCTGACCAGCCGTGTACTCTCCTGACGGACTCACCAGCGCAGCAATGGTCCCATCCCAGAAAGTATTTCCAATCACACTCGCGGCTTTAAGGACGCGTCGAACACCCGGTTCTAGCCGGGACAGACGAGCCTGTAACATCGCCAAGACCGTGCCTGGAATCATGCCGCTTCCCAGCTCGGCGGTCGTGCGCAGGAGCTCTTCAAGAAACAGCGCATTGCCATCGGCACGTTCGACGATCTGCGCCACGATCTGGGGAGCCACGCTGCGTCCGAGGACCTGCGCCACAAGTCGCTCCGCAGCCTTTCGGGACAGCCCAGGAAGGCGAATCTCTCGCAGACCGAGTCCCTTCCAGAGCTTTGGGAAGGTCTCATAGACCTCAGGCCGTGCCAGCGCAATCATCATCAGTGGCAAGTCGCGGAGCTCACTCAGAACCTCATCCAAGCAGCGAACCGTCAATGGATCACTCCACTGCAGGTCCTCAATGACGAGGAGTGCCGGCTGCTCTGCACACTCTGCCTTGAAGAAGTCGCCGAGAGCTTGCGCAATCTGTTTTGCCATCTGGCGTGGATCATTGCGCGCCATCCGAAGCTGTGGTCGCTCCTCTGCGGGGAAGGGAATTCCACACATCTCGCCCAGAAATGTGCTGACGCGCTCCACATCCTCACTAGCGAGCCTCTCGGCAATTCTCCCGCGCAGCTGGTCACGCTGAAAGGAGAGAGGCTCCCCACCGCGAAGGCCACAGAGTCGACGGATCGCATCTGAGATCAGCGAGTACGGCTGCCCGGCTCCAATGGTCGTAGCGTGCCCGAGAAGGAGCATGCCTTCAATTCCGCGACTCTTCAGGCGTCGCAAAAACTCATGCCGAAGGCGTGATTTTCCCACGCCAGGTGCGCCGATCACGATGGCAGAGGTGACTTCATTTTCCTCGATACAGGTAGTGAGCAATGTGTCCAAGATTCCGAGTTCGGCTTCTCGCCCCACGCACTGGGTTGGCTTTCCGAGCAGTGGTCGGGTATGGTCCGCAGAGACTTCCTCCCCGGTCAAGAGGTGCTCGCCCTCCTTGTTGGTCACGATGAACCGCCGCTCTAGTAGACCCGCACTGATTCCGTCCAGCCACACGCCCGAACGAGCAGAGGAATCCGGGCGTGTGGATTCCATCGGCGCACTGGCTCGCTGCAGCAGTTTGGCTGCTCGGTCGGCCACTTCACCAACAGGTGTCTGTCCCCTGGTCTTGGCTCGACCCGTAGTGAGCACCACCATTGCATCTGGCCACTGTTCCTTGATCAGGAGGGCAATGCGTGCGGCCTTCGCAGCTTGATCTGCGGCGTCATCCGCATTGCTGAGAGTAGCCACAAGCGAGCGATTGAGCAGGACTTCGGCAACGGCACCATACTGCTTGATGGCTGCAAGAAGGGACACGAGTTGATCCTCCTCTTGCTCGGCCATCGTGTCTCGACGATCCATCGCGGCATCCGCAGGGACGGCAGCGACCACCATGCTTACCAGTCGCTGTTCATCTGAGCCAAAGCCCATCGTCGATGGGTTGAAGAGTAAGGTGGGGGCCGCCACATCCACCGTGGCTACGTGTAACGACTGGAGCAGGGGCAGCAGCGTCATCGCGTCCGCAGGACGTTTCTGCAGATCCTTCTCCAGCATTAACAGAAGAACGTCGGAAAGAGCATCAGGAACCGACGCACGAAGCGCTGCGATGGCCTGGGGTGACTCAAACAAGATCTTTACCAGCACGGACGCGACATGTTCGCCATGAAAAGGCGGACGGCCAGTCAAGCACTCATAAACGACGCTGCCGAGCGAGAAAATGTCGGTGGACGGACTCAGCTCACGGCTCCCTCTCGCTTGCTCCGGAGACATGTACTCCGGAGTCCCAATGAGCGCCCCTGTTGCTGTCACCGCGTGCGTTCCCAGCTGCCTCTTGGCGATTCCGAAGTCGAGTAGAACAGGGTCCGTCACTTGTCCATTGCGGAGGAAGATGTTGCTCGGCTTCAGGTCCCGATGCACGATGCTCAGGCGGTGGGGAACCACCAGCGCTTCGGTCACTCGGATGAGCAGATTGAGCGTATCAGATACGCTCAATGGTCCTTGGGACAGACGCTTGGAGAGGTCTTCCCCTGGGAGCCACTCCATCGCGAGATAGAGCGCTCCGTTACGGTCTTGACCATGGGCCACATAGCCAACAATTCCAGTGTGCTTGAGCTCGGACAGAAGACGACCTTCCCGGAGGAAGCGCTCTGCTTCTTGGAACGAGCCGCTAGTCGCCAGCAGCTTCAGTGCAACCATCGTTTGGGATTGCAGATCCAAGGCGCGGAAAATGGTGCCCATTCCTCCTGCACCAACCAATTCACGAACTTCAAAGCGATCTGCAAAGATAGAACCGGGAGATAAAGCAGACTGGATCATGGGACGCTAGCTTTCGAAAGTAGTAGAGTTCCGGGCACGAACGGTCAGACGTGCAGGACGCGATAGCTACCAAGTCAAAGTGAATGTGGCGCAGCCTCGCTGAATATCCACATCTGATGTCTCCACCTTCGCTCCCTCCCCAGCATTCGCTGCATCAAGAACGCCAAGAAAGGCACCACTGAGGAGTAACGCGGTAGTTCCTTTGGAAAAGGTGCTCGGCGGAAAATCGCAAAGGCGCAGTCGGGCACAACGGGAATCAACCTTCTCGTAGACAAGCGTTCCAGAGTGCTTCACGACCGAGTCACGTCCTCGCGGGACAATTTTCAGAACCGCATGTGGTGAGACTCCAAAGATCTTGAGAGCAGTCTCCACGAAACTCTGAAAGTGCGGATTCGCCAGTAGCTTCCTGCCAACTTTTCGATACAGCTCAACAGTTCCGGCGTCTCCGAGCTGCGCTCGAACCGACTCGCTCAATGTGTCGTACGTCTTGGCGGTCAACCAGGCGACCTTCGGGGCGTTCGCAATCTCATCCCAGACAGAGCCCATGCGCTGACGAATCCCATGACTCTGTTCGCTGGGGAGCGCCAGAACGATTTCCTGTACGTGCTGTGCGAAGCTTGCCCTGGTTTCTGGGGTCACACAGACATCATCGCACGGCGTACTGCCAGTGCAAAGCTTGTCCCTGAAGAGCTGCCGTTCTGCTTTGGTTTCAAAGTGTTGGGATGCAGCACGTCGAGACTCCATCGGCACCGATCTCGAGGCAGGTCGGTAGATCGCAGATTCCAGTCAGCAAGCGGCTTCAAGATGAGACTTGAACTGCTGCACGAACGGTTGCGTAAGTTGCCCCGGCTCAATCACGCTGCTTGCCCATCTGCGGCTCGCTGGATACGCTGCCGCCGATGTCGAGTCTTGCGAGTTCAGCGTTGCCAGCTCCGCCGCCTGTCGGGGCATTGGTTCGGGTTCGTTCGCGGCAGTATCTCGTCGAGGAGCGTTTCGATCCTCCGGTGCCGGGCCATGCGACGCTGATTCGGATGTCCTGCCTCGATGATGATGCCCAAGGCGAGCCGCTGTCGGTGCTATGGGAACACGAGCTAGACACGGAAGTGGTCTCGGCATCGTGGGACAAGCTTGGGACCCGGCCCTTTGACCCGCCAAACTTGTTTGCAGCGTACCTGCATGCACTGCGCTGGACCTCGGTGACGGCAACGGACCCCGAGTTATTCCAGTCGCCGTGGCGTGCCGGTATCGAGGTCATGGCGTACCAACTTGAGCCGCTGCGCAAAGCGCTTCGCCTGCCGCGCGTGAACCTGTTCATCGCCGACGACGTCGGCCTCGGTAAGACCATCGAAGCTGGACTGGTGCTGCGCGAGCTATTGATTCGGCAAAAAGTGCGCAAGGTGGTCGTATCCGCGCCGCCATCGGTGGTTCCGCAGTGGCGAGAGGAGTTGGAGCAGCGCTTCGGTCTTCAATTCGTCATCTATGATCGTGAGTTTGTTGCTCGGATGCGTCGTGAGCGAGGCTACAGCGTCAATCCGTTTACGACGCATACCCGCTTCCTGATCTCGCATGCCCTGCTTCGGGATGAAGAGTACGCGACGCCCCTGCGCGACTGGCTTGGCGATTTCGATCCGGGCTCCTTGCTGATTCTCGATGAGGCTCACCACGCGGCCCCCGCGTCGAGTGCCCGCTATGCCATCGACTCACACTTTACGAGGGCGATTCGCGACCTGGCTCGCCGATTCGAACACCGCCTGTTCCTGTCCGCGACGCCGCATAACGGTCTTTCGAACAGCTTCTCGGCGCTGATGGAGATCCTAGACCCGCAGCGATTCTGTCGTGGCGTGCCGATAGACCCCAGGCTGCGCGATGCCGTCATGGTGCGACGGCTCAAGAGTGATCTGCGTTCCATATCGGGAGGATTTCCGGAGCGCAAGGTCATCCAGATCGACCTCCGCGATCTTCCGGAAGACACGCCGGAACTCTTACTGTCACGACTTCTCGACGAGTACTGGGCTCTGCGGGAGCGTCGACTGGCAACGCTATCCCCAGCAGCACGGGCCGCTCAGGGCCTCGTTCTTATCAACCTGCAAAAGCGACTGTTGTCCTCCATCGAAGCATTCGCACGAACTCTGCGAGCCCACCGTCGCAGCATGGATCGGCGAATAAAGAGCGATTCGGGTCGTGCGGTGACGGCTGCCCACTGGCAGTTTCGCCAAGCATCTCTCGATGACGCGCTGGCTGCCGATGATGACCGGGCAGAGCTGGACGAAACCGAGCTGGAGACTGAGGAAGAACAGACCATCGAGCAAGCCAGCGAAGCTGCTACTGGGACGCTAGCCCCCACGCAAGAGGAGCTGGCTCTTTTGTCACAGATGGAAGCGGTGGCGGAAGCAAGCCGTCGCAAACCGGATGCCCGAGTGCGTTGGCTACTCGACTGGATTCGACGGGAACTCTGTCCAGTGACAACCGGAAAGTGGCAGCCGCGACGCATCATATTGTTCACCGAGTATGCCGACACCAAGCGCTACTTGACCGAGCAGCTCAAATCCGCGCTTGCAGCAACGGATCAAGGTGGCGAGCGTGTGGCGACCTTCCACGGGGGTATGCCGGATGATCTTCGCGAAGAGGTCAAGCGAGCCTTCAACGCGGACCCGGCGGAGCATCCGCTGCGCATCTTGGTGGCGACCGACGCGGCACGGGAAGGAGTCAACCTGCAGAACCACTGCGCCGATCTGTTTCACCTTGATTTGCCGTGGAATCCGTCACGGCTGGAACAGCGCAATGGTCGGATTGACCGCAAGCTCCAGCGGCAAGATGAAGTCCGTTGTCACTACTTCCTGTACTCCCAGCGCGAAGCAGATCGGGTGCTGGAAGTGCTGGTTGAGCGAACCCATACGATTCAGCGCGAGCTGGGCAGCTTTCCGCCGGTTCTGGAGGACGCAGTCGTGAGCACCCTGGCCGGTGGTATTGCACCGAGCCGTCGACGGGAGATCTCCGATACGCTCCGCCTGCGCTTGCAGCCGCAGCACCGGCCCACGGTGGATGTCGAGTTGGAGAGCGCGCGGGCTCGCACGTCCCAGCTTCAGGCGCAGATTGACGAGCTGCGCGAGATCTTGGACCGCTCGAAGAAGGCGCTCGACCTGAATGAGGGAGAGCTGCGGGATGTGCTGTCTTCTGCGCTGCATCTTTTGGACGCTGAGCCACTTCGCCCGCTGGGGTCAGAGCAAGGCGACATCTACGAAGTGCCTCGACTAGACCGTCGGCCAGGCGCAGATCCAACCTGGGCCGATACGATGGATACGCTACGAGCCCCAAGACCGCGCAACACCGACCTCGCGACGTGGCGCAAGGTGGCCCCGATCCGTCCGGTGATCTTTCATGACAGCGGGCACTTGGATGACAAGGTCGTGCATCTGCACTTAGAGCACCGACTGGTGCAGCGGTTGCTGTCTCGCTTTTTGGCGCAGGGCTTTCTGCTCGATGATTTATCGCGAGGCTGCGTTGGCCAGACTCGCGATGCGACTCCGCGTGTGGTGCTACTGGCTCGACTGTCGCTTTATGGCGATGGAGCGGCTCGGCTGCACGACGAGATTGTGGCCCTGTCCGCTCGTTTCCTTGAACCCGACCGGCGTCAGCGGGCGCTGGAGCCCCAGCCTGAACAGGAGCAAACCACGACGTGGAAGCTGCTAATCGACGCGCTGACCGAAGGACATCGCAGCGACCGCCGAGCCATCGTCCCATCCGAGGTCCAAAAGAAGCTGTTGTCATCCGCCCAGCGCGATGTGCAAGAGCTACTGCCCAGCCTTCAGACGCGATGCCAGGTGCTGGCCAAGCGAGCTGCGGAGCTTTTGCGAGGGCGCGGTGAGCGCGAGTCACAAGAGATGACCGCAATCCTGACCGCGCAGCGAACACGTATCAAGGCGGAGCTAAAGAAGACCGAAGAGGCCAAGACGGACACTGCACAGCTGTCATTTGCCGGATTTTCTGACGAAGAAAAACAGCAGCTGGCAGAGAACACCCGGTATTGGGAATCGCGTCTGCGGAAGATCGATGAAGAGCTCAAGAGCGAGCCGGTCCGTATCCGCCAAAGCTACCTCGTTCGTGCGCAGCGCATCGAGCCCGTCGGGCTCGCGTACCTGTGGCCGGTGACGGGTTAAGGGAGCCAGCTCGACATGAGCGCCAAACCGCACAACAAATCGAGTAGTGACTACGAGCTGCGGGTTCATCGCGACTGGATCAACACCTTGCAGCCGGTCGGTCTGGTGGTATCGGCACCGGCACTGGTTGCCGCGCAGGTGTTTCCCGACCGCAACATCACGGCCAAGCAGCAGACGCTGCGTAGTCTGTTTCCACCGCTCAGTCCGACGCCGCCGGACCTTCTGACCGTGCTTCGCGAAGTCCTTGGCTGGCCGATTGATGATGGGACACTGGTGGGCGGACGGTCGGGTGGACCGCCGGTGCCGCCGGAGCTATCGGTGCCGCTGCCGGAGTTTGGCGAGACGCTGCGACCCAGCTACGCCGTGCGGAATCTGTACTACCAACCGGGTGATGCTGACAGTCCGGCCTGGGCGCTGCTGATCCAGACGCTGCTGCCTCGGACCTCGTTTGATGATCCAGGGGCCGAGGAATCCCGTCGCTGGCACGCGAGTCCGCAGGTCCGTTTGGAGCGTTTGCTCCGCGAGACCGGTGTGCCTGCGGGGATTCTGTGGAATGGCGTGGCGCTTCGGCTGGTCTACGCACCGCGAGGCGAGTCTTCGGGACATCTGACCTGGCCGTTATCGGCGCTGCTGGAAGTCGGCGGTCGCTCGCTTTTGTCGGCACTGGATATGCTTCTGGGTTCAGGCCCGCTGTTTTCCGCGCCGCATCGGCAGTCGCTTTTGCACATCCTGCGTGAGAGCCGCAAGTATCAGAACGTCGTCTCGACGAAGCTGGCGGCCCAGGTGCTGGAAGCGCTCAACGAGCTGCTCCGGGGCTTTGAATCGGCCAGTGCTGCCCGTCACGGTGCGCTGCTCGATTCTCTGATCCGCGAGGAACCCGAGCACGTCTACGGAGGTCTGCTGGCCTCGCTGCTGCGCATCGTGTTCATCCTGTATGCCGAGGAGCGCGGGCTTCTGCCAACCGATGAAGTCTACGTTCGCGGCTACTCCCTAACCGGGCTGTTCGACAAGCTGCGCCAAGACGATGGGCGATTTCCCGACACGATGGAGCAGCGCTATGGTGCCTGGACCCGGCTGTGCGTACTGTTCCGGTTGATCTTCGATGGGGCCAAGCACAACACGCTCCAGCTCCCGGCGCGCAAAGGACACCTGTTTGATCCGGACGGCTGGCCGTTTTTGGAAGGCCGACCGCGCAGCGGAGCCCGGCAGGTCGGTGTACGGCTCGATGTTCCGAAGGTATCCGATGCTGCCGTCTATCGTGTGCTACAAAAACTGCTGATTCTCGACGGGGATCGGCTGTCGTATCGGGCGCTTGATGTCGAGCAGATTGGCTCTGTCTACGAAAGCATGATGGGCTTCACGCTCGAACGGGCCAGTGATCTGTCGCTCGGCGTGGGGGGCAAGCACGTTGTCATCAGCCTGGACGCGCTGCTTGTGGCCAAGGCCAGTGAGCGCAACAAGTGGCTGAAGGAACAAGCCGATGTCGAGCTATCTGGCAAGGCGGCGACCGCGCTGCGGGATGCCACCACGCACGATGACTTGGTGGCTGCGCTGGAACGCAGGCGGTCTCCGCTGACCAAGCAGCCGATTCCCAAAGGTGGCCTGTATCTCCAGCCGACCGACGAGCGTCGCCGCAGTGGCTCGCACTACACCCCGCGCGAGCTGACCGGACCGATTGTGCGCAAGACGCTGGCCCCGCTGCTTTCGGCGCTGGGACCGGTGCCAACACCGCAGCAGATCCTCGACTTGAAGATCTGTGATCCGGCCATGGGCTCGGGGGCGTTTCTGGTCGAAGCCTGTCGACAGCTGGCCGAGCAGCTACTTTCCGCCTGGGAGCACCACGGTCGTCCCGACAACAAGCCCGACGATGAAGACTGGACGCTGTTTGCGCAGAGGCTTGTCGCCCAGCAGTGTCTGTACGGCGTCGACAAAAACCCGTTTGCGGTGGATCTGGGCAAGCTGTCTTTGTGGCTGGCCACGCTGGCACGGCTGCACTCGTTTGCCTTTGTGGACCATGCGCTGCGGCACGGTGACTCGCTGGTCGGTCTGTCGCGGGAGCAGGTCGCATCGTTCCACTGGCAGCCGAGCCAGCAGATTCCGCTTCTGCGGACTTGCCTCGATCGTGCGCTCTCTGATGCGGAGTCGCTGCGCAAGCAGATCCAAGCGCTCGCCAATAGCGATGACGATGCCCACAAGATTCAGCTGCACCAACAAGCAAGCGCGGCGCTCGATGAGGTCCGGCTGTACGCAGACTGCGTGGTCGGCTGCTTCTTTGGCGGCCAGAACGACAAGCAGCGCAAGCTGCTGCGCAAGGACTGGGAATCGAAAGTCGCCGATTGCCTGGCGGGTCGTGGTTCCCTGCAAGCGCTGCGTGACTTTGTAACCGAGCTGCGCGAGCCGAGCACTGGACAGCGTCCGGTTCCCGCCTTCCACTGGCAGCTCGAGTTTCCCGAGGTCTTCAGCCGTCTCAATCCCGGCTTCGACGCCTTCGTAGGAAATCCGCCGTTTTTGGGTGGAAAGAGCATCTCCACGCACAATGGAGACGCCTTTCTGGCTTGGCTGGGTGAAATGAACCCAGAGAGCAATGGCAGCTCCGATCTCGTTGCATACTTCTTCCGACAATCATTCAAGCTCCTGCGCGGCAACGGCACGCTTGGACTCATCGCGACCAACACCATCGCGCAGGGTGACACCCGATCGACCGGACTGCGCTACCTGTGTCAGAACGGCGGCACGATCTATGACGCAACGCGCCGCTATAAGTGGCCCGGTCACGCAGCGGTGATCGTCAGCGTGGTACACGTTCAGAAAGGACGCAGCCCAGAGGCGAAGTTCCTAGATGGAAAGCAGGTCCCCCTCATCACCGCCTTCCTTTTTCATGGTGGCAGCAGCGACGACCCAGTCCGGCTTCAGGAATGCGATGGCAAAAGCTTCATAGGCAGCTACGTCTTGGGAATGGGTTTCACCTTTGATGATGGGAATCCTGATGCGACGCCCATCGAAGAAATGCATCGTTTGATTGCCAAAGACCGGCGCAATCGAGAGCGGATATTTCCGTATCTCGGAGGAGAGGAGCTGAACACGAGTCCGACCCACGCCCATCGCCGGTATGTGATCAACTTCGGTGATATGTCAGAAGCGGACGCAGGAGCATGGCCAGACTTGCTACAGATAGTAGAGCGCAAGGTCAAACCAGAGCGAGCTCACCTGAAAAGAGATGTTTATCGGCTTCGATGGTGGCAATTCGCTGAAAAACAACTGTGCATTCAGGATGCAATCACCGGTCTTGAACGGGTGTTGTGCTGCTCGCTACACAGTAAAGGTCTATCGTTTGCGCATTTGCCTGCAAACTCGGTATTTTCACATGGGCTGGCGGTGTTTCCTCTTGAGACACATGCCGCTTTTGCTGCACTGCAATCCCGTGTTCATGAGCTCTGGGCGCGCTTTTTTGGTTCGTCGATGAAAGATGACTTGAGGTACACACCATCGGACTGCTTCGAGACCTTCCCATTTCCGGTGGGCTGGGAGTCCGATCCGCAGCTGGAGGCGGTCGGGCGCGAATATTATGACTACCGAGCGCATCTTATGGTGCGCAACGACGAGGGGCTGACCGCGACCTACAACCGCTTTCACGATCCCGATGAAGCCGATCCAGAGATCGGGAAGCTGCGGACACTCCACGATGCGATGGACCGTGCAGTGCTGGCGGCGTACGGATGGACGGACCTGCAGCCCCAGTGCAAGTTCCTGCTCGACTACGAAGACGAAGACAGCGAAGACGAAGCAGAGTCGGGACGCCCCCGCAAGCGCAAGAAGCCGTGGCGCTACCGCTGGCCCGATGAAGTCCGTGATGAGGTGCTGGCCCGACTGCTTGCGCTCAACAGCGAGCGTGCGCAGCAGGAACGCGAGCAGCAGATGGCAGCGGCGTTCTTGGGGGACACAAAGCCCATGCCTGAAAAAAAGGCCAGCCGATCCAAAAAGCCAGCCAAGAACCCCGAGGAACCCAGCGGAGGACAGGGCAGTCTGTTCTAGGACGCAATCGCTATCGAGCGGACCCGACTTTGCTAGGATGCGCGCATGACGACATCGGCAGAGGTTCGCAAAGCGCTGGTCGCAACGCTGGCGCTCGATCTGATCGGTCCTGGGCCGGGGCATCCTTTGGCTGGCGAGCAGCTCTGGGAGGGTGATCCACCGTCGCGCTGGTATCTGACGGGCTTTCTGGTTCCAACCAGGGCGCCGGAGTCGCAGCGCTTCGATCCCAGCTCGGTCGAAGGAATCGGTGCGCCGATTGCGGGCGATGATGGCGCGGGCCCCAGCGATGACGACACGACGCCAGAGGTTCAGACTCCTCGGAAGGTCTATCTTCCCTCGTCGCTCGGCGTCAGCATCCTGGTTCCCGCCAGTGCCGAATCGCTACAGGTCGAGCTTCTGTGGGGGGACTACAAAAAGATTGTGGCCGCTGTGGCTGGTGCGTCGGGGGTGGTCGAGCGCAAGGTCTGGCAGCGCGAGCCGCGAAGCGAGCTGATTCAGCTCCCACTGACCGCCGGTACCATGCCGCTTGACTCGAAAGAGGTTCCGAACAGTCGAGGCGTGAAGATCTATCTGACCGCCCGCCCGGTGGGGGAACGGGCCGGACTGCCGCCAGGAACCCGTGCCGTATCGGTGTTCGTGGTCAATGAACGTGACCCAAAGGAAGAGGAACGTGTCGAAGAGGCGAACCTCTTTCAAGTCGAGCTGCGGGTGTCTCTGCCTGCGAACTCCGGGGGCTTTGTGCCCAGGGCGAACGTGCGCGGTCTGCGAGTCGATGACCCGGACGAGCGCATCGCAGACTTGCAGTACGCCGATGTCTGTGAGTTCGCGGTGGGCCACGGTGTAGCAACCCATGCGATCGTGAAGGACGGTCGCTGCGATGAAGTGAGAACCACCTTTTTACCGCAGGCGACCGTCGAGCGAGTCGAAGCAGGCAAGCAACCCAAGCTGACGCTGCAAATGGAAACACTGGCCGACATGGCAAGCGCCGATGAGGTCGTTGCGGAGCTTGGCAAGCTGCCGGTGGCGTACGCAGAGTGGATCACTGCACAGGGTAAGCGTGCTCACGCTGCGCCACGACGGGCCGCGGTTGCATCTGATCTGCTCGAACGCTGCAGCCTTGCCGAAAGACGGATTCGCGAGGGCATCGAGCTGCTCAGGGAGCCCGTGGTGCTGGATGCGTTTCGGATTGCCAACCGTGCAATGGCCAGGGCCGCTCGACAGCGCAACGCACAGATTCACAAGAAGTCCCCAGAAGAGGTCGACCGGCCCGCCTGGCGTCCGTTTCAGCTCGCGTTCCTGCTGCTCAACCTGCGCGGCATCGTGGAACCCCAAAGCGCCGACCGCGAGGTGGTAGACCTTCTGTTCTTCCCAACCGGCGGTGGTAAGACGGAAGCCTATCTGGGCCTTTCGGCCTTTACGCTGGTGCTGCGACGGCTGCGCGATCCATCGCTGGCGTCAGCGGGTGTCGCAGTGCTGATGCGCTATACGCTGCGGCTGCTGACGCTGGATCAGCTGGGCCGAGCTGCTGGGTTGATCTGTGCGCTGGAGCTAGAACGGCAGAAGGCACCGGCCAAGCTGGGCAAGTGGCCGTTCGAGATCGGACTGTGGGTCGGTCGCAAGGCGACGCCGAATCGCCTCGGCAAAAAGGGAGACATCGACCCCAGCAGTGCACGCAGCAAGACCCTGGCGTACAAAAACGACAGTCGAAACCGGCCTGTTCCCATTCCGCTGGAAAAGTGTCCATGGTGCGGTCACAAGTTCGGAACAGGGTCGTTCAATCTGGTCCCAAACGATGATCAGCCAACGGACTTGAAGATTACCTGCGCCAACCCAAGCTGCGCTTTTACTCGCGATCGGCCACTGCCGATTGTCGCAATCGACGAGCCTCTGTATCGGCGGCTGCCGTGTTTCCTGATCGCGACGGTGGACAAGCTTGCTTCACTGCCCTGGCTGGCTGCACCCGGAAAGCTGTTTGGGAAGGTCACAAGCTACGATGCGGCAGGCTTCTACGGTCCAGGGGATCGCGGAAGTGGTACGCGACTGCCCAAGCCACTGCTGCCACCGGAGCTGATCATTCAGGATGAGCTGCATCTGATCAGTGGACCGCTCGGCACCATGGTTGGGCTGTATGAAACGGCGGTAGAAGCGCTCTGCACACGCGAAGTCGGCGACAAGCTGGTGCTACCCAAGATCGTTGCCTCTACGGCTACTGTGCGACGGGCTGAGGCGCAAGTGCGGGCACTGTTTGGTCGGAGCCAGGTCGATGTGTTTCCTCCGCCAGGGCCAGATCGCAGGGACACCTTCTTTGCGCGGACCGCGAGCCCGATTGAAAAGGAGCCACGCCTCTACGTTGGAGTGGCGGCGCAGGGACGGAGCTTGAAGGTCGTGCTGCTGCGTACCTATCTGGCGCTGCTGTCTGCCGCCAAGGTTCACTATGAAGCCGCAGGAGGGGCGCAAAATCCCGACAACCCAGCCGACCCCTATATGACGCTGTTGGGATACTTCAATGCGCTGCGGGAACTGGGCGGCAGTCGGCGCATCGTCGAAGATGAGGTACGGGGACGCCTCACTGGCTACGGACGACGGCGAAGGATGAACGAACCGCCAGGACACTTTACGGATCGAACCATCCGATTCGAGACGCTGGAGCTGACCTCGCGAGTCGACACCAGCGAGGTGTCGGTTGCAAAGGAACATCTGTCCCTGCCGTTTTCATCGGACCAGCACGTCGATGTCGCGCTTGCCACCAACATGATTTCCGTTGGTCTGGATATCTCGCGGCTCGGGCTGTTGGTGGTGCTGGGCCAGCCAAAGATGACAGCTGAGTACATCCAAGCAACCAGTCGCGTCGGTCGCGAAGAGGCAAAGCCCGGACTGGTGGTGACACTCCTGAATGTCCACAAGCCGCGTGACCGCTCTCACTACGAGCGCTTCGAGGCTTATCACGAGACCTTCTATCGTGCAGTGGAAGCCACCAGTGTCACGCCCTTTGCGCCGCGCGCCATCGATCGCGGACTGGCTGCAGTGACGGTCACGCTGGCTCGACATGGGGAACCAGCCATGACCAAGCCCATCGCGGCAGGCGAACTACCCGAACATCGCAGCAAGCTCGACTTCGTTCGTCAGCGGCTACGGAAACGGGCAGAGAATCATCGCAAGTTCGATTCGAGCGAAGAGCAAGCAGAGCTCTGCCACAAGGTCGAGGCTCGGCTGGCCGACCTGCTAGATGCATGGGAGGGAATCGCTCGCGCGGCGGAGTCGCAGAGCGGACTTCAGTACTGGCACGAGGTGTCGAGTCGTCAGGCGCTTCTCCATGCACCGCTGGATCCAGACCTGAAACGGGAGCCACCTCAGTCACCGCTGCGCAAGTTCAAGGCGCAGTGGTCGCTACGTGATGTAGAAGCCGAGGTGCCGGTGCTGGTCAAGCGCCTGGACGGAGGGGAGGTCTAATGAGCCGCGTAAGCATTCGCCAGAGTCAGGTTGTATCCACCTACGGTCCAGGAGCGCTGGTTGATCTGCCCGACTATGGCGTGTTGGTTGCAGGATTGGAACACTGGCCCGGAGACAAACCGCTCATCCATGAGCCTCGGCTGCTCGCCAGTCTGCGTGAGCGATTGGGTCTGCCGGCGCTGGAGCTACGTGCGCCCCCTGTGCCAGAGCGGCCTGATCGCGATGACGGCATTGCCGGGATGGCAGCCTGGGAGTTCCCCGAGTGGTTTGTGGCTCAGTACGAGCGGATTAGCAAAAGTCATGGACGCTCTCGGCCTCTGTGTCACCGCACCGCGCTGCGCCAAGGACGACTCGTAATCGATGACCTCAAAGGGAAGTCTCGTCGCTGGCCGGTGGTCCCTGTTCGCTTTGTGCAAGGCTGCCCCAATGGCCACATCAGTGACATCGATTGGCGCAAAGTTGTGCATGGGGAAGGCGTGTCGTGTGGTGGGCTGCTCTGGCTCGATGAACGCGGCACGACCGGCGACCTGACTGAGCTGTACCTCCGCTGCGAAGCCTGCGAAAAGGAGTTGCCGCTGGTCCGTTTACAAGGGGGCGCGAATCAGCACACCGTGCTTGGTTTGTGTCAGGGCGAACGATTGTGGCTCGGCCCAGCTGCGCGTGAGGTTTGTCAGGGGGAAGATGGCAAACCGCATGGGAACCGGCTCTTGATTCGACACGCCAGCAACGCCTACTTTCCCGTCGTCGAGAGGGCGATATCCATACCAGATGCGGATGCGGATTTGCGACGGGCCGTCGATGCCGTATGGGATGACTTTCTGCAATATGCAGAGAGCGTCACGGATGTCCGCAGGGAGCGGAAGAAGCAGCGAGTGGCGGAGTGCCTGAAGGGAATCGACGACGATCGGGTGTGGGCCGAGTGCCAGCGACGGGTTCAGACTGATGAAGTTGCGCCTCCCTCCCTAAAGGATGTCGAGCTAACCACCTTCCTTTCCGTTCCTGAAGAGCTGGGAGAAGACGTACCCGAAGGGGACTTCTATTCTCGACGCCTGCATATCGCTCTGCCGCCACGCATCGAGCGTGTCGTGCTCGCGCATCGGCTGCGCGAGGTCGTTACGCAGGTTGGCTTCACCCGATTTGAAGCACCGACCGAACCGCTAGGGGAAGACCTTGACCTGAAGGTTCGAGTGGCCAATCTGGCCTTGGATGTAAAGTGGCTTCCTGCGATTGAAAATCGTGGTGAGGGAGTCTTTCTTTCTCTCGATGCGGAAGCGGTCGAGCGCTGGTCCCGTCGTAGCGCAGTCCGACAGCGTGCAGCCAAATTTCGTAACGGCCTTCAGGACAAGTACAAGACTGACTTCTCGATCGATTTCGTAACCAGCGTGTGCATGCCGTACATTCTGCTGCACTCTCTGTCTCATCTACTTCTCACCGCAGTGTCGCTGGAGTGTGGCTATTCCTCGGCCAGCATTCGGGAGCGGATCTACGTTCGCTCAGCAGTGCGCGGAACCAGAGACCCCGCGTATGGCTTGCTGCTCTATACAGGAACGCCGGACGCGGAAGGAACTCTCGGGGGCCTGGTAGAAATCGGACGGAGAATTGATCGCCACCTGAACTCGGCCATTGAGCTGGGCACCCTGTGTAGCAACGACCCAGTGTGCGCACACCACTTTCCCGACGATCCTTACGATGGTCGCCCGCTGCTCGGAGCCGCTTGTCATGGCTGTCTGCTGATTGCCGAGCCATCGTGCGAACGGCGCAATGAGCTACTAGACCGGGCGTTGGTGGTTCCAACGGTTGAGGAAAGTGCCGTCGCGTTCTTTGGAGAGACTCTGTGAGTGCTGGGTACGAGCGGCTTTCATCGTCTGCTTTGCTGAGCATCGCAGCCGCCCTTTCACGAGGAGCACTCTCGATGGCTGCCAGCCGGGACCAGCTGCAACGGTTGCTGAGCGTTGAGGACGCAGATGCTATCGACAGACTGCTCACAGAGCTGAAGAACGCAAAAATGGATCGCGATCAAGCCGCAGTGACACTGCGCCTCTTGGCCGATGCTCGGAGAGCCCAGGAGTCACTTCCGAAGCCACAACTGGTGTGGTCTGACTTGGACGTTCGAGGGAGCCGCGATACGTCAGTGGTGGCCCACGAGCTGTTTCGCAGTGCTCAGAGATACGTGCTGGTCTCGACGTACAACTTGGGACACAAACGAAGGGAGGGAGAAGCGCCGGGACACCCCCTGCTAAGACCCCTTGCAGAGCGCATGGCACAATTACCCAAGCTGCGGGTGCGGCTGTTCTGCAACCTCAAGCGAATGCCCTGGCAGAAGGAAGCCAATCAGGAGCAGGTCGTCGCGGACTTTGCCCGCTGGTTTCAAGCCGAACTGTGGCCCTGGTCGCGCCTGCCCGAACTGTACTTTGATCCACGTTCGCTCTCACCGCAGAAGGATGTTGACGCAGCCAAGGACACCGCATGCCTGCACGCCAAGTGCATCCTGATCGATGATGAGCAAGCGTTTGTCACCTCCGCAAACCTGACCACCGCAGCGCAAAGCCGAAATATCGAGGCCGGAGCACTCCTCCGCTTCCGTCTCAGCCCGGTGTGCGGCCGCGATAAGGAATCCGGCTGTTACGTGAAAGAGCTGGCCATCGTCGAGGTAGTTGATCCATGCGTTCCCAGATTCGTCTGCGAAGAATGCATGGCTCGCTGACATGGGTTTCGTCCGGATCTCCATATTCTGCAAAGGATCGGCTTGAGCCAGTAGTACGGGTTTGGGGGTGAAGGGAACTGGCTCAGCGTCCAGAGACGGCAGTGCAGCAGCCATCCAAGACATGATGGACTGCGCACCGGGAAGCCAAAAGGCCAAGCTGCACGGCATAAGGACCGCGTAGAGTAGCGCAGCGTCAGAGGACGCGGCGAGTTCACAGCTGATTGCCCTGACCGCCCGCAGCCACCGTGCAACCCAGGTCCACCTGGTTGGTGTGTTCGATGCCCACGGAGTTGGGCTATTCAAGAAATGGCGAAATGATTGCTGCGGTCTCTATGATGGAATTTGACTTATAGTCATACTCAAAATGGATTACGCAGCTCCTTCGGCGGAACAGAAGCGCTCTGTGTTGATGCGTCATGAGATTTTAGAGACGCGCAGAATTCAGAGACATCTCCATGTTGGCATAGAAGTTTCTTTCTTGAGCATATGTATATGACACTATTTCGATCAATCTCGTTAGATAAGTGCGTGTATGCACTTCTGGCTTCTCGCAGATCACCAGCATTGCAAGCTGAAATACCATGTTGCCGCCAGACGAGCCTCGCTGACTCGGCTGGCAGTTGATACTTGGCTGAAACAATTGGTAGCGTCATTTCTAGTGCGATGGAGAACTGTCCGTGCGACGCATGTTCCCGTGCCTCGGACAGAATTAGCTTGATTTTATCTTCACTGGGTGGCACATCGACACTAGACTCATTCACCTTTACATTTTTTCCTGGGCGAGCGCTGGTGCGCTGCTTCTGTCGATGAGAGTTCAAGAAAATTCGATCACCTGCACTGGGCTGAACTAGAATTGATTTCTGGCGTTCTGAAACCTGAGAATCCGAAGGCTGAGCTTCTATAGTCGGCAAGCTCCTTGGAGAAGTTGAACTTGTTGTGTTTGATACATCTACCCTGTGACGTTCAGCGCGCATGTACAGCGCTATGGAAACGACACCGAGAGCAACCAATGCAACACCAGCCGAATTCCATCGCCACCGCGAGCTGGCAAGCATAGGCCTAGACTCGAGTCCATCCTCTGGAGTTGGCCTGGAATGGGTCGCTTCTATTGAGGTCTTTGCTTCCGTAATTTTCACGGAGAGTCGCTGTAATTCAGTGAAGAGCTCTCTCATGGAAGGGCGATCGGCAGGATTCTTGGCCAGTAATCGATGGATAAGTGAAGCCAGCGCTGGGCTCAGTTGAGGATTCTTCTCATGGAGAGGAGGCGGTTCGTGATTGAGGTGACTGAAAAGGATCGCGACCGCTGCTGCTCCTGGGTTGGATGGCTTGGATGCTTCTTGTGGTTGACCGATGAACGGAGGCTGACCGCAAGCAAGTTCGTAAAGTATCACCCCAATGGCATACACATCGGCTTTGCCATCAACCGTCTTGGCGCTGCTACATTGCTCCGGCGCCATGTACATCGGAGTGCCAATCAGCATGCCTGTCTTCGTCATGTGGAGAAGATCCAGTTCCTCTCCAAGATGCTCAGGCATACAGATCCGTGCGATCCCGAAATCAAGCACTCTGATTCGTTCTCCACCCTCTACATCCGGATCTACGATTAGCATGAGATTGTCAGGTTTGAGATCCCGATGGACAATGCCGATTTCATGAGCAGCAGCTAGCACTGAAGCCATCTGCTTTCCCCATCGGATGATCTCCTCATTCTTACAGGCACTTATCGTTCTGGAGCGTAGGGGCTTTCCGTCCAGGTACTCCATGACGAAGTATGCTTCGCCCGTGGGCAGGAATCCGTGGTCAAAGACCTTCACGATTCCGGGATGAGATATGCTGTTCGCGATATGCGCCTCATTCATGAAGCGCGTCATCACGTCTGGGTCGTACACGAACTTACGATTTAGTACCTTCACTGCGACACGGCTGCGGATCTTCTCATCGAGCGCTTCATAGACTACGCCCATGCCGCCCTGACCCAGCGTCCGAATGATGCGGTACTTGCCGACGTATTCCATGGATGAACTGACCGCTATCCTACGGCAATCGTAACAGGAAATGTCTCGCTGAGTCTAGCCGGTTTTGTGCTGCCGCGTGTCTTTGGGCCGTTTCGCTACCGAAACAGTCTGCCGCTGTTTGCGACGATGCGCAGAGCTTCATCGCTGGCGCTCAGCGGGAGCGTGAACCGCGAGGTCCAACCGTTTTGGCGGACGCGATCAATCCAGGCCAGGGCTACCGGGGCCTGAACCTGGCTACGCAACAGACCATAGTAGACATGGGACATCTCATCAGACAGAC
>WBZP01000538.1_pt1 | contig 22517 bp, 19 predicted proteins | sample 5204301 | NCBI WGS metagenome assembly WBZP01 (sample SAMN12412401, study PRJNA552823) | activated sludge metagenome | isolation source: activated sludge from nitrification reactor of wastewater treatment plant... | place: USA: Pennsylvania | collected 2017
GGCTTCACCGAGACCTGGTCCGGCCGGAACTCGCGCGCCAGCGAGTTGCGTGTGATCAGACGCTGCACCGCGTACGTGAGCGTGTGGCCCGGCCCGTAGAGGCCGCAGCAGCCGTCGGGCGGCACGAGCCCGTACTTCGCGGCCAGTCGCGAGGCGACGGCGAGCCCGGCCAGTCCGCCGGCCGCCGCCACCCCGCCCCGGATGAGCGTGCGACGCTTCATTCGGCAGCCTCCTTCGCGCGGCCGGTGATCATCGCGCGCGTCCGGCTCACGAAGCCCGTGAGGCCGACCATCGCGAGGTGGCCGAAGAGGAACAGCACGAGCGCGAGCGCCGCGAAGAAGTGGATCGTCCGCGCGGACTGGTGGCCGCCCAGCACGGTCGCGAGAGCCGAGAAGGCCGACACGACCGCGGGCGACATCGCGAGGCCGGTCCAGATCGTGAGCGGGAAGACCACGAACACCACGCCGCTGTACGCGATCCGCTGCAGCACGTTGTAGCCCGCCTCGTCTGCCTCGGGCCGGAGGCGCAGGTGAGCGCGCATCGAGCGCAGGAGCACCTGCGGCCGCAGGTCGGCGAGCCTCGGCCACAGGTTCCTCACGAAGTGGCCCGCGACGAGGCCGTACGCCCCGTAGAGGAGAGCCACGATCACCAGCGCCCAGGCGCTCTGGAAGTGCAGCGAGCGGCTCCAGCCGTTCTGGTCGGGGAGCACGTAGCCGTACCCGGTGGGGACGGCGCCCCGCGACGCCGGGATCGGGAGACGCAGGAGCGCGGGCGTGTTGACGTTCCCGTACTCGCCCCAGTAGAGCCGCGGGTGCGAGATCAGGATCTCGATGCCGGACCAGAGCAGCAGCAGGAAGCTGGCCGCGGTCACCCAGTGCGTGAACCGCACGACCCCGGCGTGCCGCGGCGCGACCTGCGGCACAGGCGAAGACACGACTCCCGCGGACGCGGTGGCGGAGGACATGGCGCGGATCGTAGCACCGGGCGGGCTCGAGAAGACCAGCGCGCCGTCGTCGACGCGGCTCCACTCGAGCGCGACGACGTCGCGGAAGTAGTCCTGGTTCACGCGCCACGGGGCGCGGCGGCCCTGCTTGGGCCAGCGCGCGATCGCCCGCTGCACGTAGCCGGACGAGAAGTGCTCGACGAACGGCGCGACCCCGTCCTCGCCGACCGGGGTCGGCGTGACCTGCCGCGCGCCGCGGCGATCCTCGCGTTCAGCAGACGACAGACCCACGCGCAGACGAGATCGGCCTTCAGCGTCCACGACGCGTTGACGTAGCCGAACACCGCGGCAAGGTTCGGCACGCCAGAGAACATCACGCCCTTGTAGGCGAGCGTCGACCCGAGCTCGACGGGCGTGCCGTCGACGAAGAGAAGGACGCCGCCGAGGGCCTGCATGACGAGCCCCGTCGCGGTGACCAGGATGTCGGCCTCGAGGGTCGCCCCGGAACGCAGGGTCACTCCCGTCCCGGTGATCGTCGCGATCTCGCCGGTGACGACGCTCGCGCGGCCCTCGCGCACGGCGTGGAAGAGGTCCGCGTCGGGCACGAGGCAGAGCCGCTGCTCCCAGGGGTCGTAGCGCGGAGTGAAGTGCGTGGCGACGTCGACACCCGGGCCGAGGTGGGCCGCCGCCTGCTTCAGCAGCTCCTGCTTCACGCTCTCCGGCGCCGATCCCCGAGAGGCCAGCGCCGATGACGACGACGTCGAGGTGCTCGCTGCTCAGCTCCGCCTCGCGCCGGACCCCGGGCTGGGGAGCGGCCTTAACGCCGCTGCAGCTCCACGAGAACGTCGCTCGTCTCGCCGGGCACGACGTCGACGTCGCGGCGCGCGACCTCGAAGCCCGGCCTCACGAGCTCGACCCGGTGGCGGCCGGCGCGCAGGACGATGCGGCGCGACTCGCTCGCCGGGCCCCAGAACTCGTCGTCGACGTAGACGCTCGCGTCCTCCGGCCGGACCTCGATCCGGACGCGGCCGGTGTTCGGCACGGAGGTGTCGCGGCGCACGTCGTCGGAGCGGCGATCGTCGCGCGCGGCGTCCTCCGCGTAGCGGTCGGACGAGGACCCGTCCGGCGAGGGGTAGACGTAGACGTTGCTCGAGGGCGGGTAGAGGTAGGGCGACCAGCCGTAGGCGCCGTAACCGGGCCAGCCCCAGCCGACGCTGCCGTAGAAGTACGGGTCGCCGAAGCCGAAATAGAGGCCGAACGAGCGGCCGTAGTAGCGCGGGGAGTAGTAGCCGTAGCCTGGGCGGTAGCCGTATCCGTAGTAGCGGCGCCCGCTGTAGTAGCGGCTTCCGCCGGAATAGCCGCCGTAGTAGCGGCCGGAGTGGCTTCCGCCGTAGTAGGCGCCGGCCTGCGGGTGGCGGGCCTGGGCGGAGCCGCCCGGGCGATAGGCCGGGCCCGAGCCGCGGGGAACCGCGTGGCCGCCTCCGGACGGCCGCCCGCCGCCGGACGAACGCCCGCCGCCATGGCCCCCGCCGCGGGTGCCGGCCTCGAGAGCCGGCTGCGCCGCCAGCGCGACCGCCGCCACCGCCAGAACCGCGAGCCGCTTCGTCATGGGGGCCTCCCGTCGGGTCCTCCAGGAAACGATAGCGCCGCCCCGCCTCTCGGACAACAGGCGGTCCGCGCGGGCGGGAGAGCGCGCCGCGGCCGCGTTCTCAGCGATCCGCGAGCCGCGCGGCGGCTCGAGTCTCGAGCCAGGCCGCGCCCATCAGCGGCACGAGGCCGAGGGCGCCCACCGCGAGGCTGACGAGAAGGCCCGTCGTGAGGCCGGCCCGGTCGCCGATCATCCCGGTCACCCAGGGCCCCGGGGCCACGCCCAGCAGGTTGACCGCCAGCAGACCGAAGCCGATCACGCCTCCGCGCCGGCCGGGCGGCGCCGCCTCGCTCAGGGCCGCGAGGATCGGCCCGAACCATCCGAGCATCCAGAGCCCGACCCCGAACCAAAGCGGGACGAAGAGGGCCGACGATGCGGGCATCGAGTAGAAGACGGCGGCGAGGGCCAGGCCAGAGGCGGCAAAGATCGCGCTGACGACGATCCGTCCCGCCGGGTGGCGCCGACGCGCGCGATCGCTCGCCACGCCGAACAGGACGTTGCCGAGAAGGCCCGCTCCGGCGACGATCCCGGCCGAGAGGAACGCCGCGCGGCCATAGGGGATGCCGCGGTCCTCCACGAGCCAGGTGATCGTGTGCTGCGACGCGGCGCTCGTGAAGGCGAAGAAGGCGCCCGCGAGGCCCAGCAGCACGATCGAGGGCCGCTCGACGAGGGCGGCGGAGAGGCCGCGGGGCTCTCCGCTTCCGCCGGGCTCAGCCGGCGCCACGCCCCGGCGGCGGGGGTCGCTCAGCGCGACCACCGCCGCGATGGCGACGAGGCCGGCCGCGCCGAGGAATACGAAGCAGGCCCGCCAGCCCAGCCTCGGCCCGATCCACCCCGCGAGGAGGAAGCTGAGCCCGAAGCCGACCGGGATGCCGGCGTAGAAGACCGAGCTCGCGAAGCCGAGGCGCGCGGGAGGAAATCGGTCGCCCAGCATCGACAACGCGGCCGGCGACAGCGTCGCCTCGCCCACACCGACGGCCGCGCGGAGGAAGACGAGGTCGGAGAAGCGCCGGGCCACGCTGGTTAGAGCGGTCGCGGCGCTCCACACCCCGAGCCCGGCCGCGATGAGGCGGGGGCGCGAGACGACGCGGTCCGCCGCCGCGCCCATCGCGAAGTTCAGGCCCGCGAAGGCGACGATGAACGACGCGCCGACGAGGAGCCCGATCTGGCCGCGCGACAGGCCGAGATCGCTCATCAGGAGCGGAGCGAGCGTCACGATCAGCTGCCGGTCGACGTAGCTCAGCACGTTGAGGGCGGTCAGCGCGGCGAGCAGGCCCCAGGCCGGACGATCCCCCGGCGACGGCGTTTCCGCGTCGTCTCGCGGCTTCCGGGGCGCGCCGGGTCCGCTCAGGACGGCAGCACGTACGGCCAGCGCTGGGGCCGCGACACCATCGCGTTCGCCTCGTCGTCGTCGTGGAAGCGCTCGCGCACCGGGTCCCACCGCAGCTTCCGCTTCGCCTTCATCGCGATGTGGTGCAGCAGGCAGGCCGAGCACGAGCGGTGCGCGACCTCTACCGGCGCGATCGGCTGCTGGCGCGTGCGGATGGCGTCGAGCCAGTTGCCGTGGTGCTCGCGGCTCTCCGGCAGGTGGATCTCGGTCGGGCCGATCACCGACGTGATGATCTTCGGGTCGCTCGCCGAGAGCGCCTGCGCGTCCTTCAGCTTCGCCACGGGGTCGCTCGACGTGACGGTGTCGTTCCCGCGCGAGACGAAGACCCAGCCCTCGGTGCCCTCGAACTTCACGCCGTTCGGGAAATCGCCGCTGATGATCATGTGGACGCCGTTCGCGTAGACGGCCTCGGTGCGGAACGGGCCGTGCACGTTCCACAGGCCCTTCTTCGGGAACTCGGCCGTGCCCCAGAGCTCGACCGGCCCCGTGTGTTCGGTGTCCATGCCCCAGTGCGCGGAGTCGACGTGGTGCGCGCCCCAGCCGGTGATCATCCCCGCCCCGAACTGCTCGCAGCGGAGCCAGCCCGGCCGGTCGTACCCGACCTGCGGGTGCACGCGCTTCTCGGTGTAGTAGACGTACGGCGTCGAGCCGAGCCACGCCTCGTAGTCCAGGTTCTTCGGCACCGGCATCTCGGCCTCTTCCTCGCCCGAGGGGTCGCCGGGGAGGCCGACGTACACGGTCTTCAGCTGGCCGATGCGACCATTCCTCACGAGCTCGGCCGCGTAGCGGAACTGCGGGGCCGAGCGCTGCTGGCTGCCGATCTGGAAGATGCGGCCGGTGCGGTGGACGGCGTTCGAGAGGGCGCGGCCCTCGGCGATCGTCAAGGACGTCGGCTTCTGGAGGTAGACGTCCTTGCCGGCCTCGACCGCGGCGATCGCCGGGAGCGCGTGCCAGTGGTCGGGCGTGCTGATGACGACGGCGTCGACGTCCTTGTTCGCGAGGAGGTCGCGGTAGTCGCCGTACGTCGCGACGCCGTCGTACGGCTTCCCGGTCTTCTTCGCGTAGACGTCGTTGACGAGCTTCTTCGCGTCCTCGAGGCGGCTCGCGTCGAGGTCGCAGACGGCCATGATCCGCGCGTGGTCGTACTGCCAGATCCCCGGCATGTCGTGCGTGCGCGAGATGCGGCCCGTGCCGATCGCGCCGACGTTGATGCGGTTCGAGGGCGCGTTCGCGCCGAAGACGGAAGACGGCACGATCGACGGGAAGCCGGCGGCGACGGCCGCCGCTCCCGCGCCCTTCGCCGCGAGCGACAGCGCCTGCCGGCGCGTGAGGGAAGCCTTCGAGCGGCTCATGCGTGACCTCCGTGCGTCCGGCCCTTGGTGGCGTGGGCCTGGGCCTTCAGGACCATCTCCGCGGCGAGGAACGAGTGCGCCTGCGTCATCGCCGTTTCCGTCCGATTGAGCACGTCGTCGACGAGGCGCGGCCCGTAGTCGAGGACCTGCCCGGAGCAGTCGACGTAGCGGGTCTCCTTCGAGTCGACGAGGAAGAGGTGCTCGGGGCCCTTCCTCCCCGCGATGTCGACGTTCGTGCGGATCTCGATGTAGCCCTCGGTGCCGACGAGGGTCAGGCGCCCGTCGCCCCACGTCGAGAGCCCGTCGGGCGTGAACCAGTCGACGCGCGCGTAGCCCGTGCCGCCGTCGCCCGTCCACATCACGTCGCCGAAGTCCTCGAACTGCGGGTGGTCCGGGTGGTTGCGGTTCGAGACGCGCGCCGCGTCGACCTCGCCCCGCGTCGAGCCGGTGAACGAGAGGAAGTGGTCGGCCTGGTGCGACGCGATGTCGCACAGGATGCCGCCGTAGTACTTCGTGTCCCAGAACCAGGCCGGCCGGGTCTTCGGGTTCGTGCGGTGCGGGCCCATGCCGACGACGTGGAGCACGCGGCCGATCGCGCCCGCCTTCACGAGCTCGTGAGCGCGGACGACGGCGCGGTTCTCGAACCGCTCGGAGTAGCAGATCGAGTAGATGCGGCTCGTCTCCTTCTGCACGCGCCGGGCCTCGGCGAGCTGCTCGAGCGAGGTGATCCCCGGCTTGTCGACGAGATAGTCCTTGCCGTGCTTCATCACGCGGACACCGAGGGGCTCGCGCTCGCTCGGGATGCCGGCGCTCGCGACCAGCTTGATCGCGGGGTCCTCGAGGATCGCCCGCTCGTCGGCCGCGCGCTTCGCGTCCGGGTAGCGCTTCAGGAACTCCGCCGCGAGGTCGTCCTCCGGGGCGTGGAACCCGGCGAGCTCGCCCCCGCCTCGGATGAGCGCGGCCACGAGGCCGTAGATGTGGCCGTGGTTGAGCCCCACGACGCCGAACTTCAGGCGGGTCGGCGCGGGCGCGGCGGCCGACGGCGCCTGCGCGGACGCGCGGCCTGGCGCGAGGGGAACGGCCGTCGCGGCGGCGATGCCGGCGGCGGCCTTCAGGAAGCGGCGGCGGTCCTCGGATTCTCGATCGGACATGAGGCGGACGCTATTCCGGTTCCGCCGCCGCTGCAAGAGGTCTTCAGCGCTTCACGAAGGCGACCGCGTTCTCGAGCGCCTCGAGGGCACCCGGCAGCAGGGCCTCGCCCTGCGGCAGGTCCGGCCGCTTCTGGCCCTGGTTGCCGAGCACGAAGTCGTGGTAGCCGTGCTCGTAGACGTCCATGCGGACGTTCTTGCCGGCCGCCGCGAGCGCGTCGTGCAGCATCGTGTCGAGCGGGAGGAGGCCGTCCTTCGAGCCGACGAGGATGAGGATCGGCGTGCGGATCGGCGCGATGTTGGGGTCGGCGATCGCGGGATCCGGCTTCACCTTCGAGAAGTCGCGCGGGCTCCCGGGCGGCGGCATCGGGACGCCCAGGAACCAGATCGGCGCCGGCGCGCCCATGACGACCGCGTGCAGCGTCGGCACTTTCGATGCGAGGAACGCGACGAGGTTCCCGCCGAGGCTCACGCCGTAGACGCTGATCCGCGCCGGGTCGACGTACGGCAGCGCCTTCACGTGCTCGAGGACGGCGAGCCCGTCGTCGATCGCCGTGGCCGAAGCGTTCGTCGACGGCACGTTCATCGCCGTCCAGTCGCCGCCGCGGTAGTCGGCGACGATCGTGACGAAGCCCTCCTGGAGGAATCGCTCCCACACGGGACCGCCCGTCTCGCCGCGCGACCAGCCGAGGAGCTGCTCCATGCCACGCCCGCCGGGCGCGCCGTGGAAGAAGACGATGGCGGGAAACGGGCCGTCGCCCTTCGGCCTGCGGACGACCGCGGCGACGTAGGCGCCGTCCTTCGACTTCACGTACGCCGGCTGGAGCGGCGAGTCCTTCTCGCTGACGACGCGGACGTACTTCTCGTACGGGATCGGGTCGGGCGAGCCGGGGTGATTCCTGACCTCGGCCGCGGCCGAGGCGGGAACGAGCAGGAGGAGGAACGCGGCGCCGTGTCGCTTCATGCGCGGAAGCATACGCCGCGACGGCCCGGCGCGGAGGCCTAGCGGCCGTGCAGGTCGACCCTCGCGTCGGACTCGAAGCCGATGCGCCGCTGGCCGGTCGCGTAGAAGTGGCCCTTGACGCGCGCCTGCACCCAGTCGTCGCGGAGGAGGTCCCGGACCGTCCCCGGCAGGCTCAGCAGGTTGACGTCGAAGCGGCTCGTCAGCTTCCCCTCGCCGAACCCGGCGAGTTGCAGGCCGGTCGACTCGAAGCCGCGGCCGAGGCGGTTGCCGTTGATGAAGAGCTCGTACTCGAGCCGCTCGATGTTCAGGGGATCGGGGTTCGGGTTGCGGACGCGGAAGCGGACGTCCATCGCGACGCCCGTGATCCCCATGTCGCGGACCTTCACGCCGTCGACGGCGAGGATCGGCGCCTTGGCGGCGCACCCCGCGCCGGCGAGAGCGACGGCCGCGAGCGCGGCGGCGGCCCAGCCTCTGACCCGTGAGCTCCTCATGCGTTCCCTCCCGTCGGGGTCGAGCGCGCCTTCAGTCGGTGGCGGCGTCGATCTCCTCGACCTCTTCCTGCGCGTCGACCTCGTGGCGGATGTACTGCAGGCGCGACGACAGCTCCGGCACGTCGAGCTCCACGGCGGCCCCGCGCGAGAGGTCGAGGCGGAGCTGCTTGAGCTGGTGCCCGGCGAGGTCCCGCCGCACCCGCAGCCGGTCTCGGACGCGCACGGCCTTCTCCATCGCCTCGCTCCGGCGCTTCAGAACGTCGAGCTGGCGCTCGTAGAGCCTCCGGTCCTGCGCGAGGGTCGCCGCGGCGAGCTTCGACTCGGCCTCCGCGAGCGAGGCGGCGACCGACGCGCGCTCGCTCGCGGTCGTCTGCTCCGCGAGGTCGGCCTCGCGCCGGGCCAGCTCGGCCACGAGGGTCACGATGCCGTCGACCTCGGCCACGAGGCGCTTCGCGTCGGGCACGTGGCGCTCGGCGATCAACTGGCGCACCCGCACGGCCTCCTGCTCGAGCGGCGACGCGGCGGCGGCGGCCAGGGCCGGCAGAGGCTGCCCGCCAGCGGGCAGCGCCGCGGGCGGCTGGGCCGACGGCAGCGCCGCGGCCGAGGAGCCGCCGCGGATCGCGGCCCACAGCGCGGGCGACGTGCGGAGGACCTGCAGCCCGAGCACCGCGCCCCAGATCCCCATCCAGAACGGCAGGTGGCCCTGGGTCGCGTACATGACGACGCCGCAGATGAAGAAGCCCGTGAAGTGGCCGCCGAGAGCGCGCAGCGCCCGCCACCGCGCGGCCTGGCGCGGGTCGCCGATGGCCGGCACCTCCCGCTGGAAGACGCGGCTCTCGAAGAGCGGGCGCCACTCCTCCTCGTCGTCCCGCCGCGCGAGCTCGACGCCGGTGAGCTTGCCGCGTCGGATGCGCTCCGCGAGCTCGCCCTCGTCGAAGCTCTTCACGCGGCCGCCGCCTTCGGCCTGCACATGGTAGAGGAACGGCCGTCGCGGGACGCCGGACACGATCTCGGCCGAGACGAGCGGCGGCCTGGCGGCGGGCGCGGCGGAGGCGGCGGGCGACACGGCCGCAGCGGGGGGCGGGAGCGGCGGGGGCAGACCCACCGAGGCGATCGAGCCGCCGCCGCGCGAGCGGCCGGCAAGGGCTGCGAGCCCGCTCGCGAGCTCGTCGGTCTTCGCGAAGCGCCGCTCGGGGTCCTTCTGGAGGCAGCGGGCGACGAGAGCCTCGAGGGCCTCGGGCGCGTCCGGACGCAGCCGCCGCAGGGGCTCCGGGTCGCGCTCGATGACCGCGGCCAGGACCTGCGCCGGTGTGTCGCGGCGGAAGACCGCGCGGCCGGTGGCCATCTCCTGGACGACGAGGCCGGCCGCGAACTGGTCGGTGCGGTGGTCGACCGGCTTCCCGCTCGCCTGCTCGGGCGACATGTACTCGAGCGTGCCGAGGAGGACTCCGGCCTGCGTGCCCTGGCGGGTCAGGGTCCGTCGGTCCTCGACGTCGGCGAGGGGCGCCGGGAGGAGCTTGGCGAGGCCGAAGTCGAGGATCTTCAGCAGGCCGTCGGGCGTGACGATCAGGTTCTCCGGCTTGAGGTCGCGGTGCAGGATGCCGGCCCGGTGCGCCTTCGCGAGGCCGTCCGTGAGCTGGGCGCCGAGGTCGAGGACGTCGGCCATCGGCAGCGGCCCGGACGCGATCCGGCGGCGGAGCGTCTCGCCCTCGACGTGCTCCATCGCGACGTAGTGCGCGCCCTCCTCCTTCGAGGAGACACCGACGTCGTAGATGTGGACGATGTTCGGGTGGTTGAGGGCCGAGGCGGCGCGGGCTTCGGTGTCCAGCCGCCGCAGGAGCTCGGGGTCCTCGCCGGAGCGGAGGACCTTGAGGGCGACCGTGCGGCCGAGGCGCGTGTCGCGGGCGCGGTAGACGGCGCCCATGCCGCCGGCGCCGATGCGGCCGACGATCTCGTAGACACCGATCCGCGAGCCCGGAACGAGCGCCTCTGCCACCTCGCGAAGCTCCCCGAGCGGCCCTTCCAAGCGCCCGCCGCCGCCCGGCGCAGCGTAGCACGCCGGGAAGGTACAATCGCCGGACTCGCTTTGGCTCACGAATGAGACGGTCCTACGTCCGGAACCTGCTGGCGTCGGTCGTCGCCGTGGCGGGAGGGCTGCTGGCCCTGTCGGCTCTGCTCTCCTGGCCGGACCTCGTCCGGGCCGGCGCGGTGGCCGCCCGCTTCGCGCCGCTGAGCCTCGAGGAAGCGCGCGGGCTCAACGTCCTCGTGAACCAGAAGCTCAACCAGCTCCTGGGGTCGTACTTCATGACGGTCGCGATCGCCGTTCCCCTGACGGCGAACATGTACTCGATCAAGTTCCTCGACTTCTTCATCAAGGACCGGATCAACATCGGCGTCCTCGGCCTGGTGGTGTTCGCGGCGGTGGAGAACGGCTGGGTCGCCTACCTGACCCGCGACCACTTCGTGCCCGCGGTCGCCCTCCACGCGAGCTTCGCGCTGCTGATCCTCAGCTACGCCGCGTTCATACCGTACGTGTTCTACGTCTTCCGCTTCCTGCACCCGAACACGCTGCTCCACCGCCTGGAGCACCAGTACGAGGAGGCGATCGCCTCCGTGATCTCCGGCTCCGATCGCCTGCCCCAGGAGCGCGAGCAGGTGTCCGAGGCGTTCGAGCACATCGCGAGCATCGCGATCCGCTCGCTCGAGCGCCACGACCGGAGCACGGCGATCGAGAGCGCGACCGCCCTCGAGCGGATGACCCGCCACTACTGGCTCTACAAGAACCGCTTGCGCCCCGACTGGTTCCGCGTGGAGCCCCAGCTCTTCCTCGGCTACTCCTCGGCGGCCATCGAGGAGCTGAGCCAGACGCGGACGTGGGTCGAGACGAAGTTCCTCACCAAGCTCCGCTCGATCATGGCGATGGCCATCCCTCGCACCCACGACCTCGCGAGCAACCTCGCGAAGGCCCTCCGCCGCTTCGGCCTCGAGCCCCCGGCCACGAGCGACGTGGCCCTGCGCGAGTCGACGATGGAGTTCTTCAACACCTTCGTGCGGATGGCCCTCGTCGCGCGCGACCCCCGCACGGTCTTCATCGTCTTCGACCAGTACCGGCTGTTCGCGGTGGCGATGAACCCGCACTACCCCGCCCTCGTGAACGAGATCGCCTTCTACTTCACCTACTACGGCAAGCTCGCGCGGGGCATGGGCCTCGACTTCGTCGCCGAGGTGGCCGCCCACGACCTCGCCAAGCTCGTCCGCCAGGCGTGGGAGGCGGAGGCGCCGAACCGGCAGAAGCTCCTCGACCGCCTGCTCAACTTCGACGCGGACAGCGCGCGGCCGCTGCCCGGCGTCAAGAAGGCGCACGCGATCCTCGCCAGCTACTTCGCACTCGTCGGCCTGCCCGAGCCGGCGAAGCAGGTGCGCGCGACGCTCGACGGCCTGCCGCCCGAGCTGGTGGAGCGCGTGCGGGACGATCTCCTGCACGTGCACCGCGAGAAGTACTGGGAGGTCAACGAGCGGCGCATGAACCTCGACTACGTGCCCGGCGAGCAGCGCGAGACGCTGCGCCGCATCCTCGACACGCTCGGCAACCGGCCGCCGACGGACGGCGGCGCGGCCTCGGCCTGAGCGCCGCCTTGGGGCTGCAGCTCTCCGCGATCGACCACGTCTTCACCGGCCGCGGCGCGTACCCCCTCGAGTTCGTCTTCTCCTACGCGGGAGCGATCGACGCCGGGCGGCTGGAGGCGGCGCTGCGCCGCGCGGTCGAGGCCTTCCCTGCCGCGTCGAGCCGCCTCGTCCGCGCCGGCGGCCGCTACGCGCTCGAGACGGGCCCTTCCGGGTGCGTCCTCGAGGCCACCGCGTCGGCGGCCGGCTTCGACGACGCGCCGGACCGCACCCGCTTCGTCGCGCCGGTCGAGACGCGGGAGGGCGAGCCGCTGACGCGCCTGCGCCTGACGCGGACGCCGTCCGGGTCGGTGCTCGGCGTCGCGATGTCGCACGCGGTCGTCGACGGCTTCTCGTACTTCCACTTCCTCGCGGCGTGGTCGCGCGCCTTCCGCGGCGAGCCGTTCCCGCCGCCCTCGCACGAGCGGGAGCGGCTCCTCGCCCCGCCGCTCGACCTCGCGACTCTCGGCGCGGAGACGGTGCGGGAGGGCTGCGGCCTCTTCCTCGACGAGCCGCGGGCCACGGTCCGGCGGGAGAGCCTGCGCTGGACGCGGCGCGTGTTTCCCTCCGCCGAGCTGCGCGAGCTGCACGAGGCGGCCCAGGCGGAATGCCCGGCGCGCCTCTCGCACAACGACGTCCTCGCCGCCTGGCTGTGGCGCGAGCACGCGAGCCGCTGGGTCGCGCCCGGCGAGGGGCGGGCCTTCGCGAGCTGCCCCGTCGACGTGCGGCGGCTCCTGCCCGGGTTCCCCGCGTCCTACTTCGGCTGCGCGGTGGCCCTGGCCAGCGCCTCGATCGAGAGCGGGCGGCTCGCCTCCGAGCCGCTCGCCGCGCTCGCCCGCCGGATCCGCGACGCGGTGGCGGCGATCGACGCGCCGGCGATGGCTCGCTCGCTCGGCACGCTCGAGGCGGTGCGGGAGCGCCTGGGCCTCGAGGCGCTCGAGCGGCTCCACGTCGTCCACCCGCGGGCCGGCCTCCTCGTGACGAACCTGTCCCGCCTGCCGGTCCGCGAGATCGTCTTCGACGCCGGCCCGCCCGTCGCGTTCGACATCCTCGTGCCGGCCGAGCGCTGCGCGGTCGTCCTGCCGGCCGCCGACGGCCTCGACGTGCGGGTCTGCGAGCCGGGCTCCGCGCACTGAACGCCGAACCTTGACGCTCCCGGTCCGCGGGAGTAGCGTCGGCGCGGAGTCCGCCCGATGGTCTGCCCGTCGTGCCGCGCGGAGAGCCTTCCCGGCGCGAGCCGCTGCGGCCGTTGCGGCCAGTCCCTCGGGGCCCTCGAGCCCGGGACGGTATTCGCCTCGCGCTACCAGGTGATCTCCCCGCTCGGCCAGGGCGGCATGGGCACGGTGTACAAGGCCCGGGACCTCGAGCTCGAGGAGACGGTCGCGCTCAAGGTGCTGCGGCCGGACGTGGTCGGCACGCCCCAGACGGAGGAGCGCTTCCGCTCCGAGATCCGCCTCGCGCGCCGCGTGAGCCATCGCAACGTCTGCCGGGTGTACGACTACGGGAGCGCCGGGGGCCTGCGCTACGTCTCGATGGCGCTCGTCGACGGCGTCGACCTCAAGCGCCTCCTCGCGGCCCGTGGCGGGCTGCCGCCCGACCGGGCCTACGACATCTGCGCGCAGGTTGCGGACGGCCTGCAAGCGATCCACGACGAGGGCATCGTCCACCGCGATCTCAAGTCGGCGAACGTCATGGTCGAGCCCCGCGGCGTCGCCCGGCTCATGGACTTCGGGATCGCCAAGCCGCTCGATCCGGCGCTCGCCCACGGCGTGACCGCGACCGGGGTGATCGTGGGAACCCCCGAGTACATGAGCCCGGAGCAGGCCCTCGGCGGAGCCGTCGACGAGCGGAGCGACGTGTACTCGCTCGGGATCGTCGTGTTCGAGGCGTTCACGGGACACGTTCCCTTTCACGGCGACACACCTGTCGCGACGATCCTGCTCCACGTCCAGCAGCCGCCGCCGCTCGAGGGCGCCCCCGCGGCCGGCCTGCCGCGGGAGCTCGTGCCGCTCCTCCGCCGCGCGCTCGCGAAGACGACGGCGGAGAGGCCCTCGTCGGCCCGCGAGGTCGCGGACCTGCTGCGCGCGGCCTGGGGCGAGCGCGCCGCGGGCGAAGCGGTCACGCCGGCGGCGCCGCCGACCGTGACCCTGAGCGGGCCGGCCGCCGGGCTCGCGCTTCGGGCGACGGCTCCGGCGATTCCTCCGCGGACGCCGCCGGAAGCGACCGTCGCGGAACGGCGGCCGCTTCGCGGCGGGCCGAGCTGGCGCAGGACCGTGACGCTCGTCGTGGCCGCGGCCGCCGTGGTGGCGGCGGCGATGGTCGCCAGCCGGATGAGACCGGCCGCCGGCGGTCCCACGCCGCCGGAGCGGGCGGCGGCGGCCACCGCCACGATGGCCCCGTTTCCCGCGACGACCGCGGCAGCACCGACGAGGGCGCCGATCGCCGCCAGCGTCGTCTCGCCGACGCCTGCGGCGGCCACCCCCGCCGTCGCGCCCCCGCCGAGCCGGCGGGACGCCCCGGCCCCCGAGCGGCCTCCGGCCGTCGCGTCTGCGTCCCCACCCTCGGCCCCTCGCCCGAGCGAGGCCTTCCTCGTCGTGGTGGTCGTGCCCTGGGCGGACATCACGATCGACGGCGCGCCCGTGAAGTCGGTGCCGCTCGAGCGCCTGCCCGTGGCGCCCGGCGCGCACGTCGTCGAGCTCAGGCATCCGGACTACCAGGTGCTGCGGCGCGTCGTCAGCGCGCGGCCCGGCGAGACGATCACGCTCACCGTGGACCTGCCCGAGGAGGGCGTCCGCATCGGGAAGTAGGTCACGTCATGCTGACGACGCTGATCCTCGCGGCGGCGCTCCAGGCTCCGGGCGGCGCCGCGACCCTCCCGCCGGCGCGCGACGCGGAGGTCGCGCGGGGAGCCGGCCTCGTGGAGCAGGGAGACCTCCGGGGCGGGCTCGAGGCGCTCGACGCCGCGGTGCGCCGCCTCTCGTCGGCGCCGGTCGCGAGCGACGACGTCGCGCTCGCCCATCTCCACATGGGGCTCGCGTACGCCGGGCTCGACCAGGACCGCGCCGCACAGGCGAGCTTCCGCGAGGCGCTCCGTCGACGGCCCGACCTCGACCTCGACCCGGGGCGCTTTCCTGCGCGGGCGCGCCGGCTGCTCGCGGAAGCGCGAGGCGCGCTGCCGCCCGAGACTCCCGCCGCCCGCGCCGCCCGGAGCACGGTCCGGCTGTCCGGAGCCGACCGAAGACCGCTCGCGTCCGCCGTCGCCGTGGACGCAGCCGGGCACGCCCTCACGATCCTCTCGCGGCTCGCCTCGACCGAGACGCTCGACGCCACGCTCCACGACGGCCGCCGGGCGACGGGCCGTGTCGTTGGGCGCGATACGCTCCTGAACGTGGCCCTCGTCGTCCTCGACGCCGCGCCCCCGGCCCTCGACCTCGCGGATTCCGACTCGCTTCAGGACGGCGCGGCCCTGATCGTGGTCGTGCCCGGCGGGACGTCCACCGACGGAAGGGTCCTCGGGCGCGATCGCGCGGGGACGTTTCTGGCCACGGACCTCTCGCTGACCGAGGCGGCGGGGGGCAGCCCCGTCCTCGACCGTGAGGGACGCTGCATCGGGATCGCCCTGACGGACGAGCCGGCGGTCGCGTCGGACGCCCTGGTCGAGTTCGTCGGCGGGCCGCCCGCGGGGGCCGCGCGCGGGAGGACGTTCGTGGTGCCGGCGCGCGCGCTACGCGCGGCCCTGCCGGAGCTCGTCGAGCGCGGCCGCGTGCGGCGAGGGTGGCTCGGCCTGTCGCTCGAGCCCGTCTCGGAGAAGGAAGCCGGACGCCGGCTCGTCGGCGGCCTCGGCGCGCTCGTCAAGGAGGTGACGCCCGGCGGGCCGGCGGCGAAGGCCGGGTTCCTGGCGGGAGACCAGATCGTCGCCCTCTCGGGAGGGAGCGCCTTCCGCGATGGCGACGAGATCGTCCGCACGATCGCGAGCCTGTCGCCCGGCACGGTCGTGCAGGTAATGGTCACGCGATCGAAGACGAAGAGGATCCACTGGCTCACGGCGACGATCGGCGAGCGACCCGGCTCCTAGGCCCCCGCGCCCTCTCCTCCTATAGTTGTGCGATGACCGCGGGGAGCGGCCGGCCGCCGGGAGTCCTCACCGTCCGCGCCGCGCGACGCCTGGCGCTCGCCCGCGCGGGGCTTCTCCACCCCGAGCCCACGGGCCTGCCCCGGCGGGCCCGCGGGCACGGGCCCACAGCCTTCGCCGCCGCACACGCGGTCGTCGCGCGGTTCGGCTACCTCCAGCTCGACACCGTGTCGGTCGCCGGCGCTCGCAGCCACGCGATCGTCCTCCTCTCGCGGCTCGAGGGGCTCTCGCCCGCGGTCGGCGAAGAGCTGCTGCGGCCCGGCGCGCCCGTCTTCGAGTACTGGGGCCACGAAGCGAGCTGGATCCCGATGGCGCTCTACCCGGCCTTCGAGTTCCGGCGGCGCGAGTTCCGGCACCACCCGTGGTGGGGCGACGTCGTGGGCCGCCACCCGAAGGTCGCGGCCGAACTGCGGCGGCGGATCCGCGAGGACGGCCCGCTCCGCTCGGCCGACATGGAGGGCCGCGCGAGCCGCGGCTGGTGGGACATCGGCGTCACGAAGCGCGTGGCGTCCGCGCTGTGGTCGAGCGGCGAGCTCGCGATCCGCGAGCGCCGCTCCTTCCAGCGCACCTACGACCTCGCCGAGCGCGTCATCCCGGAGCGCCTGCGCCGCCGGCCGATGTCGATGGCCGACGCGCTCGAGGTTCTCCTCCTCCAGGCCCTCGAGGGCCACGGCTGGGCCACGACCGGCACGCTGGCGGCCACCTGGCGCCTCCGCAACCGGCGGAGCGAGATCGACCGGGCGCTGCGGCGGCTGCAGGAGAAGAAGGCGATCCTCGCCTGCGCGGTCGTGCCGGAGAAGGGCGCGGGCCGGGCGAGCGGCTGGGTCCGGCCATCGGACCTCGAGCTCGCCGGCCGGCTGGAGGCGGCCCGCCCCCGCGGCGACCGCGGCGTCCTCCTCTCGCCCTTCGACCCGCTCCTCTGGGACCGCGGGCGCGTGGAGCGCCTCTTCGGGTTCGACGCGATGCTCGAGATCTTCAAGCCCGCGCCGCGGCGCGTCTACGGCTACTACTGCCTCCCGGTGCTCGCCGGCGAGCGGCTGGTCGGCCGGGTCGACCTGAAGGCCGAGCGGGCGAAGGGCCGCCTGCGGGTCGTCTCCGCGCACTACGAGGACGCCCCGGCCGCGATCGTGCGGCGCGACCGCGAGGCCGCGCGGGCGGCCGTCGAGCGCTTCGCGTCCGCGCTCGGCCTCGAGCCGGCCTGGTAGAGCCGACCCCGCGAGCGGGCCCCCTCCCGGACCGGCGTAGACTCGGGCCCGAAGGGGGACGGGCATGCGCGAGACGGGTCGACGGACGTTCCTCCGGTCCGCCGCGGCGGCCGCGGCCGCGGCGACGACAAGCGGCACGAAGGCCGAAGCGGGCGGCGGCACGGAGGGGGCGGCCGGCCGGCGCCGGTCGCCGAAGCTGAAGCTGAGCTGCAACCTGTACTCCTTCAACGCGCCTCTGCGCAGCGGGGCGATGAGCCTCGAGCAGGTGATCGACTTCTGCGCCGACCTCGGCTTCGACGCGGTCGACCCGACGGGCTACTACTTCCCCGGCTATCCCGAGCCGCCGCGGGACGAGTACGCCCACGCGATCGCCCGGCGCGCGTTCCGGAACGGCCTCGGCATCAGCGGCACCGGCGTCCGCAACGACTTCACGCTCCCCGACCCGGCGAAGCGGGAGGCCGAGGTCGCGCACGTGAAGCGGTGGGTGGCGGTGGCCGACGCCCTCGGCGCGCCGTGCCTGCGCGTCTTCGACGGCCGCGATGAGACGAAGGGCGACCCGCGCGAGGCGCGGATCGACCGGGTCGTCGAGGCTTTCCGCGCGTGCGCGGAGGAGGGCGCCCGGCGCGGCGTCACGATCGTCTACCAGAACCACGAGGAGCTGCTGCGGACGGCGGAGGAGGTGCTCGCCCTGCGCGAGCGCGTGGGCTCGGAGTGGTTCGGCCTGAACGTCGACGTCGGCAGCCTGCGCACGGGCGACCCGTACGAGGAGATCGCCCGGCTCGCCCCGTTCGCCGCGACGTGGCAGCTGAAGGAGCTCGTCTACCGCGGCGGGCGCGAGGAGCGCACCGACGTGCGCCGCGTCGTCCGCATCCTGCGCGAGGCCGGCTACCGCGGCTACGTGCCGATCGAGACGCTCGGCGAGGGCGACCCGAAGGAGAAGGTCCGGGGCTTCCTCGGCGAGGTGCGCGAGGCCCTCGGGGGGAACGCGTGAGCCCGGGCGAGAAGGGCCGGAGCTCCTTCCCCGCCACCTTCTGGGTGGCGAACGTGATGGAGCTGTTCGAGCGGGCGGCCTACTACGGGATGAACTCGGTGCTGGCCGTCTACCTCGCCGGCCGCGTCGAGGACGGCGGGCTCGGCTTTTCCGAGCAGTCCGTGGGGTTCCTGCAGTCGATCGTCTACGCCGCGACGTACGTCCTGCCGATCCTCGGCGGCGCCCTCGCCGACCGCTACGGCTACCGCCGCATGCTGCTCGTCGCGTTCTCGCTGCTGACGGCCGGGTACTTCGCCTCCGGCCGGGCCTCGACCTACGGCCTCGTCTTCCTCGCCCTCCTGGTGATGGCGACGGGGGCCGGGCTCTTCAAGCCGATCATCTCCGGCACGATCGCCCGCACGACCGACGAGTCCAACTCGGCCCTCGGCTTCGGCCTCTACTACTGGATGATCAACCTCGGGGCCTTCGTCGCCCCGTTCGTGGTGAGCTGGCTGAAGGGCTTCTCGTGGCGGTACGTGTTCGTCGCCTCGGCCCTCTACACGGGCCTCATGCTCCTGCCGGCGCTCCTCGTCTTCCGCGACCCGCCCGGCGTGGGCGCGGGCGGCGGGCGCCGGCTGCGGGAGGTCCTCGTGGGCGCGGCCGAGGTCCTCGCCGACTCTCGCTTCATGCTGATGATCGTCGTCTACTCGGGGTTCTGGGTCCTCTACTTCCAGAACTTCGGCTCGGTGCTGTGGTACCTGCGCGACTTCGTCGACGCCGCTCCCGTGAGCGCGGCCGTGACCGGGGCCCTGGCCGCGCTCGGGCTGCCGTGGACCTTCACCTTCGACGCCGAGCACGTGACGGTCATCAACGCGGGCACGATCATCCTGCTCCAGGTGCTCGTGAGCCGGCGCGTGAAGAGCTGGAAGCCGCTGCCGACGATGGTGGCCGGGATGGCGATCGGGGCGGCCGGATTCCTCCTCCTCGCGGCCTCGCGCGGCGCGTGGGTGTTCGCGGCCGGCATCGCGGTCTTCTCGCTGGGCGAGATGACGGCCCACCCGAAGTACTACAGCCTCGTCGGGCAGGTCGCCCCCGCCGACCGCAAGGCGGTCTACATGGGCTACGCGTTCCTGTACGGCGTCTTCGGCTCGCTGCTCGGGTCGAGCTTCGGCGCGTTCCTCTACGAGCGGATGCTGAAGCCGGCGCTCGGGACGCCGGAGGCCGACGCCCGGGCGCGCCTCTTCTGGCTCCTCTTCGCGGCCCTCGACGCCGTCGCCGCCGCGGGCCTCGTGCTCTTCGCCCGCTCGTTCGGCGACGACACCGCGGAGGCGCGGCGCCGGGCGACCGTGATCATGCGGGCCGTCTACGCGGCGATCCTCCTGGCCGGCGCGGCGTTTCTCTGGTCGGCCTTCGCCGGGACGGAGGCGCGCCCGCGCGTCGCGGTGCAGGCCGCGATCTTCATGGCCCTCGGCCTCGGCGGCCTCGCGATGAGCCGGTCTCAGCTCCCGGCCAGGAACAGCCGGTAGGCGGCGTTGTCGTCTTCCCGCGTGCTCGGGTAGCCCAGGCGCTCGAGGAACTCGCGGAGCTCCCCGAGCTGGGCCTCCGGGACCTCGAAGGCGCAGAGGACGCGGCCGAAGTCGGCGCCGTGGTTGCGGTAGTGGAAGAGGCTGATGTTGAAGCGGCCGCCGAGCGTCTCGAGGAACTGCATGAGGGCGCCCGGCCGCTCCGGGAACTCGAAGCGGAAGAGCCGCTCGTCGCGCGCGTCGGAGGCGCGGCCGCCGACCATGTGGCGCACGTGCAGCTTCGCCATCTCGTTGTCCGTGAGGTCGACCGTCGGGTAGCCGCGCCCGGCGAGCTCGGCGGCCACGGCCGCCGCGTCGGCGCGCGACGCGGTCTTGAGGCCGACGAAGATGTGGGCCTCGGCGCGGCCGGCGAGCCGGTAGTTGAACTCGGTGACGACGCGGCGGCCGAGGACGGAGCAGAACTCGCGGAACGCCCCGGGCCGCTCGGGGATGGTCACCCCGAGGAGCGCCTCGCGCGCCTCGCCGACCTCGGCCCGCTCGGAGACGAAGCGCAGCCGGTCGAAGTTCATGTTGGCGCCGGAGAGGATCGCGACGAGCCGCCGCTCGGCGACTCCGCCGTGCTCCTCGACCCACTGCTTGAGCCCCGCGACCGAGAGGCCGCCGGCCGGCTCCATGACGCTGCGCGTCTCGTCGAACACGTCCTTGATCGCGGCGCAGATGGCATCGTTCGAGACGCGCACGACGCCGTCGCACGCCCGCCGCGCCCAGTCGAAGGCGCAGGCGCCGACCTGCCGCACCGCGACGCCGTCGGCGAAGAGCCCGGGGTGGTCGAGGCGGACCCTTTCCCCCGCCGCGAGCGAGCGGAACATCGCGTCGGAGTCGACGGGCTCGACGCCGAACACGCGCACCTTCGGCATCAGGGCCTTGATGTAGCCGGCGACGCCGGCGAGGAGGCCGCCGCCGCCGACGGGGACGAAGACCGCGTCGAGCAGGCCGTGCGCCTGGCGCAGGATCTCCTCGCCGATCGTGCCCTGGCCGGCGATGACGAGCGGGTCGTCGAACGGGTGCACGAAGGAGAGGCCGAGCTCGACCGCCAGCTTGTCGCAGTGGGCCTGGGCGTCCGAGTAGCTGTCGCCCTCGAGCACCACCTCGGCGCCCATCGACTGAACCGCCTCGACCTTGATCTCCGGCGTCGTGCGCGGCATGACGATCACCGCGCGCAGGCCGAGGTGGCGCGCCGAGTAGGCGACCCCCTGCGCGTGGTTCCCGGCGCTCGCGGTGATGACCCCGCGGTCCCGCTCGGCCTGCGTCAGGTGCGCGACCTTGTTGTAGGCGCCGCGCAGCTTGAAGCTGAAGACGGGCTGGAGGTCCTCCCGCTTGAGGAGGACCGTCGCCCCGAGCCGGCGCGACAGCCGCGGCGCCGCCTCGAGCGGGGTCTCCCGGGCCACGTCGTAGACGCGGCTCGTGAGGACGTCGTGCAGCAGGGAGCGGTCGCCGTCCGGCCGTGCCATGGAAGGCACAGGCTAGGGCCCGGGCCCCGGCCAGTCAATCCGGCCCGGCCGGGCGCGGCCGGCGGGCGCCAATCCGCGCGACCGGATCACTTGGCTCAGGACGACCGACCGCCGCCGGGGTAGCATTCGCGGCGGAGGACGCCATGGACGAGGCTCGCGCCGCACTGAAGAAGGCCATCGAGGAGGGCCTCGCGAAGGACGCCGCGAAGGCCGTGCAGCAGGCGCTCGACGCGGGCGGCGAGCCGGGCGCCATCCTGCGCGAGGTGATGATCCCGGCGATGGACGAGGTCGGCCGGCGCTACGAGTGCGGCGACTACTTCCTGCCGGAGATGCTCATCTCCGCCCGCGCGATGAAGGAGGCGCTCGCCATCCTCCGGCCGAAGCTCGTCGCCACCGACGTGAAGCCGGCGGGCCGCGTCGTAGCCGGCACGGTGAAGGGCGACCTCCACGACATCGGCAAGAACCTCGTGTGCATGATGCTCGAGGGCGCGGGCTTCGAGGTCGTCGACCTCGGCGTCGACGTGACCCCCGAGAAGTTCGTCGACGCGGTGAAGCAGGGCGGGGTCGACCTCGTCGCCCTCTCGGCGCTCCTCACCACGACGCTGCCGAACATGAAGGTGACGATCGAGGCGCTCGCGACCCAGGGCCTGCGCGACAAGGTCGGCGTCATGGTCGGCGGCGCGCCGGTCAACGGGAAGCTCGCGACCGAGATCGGCGCCGACGGCTACGCCGAGGACGCGGCCGGCGCCGTCGCCCTCGCCCGCCGGCTCGTCGGAGTCACCGCGTAGAAGGGCCGCGCCCCGCAGGCCCACGGAGGCCGTGATGAACTCCCGCGAGAGGGTGAGGAAGGCGCTCCGCCACGAGCCGACCGACCGGCCGCCGATCGACCTCGGCAGCACGCCGGTCACCGGCATCGCCGCGAGCACGTACCACCGCGTGCGCGAGGCCCTCGGCCTCGGCACGGGGCCGGTCACCGTCGGCGAGCCGTTCCAGATCCTGGCCGACGTCGAGGAGGAGGTGCGGCAGGCGCTCGGCATCGACACGATCGGGGTGTGGAACCCGACGAACATGTTCGGCTTCCGCAACGAGGGCTGGAAGCCGTGGACACTGCCCGACGGGACGCCCGGCCTCGTTCCGCGCGACTTCGAGGTGGACGTCGACGAGAAGGGCGACACGCTCATCTACCCGAAGGGCGACCGCACCGCCGCGCCGTCGGCCCGCCTGCCGAAGGGCGGCTACTACTTCGACTCGATCGTGCGGCAGAAGCCGATCGACGAGGAGAAGCTCGACCCGGAGGAGTGGCGCGAGCAGTTCACGCCGTACTCCGAGGCGGACCTGCGCTACTTCGAGGACGAGTCGCGGCGGCTCCACGCCGAGACCGAGTACGCGCTCGTCGGGAACTTCTGGCAGGGCGGAATCGGCGACATCGCCCACGTGCCGGGCCCGGGGCTCACGGATCCCAAGGGGATGCGCGACCCGAACCTCTGGTACGAGTACCTGATCACCCACCAGGACTACATCCGCGGGATCTTCGAGATCCAGGCGGAGGAGGCGCTCGCGAACCACGAGCTCTACCG
>WBZP01002238.1_pt1 | contig 22517 bp, 17 predicted proteins | sample 5204301 | NCBI WGS metagenome assembly WBZP01 (sample SAMN12412401, study PRJNA552823) | activated sludge metagenome | isolation source: activated sludge from nitrification reactor of wastewater treatment plant... | place: USA: Pennsylvania | collected 2017
ATTTCTTGACCAGCTTGTAGACGGCGCCTTCGTTGTCGACGGTGAAATAGACCTCGCCCGCTTCGTCCTCGCCGAACGCCGTGATGCCAGTAGGCACCTTGCCGATCTCGGCCGTGGTGAACGTGCCGTCACTGGAGCGGGTGGTCGCCTGGAGGGCGGACGCGCAGTAGTCCACGAACAGGTACCGCCCAACGAGCGGGGTGATTGCCTTTCCGCGGTACACGTAACCTCCGGTCACGGAACAGCCCTGGCCGTGGTCGTAGTCATACACGGGGAGCGTCAGCCCATCCTGCTTGCAGTCCGATTGCGGCTTGTAGCAGTGCGTGCCCTCCATGGTGCTCCAGCCGTAGTTCTCCCCGCCCTTGCTCTCGGCGGGCTGGAAATCGACCTCTTCGTACTTGTCCTGGCCGACGTCGCCAATCCAGAGGTCGCCGGTCTGGCGGTCGAAGGTGAACCTCCAGGGGTTGCGGAGACCGTAGGCCCAGACTTCCGGCCGGGCGCCGGTTTTGGAGACGAACGGGTTGTCCGCCGGAATGCCGTAGGGGCTGCCGCTGTTCACGTCGATGCGAAGAAGCTTGCCGAGCAGCGAGTTCAGGTTCTGCCCGTTGCCGTTGGGATCACCCGCGCTGCCGCCGTCGCCCATCGAGATGTAGAGGTACCCGTCGCGGCCGAAGGCGAGCATGCCGCCGTTGTGGTTCGGGTACTGGTCCGCCACGGCGAGGAGCACCTTGCCCGAGTTCGCGTCAGCCACGTCGTCCGAGGGGTTCGTGACGCGGTACTCGGCGACCGTGTTCGAGGCGTCCTTCGCGGTGTACGCGACAAAGAAGCGCCCGTTCTTCTCGAAGTCAGGGTGAAACGCGAGGCCAAGGAGGCCCTGCTCGTTGCTCGCTGAGCCGACGATCGCGGTGATGTCCAGGAACGGCTGGGCGACCAGCAGACCGGACTTGATCAGGCGGATGCGACCCGGCTTTTCAAGCACGAAGAGGCGGTTCGAGTTGTCAGACGCGTTGGTCACGAACGTCGGCCGCGTGAAGCCCGTCGCGACGCGTGTCGCGGTAAAGCTGCCCTCCGCGGGCACGGGTGTCGCTGTCGGAGTGGCGGCTGGTCCAGGCGTGGGGTCCGGCCGGCCGCTCCCATCGCAGGCCAGCCCCGGGATGATGACCACGGGTAGCGCCAGCACCAGTGCTCCAAGTCGCAGCCCGAGGCAGTCCCGTATCCCTCGCAGGGCCACGCCAACTCCGGTCAATGGCGCACCGGCCGGCGCGTGCTGACGAACGACTTCACGGTCTCGATATACGCCTTCGGGTCGATGTTCCAGGCGCGGACATGCCCGGCGCCCGGCACCCGCACGTAGGTCACGATATCGGGCCGCATAGCCGCGATGCTGTCGCTCAGATCAACAGGGATCGTCCGGTCCACGTCGCCGTGGAAGAGTAGGACCGGCACATCGAGCTGCCGCGCGGTCTCCAGGTAGTCAAAGTCGGACCAGCGGAAGCGATAGAGGCGCGCGGCCATCCGGTTGGAGACGGCGAGGAGGCGCGTTGGCAGCCGTGCCACGCGCGCGCCGTGATAGACGGTCTCTTCGAGGTGGGTCATCGGCGCATCCAGCACCAGCGCCGAAACGCGGCCGGCGTTCGTGGATTTCGCCATGAAGCTCAACGTGATCGCGCCACCCATGCTGAAGCCAACGAGCACGAGGTCGTTCGCGCCATGATCGAGCGCGTAGGCCGCCGCGCCGTCCAGCTCCTCCCACTCGTCCCGGCCATAGCTGTAGACGCCGCGGTGGCCGGCCGGCGCGCCCTCATCGTTGCGATACGTGATCACCAGGCAGTGAAAGCCGGACTCGACCAGCGCGGGAAGGAGGCGCAGGGCCTCGCGGCGGTCCGCGCCTTTGCCGTGGGTCAGGATGGCCCACGTTTTGCCTCGGCCGGCGACGTACCAGGCGTCGAAGCGCCCCAGCGGCGAATCGAAGGTCACGTCCTGGAAGGCATAGCCGTGGGCCTGGAGGGGGTCTCCGGGGTGCGCATAGCCGTCGAGCCGAGCGTAGTCCCCCGAGCGCAGTTCTCCTTCGCCGCGCCGAAACTCGCGGATGGCAACGATGGCGTTCGATTCGATTACCCGGCCGGCGTAACCCCAGCCTCTCGCGCCCTGCAACAGGTACTCGCCGGGCGCATCGCCGGGGATGACCGGGGCGTTGGAGGCCGTGCGGAGGGTCACGGTCTGGTCGCTGACGGCGGTCACCTGCAGGTCGAGCGCGTCGCGTTCTCGCTTTGGCCGGAAGCCTTCGCCATGCAGGCGCCGCGCCAGGTAGAGCCCCGGCGCGGCCAGCAGAATCGTCCCCGCGCCGGCGGCCAGCGCCGCGGCAGTGCGTACCCGCATCCCACTCCTCCCAGGCATGTCAGCCGCCACCATCCTAGGCCGCGGTTGGGAAAAGTGCCTAGAAGATCGCGACGGGGTTTACCGGTGAGCCGGTGCCTCCACGGATGTGCAACGGGTTGATGGTCAGGAGGAACTCCCAGCGGTTCTCTTCCCGGCAGGCTTCTGCGAGTGGCTCCAGATAGGCGTTGTCCAGCAGCGGCATCCCGGCGAACACGATGGTCAGGATGTGGACCGAGAGCCCGCGGAACACCTCGTAGCCGGACGGCGTCGCGTCCATCTGGTCCCAGCCAAGGATCGCGGCGTCGTTCTCCTTCAGGTAGGGCACGGTATCCACGTGCAGCCCCGGCGAAGGCGCGGCCCCGGGCACGGCGTTCGGGTTCGCGGCGAAGTAGGCGCCGCGGCCGGAGTACACGATCACGGCGTCGCCGGGTTTGAGCGGCGAGCCCTGCGCGGCCGCGGCGTCGTGCAGTTCCCAGGCGCGCACGGGCTTCTCGATGGTCACGAAGGGCTCGCCCCGGAAGCGGGGGATATCGATCAGCACGCCGCGCGTAGTGATCCCGGTCTTCCAGGCATCCACAGAACCGGACCGCGCACCCACGGACGTCACGTCCGTGGCGGGCTTGCCGTTGTACATCTTGCCTTCCCAGAAGACGTGACAGAGCGCGTCCACGTGGGTGGTCGCGTAGCCGTGGAAGAGCAGGCCGATGTAGTCGACCGAGAAGTCGGGCGTGGCCCGGAGGAAGTGCTGCGCCGGGTTCCAGTTGCCTGGCCCGCCGACGGTGTTCAACGGGTAAGCGAGCGAGACGGCCCGCCCGCTCCGGACCATCGTCGCGGCCTCGCGGCGCTTCTCCGGCGTGATGAGGTTGACCGTGCCGGCGTTGTCGTCGGCGCCCCAGCGGCCCCAGTTGCTGCAGCGGTCGAAGTAACCGCGCACTTCGGCTTCGGTGGGCAGTGGTTGTTCGGGCATGGCGGCGGCTCCAGTTCGGTGTGCGCGGCAGTGTAGCGAGGAGAGGGAAAGAAGGTGAGAGGTGAGAAAGAAAGCGGACGTGTCTCTAGAATCCGGCCTGTGAACATGACCATCACCGAGCCCGAACGACAAACGCCCGTCATCGCTGAGACTGATGTGCTCGTTGTTGGCGGTGGCGCGGCGGGAATCGCGGCCGCTATCGCCGCCCGCCGCGGCGGGGCGCGGGTCATGCTCGTCGAGCGGTACGGCTCGCTCGGCGGGATGGCGACCAACGGGCTGATCATCCTGCTGCTGACGCTGGATGACGGCCGCGGCAAACAGGTCATCGCCGGGCTTTGCCAGGAGATGGTGGAGCGGCTTGCCGCGCGCCAGGCCTGCATCTTCCCGCCGAAGGAGGAGTGGGGCCTCCCGAACCCGGACCTCGTCGAGAAGTACCAGCGGCTTGGGCTGGTCTGGGGCGGCGCGCCTCACGTGGTCCGCTACTCCGTCGCGTACGACCCCGAGGAGTTCAAGTGCGAGGCGGACCTGATGGTGGCCGAGGCCGGCGTGGATCTGAGGTTCCACCGCTGGGCCGTTGGCGCCGTGAAGGACGGGCCGCGCATTACGCACGTCATCTTCGAATCCAAGGCCGGCCGCGAAGCTATCGCCTGCAAGGCCGTCATCGATTGCACGGGTGACGCCGACATCGCGGTCCTGGCCGGCGAACCGGTCGAGAGCGAGCAGGTGCACCCGTGGCTCTGGTTCCGGACCGCGAACGTGGACATGGAAGCGGCCGAGGGCTCGAAGTTGCGGCCCGGGTACTACAAGACGGTCTGGCAGAACGGCTACCTGCACCCGTGGGGCGCCGCCGAACGCATCGAGCGCCAGATTGACGCGACGAACCCGGATGACCTGACCTACGCCGAGGTGGAGTGCCGCAGGCTGGTCCGTGCGGAAGTGGATCGGCTGCGCGGCAAGGCGCCCGGCTTCGAGCAGGCTTACCTGTCGGCGTTTGCCGCTTCGCTCGGCATCACGGAGTCGCGCCGCCTCGTTGGGCGGCACATGCTGAGCCGCGAGGAGATGGACGTGCGCCGCGACGACGCGGTGGCCATCACCGGCCACTGGACCAAGTACGGCTCGACCTACCACATTCCCTGGGACTCACTGCTCGCGAAGGGGAGCGACAACCTGGCCGCCGCCGGCCGTTGCATCTCCGTGGACCACCGCACGCACCATGCGACGAAGGAGATCCCGGCCTGTTTCGCAACGGGCGAAGCGGCGGGCCTGGGCGCGGCGATGGCACTCCAGGCCGGGACCTCGCTCGCTTCGGTACCGGTGCAATCCCTGCGCTCGCGCCTGGTGGCGGCGGGCGCGTACCTGGACTGAGCGGCCAGACGGTCGCGATTCTTCGCCCGGCCGGTACTACGAAACTTCCGCGAGAGCCGTACGCTTGGATCGAAGCTATGTCCACGCAGCCAACGTTGTCCGCGCCCCTCGCCAAACTGGCCGATGACTACCAGGCCTGGTGGATCGACCTGCTTGGCGAGCACAACCACATCGGTGGTGTGGAGGCGACGCGCTGGCTCCTCGATCGCGCCGAGCTCGCGCCGGGCAAGCGCATGCTCGATACGGGCTCGTTCGTCGGAGCGGCGGCGCGGATGGCAGCGGAGCAGACGGGCTGCGATGCGTTCGCTACGGACTTGAACCTGGACTTCCCGGCGACGGGCCAGCGCATGGACGGCGGCGAACTGGTGCGCTGGGTGGCGGCCGACAGTGCTCGTCTGCCGTTCCGGGATGGCGCATTCCAGAGCGTCTGGGCGATGGACACGTACATCTCGACGCGAGAGCTCGGGCGCGTGGCCGCTCCTACCGGCGCCACGCTCTGCCTCTGCTGCGAAGTGCCGGTCGATGGCCGCGGCGGCGTGGAGGCGTTCATTGACGAGTGGGCCGAGTACGGCTGGACGCTGGCGGCGCACAAAGAAATCAGCAACGACGCGACGGTCACCTGGCGCACCGCCGAGGCCGAGATGGTGCGCCACCGGCCACATTTCGAGCCGCGCTACGGCACCCGCCCGTACCTGCGCCAGTTGGACATGCTGATGGCGATGGTGCAGAGCTACGAGCGGCACGAGCAGGGCCACGGGTTGTTCGTCTTCCGGCGGTAGGCTGACGACGCGAACGCGCAACCGACTGAGCGGCGCTGGCGCGGGGCTTTGTGACGATCCGCTCCCGATGGGTCGCGGTTCAACGATGGGTCGGTCGCGGTTTCGGGCACTGGCAGATGGAACCGCGACCGGCAGGGAGCGGATCACGGCTGAGCGAGACAGCCCCGCGTCAGCCACCCTCCATCCAAGCTCACGAACTCGATCGCTGACGCGCGGCTGTCTCGCCCGGACACGATCCGCTCCCGATGGGTCGCGGTTCAGTGGGTCGCTCGCGGTTTTGGGCGCTGGCAGTTGGAACCGCGACCGGCAAGGAGCGGATCACGGCTTAGCGAGACATCCGCGCGGTAGCCGCCCACCATCCGGGCCCACGATCTCGCTCGCTGACGCGTGGCATGGTCGCTCGTTCACGATCCGCTCCCGATGGGTCGCGGTTCAGTGGGTCGCTCGCGGTTTCGGGCACTGGCAGTTTGGAACCGCGACCGGCAGGGAGCGGATCACGGCTTGGCGAGGCAGTCACGCGGTAGCCAGCCCTCCATCCAGGCTCACGAACTCGCTCGCTGACGCGTGACCTGGTCGCTTGTTCACGATCCGCTCCCGATGGGTCGCGGTTCAACGATGGGGTCGCGGTTCAATCTCCCTGCGGCCCCCACTCAGTCCTCAGTCCTTTGCACTTTCGACTCGTTCAACTCGTCCCCTGTTCGCCCCCAAACAGCGGCTCCGGTAGGATTCGGCTCACCTGGGCTAAAGGCGGCTTAACGCTGCCGTGCCGCCCCTTGAATCCTCACGCCGGGACTCGAAACGCATGACCTCGATACCGCAGAACGCCCCGAAAGGGAGCCCGCCCAAGGGGACGCGTTTCCGCGCCAGTTGGGGCGGCCTCGTCATCCCCGTCGCCATCATCGGCGCCATTTCGGCGGTCGAGACGGCGCGCACGACGGACGCCCACCGTGACGTCTTCTTCAACATCAAGACGCCATGGCTGATGTACTTCGTCTTCGCGCTGGCGATGGCGATCATCATCGGCGCGTTTGTGCAGCGGGCGCGCATCTGGCGGCTGGGACGGCCGCACCATGTGAACCGCAGCCTCGGCGCGCGCCTCACCCAGGCCCTCACGCTGGGCGCCGGCACCAGCCGCGTGAAGAACGACCGCTTCGCCGGGATCATGCATGGGTGCATCTACTCGAGCTTCGTCGTCCTGACGATCGTGACCACGCTCCTCGCGCTGGACGACTACCTCCCGATCATCTTCCGCGCGGACACCGACCACGCCTTCCTCAAGGGCGGCGTGTATCTCGTGTATAGCCTCGTCGGCGACGTTTTCGGCGTCATCGGCCTGATCGGCGTCGGCATGGCCGTCTACCGCCGCTACGTTTCGCCACCGAAGAAGCTGAACTGGGACAAGCGTTCGAACGAGGACGCGATCATCGTCGGGCTGCTCGCCTTCGTGCTGTTCACGGGCATCCTGGTTGAGGGCCTGCGCCTGGGCGGCAACGAAATTCCGGCCGGGCACGAAAGCTGGTCGAAATGGTCTCCCGCGGGCTACGTCATCGCGAAGATCCTCGGCGGGCCGGTGAGCGAACAGAAGCTGCTGGACACGCACGTCTGGTGGTGGTGGTTCCACGTCGTCGCGGCGTTCAGCCTGCTGACGCTGATGGCTGTGACGAAGTTCCGGCACATCGTGTTCGCGCCAATGAACGCCTTCTTCAAGCGCCCGGCCACACCGCTCTACCTCGCCCCCATGGGCGACATCGAAGTCCTGATCGAGTCTGGCGCCGGGCTTGGCGCGGGCAAGCTCGAAGATTTCACCTGGAAGCAGTTGTTCGACGCCGATACGTGCGTCCGCTGCGGCCGCTGCACCGATGTCTGCCCGGCCTACGCCGCCGGCCAGCCACTTTCGCCAATGGCCCTCATCCAGGACATGAAGACCTACATGAACCATGCCGGCCCGCTGCTCATCTCCGGCAAGGACCCGCAGGAGACGCTCGAACCGCTGGTTGGGGGCTATATCAAGGACGAGACGCTCTGGGCCTGCCGCACCTGCGGCGCCTGCGTGCAGGAGTGCCCGGTGCTCATCGAGCACGTGCCGAGCATCGTCGACATGCGCCGGTACCTCGTCATGGAGCAGGCGCGCGTCCCGGCAACGGCCCAGGCGGCGCTGCAGAACATCGAGCAGCGCGGCCACCCGTGGCGAGGCACGCAGCTCACCCGCACAACCTGGATCGAGCAGCTCGCCGAAAAAGGCCTCACCGTCCCCGAATACGATGGGACGCAGGACTACCTCTACTGGGTTGGCTGCTCCGGCGCGCTGGTCGAACGGAACGTACCGATCACGCAGTCGGTCGTGAAGCTCCTGATGGAGTCGGGCACGAGCTTCGGCGTCCTCGGCCAGGCCGAGACGTGCAACGGCGACCCGGCCCGCCGCCTTGGCAACGAATTCCTCTATGCCACGCTCGCGCAGACGAACGCCGAGACGATGAACGAGATGGGCGTGAAGCGCGTCATCACCTCGTGCCCGCACTGCTTCAACACGTTCAAGAACGAATACCCAGACTTCGGCGGCAAGTACGAAGTCACCCACCATGCCGACTTCCTGCAGTTCCTGCTGGCTAAGGGCGACCTGAAGCCGAAGCAAGCGAACGGCGCGACCATCACCTACCACGACAGCTGCTACATCGGCCGGGGCAACGGCATCTACGATTCGCCGCGGCAGGTGCTGGAAGCGATCCCGGGCGCGAACCTGGTGGAGATGCCCCGCACCCGCGAACGCGGCCTCTGCTGCGGCGCCGGCGGCGGCAACATGTGGCAGGAAGAAGCGGGCACCCGCGTCAACCATCTCCGCGCGGCGGAAGCGGCGAACACCGGCGCGAGCATCGTCGCGACGGCCTGCCCCTTCTGCATCCAGATGTTCGAAGACGGCATCCCCGGCGTGCAGCCAGACGAAGAGAAGCGCACCATCCGTGCGTTCGACATCGCCGAGCTGCTTGAAGTGAGCGTGAAGCCCGCTGCCATGGCCATGGCCGACGGCGCCGTGGAAGTGCCTCCGGGAGTGGGGTAGGCCAACTCAGTCGTCATCGAGAGAAGGCTCACACTGGTGTGGGCCTTCTTTTCGGCCTCCGGCGCAGCAGCGTTCAGGCAGCGACCAGCAAGACCCCGGCAGTTACGAGCACGATCACCAGGCTGGTGAGCAACTCGACGGTGCGGCTGCGAACGCCGGCGACTTCATAGACGATGAACACCCAGAAGGCGGCGAACTGGCTGAAGAAGTCGAGCTTCACGTCGAGCACGTTCTTGGCGATGACCGCCTGCGCGAGAAGCGCGACCGCCGTGACGATTGCCACGCGTACCTGCGGATCGGCGAACACGGCGGGCCAGCGCCCCTGCTCGCCTGGCTTCGAAGATTGAATGCGGGCCATTGAGCACCTCTGCTGGAGGACCCGGCTTCGATGGCGGGCCCCGCCGGCATTGCCGTTAGCATCGGCCCGGAGCCCGTGCCCGGCGAGGGGCGAACGGGATCACTTCCCGGGCCAACCGCTCCGGTAATGCGTGGCGTACGGGCCGTCCGCGCGGGCGTTGGCCGTGCGGCGCGTCCTGTGTACGGTTCGAGGCATGTCAAAGCAGACTCGTTCGGCACTGCTGCTCGGCGTAGTCGTCCTCCTGCTGCTGGCCGGGTACTTCCTCCAGAAGCTGGATTCGGGCGCTTCGACCCCAACCGTACCGGACTCGGAACTCACTCCTGCGCTGACCGTGCCGGCGAGCGCGGTCGACGCAACCCCCGTAGGCCCCACCCGGACGGCAACCCCGCAGACGCCCACTCCCACGCCTGCCTCCGGCGCTGTGCGCGACCTGAGCCGGGACGAAGCCGAGGGCGGCCACACGCTCGCGCGCCACGTCGCGAAGAGCGATGCCGAGTTGGCGGCGCGACTGAAGGCTGAGCCGGACATCTCCGCCGCTTCCACCTACCTGGACCGAGCGACCGCCGAACGCGCGGTCGGGACCGTCCTCGCGAGGAAGTCAGCTGACGTGACGAAGTGGGAGGCAAAGACGGGCAGCCGCGCGAACCTTGCGGTCCGTTACACGCTGGACTCGACGGTGGGGCGTTCCTTGAAGCGCGGCGCGAAGTCAGCGGTCGACGTGCGTTCGGTGGTGGTGGTCCTGAAGTGGGACGGCGACGGCTGGTTCGTGCTCACCAGCTATCCGGAGGACCGATGACTGCGGACGCGCCGGACCTCGGCGGACTGTCGCTCATGCTCGACGGCTACTTCCACGAAGATTTCCGGGCCGAGCACGGGGGTCACGAAGGCGCGGCGCGAGCGTTCGTACGAGACGCGTCCGGCGAGGAACGAAGCGACGCAGCGGCGGCCCTGGACCAGCTCCTCGCATGGGCGACGGGTGTCCCCAGGGCCCGCTGGCAGGAGGCGCTGGGCGCGGCGGGGGGCGCCTGGCGGCCGCGTAGCCTCGCGCCCCTGCGGGAGGTGCTGGCCATCCTGGAGGCGGACCGCTAATCAGGACGCCACCTTCACCAATTCCTCTTGACCAAACACCGTAAACTCCGGCGCATGCTCTCGCCCTACCGCGTCCTGGACCTTACTGACCGCAATGCCCAACTCGGGCCGATGATGCTCGCCGACCTCGGCGCCGACGTGATCCGCGTCGAGCCACCGGGCGGCGTCGAACGGGATGTCCGTTACCACGTTTACAACCGCGGAAAGCGCGCCGTGACGTGCGACCTCGATTCGGCGGAAGGCCGCGCGGCCTTCCTGGAACTGGTGCGCAGCGCCGACTTCGTGTTCGAAAACGCCGGGCCGGGGGTTATGGCGGCGAAGGGCCTCGGTTTCGACGACCTGGTAAAGGTGAACCCGACTCTGGTCTACGTCGCGACGTCGCCGTTCGGGCAGGACGGGCCGTACGCCGGCCACCTGAGTACCGACCTGACGCTGGCGGCGATGGGTGGCGAGGCGGCGCTGAACGGCGATGCCGACCGCGCGCCGGTGCGCATCTCGACGCCGCAGAGCTGGCATCACGCCGCGGCCGAATCGGGTGCGGCCGCGCTCATCGCCCACCACCGGCGCCTGCAGACCGGTGAGGCACAGTTCGTCGACGTCTCCGTGCAGGCCGCGGTGACCTGGACAGCCATCCAGGCGATGACCGCCGCGGCGGTGCAGGGGAAGAACATGGAGCGTGCCGGGACGCTCCTCCAGCTAGGGGTGTTGGCGCTGCCGCTGGTGTTCCCGGCGCTCGACGGCGAGTGCGTGATCGCGCCGATTGGTTCGACCGTGCCCGGCTTCGTGACCTGGATGATCGAGGACGGGACGGTGCCGGAGACGTGGCGGGACGATGACCCCTGGCCGCAGTACGACCTTATCATGCTCACCGGCGGGCAGCTGAACCACTCGATGGAAGAGCTGCTGGAGAAGATCGCGGCATTCACGGCGAAGTACCCGAAGGCCGAACTGATGGAGCGAGGACTCCAGTGCGGGGTGACCATCGCGCCGGTCTCGACGGTCGCCGACGTATTGCGCTTCGAACACCTGGACGCGCGCGGCTACTGGCGCGAAGACGACCTTCCAGGGCACGGAAAGGTGAAGCTGCCAGGGCCGTTCGCGTGGCCGCAGAAGACGCCTCTCTTGAAGAGCGGCGCCGCGCCCCTCCAGCCGGCGGCTCCCGGTTCGATCGCCGCCAGGTCTGTCGCCGGCGGCGCGCCCGGAGCAGCGAAGGGCCGGCTGCCGTTCGAGGGGCTGAAGATCGCGGACTTCGCCTGGATCGGCGCCGGGCCGATTTCCGCGAAGTACTTCGCTGACCACGGAGCGACGGTGATCCGCGTAGAGACGGTGAACCCACCGGACCGCCTTCGGAACGTCGGGCCGTTCAAGGACGGCGTGGCCGGCGTCAACCGGTCTCAGTTCTTCGCCATGGCCAACTCCTCCAAGAAGGGGATTGTGCTCGACCTGAAGTCCGAGGCAGGCAAGGACGTGGCGAGAAAGCTGCTCGCCTGGTGCGATGTCGCGTTCGAGTCGTTCACACCGGGCACCATGGCCGGGCTGGGGCTCGGGTATGACGTGGCGAAGGGCCTGAACCCGGACATCATCATGGTCAGCACCTGCCTGATGGGTCAGACGGGCCCGGCGCGCAGCCTCGCCGGTTACGGGTACCACGCCGCGGCGATCGCCGGGTTCTACGAGGTCACCGGCTGGGCCGACCGGTCGCCTTCGGGGCCGTTCACCGCCTACACCGACATCGTGGCGCCGCACTTCCTTTCGGCCACCGTGGCCGCTGCCATCGACCATCACCGCCGGACGGGCGAAGGCCAGTACATCGAACAGTCGCAGATGGAGGCGGCGCTCCACTTCCTCGCGCCGGAGCTGGTCGAGTACCAGGTGAGCGGCGCCACGCCGCGGCGCGAAGGCAACGATGACCCGGCGATGTGCCCCCACGCGGTCTTCCCCGCCGCGGGCGAAGACCAGTGGATCGCGATTACCTGCGAGACCGACGGGCAGTGGGCGGCGCTCGCCGCCGCGATGGGCACGGCGGCGCCGGCCGGCGCGGGGCTCGATTCGCTGCGAGGGCGGAAGGCGCAGCAGGGCGAAATCGAGGCCGCGATCGGCGCGTGGACGGCTGGCCAGGACCGGTACGAACTGATGGCGAAGCTCCAGGCGGCGGGGGTGCCCGCCGGGGCCGTGCAGCGGTCGTCTGACCTGCTGCAGGACCCGCAGCTCGCGCACCGGCACTACTTCCACTCGTTGCAGCACCCGGAAATGGGGCTGATCCCGTACGAAGGGCACCAGTTCCGCATCGCCGGGTACGACAACGGACCGCGATTTGCCGCGCCCTGCCTGGGCGAGCACACGTGGGAGGTGCTGACGGAGATCCTCGGGATCGATGAAGGCGCGGCGGCGGAGTACCTCGCGGCGGGCGGGGTGGGGGTGTAGGGATTATGGATTGGGGATTTCGGATTTTGGATTGGTGGTAGTTCGCGCGGGGCGGCCGTGGTGGGTTCGGGAGTGCAGCGCTTACTGCGTGCGCGCCTCGGATGTGTGACTGACGGTGCGCGCGTTCGCCGGCTTGGGTGGTGGGCGGGGCCACCCGCTTACTGCCGTGCGCGGTTCGGATGTGTGACCGACGGTGCGCGCGTTCGCCGGGCTTGGGTGGTGGGTCGGGCCACCCGCTTACTGCCGTGCGCGGTTCGGATGTGTGACCGACGGTGCGCGGGTTCGCGAGCTTGGGTGGTGGGCGGGCCCACCCGCTTACTGCCGTGCGCGGTTCGGATGTGCGTTCAGGGCGAGAGCGCGGTCCGGTCCAGGACGGCTTGCATGGGGGCGGCCAGGGCTGGCGTGGCGGCGAGGACGTAGCCTTCCTCGAACGTTCGACCATGGAAGCCCGTGGTTACCCCGCCCGCCTCGCAAACGATGATGCCGCCGGCGGCGATGTCCCACGGGTTGAGCTGGAACTCGAAGTAGCCGTCGAGCTGGCCGCACGCCACGCGGCAGAGATCGAGCGCGGCGGAGCCCATCCGGCGCACGTCGCGGATGTCCAGCATCACCCGGTCATAGAAATGGGCCTGCGTATCGCGGCGGGCCGGGTCGTAGGCGAACCCGATGCCCATGAGCGCGGTCGAGAGGTCGGTCTTGCCGGAAGTGTGGATAGAGTGGCCGTTCATGTGGGCCCCGCCACCGAGCGCGGCGGTGTAGGAATGACCGAGTGCCACGTCATGCACGACTCCGGCGACCATCTTCCCGTCCCGCTCAACTCCGATGGAGACGCTATAGGCCGGGATGCCGTAGACGAAGTTCGTGGTGCCGTCGATCGGGTCGATCACCCAGCGGATGCCGGATGCCGCCTCACGATTTGCGCCCTCTTCGCCGAGGAGGCCATCGCCGGGGCGCGCGGAAAGGATGCGCCGGACAATCAGCGCCTCGGTCTCGCGGTCGGCTTCGGTGACCAGGTCCGTCGGCGTGGACTTGGTTTCGACGACGTAGGTGCGTTCGGCGGCGTACTTGGCGACCACAGCCGCGGCTTCGTTCGCGATGTCGACGGCGAGCGCGAGCAAATCGGCGGCCTGCGGATCGACGCTCATACGAGCTGCCGCCCGCCGTCGACCACGATGACGCTGCCAGTGACGTAGGATGCGGCGTCGCTCGCCAACCAGACGGCGGCGCCGGCAACGTCCTCCGGCGTAGCGAGGCGCCCCATCGGGATGTCAGCACGTAGTCCTTCGCCGTGGCGGCTCGCGAAGAGGTCGCCGACGAGTTCGGTTTCGACCCAGCCCGGGGCGATAGCGTTGACGCGCACGTTCTTGTCAGCCCATTCGAGCGCCATGACCTTCGTGAACTGGTGGATGCCGGCCTTCGTGGCCGCGTACACGCCCTGCCGCGCGACGGGCATGACGCCGGTGACCGAGGTGACGTTGACGATCGAACCGGCCAACCCGGCGTCGAACTGGCGTTTTGCGACCTCGACCGAGCAGAAGTACGTCCCGCGCATGTTCACGTCGACCACCGAATCCCACTCCTCGACGGTGACGTGCTCCGACTTCTTGTAGTACGGGCTGATGCCGGCATTGTTCACGAGGATGTCGACGGGCGAGAGGCGCCAGGCGCTTTCGACCATCGCGGCGATGGCGGCCGGGTCGCTGTTGTCGCAGGTGCGAGCAATGCAGTTTGGGCCAAGGCTCGCCGCGGCCTCGTTCAGTTGAGCCTCGTTACGGGCCGTAATGATGACTCGCGCCCCAGCGGCGATGAACGCCCGCGCGATGCCATGGCCAATGCCGCGGGAACCGCCGGTGACGATCGCCGTCTTGCCTTCGAGCGAGAACGGGTTGGGCACCCGCCAATGCTACGCGAAGAACGAAAGAAGGTGAGACGCGGGAACGAAAGGACGGCGTCCCCTCCGTGACTGCGGTTCGGCCGTCTCTCTCGAGACCACTCTTCCCGTACGATTCATGCGTGGCGAGCAAGATCGACGGCACGGCGGCCCTGGCCCACCTTCGCGGCGACCCCGTGATGGCGCGGGTCATCGACGAGGTCGGCGAGTTCCGGGGCTGGCCACCGAGCGCGAACCCCTACCGCGCCTTGACGCGCAGCATCGTCTTTCAGCAGTTGTCCGGGGCGGCCGCGGGCACCATCTTCCGGCGGTTCATCGGTCTCTGGGGGCTGGAAGACGAGGCGTTCCCGGAACCCCAGCAGGTGCTGGCGGCGACGGACGAGGAACTGCGCGGCGCAGGCCTCTCGCGCCAGAAGATGCTGTCCGTGCGCAGCATCGCGGAGCACTTCGGCAGCGGTGAGCTCTCGCTGGACAATTTCGACCACTGGGACGACGAAGAGGTGATCGCGCACCTGACGCAGGTGCGGGGCGTGGGCCGCTGGACGGCGGAGATGTTCCTCATGTTCCATCTCGGCCGGCCTGACGTACTGCCCGTGAACGATGTCGGCATCAACCGGGCGATGATGAAGCAGTACGGGCTGGCGGCGATGCCAAAGGCGCCGCAGGTCCTGGAAATCGGTGCAGCCTGGCGGCCGTGGGCAACGGTGGCGTGCTGGTACCTGTGGCGAAGCGAGGACGTGCGGACGTAGTGAGCAGTGAGGTTTGAGGGGTGAGTGCGGGCGGTCTAGTAGATCCCGGTCCCGTAACACGACTGCCAGAGGGCAAGGTCGGAAGCTCCGTTGGCGACGGCCCGGGAGCTGAGGCTCACCTGCTTGAGATTGTTGGAGCATTGCACTCGCGAGGCTGTGTCGCTCGCGGCGCTGGCCGGGCTGGCGGCAGACTGGCTGACGGCGCACATGGCGGTCACAGCGAGGACGCCGACGGTGAGCTTGCGGATGGTTGCGGTCTTCATAGTGGTCTCCTGGACTGGCCCGGTTTCCGGGCCGGCACTGGTGTGACCGGTGAACGCCGCGGTCCTTACAACGAGGTGTGAGGGTTGAGGTGTGAGGTTTGAGGTTTGAAGCAAACACAAATGCGTATGTGCGACATAGGCTAGTGACTCGACTTGCGGCGGCCGCGACGATGGCGACATGGATGCCAGGGCATCGCACGAAGGCTTCGAACATGCGGCGCGCTTCGACGCGGAGTTGACGGAGCGACAGCGTGAGGTGCTGCGGCTCATGGCAGCCGGCAGGACTAACGGCGAGATCGCGGAGGCGCTCGACATGAGCCTTGCGGGGGCGAAATGGCACGTGAGCGAGGTGCTGACCAAGCTCTCTCTGCCTTCGCGCGATGCCGCGGCGGCGTATTACCGCTGGCGAGAGGCGCCACGCCGGCGGGTGGCCCGGATGGCTTGTGTCCTGGCGCCGGCCGCGTGGTGGAAGGCTGGACTTGGCGCGGCGGGCGCCGTAGCCGCTGGAGTCGTGGCGTTCGTGGCGATCGGCGCGCTACAGGGTGACGCTCCCGCAACTGGCCCGGCCACGCCGGGACTGCCGTTCGCCATGGAGGCACGTGTGACGCGCACCTCCGGCACCTCCGCGACATCGGCCACCGTGCGCTACTGGTTCGGCGATCCGTTACATCTCCGGATCGAGTCAGAGACCCCGCAGGTGTTGCGCGGCGATGTCGATTTCGGGACGCCGGGCACGATGGTGCTTGTCTTCGACGGTGCGCGGCGCTGGTCTGGCGGCACCGTGGCAGGCGCCGTCTACGAGTCAAGAGAGATCCTGGACCCCGACCGCGAACATCCCTGGGGCGTGGACGGGACTTACCTCGGACCGCTCTACGCCGGCAGTCTGGATGCGTACCTGGCCTCCCAGGAATCGGAAGACTCGCGCATGCTCCGGCTCGGCCGGGAGCGCGTTCTCGGCATCGACACGGAGGTTGTCGCCCGTAGCCGGGCTGGCAGCGCTCCCGGCGAGTGGTTCATCCGCGAGTGGATCGACCCCGAGCGCATGCTTGTCCTCAAGTTCGAAGCGCGGCTGCCCGACTCCGATGGGCTCGTTGTCGCGGCCACGGCGACCCGGCTGGCGTACGGGCAGACACAGCACCCCGACCTTTTCGAGTGGCGGGCGGACCCTGGCGCCGTTGAACTGACCTGCAAGAGCTTCCTGCCGTCGTCACCGATGGACCTGCCGACGCCTTTTCTGCCGGTCCCGGCGGCCGCGCTTCCCGCGGATTGGATCTTGAGCGGCGCATCAGCCAGTTCGGTCACCTCGGGAGACTGCGGGACTGTGGAGTTGGTGTACTCGGATCGGCCGGGTGGCCCGGCTCTGCTACAGGTCCACGAGAACGCGGAGGCCCCAGGAGAGGTTGTCCCCGAAGATGCCTCGCCGTTGGAGAACTGGGGCACGGCTGCGTGGGTGCGGGTCGGCCCGGACGCTAGCACGGAGTTTGCCTGGGTGACCGGCGAGGTCGGCGTGTCGCTTCGCAGCCCTGTCCTGTCACTGGACGAACTCCAAGCCCTCGCCGCGGCGATGCTCGGCGCGCGCCGCTAACCCTATCGCCTCTCCCCTATCGCCTACACAAACGTGCCCTGCTCCGCGTAGCGGATGATCTCCGCCTCGGTCATCCCCAGGAAGTCCTTGAGGACCATCTCCGTGTGTTCGCCGAGGCAGGGGGCCGCGGTGTACTGGGGCGGCGTCGCGCTGAAGAGCGTTACCGGGCCGTCGTACGGCGTGGGGCCCATCACGGTGTGGTGAAGCCACTTGAAGAAGTCACGGTGCTTGAGCTGGGCATCGTCGTAAAGCTCTGACGGGCGCAACGCCGAAGCCGCCGGGACACCCGCGCGCTTCAGCTTCGAAACGAGCTCCTCCACTTCGAAACCGGCGCACCAGGGTTCAAGGGCGGCGTCGATCGCGGCGTCGTTGGCGAGGCGGGTCCGGAGGTCATCGAATTCGGCGCCCGAAAACGCTGAGAGCGGGGCGACGGAACGGAGGGCGCGCCACTGCCCGGCGGTCTCGCAAGCGAGCACGACGTACTCCTCGATGCCCTTCGTGTGGTACACGCCGTGCGGGCTCGCGTAGAGCGATTCGTGCCCGGCGGGCGGGGCGATGCGGCCGTTCACGGTGTGGTCGAGCATGAGTGGTTCGATGAAGTGGTTCGCGGCTTCGACCTGGGAGAGGTCGATGTGCTGGCCTCTGCCCGTGCGGTTTCGCAGGCGGACAGCCGCGGCGAGCGCTGCAACGCCATAACGCGGGGCCACGAAGTCGGTATAGGCGCCCCATGGGCCGCAGGGTGGGCGGTCCGGCCAGCCGGTGACGCCGTAGATCCCGGCGAGCGCGGCGCCCTGGCCGCCGTAACCGCCGTAGGTGCGCTGCGGGCCAGACTGACCGCGCAGGCAGGTGCTGAACATCAACAGTTCCGGCCGGTCTTTCGAAAGTTCCGCGTAGCCGAACCCGAGCCGTTCGAACGCGCCCGCGGTGAAGCTCTCGGTGACGAGGTCGCTCCAATCGATGAGGCGTTTCGCGATCTCGCGCCCGCCGGGGGTGTTGAGGTCGATGTTCAGGCCCAGCTTCGAGGTGTTGAAGTTCGCCATGAACTGCGCGTGGTTCAGGTCGGCGATGTTGTCCTTAAAGGGCGGGATGGTGCGCAGCAGGTCAGGGCGCCCGGCCGACTCCACATGAACGATGGTGGCGCCGTGGTCTGCCAACGCCTTCGAGACGATGGGGCCGACGCCGATCCATGCGAAATCCGCCACCTTCAGGCCTTCGAAGGCGCGCTTGCGGCTGCCTGAGCCGTGAATCACCGGCTGGCGGACATCGAATCGGGCGAGTTCGGCCTGGTGTTCGCCGAGACGCGGGGGGCGTTGCGGGTCGAGCATCGGCGTCGCGGAGAGGCGCACCGGCAGCCCCGGGTGTGTCCGGCCGAGGACTTCGCGCCAGTAGTCGCGGAACGCCATCTGCGGGTCGGTGAAGACCCCTTCGACGCTGAGGATCGGCGCGAGCAGGAGGCCGCCGTTGCAGCCAAGCTGCATCAACTCGTGCTGGGTGTGCTGGAGGAAGCAACGCCGCACGATTTCGAGCGCTTCCTGGGCGTCGGCAAGCGGGAGGTTGCCGGCGACGAGGTCCATGACCCACGCGCTCCAGTCGCGCTCGGCGACATGGTCCGGGACAAGGCCGTCCGCGTTCGCCCACTCGAGCACGGTCTGGAGCGGTGTCTTGCCGACGCGGCCGCCGGCCAACTGCACGGTGATGTAGCCGTCGGCGCACTCCCACTGCTTCGGAAACGCAATCCCGGGGACAGGAGAGGGGATAGGCACGAGACGGTTCGGGCCGCTGGGTGGCGGGTCGTTCCCGGTGTTCTTGGGGTAACCCGTTGCGCTCATCAAGGTCCAGACGATCGCGGCCTGCATGGACACATCGAGGTGCTGGCCGAGGCCGGACCGTTCGCGTTCGTTCAGGGCGATGATCGCGTCGGCGGCGGCCTGGACGCCGGCGTGGAACGAAGCCTGCGGGAACCCGACGGGCACCGGTGGCCGGTCCGGGTCACCCTGGAGGCCGAGCAGCCCGCCGGCCGCTTCGAGCGTGAGGTCCGTGGCCGGCGTCTGCGCGTCCGGGCCATCCTGGCCATACGGAGTGACCGACGCGTAGATGATCCCGGGATTGAGCGCGGCCACGTCCGGATAGGAGAGGCCAAGGCGCTCCATCTCGCCGGGGTCGAAGCTTTCGATCAGGATGTCGGCCTGGGAGAGGAGGCCGCGGAGGGATGCGCGCGCAGCGGCGTCTTCGAGGTCGACGACGAGGCTCTTCTTGCCACCGCCGACCGAGGCCCAATAAAGCGAGCGGTCGGGGTCGCTCTCAGCGCGGGTCTCGTCGAAAGGGGGCAATGTCCGGGCTTCGGCGCCGCCGGGCGGTTCGATCTTGAAGACTTCGGCGCCGAGTTCGGCGAGCAGGCGGCCGCCGAGTTCGGCACGGGTAGTGGAGAAATCGACGACGAGGAGTCCATCGAGCGGAGGCTTCGCATCGGGCATGGCTGTCTCCCGGGGATCGCCGCGAGGGGTGGCTGTGGCGGCATCCCAACGGCTTCGGACTATACCGGTTGCGGGCGGGGCCGAGGATGGTTGGGGGCTGACGGGCGGCGGTTGGGTGGGCGGTGACGGCGCAGGCTGACGCGTGGCTGGTTGGGTGGGCGGTGACGGCGCAGGCTGACGCATGGCCGTTGGGTGAGCCCGACACCCGCTTACTGCCGTGCGCGGTTCGGATGGTGGCGGTGCGCGTGATGGTGCAGGCTGGCGCGTGGCCGTTGGGTGAGCCCGACACCCGCTTGCTGCCGTGCGCGGTTCGGATGGTGCGTGTAGGTGGGACGGCCGGAATCGCGAATCGACAATCGTGAATCGAGTTCGGATGGTGGGGGCTGACGCGTAGCGGTCCGGGTGGGCGGGGCACCCGCTTACTGCCGTGCGCGGTTCGGATGTGCGGGGATGGGGGCTGACGCGTGGCGGTGCGTGTGGGCCGGGAGCGCAGCGCTTACTGCGTGCGCGCCTCGGATTTGGTCGGCGCGCGGTGGCGGGCGGAATCGTGAATTCCAACGTGTGAGAGATTTCACAGATGGGTGATTTGTGCTACCCTGCTGCGGGTTTGCCCCACCAACCCAATTGGATTCTCCCCGGACTCACTCCGAATCCCCGGTCCGGGTTGCGCGCAGGAGGCAGATTAGCCGCGTGAACATCATCGTCTGTGTAAAACAAATTCCAGACCCGGAGACCCCGGCCGCTTCGTTCAAAGTCGACGAAGCAGCCAAGAAGGTCATCCCGGCCCAGGGCATCGCCCCCGTGGTGAACCCGTACGACCCCCAGGCAACAGAAGCCGCTCTGCGCCTCAATGAAGCCGATGGTGGCGGCAAAGTCACTGTCATTTCCCTCGGTCCGGATACTGCCCGTGACGCGATCAAGCATGCCCTCGCCATGGGCGCCGATGAGGGCATCCTCATCACCGGCCCCGAATTCGAAGGCATCGACAACTTCCAGACCGCGAAGGCGCTCGGCGCCGCGATCCAGAAGCTCGGCGGCGCCGACCTCGTCCTCATGGGCCGCGCGGCCGCTGACTGGGACATGGGCGTGGTGCCAACGGGCGTCGGCAGCATTCTCGGCGTGCCCGTGGTGACGCTGGCCAAGGCGATCGAGAAGGCGGGCGGCGCACTCAAGGTCGAGCGCGTGCTGGACGACGGCTTCCAGACGGTGGAAGTGAACACCCCGGCGGTCGTCTCGATTTCCAACGAATTCGGCGAGCCGCGCTACCCGCAGCTCCGCCAGATCATGCTCGCCGCCAAGAAGACCGTGCAGGTCTGGGGCGCGGGCGACCTCGGCATCGGCGACCAGTTGGGCGCGGGCAACCGGGACCTCACGCTGGAGGCGCTGTACGTGCCGAAGGTTGAAAGCAACGTCGAGATCATCGAGGGCGATTCGCCCGAAGAGAAGGCTCGCAACCTGGCGCAAAAACTGCGCGCCGCGAAGCTGATCTAAGGGAGGCAACGAATGGCTGGAATCCTCGTAATCGCAGAATCAGTCGATGGCGCCCTCGCCCCGATTTCGGGCGAACTGATCGGCGCCGCAAAGAAGCTCTCGGCCGAAGGCGCCGGCAGCGTCACCGCGCTCGTCGCCGGTGATGCCGCCCTCGCCCAGGGCCTGATCGCGGCCGGCGCCGACAACGCCATCGCCGCCACCAACGCGAACCTCGCCACCGGCACGGCCGACGCGTACGTCCCGGCCGTGGAGGCCGCCGTCGCTCAGACCGGCGCCGACATCATCCTGCTGGGCCAGACGAGCCTCGGCCGCGACCTCGGCCCGGCGCTCGCCTTCAAGTTCGGCAGCGCCGTCGCCATGGACTGCGTCGATCTCAAGATCGATGGCGGGAAGCTGCGCGCGACCCGCTCGGCCTACGGCGGCAACGCCCGCGCCGAAGTCGGCTTCAAGAACTCGCCCGCCGTCGCCACCGTCAAGGCGAAGTCCTTCGACGCACCGGAGGGCGCGGCCGGCAGCGGCTCGGTTTCGACCGTTGACGCCGCGGGCGAACCGCGCGTGAAGGTGACCGGCACGAGCAAGGCAGAAAGCACCGGCATCCGCATCGAAGACGCCCCCGTCGTCGTCGCGGGTGGCCGCGGCCTGGGCGATGAGGGCGCCTTCCGCATGCTGGAAGAGCTTTCGACGCTGCTCAAGGGCGCAACCGGAGCAAGCCGCGCGGCCTGTGACCTCGGCTGGTACCCGCCCTCGCAGCAGGTCGGCCTGACCGGCAAGACCGTTTCCCCGAACCTCTACATCGCCATCGCGATCTCTGGCGCCAGCCAGCACATGGCTGGCATGGCGGGTTCGAAGAACATCGTCGCCATCAACAAGGACGCCGACGCGAACATGGTGAAGGTTAGCAAGTTCGCTATCGTCGACGACTACAAGAAGGTTGTCCCGGCCCTGATCGAGGAGATCAAGAAGCTGGGGTAACCCCAACCTGGGAAGCCAAACGAGAGGCCGGGCAGATTGCCCGGCCTTTCTGATTTATAATCTCCCCAGCATGCGTTAGCACTCTTGGCAGGAGAGTGCCAATGTGGCATAGTAGGGTTGATAATGATATTGTCAGAGCGCCGCGCGCGCATCCTCGCCCTCATCGTCGATGACTTCGTCGGCTCGGCTCAACCCGTCGGGTCGCAGTCGCTTGTTGAGCGCCACCAGCTGGGGCTTTCGAGCGCGACGGTGCGAAATGAGATGGCGGCGCTCGAAGAAGAAGGGATGATCACGCACCCGCATACGTCGGCGGGGCGCATCCCGAGCCACCGGGGGTACCGGTATTACGTTTCGAGCCTGATGCAGGAGCGGGACCTGACTCCGCAGGAGCAGTTCACTATCCTGCACCAGTTTCACCAGGCGTCGCACCAGCTTGAGGAGTGGGTCGGGCTGGCGGCGAGCGTGCTGGCGAACAATCTCCACAACGTGGCGCTGGTGACCCAGCCGCGGTTGCTGGAGGTTCGGTTGAAGCAGTTGCAACTGGTGGAGTTGCTGGAAAACCGGGCGTTGCTGGTTGCTGTCACGAGTGACAGCGGTGTGCACCAGCGGACGATCGATTTTCCGGTGGCGGCGCACCAGGAGTATCTGACGCGGCTGGCGGCCCGGCTGAACGCCG
>WBZP01002239.1_pt1 | contig 22495 bp, 21 predicted proteins | sample 5204301 | NCBI WGS metagenome assembly WBZP01 (sample SAMN12412401, study PRJNA552823) | activated sludge metagenome | isolation source: activated sludge from nitrification reactor of wastewater treatment plant... | place: USA: Pennsylvania | collected 2017
CGTGTTCCCCTGGTGCACCAAGAAAGCGTCCGTCTGCGACTGCGACCACATCACCCCCCACGACGCAGACGGCCCGACATGCGACTGCAACCTCGCACTCCTGTGCCGGACCCATCACCGATTGAAAACCCACACCCGATGGAGATACGACCACCACGGCCACGGAGTACATATCTGGAGATCACCCCACGGACTCCTCTACCACCGAGACCCATCCGGTACGCAGGCCATCAACCCCAACCCAGCCGCACGACCACCCACCACACAAGACACCAGCTAACAACCAGCACCCCGTGGTTTCGACAAGCTCAACCGACGGGATGGGAGCCGTGGTTTCGACAGGCTCAACCGACGGCAGGGGGGCCGTGGTTTCGACAAGCCTGTCCTGAGCCACGACGAAGGGCTCAACCGACGGCAGGGGCCGTGGTTTCGACAAGCCCGTCCTGAGCCACGACGAAGGGCTCAACCGACGGCAGGGGCCGTGGTTTCGACAAGCTCAACCGACGGGATGGGAGCCGTGGTTTCGACAAACTCAACCGACTGAGCCGGTGAGTGGGGTCAACTGTCGGGAATCTGGCTGGCCGCCAGAGAGCGCAACTGCTGGACCATGTCGTCTGGGTCGGGGGCGTTGAAGACAGCGCTCCCAGCGACGAAGACGTCGGCGCCGGCCTCGGCGCAGCGCGCGATCGTTTCAGCCGAGATGCCACCGTCGACTTGGATGGCGAGATCGAGACCATGACGGTCGGCAAGTGCGCGAGTTCGGCGGAGTTTAGGTAGGCAGAGGTCGAGGAACTTCTGACCGCCGAAACCTGGCTCGACGGTCATGATCAAAACCATGTCGAGTTCGCTCAGCAGGTCTTCGTAGGGCTCAATCGGGGTAGCCGGCTTGAGGCCCATGCTGGCTCGACCACCCATCGCCCGGATCTCCCGAGCCAGTCGGACCGGGGCTCTGGCCGCTTCCACGTGGAAGGTGACGCTGGCTGCACCTGCTTCGACGTACGCCGGAGCGTGTCGGTCCGCGTCCTCAATCATCAGATGCGCATCGAGGGGCTGGTCGGTGGTCTTGGCGAGCGCCTCAAACATGTGCAGCCCAAAGGTCAGGTTGGGCACAAAGTGGTTGTCCATCACGTCGAGATGGATCATGTCGGCACTTGGCACGCGGGCAACCTCGGCGGCCAGATTGCCAAAGTCGCAGGTCAAGATGCTGGGGGTGATCAAGATGCCCATGGTGCGCCCATCCTAGAGAGAATCGCGAGTGAGCAGGGCCACGAACATTGCATCCGTGCCATGCAGATGTGGCCACATCTGCACCGCACCGGCCATGTGGGGAGACTCCCCGACGGCATTCGCAATCTGGACCAGCCGTGCGTCCGGACGGGCCACCAGAAGTCGCTCCACGACTCCGACCGTCTCGGAGAGCACCGGAGAACAGGTCGCGTAGGCCACCAATCCGCCGGGCCGCACCGCCTCCAGTGCCGCAGCCAACAACTCCCCCTGCAACTCAACGAGTTGATCCAGGTCACTCGGCTGCTTGCGCCAGCGGGCCTCGGGCCGTCGTCTCAGCGCACCCAGACCCGAGCAGGGTGCGTCAACAAGCACGCGGTCGAAGCTCCCCGGCTGCCACGGTCCGGATCGACCGTCGCCGACCACCACATCCACGTCGTACGACGCCAGGGCTTGCGCCACCAAACCAGCCCGATGAACCGAAACCTCATTGGCGGTGAGGTGCGCTCCCCTACGGCTAGCCAACTCAGCCAAGAGCGCGGCCTTGCCACCCGGGCCCGCGCAAAGGTCAAGCCAACGCTGGTCGGAGCCCTCCAGCGGAGCCTCGGCCAGAGTGAGCGCGACCAACTGAGAGCCAGCATCTTGAACGCGCGCCAATCCCGCCCGCACAGCGTCGACCGCGCCGGGGTGACCGCCAAGCAACTCCACACCGATCGGTGAAGTCGGCGTCGCGGTGCCACCAACCTGCGCGGCTAACTCCTCAGGCGGCATTTTCAGCGCGGCCAGGTGCACACTCGGGCGGGCATTGTTAGCGGCGAGCAGTGGCTCGATCTGCTCTGGATCACTGACTGCGGCAAGCAACTCGGCAACAATCCAGCGCGGGTGCGAATAGACCACCGAGAGGTAGCCATGCAGATCGGCAACGGGGTCTGGTGCGACTCGACGCAGCCAATGATCGAGGCTGTGGACGGCTAGCTTGCGGAGCACCGCGTTGACGAATCCGCTCGGGCGATGCCCCACGGTGGACTTGGTCAACCGAACCGTCTCCGAGATCGCGGCGTGGTCGGGAACCCGCATGGAGAGCAGTTGATGTGCCCCTAGCCGCAACAGATCCCGCACGGGTGGGTCGAGTTCGCGGGTGATCAAAGCGTCGATGATCGGGTCGTAGCTACCCCGGAGCCGGAGCGTGCCACTCACCAGTTCAGTGGCCAGCGCCGCATCGCGAGCGCTCAACCGCGCTTCGCGAAGCGCGTCGGCGAGCGCGAGATTGGCATAGGCGTCGTCCTCGTCAACCTGGCGGAGGATGTCGAAGGCGATCCGGCGTGGGTCAGTCACCGTGAAACTGCTTCACCAATCGCTGCGGTGCGACCGCGCGCCAGGCCTCCGTAATCACCTCGGTGAGTTCATCGTCGTCGATCTCGGTCAGTCTGGACAGTTGCACCAGCACCGCGTTGTAGTTGCGAAAGTGGTCGATCGTGAAGAACGGCCCATCGCCTTCGACGAGTGCCTGCTTGTCACTGGCGCTGCACCTGAGCACCAACAGGTCGTCGTACATCTGACCGGTCTTGGGGTTGATGGCTGTCTGATGGGGACGTCGATAGAGCACGAAGCCCTTGCCCTTCTCCCCGGTCGGCACCTTCCACGTCGGCACATCACCCCACGAGGTCCCCAACTCGGTCTCAGGTAGCGATGCGCAGATCCGATCCACGTCCGCAGGTGTGGCTGGCCGACTCATGCCTCCCCCAAGCTGGCGCCAGGCGCTGGGCGCTCACCGCGGGCCCAATCAGCCGCCGCCATTTGTCGTTTGCCGAAGGCCTTCACCTCACCCAGTCGTACGACGTCATCACCGGTGCCCACGCACACGGAGTTCTTGCCTACGGCCAGTTCGCCCGGAGCCAATCTGAGCGTCGGGTCAATCGAAACCGGACCGACCTTGATGCGCTGTCCGGAGTAGGTGCTCCAGGCGCCTGGGGCTGGACTGCAGGCGCGGATCTGTCGATCAATCTCGATCGCAGAGGCAGTCCAGTCGATGAATGCGTCGTCGGTGGTGATCTTGGGTGCAAAGCTCACCCCGTGCGCAGGCTGCTCCACGGGATGAGCGGTGCCCGCCTCGAGCGCATCGAGAGTGCGCACCAAGAGGGCGGCACCCGAAACCGCGAGCCGACCTAACAGATCTCCGGCAGTGTCGGTTGTAGCAATCGGTTCCTGCAGCACGTCGTAGACCGGACCAGCGTCAAGTTCGGCAACCAACCTGAATGTGGTTGCTCCAGTGACCTCGTCACCGGCCCAGATCGCGTGTTGCACCGGCGCCGCTCCGCGCCACGCGGGCAGCACCGAGAAGTGCAAGTTGACCCAGGTGAGGTCGAGCAATGCCGCGGGAACGAGCGCTCCATAGGCAACCACCGGAATCGCGTCCGGACGCAAAGCACGCAAGGCAACCTGAAAGTCCGAGTCGCGGGGGTGGCTGGGTTTGAGGATAGGCACGTCGAGTGGTTCGGCGGCGATCGCCACCGGTGAGGGAGTCAACCGTCGCCCTCGCCCCGAAGGGGCATCAGGCCGGGTGACCACCCCCACCACCTCATGGCCGCTATTGATCAGGGCCTGCAACGAAGGCACTGCGACCTCGGGGGTGCCAGCAAAGACAACGCGCACTACAGCCCCAGTCCTCGGGTCGAATGCGGACTGAACCGAACTGTGGGAGCAGGCTCTCCGAACCACTCCGCGGCTCGGATCATCCGCATCGCCTCACGGCGGGCCTCCCGGTCCAGTCGATCGATGAACAAGATCCCGTCGAGGTGGTCGGTCTCGTGTTGGATGGCCCGTGCCAAGAGTTCCGTGCCCTCGATCGTCACCGGCTCGCCGTGCATGTTGGTGCCTTTGGCCACCACTCCGAACGACCGCTTGGTGTCAATGCTGATCCCCGGCAGCGACAGACACCCTTCGGGACCGTCTTGCTCCTCGTCGCTGAGGTCGAGGACCGGGTTGATCAGGTGCCCAACCTCGCCGTCGACGTGATAGGTGAAGACCCTCAGACCAACACCGATCTGCGGCGCCGCCAAACCGGCCCCAGGCGCGTCGAGCATGGTGTCGGTGAGGTCGGCGACGAGCGTGCGCAACTCCTTGTCGAAGTCGGTCACTTCGGTGGCCCGGCTGCGCAGCACGGGGTCTCCGAAGAGCCGAATCGGCTGCACTGGCACGGCGTACTCCTTCGTCAGTTGGGCACCCGGAGTCTAGTCGGCCTAGGTCAGGTGCAGCGGATCCACTTGAATCCGCAGATGCGGCAACTTGCGCGCAGAACGTCGCTGCTGCAGGTCCCGTAGCGCCGCTGACATGGCGGCCCCCTCTGCCCTCGGCACACGTACGACGAGCCGGAATTGCTCCTCCTCGACCGGCACCGGTCCCAACACTTCGCCACCTTGCGGAAGATCGAGGCGGAGAGCCGCCAACTCCGCCTCGGCTCCGGTGATCGTGGCCATCCGTGAGGCCGGAGGTAGGTGCGCCGACCGGCGTTCGTCGGCCTGTCGTTGCGCAAAGCCGCCCGGATCCCAACGCACTAGTGCCTGGACAGCAGGCTCACCGGGTTCACCGACGGCTACGACGGCGCCTCCCTCCGACACCGATCGCACCATGCCAGCGGCGTTCATCCAGCGACGCAATGCCTCCTCTTCGGCGCGCAAGTCATCTCTGCCCAGGGCCAACCACACATCCAGGAGTACGACGGCCGCGTAGCCCCCGTCGGCCACCGGTTCGGCGCCGGGAGTAGCTACCACGATGCCCGGCGCGGCATCGACTGACTCGATCACCTTGCCGGCAGACGAGGTGCGCACTGCAGTCCCAGGAAAGGCCCTGGCAAACTCCTCTGCGGTTCGACCCGCCCCCAACACGGGGGCTCGGAGCCCATGTCCACCACACTCTGGACACGTCCAACCAGGCACCGCCACCCCACACCACGCACAACTAGGGGGTGTGGCTGGTCCAGTCAGCCGCAACGGACCGTGACAGCGGACACACCCAGTGGGGGTGCGACAGCTATCGCAGGCCAGTCTTAGGGCATAGCCGGCTCGTGGATTCTGAACGAGAACCGGGCCGGTTTGGGCGGCTTGAGAGATGGTCTGGAAGGCCACTCGAGGCAAGCGCGACCACGCCGCGACCGGGTTTGGATCGTGGTCCACATCTGCCGCCCCAGCGACACTGACTCGCACCGCATCGCGCAGCGCCTCGCGTGCGGAGACAACCTCCTGCGCCCAGCCGGTGCGGATCAGGTAGTGGGCCTCAACGCTGCGGGCGAATCCGCCGAGTAGCGCCCCTGCCCCGGTCTGCCGGGCCCTGAGCAACAGCACCTCACGGGTGTGGCAATAGGGGGCCCTCGGCTCGGCAAACGAGTCATCGCCGTCATCCCAGACCACCACCAAGCCGAGATCGTGCACCGGCGCAAACGCGGCCGCACGGGTGCCAATCGCGACTCGCACGGCGCCGCGAGAGACAGCGAGAAAGCCCCGATAGCGCTCTGCCGGGCCAGCATCGGCGGTGAGCACCACATGGCGATCTGGCCCAAGCCGGCAGCTCAGCTCCTGATCGAGACGGTCAACGTCACGCCGATCGGGCAAACAGACCACGACACCGCGGCCGAGAGCAGCCGTTGCGGCCACTGCTTCGGCTAGCCGGGCCGGCCACGCCTCTCCTGGCCGCGCCGACCAGACCACCCGCAAGGGCTCACCGCGAGCCCAAGCCGCCATCGCTTCGGTCCCGCCTTCGTAGCGGCTCCAGGCATCAGCATGCGGTGGGGGTGCCACTGGCTGACCGGCCGAAGCCGCCTTCTCGGTAGTGGCGTGACGCGGCGGAATCGCCAAGCGCAGCACGTCGGAGCGAGTCCCTGCCCAGCGTTCGGCAATCTCGCGGGTCAGTTCGGCGATCTCGGCCGACAAAACCGGTTCGGCACTGACCACACGACGTAGCGGTTGGAGTCGGCCGTCGTGTTCGCTGCGCGCACACCGCTCCACGATGAACCCGTCGACGTCTTGGCCCGCAAACCGAACCTTGACCCTCACCCCAGGCAGCGCCATATCGGCCAATGACTGCGGCACCAGGTAGTCGAAGGGCCGATCCAGATGCGCCAGCGGCACGTCCACCAGAACCCGGGCAACCGGGTCCTGAGCTGCAGCAGCCGGGGGTGGCTTCGCCTTCGGAGCCGGAGTACGCCGAACCTCAGCGCGCGCCAAACCAGGCAGATCCAGCGCAGCCTGCGACGCCGGATCGATGCTCATGGCGCGATCCAATCAGGTCGCGCCGACCTCCGACAGCCGACCTCAGAGGCCAGCGGCCGCCTTGAGTGCCTCAGCACGGTCGGTGCGCTCCCAGGTGAACTCGGGCAGTTCGCGCCCAAAGTGACCATAGGCAGCGGTCTTGGCATAGATCGGGCGGAGCAGGTCCAAGTCGCGGATGATCGCCGCAGGACGCAGGTCGAAGACCTCCAACACAGCCTTCTGGATCACCTCATCGGAGACCACACCGGTGCCGAACGTCTCCACAAACACACCCACCGGGTGTGCCTTGCCGATCGCATAGGCGACCTGAACCTCAGCCTGCGTCGCCAGACCGGCCGCCACGATGTTCTTGGCCACCCACCGCATCGCATAGGCAGCCGAACGGTCGACCTTGGAGGGGTCCTTGCCCGAGAAGGCACCGCCACCGTGACGGGCCATGCCGCCATAGGTGTCGACGATGATCTTGCGACCGGTCAGCCCCGCATCGCCCATGGGACCACCCACGACGAAGTTGCCAGTCGGGTTGACCAGGAGTCGGTAGCCCTCAGACGGGATGGTGAAGGTGTCGAGCACCGGGTCGATCACATGCTGCTTGATGTCCGGGGTCAACGTCCCGGTCAGGTCGATGCCGTCTTCGTGCTGAGTCGACAGCACGACGGTGTCGATCCGCAGTGGGCGGTCGTTCTCGTCGTACTCAATGGTGACCTGGGTCTTGCCGTCGGGGCGCAGGTAGGGCAGCGTGCCGTCCTTGCGCACTGCGGTGAGCCGCTCAGCCAACCGGTGCGCGATCGTGATCGGCAGCGGCATCAGTTCGGGAGTGTCGTCGCAGGCGTAGCCGAACATCAGTCCCTGGTCACCAGCACCCTGGGCGTCGAGGGCGTCAGCAGAGCCTTCGGCGCGCTGCTCGATGCCGTGATCGACGCCCTGAGCAATGTCGGGTGACTGCGACCCAATCGCCACCTGGACACCACACGAGTTGCCATCGAAGCCCTTGACCGAGGAGTCGTAGCCGATCTCGATGATGCGATCGCGCACCAATTGGGCGATCGGAGCGTAGGTGTTGGTAGTCACCTCGCCAGCCACAACCACGAGGCCGGTGGTGAGCAGAGTCTCCACAGCAACGCGGCTGGTCGGGTCGTCGGTCAGCAAGGCGTCGAGCACCGTGTCGCTGATCTGGTCGGCGATCTTGTCGGGGTGCCCCTCGGTGACCGACTCGGAGGTGAAAAGGCGTCCAGCCACGATACTGCTCCTAAGCCTGACGGCAGGTAGTGATGATGCGATGGTGAATCGGGTGGAGGGCGCACGCGAGCGCGTCGGCCCCCCGACTATTCGGGCAAATCCTAACTGCTCCCACCACAGGGGAGGTGACCTACCGGAGTCTGGGCAGGACCTGGTCCCAAATCGCGTCGGCCAAGGTGTCCTTGGCCGCCCGCGGAATTGGGGTGAGGCTGCCATCTGCCCCGAGGATGACGGCTTCGTTGGTGGGCTGGCCAAACACCTTGCCGCCAGAGACGTCGTTGACCACGAGCAGGTCGCAGCCTTTGCGGGCCAACTTGGCGCGCGCGTGGTCGAGCACTCCCCCGGTCTCGTCGCCGGTCTCCGCCGCGAAGCCCACGATCACTTGGCCGTCGGGGCGCTCACGCACGAGTTCGGCCAAGATGTCGGGGTTCTGCACCAAGGTGATCTCGGGTACGTCGCCCGCATCGGTCTTCTTGATCTTCGACTCCGATTGAGTGGCTGGTCTGAAGTCTGCTGGAGCAGCAGCCATGACGACCACGTCAGCCGCGCTCGCCGCAGCAATCACCTGCTCGCGCAACTGGGCTGTGGTCTCCACCCGCACCACGTCGACCCCGACTGGGTCGGGCAGGCTCACATTGGCCGCGATCAGCGTGACCGACGCGCCCCGCGCAGCGGCCGTGCGAGCCAAGGCATAGCCCTGAAGTCCCGAACTCCGATTGCCGATAAAACGCACCGGATCGAGGTATTCACGCGTCCCGCCGGCGCTGACTACAACATGGCGACCAGCCAGATCGGACTTGACCCGCAGCAGTGCTGTCGCGGCCGCGAAGATCTCGGCCGGCTCAGGAAGGCGGCCTTTGCCCGTGTCGGCTCCGGTCAACCGGCCCTCAGCGGGCTCCAACACGTGCACTCCACGCGAGCGCAATGTGGCCACATTGGCCACGGTAGCGGGGTGCTCCCACATCTCGGTGTGCATCGCCGGGGCGAACAACACCGGGCATCGTGCCGTGAGCAGAGTGTTAGTGAGCAGATCATCGGCCAGTCCAGCGGCCGCCTTAGCGAGCAGATCTGCAGTGGCCGGAGCCACAATCACCAAATCGGCGCTCTGCCCAATTCGCACATGCGGCACCTCGTGAACCCGGTCCCAGACCTCGGTCGCGACTGGTTTGCCAGAAAGGGCTGCCCACGTGGGGGCGCCGACAAATTGCAGCGCCGCTGCCGTGGGTACGACGGTCACGTCGTGGCCCGACTCGGTGAGTCGACGCAGCAGTTCACAGGCCTTGTAGGCCGCAATCCCTCCGCTCACGCCGAGAACGACGCGAGGCCCTGAGGGCTGGGAAGAGTTCACGCGAGTGCGGTCACTCGGAGAAGACGGCCCCGATGCCGGAGTTGTCCTCGCCGGCCCCACCCTGCTCGGCGGCAGGCTCGTCGGGGAGGTCTTCGCAGACCAACAGGTCAGCGTTGATCTCACGCAGTGCGATCGAGAGCGGCTTCTCCTGCACGTGGGTGTCGACCAGCGGACCGACGTACTCCAACAGGCCCTCGCCTAGTTGGGAGTAGTAGGCGTTGATCTGCCGCGCCCGCTTGGCGCCGAACAGCACCAACCGGTACTTGGAGTCGGTCTTGGTGAGCAGTTCGTCGATCGAAGGGTTGGTGATGCCTTCGGCTACGGGTCCAGGCACGTGCTGTCGCCTCACAATGGGTTGGGAGTGGGATGTCAGTCGGTCGCGGCGCGCGAGAGCGTCACGAACAGATCAAGGATACCAACTCTTCGGCAGCCTCTCGAACCTCGTAGTTGACGATCGTGTGATCGAACTCCGATTCGGCAGCCAGTTCGGCGCGCGCCGTCTCCAATCGCCGGGCCCGCTCCTCGGGCCCTTCGGTGCCTCGACCGACCAGTCGATGGACCAACTCGTCCCAACTCGGTGGCGCCAAGAAGACGAAGCGGGCAGTTGGCATTGCCGCTCTAACTTGGCGTGCTCCCTGCAAGTCGATCTCCAACAGGGCGGGCCGACCTTCGGCGAGTACCTGCTCCACTGGTGCTCGTGGAGTGCCATAACGCGCTGCGCGGTGCACCACCGCCCACTCCAGCAGACCGTCGCCTGCGACCATCTCGTCAAACTCGGCATCGCTGACGAAGTGATAGTGCACCCCATTGATCTCGCCCGGACGCTGCGGTCGCGTCGTGACAGAGACCGAAATCCAGATCTCGGGATGAGACTCCCGCACCTGGTGTACGACGGTGCCCTTGCCGACAGCCGTCGGGCCAGCCAGCACGGTCAGCCGCGAGGGATCACTCGCCACTGTGGAACTCGGCAATGAGGGCTTCCCTTTGATTGGCCCCGAGTCCACGGACGCGCCGGGTCTCAGCGATCTTCAACCGTGTCATCAACCCCACGGCGCGCACTTTGCCCACCCCTGGCATGGCTTGCAGCAGATCGAGCACTCGCATCTTGCCGATCACCTCGTTGTGATCGCCCTCAGCCAACACCTCGGCGATGGAGGCTCCCGAGTGCTTCAGTCGGTTCTTCACCTCGGCACGCTCCCGGCGCGACGCCGCCGCCTTGGCAAGGGCGGCTTGTCGTTGTTCGGGGGTCAGTGGGGGAAGTGCCACGAGGTAGGTCCTCCATGTGCCGTCGAGAGGTTTGCCGGACGCGTACGCGACCTCTCCTCGACCCTAGCCAAGGGGTCTGGGCCCCTGCAACGAGACCTAGCGCAGGGCGGCGGCAAACTGCGCGATGTCGTGTTCGGCTGCGGCTCGCAACTGATCCGGATCGGGGCCAGCCGAGAGCACGGCCCGCGAACTCGACGGCACGACGTTGCTGAGACAGTCGGCAAAGATCCGGCGTACGTCGCCAACTGAGCCACCTTGCGCGCCGATCCCAGGCACCAACAGCGGCCCGTTGATGGCTAGCTCCTCCTGGGCATCCCCGATGGTGGCTCCGACGACCGCCCCGAGACTGCCCATCGGACTGGCACCTGCATTGCGACGGCGCAGATCGGCTAGCACCGACCCAGCCACTGTTTCCCGACCCGTGCGTGCGTGCTGAACCTGTGGCGCCTCCTTGTTGGAGGTCAGCGCCAAGACGAAGACACCTCCGCCGTGGCGCTCAGCGGTGTCGAGAATCGGATCTAGCGATCCGAAGCCAAGATAGGGACTAGCTGTGATCGCGTCGCTGGCCAGCGGGCTGGCGGGGTCGAAGTAGGCGTCGGCATAGGCTTGGGAGGTCGACCCAATGTCACCACGCTTGACGTCCAAGATCACCTGCGCCCCCGCCTCGCGGCCGATCGCGATCACCTGCTCCAACACCGCAATGCCGCGGGAGCCGAACCGCTCAAAGAACGCACTCTGTGGCTTGATCGCCGCCACCACGGGCGCCAAGGCTTCAGTCGCGGTCAAACTGAACCGCTCCAGGCCCTCAAGGTCGTCGCTCAGACCCCAATCCAGGAGCAGTGCCGAATGCGGGTCGATGCCGGCGCAAAAGGGTCCACGCTGGTCGAGCGCGGCTCGGAGTCGAGCACCAAAACTGGTCATGAACCTCTCCTCGCCAACTGCCGATTGACCCGCGCTGGCCACCGCGGCCCGCCATAGATGAATCCGGTGTAGGCCTGCACGAGGTCCGCACCTGCCGCCAAGCGCTCGACCGCATCGGAGGCCGTGCTGATCCCGCCGACACCGATCAAGGTCAGGTGCTCCCCCACGGTCTCGCGGAGCAGGCGTAGGACGTCAAGGGCTCGACTGCGCAGCGGAGCCCCCGAGAGTCCGCCAGCACCCGCCGCCTCGATCTCTGCCGCCGAACTACGCAGTCCCTCGCGGGCAATCGTGGTGTTGGTCGCCACGATCCCGTCGAGGCCGATGCGCATGCTCATCTGAGCGACGGCGACGACGTCATCGTCGGCCAGATCGGGGGCGATTTTGACCAAGAGAGGCGCGGCGCCGCTGTGGGCTCGTACCTCGTCGAGGATCGGGGCCAGTCGGTCAACTGCCTGCAGGTTGCGTAGCCCCGGCGTGTTGGGAGAACTCACGTTGACCACGAGATAGTCGGCGTACGGCGAGAGCAGACGCGCGCTCGTCGCGTAGTCGGCCAGCACGGCAGCCTGGTCATCTTCTGGGACCACCTTGGACTTGCCGATATTGACGCCGAGGGGCGTGCCGGTGCGCGACCGTCGAGCCAGTCGCTGCGCCACCACCTCCGCACCGTGATTGTTGAAGCCCATCCGGTTCACCACAGCCCGATCTGCGACCAATCGCGCCAGCCGGGGACGTGGGTTGCCTGGCTGGGGCAACGCAGTCACGGTCCCGATCTCGACGAAGCCGAACCCCAGACCAGCGAGCGCGTCGATCCCTTCGGCGTTCTTGTCAAAGCCGGCGGCCAGTCCGAGCGCGTGCGGAAAGCTCAGGCCCATCGCCGCAACCGGGGCCGCCGGAACGCGATTGATCCGGCCCAGCAAACCCCCGGCGATCTTGATTCCGCGGAACGCAAGTTCATGAGCGCTCTCAGGATCCATCCGGGAGAAGACTCGGTCGAAAACCAGGTCATAGCCCGCCATGGTCACGCTTCGGTGGTGCGGGCCAACTGCGCCCACTCTTGAAGTGACCTGACCCCGATGTTGCCGGCCAGCATCGCTTCGATGCCTTGCACGGCGGCCCCGAGGCCCTGCACCGTGGTGATGCACGGAATGTTGGTCAAGATTGCCGCCGTGCGAATCTCATAGCCGTCCAAGCGCGGTGAGCCACCCTGCGTGGTGCCGTGCGGGGTGTTCACGATCAACACGATCTCGCCCGCGCGAATTCGTCCCACAATCGTGGGTTCACCGTCAGCGGAGACGCCTTCACTGTGTTTGCGCACAACGGTGGCCTCGACCCCGTTGCGGCGCAGCACCTCAGCGGTCCCCTGAGTCGCCAGAATCTCGTAGCCGAGATCGGCCAGGCGCTTGACCGGGAAGATCATCATCCGCTTGTCGCGATTGGCCATCGAGACAAACACCTTGCCGCTCAGTGGCAGCGAGCCGTAGGCGGCGGTCTGCGACTTGGCAAACGAGGTGCCAAACACCGCATCGAAGCCCATCACTTCTCCCGTAGAGCGCATCTCCGGGCCGAGCACCGTATCGACGGTCTTGCCGTCAGCGGTCTTGAACCGGTTGAACGGCATCACGGCCTCCTTGACCGCGATCGGGGCGTTGCCAGGCAAGTCACCGCCGTCACCAACAGCAGGCAACATTCCCTCCTCGCGCAGGGCAGCAATCGACTCACCCATCATCACCCGGGCCGCAGCCTTCGCCAGTGGCGTGGCCGTGGCCTTGGAGACGAACGGAACCGTGCGTGAGGCCCGCGGGTTGGCTTCCAGGACGTAGAGCACATCGCCAGCCATGGCGTACTGCACATTGAGCAGGCCGCGAACGCCGACCCCCTTGGCGATCCCGAGGGTAGCTTCGCGAATCCGACCGATCTCCTCTCGACCAATGGTGATCGGCGGCAGCGCGCACGAAGAATCACCGGAGTGGATCCCGGCCTCCTCGATGTGCTCCATGACGCCACCAAGGAAGAGGTCCTTGCCGTCGTAGAGCGCATCGACGTCGATCTCGACCGCATCATCGATGAAGCGGTCGACCAGCACCGGTCGGTCCGGGCTGATCTCGGTGGCCTGCTCGATATAGGCGCGCAGAGAGTTGTCGTCATAGACGATCTGCATGCCACGTCCACCGAGGACGTACGACGGCCGCACCAAGACCGGATAGCCAACGGTGGCCGCGATCTCGCGAGCCTCATCGAAACTGATGGCCATGCCGTGCTTGGGCGCGACTAGACCCGCCTCGTGCAACACCCGACCGAAGGCCCCGCGCTCCTCAGCTAGGTGAATCGCCTCGGGAGAAGTGCCGACAATTGGCACTCCCGCGTCAGCCAGTCCTTGCGCGAGACCGAGTGGCGTCTGGCCACCGAGTTGGCAGATCACCCCAGCGACCGGACCGGCCTGTTGCTCGGCATGCACGATCTCCAACACATCTTCGAGGGTGAGTGGCTCGAAATAGAGCCGGTCGGAGGTGTCGTAGTCGGTGGAGACGGTCTCGGGATTGCAGTTGACCATGATCGTCTCGTACTTGCCCGCAAGCGCGAGGCTGGCGTGCACACAGGAGTAGTCGAACTCGATGCCCTGACCGATCCGGTTGGGCCCCGAGCCCAAGATGATCACGGCTTCTTTGCCTTCCGCGCGTGGCTCGACCTCGGTCTCCTCGTCGTAGGAGGAGTAGTGGTACGGCGTACGCGCAGCAAACTCGGCCGCACACGTGTCGACGGTCTTGTAGACCGGCCGGATCCGCAAAGCCCAGCGCACGCCGCGGACCACGGCCTCGGGCATACCCCGCATCTTGCCCAGTTGAGCGTCGGAGAATCCGTGACGTTTGGCCAGGCGGAGCAGGTCGGGGCTCAACTCGGGGGCATCAATCACCGCCAGGGCGATCTCATTGATCAGGCTGAGTTGGTCGAGGAACCACGGGTCGATCTTGGTGGCCTCGAAGAGTTCTTCGATGCTGGCTCCGGCGCGCAGCGCGTCCATGACGTCTTTGAGCCGACCATCGTGGGGCACCGACGCCTGCTGCAGCAGGGCGGCTTTGTCCAAGTCCACCTGCTCGCGGGACCAGTCAAAGGGCGCTGAGGAGTTCTCCAGACTGCGCAAAGCCTTCTGCAGGGCCTCGGTGAAGTTGCGACCGATCGCCATCGCCTCACCCACCGACTTCATGTGGGTGGTCAGGGTCGGGTCGGCGCTGGGGAACTTCTCAAAGGCAAACCTCGGCACCTTGACGACGACGTAGTCCAGCGTCGGTTCGAAGCTCGCTGGCGTCTGCAACGTGATGTCGTTAGGGATCTCATCGAGGGTGTATCCGATCGCCACCTTGGCGGCGATCTTGGCAATCGGAAATCCGGTGGCCTTGCTGGCTAGGGCACTCGAGCGCGAAACCCGGGGGTTCATCTCGATCACGATCACGTCGCCGTTGTCGGGGTTAACCGCAAACTGGATGTTGCACCCGCCAGTGTCGACCCCAACCTCGCGGATGATGCCCAGCGCCAAATCTCGCAATCGCTGATACTCACGGTCGGTCAACGTCATCGCGGGCGCCACGGTGATCGAATCGCCGGTGTGCACGCCCATCGGGTCGAGGTTCTCGATCGAGCAGATGATCACGACGTTGTCCTTGGTGTCGCGCATCACCTCCAACTCGTATTCCTTCCACCCGAGGATCGACTCCTCCAGCAGGACCTCGGTAGTGGCACTTGCAGTGAGCCCGGAGCCAGCGATGCGGCGCAGGTCGTCCTCGGTGTAGGCAATTCCAGACCCGGTGCCACCCATGGTGAAACTCGGGCGTACGACGACCGGCCAGCCCAGCACTTCGGTGCCTTCGAGCACCCGATCTAGGGCGAAGCGGACCTGCTCATCCTTCGTCGCGCCGGCGGGCGCATCAGCGGCGTTGCAGATCACGCTTCGTGCGACCCGGCCGCCGACCTTCTCCACGATGGTCTTGAAGATCTCGCGGTTCTCACCGCGGTCGATGGCCTCGATATTGGCGCCGATCAATTCCACGCCGTACTTCTCCAGCACGCCGGCGGCGGCCAACGACATGGCGGTGTTGAGCGCGGTCTGCCCACCCAGGGTGGCCAGCAGAGCGTCTGGTCGCTCCTTCTCAATCACCTTCTCGACATATTCGGGCGTGATCGGCTCGACATAGGTGGCGTCGGCAAACTCGGGGTCGGTCATGATGGTGGCCGGGTTGGAGTTGACCAGAATCACCCGCAGACCTTCGTCCCTGAGCACCCGGCATGCCTGAGTCCCCGAATAGTCGAACTCGCAGGCCTGGCCGATGATGATCGGCCCCGAACCGATCACCAGCACGCTGCTGATGTCAGTGCGCTTCGGCATCAGTCCTCCCCTCCCTGGGTGTGACGACTGGCGCTCTGGGACATCAGGTCGTGGAATCGATCAAACAGGTAGTCGGCGTCATGTGGCCCAGCAGCAGCCTCCGGGTGGTACTGCACCGAGAAGGCGAGCAGCTCGCCTACGTCGTTGCGCAATTCGAGCCCTTCGACCACCTGATCGTTGAGGCAGATGTGGCTCACGCTCGCTTCGCCGTACGCCGTCTGAGTGGGCCGATCGAGGGGAGCATCGACCGCGAACCCGTGGTTGTGCGCAGTGACCTCGACCTTGCCGGTCGTACGGTCCATCACCGGTTGGTTGATTCCGCGGTGGCCGTATTTGAGTTTGTAGGTGCCAAACCCCAAGGCCCGACCAAACAACTGATTGCCGAAGCAAATGCCGAAATAGGGCAGGCCGCGCTCTAGGGCGCTGCGCAACAACTCCACCTGAGCCGTAGTCGCCGCGGGGTCACCGGGACCATTGGAGAAGAACAATCCGTCAGGCCCGATGGCAAGCACATCATCAAGGCTCGCCGTTGCCGGAAGCACGTGCACCTCCATGCCACGCTCGGCCATCATTGCCGGGGTGTTGGCCTTGATGCCGAGGTCGAGGGCAGCCACCCTGAGCGGCTGCTCCGCACCGTTGGTGGGCGCCACCACATAGCCCTGAGTCGTGGAGACGGCCTCAGACAGGTTTGCGCCGGTCATTTCGGCGCTCTCGCGCACCCTCGCCAGCAACCTTTCCGGGTCGGTCTCGATTGAGGAGATCCCGACCCGCATGGCACCGCGCTCGCGCAGGTGGCGGGTCAGCGCCCTGGTGTCGACGCCGCTGATCCCGACCACACCTTGGGCTTTGAGTTCGTCATCCAGACGGCGACGGGAGCGCCAGTTTGACGGGGTCCGGGCTGGGTCACGAACGACGTAGCCGGCCACCCAGATGCGTGTCGACTCCGGATCCTCGTCGTTCATGCCGGTGTTGCCGACATGCGGAGCGGTCATCACCACCACCTGACGGTGGTAGGAGGGATCGGTCAGCGTCTCTTGATAACCGGTCATACCGGTGGAGAAGACGGCTTCACCGAAGGTTTCCCCCTCGGCGCCGTAGGTGTAGCCGCGAAAGACACGGCCATCTTCGAGAACGAGCAGCGCGGGCGCGGGCAGCGGCACGCGATACCTCCTTCTCCGCCTCACAGGACGGTGCTTAAAGGATGTTTCGTGCGGGATCGAGACTAGCAGCGACACAGGTTGCGCATGACCACCGGCTCAACTGCTGGTCATCAGGTTCGGCCCACAACGATTTGGGCCGATTCTTCGCTCTCATGCAGCCCCAAACCCGGCTCGGATTCACTTTTGCACGTTGACGTCGGTCAATCAGATTGCACCTTTATGTAGAAGTTGTGACGTCCGACTTCTTCCGTATGCGCACCTTTGCATCTAGCGTGTCCGCCATGATGCACATCACATTCGGGGTCAAGACCGCCACTGCTGCCGCCTGTCTCGCGCTGGCACTCCCTGCTGCGGCCCAAGCCGCAAGTTGGACGACGATCAACCAGGTCGGCGACGCGACGCAGTACGCCTGCAAGACCGGCCAGAGCAACAACGCCACCGTCAACATGTATGGCGTCGACACCACTGCCGACACCGGGTTCGGCATCGTGGCCACGCTCAATGGCAAGACGATCGATAACGCCTTCACCACCAGCGGTGGCGGAACCAGCCCCGTGGTGTCGGTCAAGGTGCGCAACGCCAAGGGCGCCACGGTGATGAGCACCATCGAGACCACCGGTGGCGACATCTTGTCAGTGAGCGAGATCAATCTGATGGCCCTGCCTAACTGCTAGGTCCACCATCTGCGTGAGCGCCCGCCGCAAGGCAGGGCGCTCACGTTTTTTTGTGACCGCAGTCAGCCAGTGAGGGCGCCGTCTCGCACCGTGACGCGTCCGCCATACAGCGTGTGCACCACATGAGACGTGAGCGAGCGACCGTGCCACGGGTTGTTGCGCGACAGTGATGCCGAAGCCTCCCGATCGACCGTGACCTCGGCGGCGGGGTCCACGAGGGTGATGTGTGCGGGCTCCCCCACTGAGACGGTGCCTCCCTGACCGACCAGACCTGCGATCCGGGCCGGGGCCTGTGACATCACGCGGGCGACATCGGCCCACGACATCTCCGGGACCGCTGTCCGAACCACGGCGAGTGCGGTTTCAAGGCCCACCATGCCGAAGGCCGCATCGACGAAGGCGTGCTCCTTGTCATGCCGAGCATGCGGGGCATGGTCGGTGGCGACGGCGTCGATGGTCCCGTCGAGCAACGCCTCACGCAACGCTTGCACGTCTTCATCTGGGCGCAGCGGCGGATTGACTTTGAAGACCGGGTCGTAGCCGCTCAGCAGGTCGGTGGTCAGCATCAAGTGATGGGGCGTGACTTCGGCAGTGACAGCGATTCCCTGGGCCTTGGCCCAGCGGATCACCTCAACGGACCCGGCGGTGGAGACGTGGGCGACGTGCACCCTCGAGCCGGTGTGTCGAGCCAACATCACATCGCGGGCAACGATCACTTCTTCGGCCACGCCCGGCCACCCGGGAAGACCCAGACGCCCGGAGAGTTCGCCCTCGTGGCAACATGCGCTTGGACCGGCCAATGATGAGTCCTGGGAGTGCTGGGAGATCACTCCCCCAAATGCCCGCACATACTCCAAGGCACGGCGCATCACGCGGGCATCGCCCACGCAGCGACCATCGTCAGAGAAGACCCTCACCCCAGCACGCGAACGGGCCATCAGACCCAACTCAGCCAGTTCTGCCCCAGCCAGGTCCTTGGTCACCGCACCTACTGGTTGCACCTCTACTAGCCCTACTTGGCGCCCGATCTCCCAGACGCGCTCGGCGGCCTCTGCGGTGTCGGTCACCGGCGAGGTGTTGGCCATGGCCAGGACTGCGGTGAACCCACCGAGGGCAGCAGCACGCGACCCGGACGCGATCGTCTCGGCGTCTTCACGGCCAGGTTCGCGCAGGTGAGTGTGCAGGTCGACCAGACCGGGGAGGGCGACCAACCCTGCCGCATCGATCACCTCAGCATTGGTCGGTGCGTCGGCGACGAAGACTCCATTGTCGACGTACAAGTCACAGACGTTCTCCCCCATCACACGCGCACCTGTGATGATCAGCGGCTTCATGACGCACTCCCTTCGCCAGCCAGCAGGTGATAGAGAATCGCCATCCGCACCGCGACCCCGGCAGAGACCTGCTCCAAGATCACCGACTGAGCCGCGTCTGCCGCATCAGCGGCGATCTCGAGACCGCGGTTCATCGGCCCCGGGTGGCAGATCGGTACGTCGGGGCGCAGCCGACTCAGTCGATCCCGGGTCAGCCCGTATCCAATGGTGTATTCGCGCCCAGTCGGGAAGAAACCGCCACTCATCCGCTCGCGCTGAACTCGCAGCATCATCACGGCATCGGCGTTCGGCAACACCCGGTCGAGGTCATAGGAGGTCGCGAATCCCTCGGCGGCCGACCAGTCAGATACACCCGAGGGCATCAATGTGGGCGGGGCAACCACGGTCACCTGGGCACCCAAGGTCTTCAGCATGATCACGTTGGAGCGAAACACTCGCGAGTGGGTCAAATCGCCGACGATCACGACGTGTCGGTCCTTCAGTGAGCCCAGTCGGCGCTCCAACGTGTAGGCATCGAGCAGCGCCTGGCTGGGGTGCTCGTGAGTGCCATCGCCGGCGTTGATCACCGAGGCATCAACCCACTGGCTGACTTGATGTGCGGCGCCCGAGGCCCCATGACGCATGACCAGAGCATCGACCCCCATCGCGCATATGGTCAGCACTGTGTCACGCAGGCTCTCGCCCTTGGATGCCGAGGAGCCTTTGCCGGTGATGTTGATCGTGTCGGCCGAGAGCCATTTGCCGGCGATCTCGAATGAACTTCGGGTGCGGGTGGAGTCTTCAAAAAACAAGTTGATCACGGTGCGGCCGCGCAGGGCCGGCAACTTCTTGACCTCACGGTGCTGTACGTCGTGCATCTGTGCGGCAGTCGCGAAGATCTCCGCAATTTCGTCTCGGGAGAGGTCGGCTGCCGACAGCAGGTGGCGCTTCATCATGCCCTCCCAGCGATCCGGACTTCGTCGAACCCGTCGGCTTCCTCAAGTCGCACCATGACCCGCTCGGTACGAGAGCTCGGCAGGTTCTTGCCGACATGATCGGCCCGGATCGGCAACTCTCGGTGGCCGCGGTCAACCAGCACTGCCAGGCGTACGACGGCAGGACGGCCAAGATCGTTCATCGCGTCCAGAGCCGCCCGCACCGACCGACCCGAATAGAGGACGTCGTCGACAAGCACGACGGTCTTGCCGTCGATGCCGCCGTCAGGAATCTCAGTGGGTGCCGGTCCACGGGTGGGCTGACGACGCAGATCATCGCGATACATGGTGATGTCGAGTGAGCCGACCGGGGGGCGAACGCCCTCCACAGCGGCGATGCGGTCCGCGATCCGGCCAGCTAGGTGGACCCCACGGGTCGGGATACCGAGCAGGACCAGTTCGGCCGCGCCTTTGTTGCGTTCGAGGATTTCGTGGGCGATGCGGGTCAACGCCCGGGCAATGTCACCGGGGTCGAGGACAACACGTCCATCATCGGTTTGGGGATCAGGTTGAGCCACCGCGACTCGACCTCCTTCTCCGCCTCACGGGACGGCTCGTTAAAGGATGTCTGCGGGCTCGAACCTACCACCCGGTCAGGGCACGATCACGGTCGTGGTGAGCGTCGTCACCGACGGGCGCGGCGGCGTCGATCCGAACCCGAAATTCGGCTCGGGCGCCACGTCACGCAAGCCGCCAAGGTCGGTGCCTCGCCAGGTGCCGGAGATCGCGGTGATGGCGCGCAGGTCAGTGGCTCCATAGATCTCAAGGCGGCCCCCTCCCGCCGTACCTCTGGTGCGTACGCCGGCCAGAACTGCACGAGCGACCGGATCGGTGATTCGGCTGAACCAGGTCGATCTGGCCAACGGCGTTGGCACCGCTCGCAGCAGCCAACCCAGCGGCAGCCTGCGCCCCATGCCGAAACTCACCTGCAACTCCTCTGCCCGAACCTGCCAGCCTGCCCCGGTGTCGCGGACCTCCACGGTCGTGAGCAGCACCTCGTCGAAGTGATAGGTCGACGCCACAAACTCAGCCACCTCAGTCGAGGGAGCCAGCAAGAACCTGCGACCGCTTGCGTCGGCCAGCATCACATCGGCAAACGCCCCGAGCGGCGAACGATCCCAGCGGCCCACGACGATCCGAACCCCGGAACTACTGCCCAACCCGGCAATCCGGCCCTGAAATTGCAACCGCGCGCTCATAGACCAACCCTGACACGCGCGCCGCTGACTCCCCTACATTGGCGCCCATGGCCACAGGCACCCACGAATACCGCGATGACCCCCGCAACTCCGAGATCCTGATCTGGGTCAACGGCGCTCTCAAGCCGCGCAACGAGGCTGTGGTGAGTGTGTTCGACTCCGGGTTCGTGCTCGGCGACGGGGTATGGGAGGGCATCCGCGTCAGCAACGGGCGGCCGGCCTTCCTTCAGGCCCACCTCGACCGACTCTTCGAAGGCGCCACCGCGCTGATGCTCGACATCGGGATGACTCGTGCAGAACTGGCTGGGGCCATCGACGAGACGCTTCACGCCAACAACATGCATGACGGGGTGCATATCCGGCTCATGGTGACCAGAGGGGTGAAGGCCACGCCGTACCAAGATCCCCGTCTCACGATTGGGCCAGCCACCGTGGTGATCATCGCCGAACACAAGGAACCGCTGCCGAGCACTGTGGTCGACGGGATCACTCTCTTCACCACACATGTACGCCGGGCCACCCCCGACACTCTGGACCCGCGGCTCAATGCCCACAGCAAACTCAACGACATCACCGCCTGCATCCAGGCCTACACGGCGGGGGCCGACGAAGCCCTGATGCTGGATCCGCAAGGATTCGTGGCCACCTGCAACTCCACGCACTTCTTCATCGTGGCTTCCGGCAACGACGGCGACGAGGTGTGGACCTCTGACGGGCGCTTCTGTCTTGCTGGGATCACGCGCGCGAACGTGCTGCGAGTGTGCCGCGATGCGGGGATCACTGCCCGGGAGAAGACGTTCAGCCTGACCGACGTGTACTCGGCCAAGGAGGCCTTCGTCACCGGGACGTTTGCCGGGGTGGTGCCGGTGCGCAGCGTTGACGGCCGCACGATCGGGAGCGGCGCCCGCGGCCCCATGGTCCAGCGGTTGCAGGGGCTCTATCGGGACTTGGTGCGTGCAGATGTGGCGGCACGCTCGTGACCGTGCGGGTCGCGATGTGGTCGGGGCCGCGCAACATCTCCACGGCGATGATGCGGGCTTGGGAGAACCGTTCGGACACGGTTGTGGTCGACGAACCGCTCTATTCGGCATACCTCTCCAGAACCGGGCTTGACCACCCGGCTCGCGACGAAGTGATCGCCTCCCAGCCCTCGTCGTACGACGAAGCAGTAGCTGGCCTGTCTGCGCCACTGCCCGACGGCAGAAGCGTGCACTACGCCAAACACATGACCCACCACCTCCTGCCTGACGACGAGATCGGCTGGGTGCACGACTTCCGCAACATCTTGTTGATCCGCGATCCAGCCGAAGTGGTGGCGTCCTACGTGAAGTCTCGGGATGCCTGCGAGCCTGACGACATTGGTCTGTTGCAGCAGATCCGCCTCTTCGCCGAACTCGGCGGCACTCCCCCAGTCATCGATGCTGCCGACTTCTTGCGCGCCCCCGAGGGCCACCTGCGCTGGCTCTGCGACTGGCTCGGTATCGAGTTCACCCCAGCAATGCTGAGTTGGCCGC
>WBZP01002240.1_pt1 | contig 22493 bp, 22 predicted proteins | sample 5204301 | NCBI WGS metagenome assembly WBZP01 (sample SAMN12412401, study PRJNA552823) | activated sludge metagenome | isolation source: activated sludge from nitrification reactor of wastewater treatment plant... | place: USA: Pennsylvania | collected 2017
TTATCATAACTTCCTTCAAGCTTTCGCCAGCGCGAAGGTGGTCTCGGTCAAGCAGTACGTCCGCAACGGCTTGGGTTGGGACTGGGCCAATTTTATCGCCACTGCGAAGGATGGGAGCGTAATCCACGCGCCGATGATCTTCCTGTGGCTCAAGACGAGTGAAGGTTGGGTTTCCTGTGGTGACGTTTTCGCTATTAACGCGGACGGCGCCATCGACTGGGGAATTGACTGATCGCCCCTGGTGTCGGCGTGTGAGCGTCGACACGGGGTCTCGCCTTTGCGGATTGGCGAGTTTTGCGATCAGTTCGAAGAAATTTGAGCAAGCACTGTCGTGCGAGATTGCGATTGCGCACAATGTGATGCGCCAGCCTCTGCTACGTGGCGTGCACTGAATGCGCTTCTGCACGCCAAAATAGGCTGGAATCTGCGACGCCCGCAGTGGCGCGGAGAACATCCGAAATTATCCATGTTGTAGAACCGGATCGGATTCCTCGGCCATCTTGGTGGCCATCTGCCAATGGAGTCAGGCGTTATCGACCTGTGCACCGCAGCACTCGAGCATTTTGAGTACCCTTCCGGTGGGGCTTTCAATTACCCACAAGTGGTCGCGGCTGAGATTCGCTTTGGCGCATCGGGTTTGCTGGGGCTGAATCCGATGTGATTCCTATTCGAGCACTGAACCGAGCAGATGGGATGTTCGCGATGGGGAGCAATTTGATCGGTGACGGCGCGTGTATCGACGGGGAGATTGATTGAACGGGATTTGGCGATGCGCGCCTTGGCCGGCGGTTGCGCAAGTTGATGAGCCATATCGATGGTGCGCTGGGCCAACCGATCCCCCTGCCTTGCGAAGATTGGGCGAATACCAAGGCGGCTTACCGATTTCTGTCGAATGCGTCGGTCAACGAAGACCCGATTTTATCCGGGTATTTCCAAGCGACGGCGCGTCGGGTAGCAGTCAGTGAGGGGCTTATTCTCGTCCTCCAAGACACAACAGAGTTCGTCTATCAGCGCGAGAGCCCGGAAAGCATTGGCTTTACCAAGCATGTGAACAGCGGGCGCGACAAGGAGGGGCGCTGGCGCCAGCACAAACTGTGCGGTGTGCTGATGCATGCCAGTCTTGCAATCACGCTCGAAGGGTTGCCGCTTGGGCTGACGGCTGTGCGGTCCTGGACTCGGCCCCAGTTCAAAGGGCTGCTGGCGCTCAAGCGCAAGGTCAACCAAACCCGGGTGCCGATCGAGACCAAGGAAAGCGTGCGCTGGCTCGAGAATATGCGCGGTTCAACGGCGCTGTTGGACGGCGCTGATAGTCTCGTCCATTTTGGTGATCGCGAAAATGACATATACGAATTCTTCTGTGCCACGCAGGAGTTGGGCAACCATTTTGTCGTGCGCACCTGTGTCAATCGACTGGTTGGAGACGGCAAGCACACGGTTTCGACCGAAATGGCCGAAGTCGCGGTCGCTGGTGGCCATCATGAGTTTGAAATCGCGAATGGCAGCTCGGCAAAGCTCGCGCTGAAATACAAGCGCGTCAATCTGCTACCGCCGATTGGAAAGGCGCGGCGCTATCCCCCGCTCCGCCTGACCGTCATAAATGCGACTGAAGTCGATCCGCCCGAAGGGCGCAAGCCCATTGATTGGAAGTTGCTGACCGACCCGCCGGTCGAAACTGCCAACCAAGCCATTGAGAAGATGGCCTAGTATGCGATGCTCTGGAAGATCGAGCTGTTCTTCAAAATCCTCAAATCCGGCTGCAATGCCGAAAAGCTCAAGCTGCGTGCCGCCGAGCGCCTGGTCAACCTCATCGCCATTTGCTGCATACTCAGTTGGCGCATCTTCTGGTTGACAATGCTCAACCGGGCGCTCCCCAATGAAAATTCCGAATGCGCGTTGACCTCTGCCGAAATCGGCGTGAGCGATCAAATCGCCGCGCGCGCTGGCCGCAACCACGCGCAAAATCCAAGGCTATATGACTATCTCCGCGAAATCGCCCGCCTCGGCGGATACCTCGCGCGAAGTCACGACCCGCCACCAGGCAACATGATCATGTGGCGCGGCTGGTCACGCCTGATGGACATCCAGCTCGGCGCAAAACTCGCTGCCGGAAAAGTTGTGGCAATTGAAAGAACGGCCGGATGGGTACACTGCGGCCATCTCGGTCGAAACCGTGTGCTTGCCATCGCCGGCCAGACGATCAACGCAGGTGCGCACGGCCTCGGCATTCAGTAGACGAGTTCCGCCGTGAACGAATTGGGAGGGCAGGGTAGCCCATTTCCATGAACTTCCCTGCCCGTCTGAGTCGATAGCAATCCGCTGAAGGGTTGCTCCGCAAGCCTTGTCAGAACGGAAAAGATTGGGCCTTGTCGCGTATCGTGACCCATTGCCACTGTGAAAATTCGTCCCAATTGGCCGGGCCGCCTATGCTGGTTCCGTTGCCAGATTGTCCGCGACCGCCGAAGGGATTGACGACCTCGTCAGCGACCGTCTGACCGTTGATATGGAGGAGGCCAACGCGAAGCCGTTCGCCCAAGGCCATGGCGCGTCCTACCGAGTTTGAGATAATCCCAGCGGACAAGCCGTAGGCCGTGTCGTTGGCGAACTCGACCGCTTCATCGTCGCTGTCGAAGCTTGTGAGCGCAGCTACCGGACCGAAGACTTCTTCGGTGTAGGCCGGCATCTCGCGGCGCACATCCGCGAGTACGGTGGGATGATGAAAGAACTCGTTCGCCTCGCCGCCGGCAATCAGCCTCGCTCCCGCACTGACACTTCGTTCAACGATGTCTTGCACCCGGCCAAGTTGATGGCTGTTGATCATCGGGCCTATCGCGACCTGACCCCTGGCAGGGTCGCCGACCGGGAGATTGCGCGCCCGTGCCGCTAGTTTTTCGGCGAAAGCATCATGGATCGCGGAGTGGACCAGGATGCGGCCGCTTGCCATACAGATTTGTCCCTGATGAAGGAAAGCGCCCCAGGCGGCATTCGAAGCAGCGATGTCGAGATCAGCATCCTCCAGGACGATCAATGAATTCTTTCCGCCGAGCTCCAAAGACAACTTCTTTAGATGTCCACCGGCAAGTGCGCCGATCTTGCGGCCTGCCGCAGTGGACCCGGTGAACTGGATCATGGCGATGTTCGGGTCGGAGCACATTGCCTCGCCAGCCTCGATGGCGCCGGGCACAACGTGGAGCACCCCGTCCGGCAGACCCGCAGCAGCGAAAAGGCGAGCTACCAGCAAGCCGCTGCTGATCGTCGTCCGTGGATCAGGTTTTAGCACCACGGCATTTCCGACCGCAAGGGCGGGGGCGACTGCGCGAAGCGCAAGGTACAACGGGAAATTGAAGGGTGAGATCACTCCAACGACACCGAGCGGCATGCGACGGCAGAAGCTGAGCTGTCCGGGCTGAGTAGGCAGGACAAGACCGTGAGGCTGTGAAGGCATGGCCGCAGCCTCGCGGATCACCTTTGCGACAATGGCTACTTCGAACGCAGCCTTTGCGTGAACCGAGCCCGTTTCACGGACTAGCCATTCCACGTAGAGTTTCGAGTTCTCTTCAACGAGCTGCGCTGCCTTATAGAGGATTGCCGCGCGCTGCTCATAGGGCATGGCAAACCAGCTCTCCTGGGATTTGCGCGCGCTGCGCGAGGCATTGGCAATTTCGGTGGCGCCGCCTTGACGCAACCATCCGAGGCTCTCACCCGAGGCGGGCGAGCGCACCTCTACATTCCCGCCAGCCCCGTCAACTGCAAGCCAAGCTTCAATCGGACTAATATCGAGTTTTGCGTTCATGGCATTCCGTCTCCAAGGTGGCAAATCTTAAGTCCGATCAGGCTTGCCTGGCGCATTTGGTCAGATCGGCTGCGATGTCGAATAGCGCCTATTTCATGGGGTGACTACACGAAAGTGACGTATCTGCACGCTAAGGGCGAACAAATCCGGTACGATGCCAGCAGATGCTATTCGCAGGCTTTCCTGCCCCTTTTATGTGGTGCCGCCCTACGGGCGCCGATATGGGAGGGCGGCAATCCGATTGACCAACGATCGAGGTAGAACCCTGCTCGCCAAATATGTGAGCTGGTTGCCCATCCCCGGTATGGCGAAGGATTGCCGATAAACCAGAGCGTGGACTGCATGGGCCGCGCACCGGTCAACGTCCATCAAACCCAACCTCCCCCACTTCAAATCGCTGAGGGCAGCCATGTCTGTGTCGATTCCACCGGGTGCAAAAGACCCAACACTCACTCCCGTCCCGGCAAGCTCCACGGAAAGCGCTCGCATGAGGGTGCTCACATAGGCTTTCGACGCGCCGTAGACCGCTTGGAAGGGCACGGATGTTTCGCCCGCCAGGCTCGACACGGCGATTACTGAGGATTCAAACGGCTGCTCCCTGAAAATCGCAATCAGGCGAGCCAGCAAATCCGTGAAACCGAGTATGTTTGTTTCAATTACCTCGGCATAAGTGTCGGCACGGCCTGCATCAAATGAACCAACGCTCGTCATTCCGGCAACCAACAAAGCGGCTGTTACTTGCAATTCTGCAACCTTAGCCGCGATTTTCTCCCTGCCCTCGATTTCACGTTGATCAGCCACTATAATCTCGCACGGCACATTGAACCGCTCGTCAATTTCGGTCTGTAGCTCCCGCAAGTTGTCGAGCCTTCGTCCAACAATCAGGGGCTTGGCCTGGTACGATGCCGCCAAGCGGAGGGCGGACGCTCTGCCCAAACCGGTCGAAGCCCCTGTGACCAGCACCCACGAGTTCTTGATCGCCAGCGGTTTCACGCGTTTTCCAGAGCCTTGTATAGGGCGGTTTTGCCGATCTTGAGCCGGGCCGCCGCCTCACGAACAGTGAGGCCCGCTGCGATATGCGCCCGCGCTTTACGTAGTTTGTCGGGGGTAACGACAGGCCGGCGACCACCCTTGTTGCCCCGCTCGCGTGCGGCCTTGAGGCCGGCATGAGTGCGTTCACGGATCAGGTCACGCTCGAATTGGGCCAGCGAGCCGAAGATGTTGAACACCAGCATGCCGCCCGAAGTGGTGGTGTCGATATTCTCGGTGAGTGAGCGGAACCCGATGCCGCGCGCCGCAAGCTCGCCGACCTTCTCGATCAGGTGGCTCATCGAGCGGCCGAGGCGGTCGAGTTTCCAGACCACCAGCGTGTCGCCGGGGCGCAAATAGGCGAGCGCTTCGGTTAGGCCAGGCCGATCGGCTTTTGCCCCGGATGCGTGATCGTCGAATATACGGTCGCACCCGGCAGTGTTCAGCGCGTCAAGCTGGAGCGACAGCTTCTGGTCTGCGGTCGAGACGCGCGCATAGCCGATCAGCGCCACATGATGCCCGATCCTGTCCGTTTTCCCGTCATTATGCGATCTTGTCCGAATCGCCGTTACAGGTCCAGAGTTAACGGACATATTCCTGTTGGCCGCCAGAGGACCGTCTGACGGACACGCAAAGCGAAGGAGATGATGCTTGGCGAGACGGCGACTGGTGAGCCTGGAAATCTGGGCGAGGCATTATGGCGCGCCGCTCGATGAGCGCGAGATCGCGCGTCATTATACGCTGACCAGCGACGACCTGGAAATTGTCGGCCGCCGTCGCGGCGATGCCACCCGGCTCGGCTATGCGATGCTCATGCTATATATGAGATGGCCTGGCCGTGCGCTGGAAGCGGGCGAAGTCCCGCCCGCTCCTGTGCTCGCCTATGTGGCGCAGCAACTCGGCGTCGCGCCGGCAGCCTTCGCGGATTATGCCCATCGGGACCAGACCCGTCGCGAGCATCTCGTCGAAATCCGACGATCGCACGGGTTCAGGATTTTTGACCGCAACGCTTTCCGTGAAGTTGTCGCCTTCTCGGTCCCAATCGCGCAGACCATCATACACCCCGGCCAGATGGCAGACGTCATCGTCGATGAACTCCGGCGCCTGCAGATCCTCCTGCCTTCTCCGTCGATTCTCGAAGCGGTGCTGCGGCGGGCGCGCCAGCAAGCCGAACAGCTTACCTATGAAGTGCTCACGAATGGCCTGCTGCCTGACACCCTTCAGGGCCTGGACGATTTGCTGGCCCGACGACCGGGGCAGGTCGCGACATGGCTATCCTGGATGCGCAATGCGCCACAATCGCCGGCAGCGCGCAACATCCTGCGCCTGATCGAACGGCTCGCCTATATCCGCGCGCTGGGCCTCGATCGCGCCCGTGCCGACATGATCCCGGCTTTGACTTTTGACAGGCTGGCGGACGAAGGCAGCCGCATCACACCCCAGCACCTTGGCGAACTCAATGCCCTGCGCCGCCATGCGACGCTGGCGGCAACCGGCATCCGGCTTGAGGAAAGCCTGACCGACGCCACCCTGACGATGTTCGACAAGCTGTTGGGCAGCATGGCGCGCCGCGCCGAGAACCGGACCCGCGACAAAGCCCTCAAGACGGTGCGCGAGTTGCAAGGCCACCTCCGGACGCTCACGGGGTCTTGCCGCCTCCTCATCGACGCGCGCAGCAAGGGCGTGGATTCTCTGGCGCAGATCGAGGCGCTGGACTGGCAGCACTTCGCCGTGGCCGTCGAGCAGGCCGAAGTGCTCGGGCGACCGGAAACCGTCGATCGCACCGCCGAATTGATCGAGCGGCATCGGACGGTGAAGCTCTTTGTCGGCGCTTTTCTCAACGCCTTCGAGTTTCGCGGCGCCGGCGCGGTTCAGGGGCTCCTGTCAGCGCTGGCCATCATCGCGGAGCTATATCGGACCGGCAAACGGCGCTTGCCTGATCGCGTGCCGCTACGCTTTGTGCCGCCCGCATGGCGCCCGTTCGTCCTGCGGGATGGCATCGTTGATCGTGCCGCTTATGAACTATGCGCCTTGTCGCAACTACGCGAGCGGTTGCGAGCCGGGGATATATGGGTCGCGGGAAGCCGGCAGTTTCGCGATTTCGACAGCTATCTCATACCGCCGGCGACCTTTGCGGCGCTGCGCGAGAAGGGGCCGTTGCCGCTCGCCATCGAAACGGATTTCGAGCGCCATATCGAGGAACGGCGCACCAGGCTCGACACGGCGATCGAGCAGGTAACGGTCCTTGCACGGCAAGGGGAGCTGCCCCAGGTTAAGCTTGACGAAAACGGTCTCATCATCTCGCCGCTGAAGGCGGCAACACCGCCCGCCACCGAGATTGCCCGTCGCGCCGCCTATGATCGACTGCCGCGCGTGAAGATCACCGATCTTCTGCTGGAGGTCGATGCCTGGACCGGGTTCAGCGAATGCTTCATCCATCGTCGTTCGGGCCGGGAAGCCGACGATCGCAATGCGCTGCTCACGGTCATCCTCGCCGATGGCATCAATCTCGGCCTCACACGCATGGCGGAAACCTGCCGGGGCGCAAGTCTGCGTCAGCTCGCCCATCTTCACGACTGGCACATCAGCGAAGCCGCCTATGGCGAAGCGTTGGGAAGGCTGATCGACGCCCATCGCGCCATGCCGCTCGCCGCGCTGTGGGGAGACGGCACCACTTCGTCGAGCGACGGACAGCAATTTCATGCCGGGGGCCGTGGGGCCGCGATCGGCGACATCAACGCGCGCAGCGGCAACGAACCAGGCGTTGCCTTCTACACCCATGTCTCGGATCGATATGACCCCTTCGCAAGTCGGGTGATCGCGGCGACCGCTGGCGAAGCGCCCTATGTGCTGGATGGCTTGCTGTATCACCAGACCGGCCTGACGATCGAGGAGCACTACACCGATACGGGCGGGGCATCGGACCATGTGTTCGGCCTCATGCCCTTCTTCGGCTACCGCTTCGCGCCGCGCCTGCGCGACATCAAGGAGCGTCGTTTACACCTCCTTCCCGGCCAAGAATCCGGCCCCTTGCTTGCCGGCATGACGGCCGAACCGATCGCATTGGGTCATGTCGCGGCGCATTGGGACGAACTGCTGCGGTTCGCCACGTCGATCCGCACCGGCACCGTCACTGCTTCGGCAATGCTGCGCCGCTTGTCCGCCTATCCGCGACAGAACGGACTGGCCCTCGCACTACGCGAGCTGGGCCGCCTCGAACGCTCCATTTTCATGCTCGACTGGCTGCGCGACATCGACCTGCGCCGGCGCACCCAGGCGGGCCTCAACAAAGGCGAAGCCCGCAACGCGCTCGCCCGCGCGCTCTTCTTCAACCAGCTCGGCGAACTGCGCGATCGTCGGTTCGAGAACCAGACCTATCGCGCCTCCGGCCTCAACCTGCTCGTCGCCGCCATCATCTTGTGGAACACTCGCTATCTCGAAATGGCGCTGGCGGACATCGGCACAGCCGACGAAATCGCACGCCACATCGCGCCATTGGGCTGGGAGCATATCTCGCTGACCGGTGACTATAGCTGGAATGTTGAAGATCAACCCGATCCGGACGCCTTGCGACCGCTGCGCGCCGTCAACTCCCTACTTGCCGCGTGACGTTCGCTATCCGTTCGCCCTTTCCGTGCAGATACGTCACTTTCGTGTAGTCACCCCTTCATCGGTGCTCAATCCAAATACGCTATATGCTTTGGCACGAGGCGATCAACTTATCATCCCGCAGCCGGCCAAGAAGTCATGCGGGGCGGCGGGATAATGCCAGCCATAAATCCAAATATGGTCGGTTCATCGTCTCCTGCCTGGTCGTGCATCTAAGCTCGCTCAGCGCGAAACTCGGCGAGGCCTGCAGCACGTGGACAGCGCAAAAAATTACTCAGCTGGATGGACTTGTAACGGTTTTGCGCCGGTCACCTGAGCGTTTTAGGCTCGCAACAGGAGACCAACGAGATGATCAAGCATTCAGAAGAGTTCAAGCAGGAGGCGGAGCGGATTACGCTGACTAGCGGTCTGCCGCGTGAACGGGTCGCATCGGATTTGGGGATAGGGAAGTCGGCGCTTGGCAAGTGGATTGCACAATATCGACCGACGGACCTGATTTCAGCGCCGCAGGCAGATCTGGCTCGCGAGAACGAACGCCTTCGCTTTGAGAACCGCGTGCTCAAGGAGGAGAGGCATATCCTAAACGTATGGCCCGCCCCGTCGACAAGACGTAAATTCGAGATGGCATAATGGGCCTGCATCAACGTATCCGGTCTCAAGACTGTAGCCCTGGCCAAGATGGATATCCGCGCAGTCTGGTCCTCATAAAAGCTCCGGTGCCGAGCACCACATTTAGGACCAGGTTTCCAGGCTGCCGGTATGACCTGTTATGCCATCTTCGTTTCACCCCTCGCAGACATCGTGAGCGTGCGGCGTTCGCGTCGCTTGCTATTTCAGACGATCAGGCAGCCACGGGTTCGGGCCAATCGAAGTCTTCTTCGTGTCGCAACACCGCCCACGCAATGCGCGCAATCTTCGCCGCCAGCGCCACCACCACGGCACCGGTCGCATCCATGCCCGCCACGCTGCAACTATTCTTGCCAAGATCGATCCCGAGCACGGCGATAGGTGTCGTCGTCATCGGTCCTCTCCTCAGTTTCCGACACCATCATAGCGCCGACGCATAAGGGGCGGGTCATTCCATAAAAGGCCACGCAGTTCTTCGCGAGCCAGCGGTCGTGAGGTTCGCGCTCGTGGAGAGCTGGCGTCATGTCTGGCCGATCGAGGCGATCTGCCGGGTGACGCAGATCAGCCCTCGTGGTTATCGTTCGTGGCGGTCACGACCAATCTGCCAGCGCAAGCGCACAGACATGAAGGTACTGGCCCAAATCCAGGAACAGTACAGCCTGAGCCTTGGCAGCTATGGTCGCCCTCGCATGACGATGGAGCTCAAAGAGGCAGGCCTCGATGTTGGTGAGCGCCGTGTCGGTCGACTGATGCGCCTCAACGGGATCAAGCCGGTTCGCACCCGCAGACACAAGGTAACCATCGACAGCAACCACCGCCTGGGCGTCGCGGCGAACTGGCTGGACGGCAATTTTGTTGCAGCTGCGCCCAACCAGAAGTGGGCCGGCGACATCACGTATGTCTGGACGTCAGAAGGCTGGCTCTACCTGGCTGTCATCCTGGATCTGCATAGCCGCCGTGTCGTGGGTTGTGCCGTTAGCGACAGGATGAAGAAGGATCTGGCGATCCGGGCACTCGATATGGCGGTGCGCCTGCGCCAGCCACCAGAGGGCTGCCTTTTCCATTCGGATCGCGGCAGCCATTATTGCTCCCATGACTATCAGAAGAAGCTGCAGGCCCATGGCCTGCGTCCATCGTTGAGTGGCAAGGGCCATTGTTACGATAATGCCTCCGTCGAAACATTCTTCAAATCACCGCAAGCCGAACTGATCTGGCGGCAGACCTTGCCAACACGCCGCCAGGCAGAGGCTGCCATCTTCCAGTACATCAACGGGTTCTACAATACCCGTCGGCGCCATTCATATCTGGGCGGCATCAGCCCGCTCGCGTTCGAGGCCAAGGTGGCATAATGAGATAGGTGAACGGCGCAAAACCGTTACAAGTCCAGGACGCTCCGAAGACCCATCGCGTCTGACGCGACCGCGATATTCCCTGGCTGATCGCGACGGCGACGGAGGTGATGGCGGGACAGAGGTTTCTTCGATCTTACTGACCAGTGCGAGTCGCTGTGCGCGGCGGGAGACCTGCTTGAGCGCTTGGCTGCGGTGGTGGACTTTTAGGTTTACCACGGACCGCTGGTTGTGGTGCTCCGGCGGGGTGCTCGTGGCAAGGGCGGGCGACCGCCCTTCGATCCGGCGTTTATGTTCAATATCGTGGTGCTGCTGGCGCTCTACTCACTGCAGCACGAAAGATGCGAGTTCCAGGTCAAGAATCGGGTGCCGTTTCCAGCGCTTCCTTGGGTTCGGGCTTGTTGGTGCTATTCAGGACGTGACGACGGTGTCGATCTTCCGCGAGCGCTTGGCCAGAACGAAGGCAATCGAACAGCTGTTCCGCCGTCGCGGTGCCAAGTAAGCGTTGCCGCCAATTCAAGAGAGAGAATTTCGAAACGCAGTGCGATTGAGCGATTTCACTGGGAATGACGGCCTCGGCCTTCCGAACACTAAGAATCGCGCTACTCTTCCTTGCTGGCGATGCGCAGGATGGTCGCCAAAGGTGGTGACTCATCACGAGTAAGAGGTGGCAAGATCGAGGGTATGTAAAGCTTGAGATAGGCGACTGCGGCGCGTTTCGCCTCTTCGATTGCGTCGTCAACGACCCGCCCATGTTCTAAGACTGAAAGACTGAGAAACAAGTCGAATATCTCGATAGCATGGAAAAACACATGCGGCCGATTCGGGATCTCGGGTAAATTAAATTGTTCGCCAATCATTTCGATGAGGTTGTGGGCGAGTTCGCGGTCATTTTGCCGCTCGCCGCGCCTGATCTCCATCGGTGTCTTTGGGCCAAGCAGCAGCCTGCACATGGCGCTGTCCTTTTGAAGCAGAGATGCTCCTCTGCTCATAAAGGTTGTGAATATATCTTCCCAATTCTCTTGGGTGTCTATGGGTTTGCAAACAAAGGATTGCAAAAGCTCCGCCATTTGCCGCGCGACTTCAGAATAAAGCGCGCTGACATCAGGGAAGAGGTGATATGCAGAACTCTTCGGAATTCCGGTGTGCTGCGCGATGTCGGCGAGGCTGATCTGATCGATATCGTTCTCGAGCAAAATTTGCCAAGCGCTGTCGACCAGCAGCTGTCGCCGTGCGACACCACGTGCCTGCATCCCCCGTTTGCGCGAACTCTTGGCCTCCATCTGCTCCCTTCCAAAACTGCTGAGCGGCAGCGGACAGCGCGGCCTACCAGCGTTGACGGCGATCCTTAGCCAAAAGTGTGGCAAGGGGAACCCCCGGCCGACACGTTCGCAAACTACACAACCCTCCCAAACCGGTATTTGCCCACACCGGGCGTCTTTCGGGGAATGACCCTGGTTGCGATCGTCGTGCGGCGAATTCTTTCCGGATGGGCATAGCCTGTCAACGGGAAGAGTCCTGCAAGATAGCGCGCGGCGTAACGATAGCTCATCCCTGCACCAGGCCGAGCAAGCAACGCGCGCAGACCTTTGCAGTCGCGCTTTCCGACATCCGAGAGCTGATCAACTCGCGATCCCGACGATCGATTGAGCAGCCGCGGCATTCGTACTGGTATTCTGCCGAAGAGAGTGAAGACCAGCCGACGGCGGTAATCCTTGTGCTGCAGATGGCAATCAGACCGGCAAAGGCTGGACCTCTTGTGTCGCAGCGCTCCTCACGAAGCCCGGCCAAAGCGGACTGTACCGCCTAGACCATTGCATGGATGGCCGGTTGCTCCAGTGCAAAGTCGTGCGTCCATCACAATGCTACGAGCTATCTTGCTGGTTAAGTGTGGAACTAATCTGGCAAAACCGCAGGTACTCACAACTTTGTGACGGTCCCTGCTACATTTGGCGAATCCGGTACGGAAACCCCGTTACGCGCTTGCGACGATGTGCATCGGCGTGGGGCAAGTCATCGCGCTTCTCCTCAAGCGGGTTTGATCAAATGATCTGCCGATTGACAGCTCCAGCATCTTCTGGTGCCATTGCCCAGCGCAGTTCACACCGGCAGCACGTCAAAGAGGACGTGCGATGCGAACATCTATTATGGTCATTTCTGCCATTGGCCTATGCCTTTGGACTTCAAAGATTTCGGCTAGACAAGCTGAGTTGTTGCGTTTTTCCGGGGCCGCCAGTGAGATCAACGAGGGTGAAGGTCTTATTGTCGCGCAGGATATCCTGCAGCGCATGCAGAACGCCTCTAAGTTGTCTGCGGAGCATGGGTATCTATTGATGCCACATGATTCAACAATGCGAAATGACTGCGAAGATTATCGCTATGCCCCAACGTATTGGCTGTCTGCAGAGACTGAGCGTCGCCGTGCAGTCTACTTGCCGATCGTTGTCAGAATCGCGTGCGAATTCGGCCTCCCGGCCCGCTTGCTGGACGCCGTCATCGCGCAGGAATCTGGATATAACTCCAGAGCAATAAGTCCTGCGGGGGCAATGGGTATGATGCAAATTATGCCTGGTACCGCCCGCTCCTTAGGGCTCGCTTTTCCGTGGGACCCAATTGCGAATATTCGCGCCGGCGCGCGCTATCTCCGCGATCAGGCAAACCGATTTGGGCGCATCGACTTGGCTTTGGCCGCCTACAATGCCGGACCTGAGCGCAAGTCACTCAACGCAGGCTATATCCCGGCCATTCCGGAAACCATGACTTACGTGCGCACGATCACTACGAACTGGGCGAGGCTTGCCACCGAAGCGCCCATTGACTCGGGTACCACAGCCAGAGCCAGCGCCGCCGATCTAGCGATAAAAGCGTCAGGCTATCGGGAGGTCGATCTATCGGTCTATGAAGGTATGAACGCTGCAAACCCGATATAGCGTGCATAGAGCACCGCGATCGCCAGAATGCTCGGAAATCCGAGGAAGTACGCAAGTTGGAAGTGCAGCCACACGCGCGGCAGCCAAAGGATCCACCCCACTGCAGACTTCTGCGGCGGCCTGAGCACGCCCGTTCGAATGTCATAGCAGGTCTTGAGCGCAGCGCAGGCCGAGCAGACCGCGGCGAGCACCGCGACAGCGCCGTAGAGCTTCTGCCAAGCCAGAATGGTCTCGGGCGCCATTGCGCGCTCAGGCTTGGAGCGTCTGGTGGTTCTGCATGACCCGCTCCTGGTGCGAGAGCAGCAGATCATAAGCCCGACGCGCGGCCTCGTGAATGATCGCTGGCCGCAGGTCGACCTCGATCGAGCCGCGCCGACAGGTCATGACTTCGAGATAGAAGCTCTTGAGGCTCTCTGTTGCGAGGAATACCGCCTGATTGGCGTAGGCATCCGGATCACGGAGCAGAGCCACGCTGATCTTGGCGCGCACGTGATCCATCCCGAGTTCGTTGAAAATCCGGTCGCGCAGCCCTTCCGGAAGCGGATTGGTCTGTTTGAGGATCTTGTGCAGCCTAGGCCGGGACATCCCCATCCGGTCTGCGAGATGCGCGGGCGGAATACCCTGCCGTGCGAGCTCGGCGTTGATCAACTGCTTGTATTGGTCCTGTTCCCCAGGTCCCGGGTTCGGATTGGCAAAGAGTAAGACCGGTTCCGTCTCGGGATCAGTGCGCGGTTTGAAGACCGTCTCAGGCGTCAAGTTCCTGTGAGGCATTTCCAATCCCTCCCAAGGCAACACGTCTATGGGATGGCATAACCTGTCAAGAGTCTTAAGAAGCGCGTAATACCGCTCCGGAGCTCTACCTAAATGAGATTGTGGCGCTCGGCGAGGTAAACCGCGAGCGGGACCAGGATCTTATCAATGCCCTTTTTCTCGCTGATCTTCTTTACCTTGTCGCGCAGTGCATCGTAGTCGGCCGACCACTTCGGCGTGACCTCAAGCCACACTGCGATGTCGCCATTGATCGCGAATTCGCTCAGGAACAGGTCGAACTCGTCGTTAGAAATCCCGTGGGATTTAAGGCGTTCGCAGGCCCTTTGCACCGTCATTCGCATGGTCTGGAAGCGCCCGGTCCGCTTGGAATAGGCGCACATCGCATCGGCCAGCAGGTCGAAGCACTGCTGGCTCAGGTGGATTCGGACATTGCGGTTGCCTGCGGCCATAGGTGGATCATCCAGGACATGTCTTGCCCCGCATAATGGTCCGGAATCGTAAATTTTGCGAATCCGGCGATTACGGAGCGAGTCGCAGCGCTCGTTTCTTACAGAGGGAAACCAAATTCCCTTTTGGGCAAAAGCAATTCCCGCAGGGGGAAAAGCAGTTCCCGCAAAGGGAATTCCGTTTCCCCAACAGGGAAACAAACCCCTCCGCAGATTGCTGTTTCAGGAAATCTTCCGATTCGCGAGGACACTTCAACGACCTGCTAATTGCTCGGATGAGCGCACCTCTGTTCATTCTGAAGGCCGTGAATGACGCGGCTTTTGGAAAAAAGGACGAGAGATGAAACGCATCACACAAGGGAAGGGGAAAACCCTGCTCCAGGGCGCAGCGGTCGTCGCTGTCGCAGCCCTCTTCGGCAGCGAGGTCGCGATGGCCGGGGCCGACGCCACCTTCAACACGGCACTCAACAGCTTCACCGGCTTCCTTGAAGGTTCGGGAGGCAAGATCATCACCGTGCTGAGCCTCGCGGGCGGCATTGTCGGCCTCGCCTCGGGCCGCTTCAGCCTCGGCCAGGTGGCGATCCCGGTAGGCGTCGGGGTCGGCGCCGGGACCGGCGTTCCGATCGTCACCGCCGCGGTCACCGCAACGATCTGACCCCTAGCGGTCCCCCTTCCGGCCTCATTCGGCCGGACCAACTGGAGGGCGGTGTCGTCTCATGAATCGCTATACGGTTCCCGCGCATCTCGATGATCCCGAGCTCATCGGCTTTTGGACGCTCGATGAGTTTCTCAGCATTATCCTGCCCTTCGCGTGGGGGATCCTGTCTCAACATATTCTGATTGGGATTTCAGCAAGCGTGCTGGCCTGGTGGGGATTGCGCAAGTTGAAGGCGGGACGTGCCGTCTCGTGGATCATTCATTCGGCCTACTGGTACCTGCCCGGTGCCTTCATGGGCCTCAAGGCGACGCCGCCCTCCCATCTTCGACTGATGGCGGGCTGACATGGACCTCTCGATTTCCCACGGCCAGGCGCAGCGGCTCCTGAAGCAGCGCAACCTCCTGGCGATCACCGCGACAGGTCTGTTCGGCCTCAGCGTTCTGCTGACCCTAACCGCAGCGCACCGCGACCACGAGGTCGTGTTGCAGCCGGTGCTGGCTAAGCCGCTGACGCTATCCTCCAGCCACGTCGACAAGGACTATCTCGAGCTGGTGACGCGCGATGCCGCGCTCCTCACGCTCAACCGCTCGCCGTCGAACCTGCAATACTGGATGGATTCGATACTCTCGATCACCGATCCCAGGACCCACGGCCGGATGAGGGCCGAGCTCATGAAGGTGTTCAACGAGCAGAACGGCTCGAGCGTCTCACAGTATTTTACCATCGAGCAACTGAGCGTCGATCCCGATGCCCTGACCAGTGAGGTCAATGGCGTGCTCCACACCGTCGTCGGCTCGAAGGAAGTAACCGCCGAGGCGCGGACCTTCCGCTTCGTGTGGAGCTACTCGGGCGTCAGCCTCAAGCTCGCCGGGTTCGGCCGCGTCACCAAAGACGGCGCCGGTACTGACGCCGGCAAGACCAGCAACAAAAGCGATGGGGGAGAGGGGTGATGGCCCAGCTTGGATGGGGCGCGATCGGCGTTGGCGCAGTGCTTGCCGGCAGGCCCTACGCAATCACCGGAAGGCCGGTCGGCGCGGCGCTCATCTGCCTTGGCACATTATGCCTCGCTGCTCCCGCCGTGGCCGATCAGAGCATCCCTGCCGCCGACAACGGCACGGTCGCCTGCATCGCCTCGGCCAAGGACCTCACCCGCATCAGCCTTGTCGGCGACCAGTTCGCCTCGGTCTCCAAGATCAGCACAGGCAACCCGGCCGAAGACTTTAGAATCGTCAACGAGCCGGTGCGCGGCGACATCTACCTTTCTGTCCCCGACGGCTTTGCGAGGAGCAACCTCTCGTTCTTCGGCACCACCCGGAAGGGCTACGTCTACAAGTTCGTCTGCCAGGTGCGTGGGAACGACGCCGAGCAGGTCTTCGTCACCAATACCGCGATCAAGGCCGAAGCGGCACGCGACTGGGAAGTGCGAAGCTCGCCCGAGGACAGCGCGGTGCGTCTCGCGCAGGCAATGTACCGCAGCGAGACCATCGAGGGCTTCGAGGTGCGCCAGGACGTGCTCGAGCCGGTCACAGTGGGCAAGCTCGAGGTGCAGCAGGTCGGTGAATACCGCGGCGCCGACCTAAAGGGGCTGGTCCTGCGCGTCCGCAACACCGGCCGCGAGGCGCTGGCCCTCGACGAAAACATGCTCGCCGCCAAGGGTGCGGTCGCCTTCATGACCCCGGTCAGCGAGCTCGCGCCAGGGCAGGCCGCCGCCGTCTACTTCATCCAGTCTAACGGAGGCCGCTGATGGATTGGAAGAACCCCTTCCGCAAAGGGCCCAAGGCGCTCGACGGACCCGCCGGCGACACTGAAGGCAGCGATGCTTCGCCGCTCGGCGATGCGATTGTCGCCAACGAGGCGGTCAAGAAGAAGCAGATGCTGCTTCTGGGGGCAGGCGGTCTAGCCGCGCTGCTGATCGGCTCGACCTACATCTTTTCGGGGGGCGCCAAGAGCAGCGACGCACAGGTCAAAAAGGAAGTCGGCGAGGTTTCGGTCGACGAGATGGTCAACAAGAACATGGCCGAGAAGGAGTGGCGCGCCCAGTCCGAGGCCCAGATGATGGCGATGGACAACAATATGCGCGCGCTTGCCGCCCGAGCGCAGCGCGCCGACCAACTCGAAGCGCAAATGGCCCAAAGCCAGGCACAAGCTGCGGGAGTCTCGCCGGACACCGAGCGGGTGCTTTCCGCCTACCAGAACGAGAACGAGCAGCTCAAAGCGGCGCTCGCGGCGGCGCGGCAGTCGCCGGTCATCGGCCAGCCCCTTGTCGGTCCGGGCGCGACGCCGATCGGGCCCAATGCCATGTACGGACGCACCAGCCCGCCGAGCTACCAGAGCGCGCAGGCGACCCCGGCCGGGCAAGCTGCAGCCGCCGCGGCGGGCCTGCCGAGCGGCCGGGGCAGCGAGGTCAGTCTCGTATCGTTTGGCGAAGGTGCGAGCGGGACCGGCAGCCCGGTACCCAAGGGCAACACGGTCTTCACCGACAGCGCCAATTACCTGCCGCCGAACTCGATCGCGGTCGCCAAGGTCATCGTCGGGGTCGATGCGGCGGCGGGCGTGCAGAGCCAGACCGATCCGCTTCCCGTGGTCCTGCGCATCACCGGCCCGGCGCGCTCGGTCTACGACAATGGCCGCCTGCTCACCACCAATATCGCCGGATGCCTGGTCAACGGCGCGGCGCGCGGCGACCTCTCTTCGGAAAAAGTCTACGTCAAGCTGCAGCGGATGACCTGCCCGCAGCCAAACGGCCGCTACGCGGTCTCGGACGTCAAGGGCTTCATCGCCTTCGGCGGCAAGACCGGGGTGCGGGGGCGCGTGGTGAGCCGCGAAGGCTCGCTCATCGGCCAAGCCTTTCTTGCTGGGCTCGCCGGTGGGTTCGGCCGCGGTTTCTCGGCCAACACCAATTCGATCCTTCAGGGCACCAACGTCAATGTGAACGGGCAGCGCCAGAAGCTGGGCGCCGGGGAGATTCTCCAGGGCGGGCTCGGCGAGGGCGTCGCGACCTCGGCCGACACTGTGTCCAAATACCTGATCGAACGGGCCGAACAGTACCAGCCCGTGATCGAGATGCCGACCGGGATCGATGTCGAAATCGTGTTCCTCGAGGGCGTGTTCATCAACGGATGAGGAGGGTGCCATGAAGCTGAAGTCACTGAGCTTGAAATCATTGAATTGGGGGCCCAGCGCCCTTCGCAAACTGGCGATGCCGCTCGCGGCGATTGCGCTCGGCAGCGGCGGATCGCTGGTCTGGGCGAACGCCAATGCCAATGCGCCCAATGTGCCGTCGGAGACCGATCTTGCGGTGACCGCGGCGCTCAAGGAGCGCCTGCCGCGCACGCAGGTGAGCCGGGTCAATTGCCAGCTCGTCGATGGAGTCTGCGAGGTCACGGCCGGATCGCAGCTGTTCTACGTCGACCGGACCGCGCGCTATCTCCTGATCGGCCGCGTCTACGACATGCAGACCCGCCAGGACCTGACCGCGGTGCGCCTGCTCGAGGTCAACCCCGACCTGCTGGTTGGCGGGGCCGCCGGCAGCAGGCAGGAAGCCCAGGAAGTCGAGACCCCGCGTCGGGGCGTGAATGCGCCAGCGGCGAGCGGTGCCCCCCGGATGATGTCGCTCGCCGCACTGCCCGAGGCGGGCGGCATTGTCTGGGGAGCAAGCTCGGGCCCGACCGTCACCGTCTTCAGCGACTTTCGCTGCGGCTATTGCCGGGCGCTCTCGGGCGTTCTCGAAACCATGAACGTGCGGGTGATCGAGCGGCCGATCTCGGCGCTCGGCAGCCGCGACCTGGCAAACCAGGTGTTCTGCGCGCGTGATCGCCGCAAGGCGGTGAAAGCCGCCTATGCCGGCGCCCCGATTACCGACACGCGCACCTGCGACACATCGCCGCTCGATGCCAACGAACGCTTCGCCCGCGAGCAGGGGCTTGCCGGCACGCCGGTCATCGTGCGCTCGGATGGGGCGGTGATCGAAGGCTTCCGCCCGCGCGAGGTGCTCGAGCAGTGGCTCAAGGGCGCCCGCTCGTGACCGCGCTTGACCCGAAGCAGCTGGCCAGCCTCCACCGCGCCGTAGCGCGCAAGTCGCGCGGGCAGGTCTCGCTGCCGCCGGTCGCGATCGACCGGGCCGAGGCGATTGCACTGTGGCACGAGGTCGCCGCGAGCTTCGACAATGCCGAGGGCCGGCTGCTCGCCGCACGGGATCTCGAGCGCCTACGCCGGCGGGCCTGGCAGGTGTCGCACGGGTACGCGGCGCTTGGCGAAGCCAGCCTCAGCCACGAGGCGGGCCTTGCCTTCTGGCGCCTTGCCTTGCGCCTCGGCACGCTCGCCGAGCGACGCAAGGCGGGCGGCCTCGCGCGGGCGGCATCGGTGGCCGCGCTCGGTCTCGCGGCCACTCAGCTCGCGGCTTGCACCAGCCTCTTCGGCGGCAACATCAAGGGAAGCTTCGCCTGCAACGCGCCGAACGGCACCTGCGCGCCCTCGACGGTGATCGACGACCAGGCCCTGTCGGTGATCCAGAACGCGCGACCGATGACGCCCGCGGGGCCCTATATGCGCTCCCCCGCCTCGCCGCGCGCCACAACTGCGGACTATGTCCCGACCGGATTGGGGCGCATCACGCCGGCGCAGGGCGGCATGGCCCACCGCGAGCGCCGGGTGCTCCGGGTGGTGTTTCCATCGTTCGTCGATGGCGGCGGCAACCTCCATGAGCCGCGGATCGTCCATGCGGTGGTCGATGACGGAGCCTGGATGCAGCTCTCAGGCAGCGAACCCACGGCGATCGACCAGATCGAAGGCCGCTCGGCAAGCCTCGCCAGTGCGGCCTTCATCCCGCCGTCCTTGCCGGATGCGTCGATCCTGCCGAGTGATGTCTCACCCGCACCAGAGGTCAAACCCGCACCTGCTGGGCCGCCAAGCCCCGAAGCCGTTGCGGCGGCGCGCGCCAAGGGCGCAGCGCTGAAAGCAGGGAGCGCGATCGACGCGATCCGCGCCGAAGTGCAAAGCCGCCTCGCGCAAACGGCGAAGGCCCCTGGTGCCGTGCAGCCGGCAGGAGCCCTCGCGCCTAACGCGGCACAAGGCGCGGCACATACTGCGGCACCTGTCGATGCGGTCAAACCCGGGCCTGGCACCGCAGCGCCGGTCAACGGACCCGCTGCCTTCCCCTCCAAGGTCGAGGAGTAGGGCCGATGGCTTCGCGCGGGTTCTGGGACCGGTTCCTCGATATGGTGTTCGGCGAAAGCGCGCATCCCGAAGCCGAGCGGCCGGTGCTCGGCGCGCCAATGCTGTCGAACTGGCTGCCCTATCGCAGCTACGACAAGAAAAGCCGCATGTTCATCAACACGGAATCGGTCGGGTTCATTCTCGAACTCGCGCCGATGATGGGAGCCGACGAGCGCAGCGGCGAAATACTCACCCAGTTCCTCTCCGACGCCGTGCCCTCGGGTTGCGAGATCCAGCTGATCCATTGGCAAAGCCCCTCAGTCGGGGAGCGGATCGCCGACTGGGTCATGCCGCGCGTCGTCGCCAAGGGCGTCTATGGCCGCGCCGCCACCCACCGCGCGCGCTGGCTGCGCCGGGCGGCATGGATGTCGATCTCGCGCGATGCGCCCTTCTATCTGCGCAATACCCGCGTGATCCTCTCGGTCGGTGCACGGCTCAGCGGCGGAATCGGCGCCGATGCGCTCGGCTCGGTCCGCGAAAGCCTCCACGGCACGCTCCAGGCACTCTCGATCCCCGCGCGCGACGTCGGCCCGGTCGAACTGATCGCCTTCCTCGACGACTTCCTCTGCCCCGCGGTCGACAACGCCGACCGGCCCGAACACTATTCCGAGCTCGATCCGATCAACATCCAGTGCGTGCGCCGCGACCTCGAGACCCAGGTTACGCCCGATCGCATCGTGCTTCAGACCGAGCGGTTCCGCCCGACGGGCGAAAGCCAGGACGGCGCGCCGGTGATCGGCGAGGTGGTCCCCGACAAGTTTGACTGGCGCTTTTTTTCGGTGCGGAACCTGCCCAAGCAGTGGGCGCCGTGGGACGTCCAGAAGATCATCGGCGACGTCATCAACGACAAGCTGCGCTTCGGCTGCAACGTCATGACCGTGCTTGGCCTCGTCTTCCAGGACGAGGAAGCGGCCCAGTCGCGCGCCGGGCTCAAGGTCATGCGCACGACCAGCCTTGCCGACAGCCGCTCGGCCCGCTTCCTGCCACAGCTCTCCGAGCAGCGCGATGAATGGCAGTACGTCCAGGCCGAGATGCGGCAGGGCCGCAAGCTCGCGCAGGTCTATTATGGGGTTGGCGCGCTTTCGCCGCTCGGCAAGGGCGACGTCAACGAGCGCATGGTGAAGTCGGTCTACAAGGCCTCTGGCTGGGACCTCATCGACGAGCGCTACCTCCAGGTCATGGGGCTGCTTGCTGCCATGCCGCTCTCGTTCCCCAACGGCCTGTCGGCGGACCTCAGGCGCATGAAGCGATTCAAGACCATGCTGACGACGACGGCCGCCTCGATCGCGCCGCTCCAGGGCGAGCATACCGGCGGGCACATCCCGCACGTGCTGCTGATCGGACGGCGCGGGCAACCGTTTTTCTGGTCACCGTTCCAGAACGCGGCGGGCAACCACAATGTCGCGGTGTTCGGCAAATCGGGCTCGGGCAAGTCGGTATTCCTGCAGGACGTCTGCGCGGCGATGTCTGGCGCGCGTGCCAAGGTCATCGTGATCGATGACGGGCGCTCGTTCGAGCACATGGCCAAGGCGTTTGGCGGCGCCTTCGTCGAGTTCAAGCTCTCATCAGGCTTCTCGCTGAACCCGTTCGACATGATTGATGGGGAGGCGCTGTCCTCCGACGAGGACGGCGCAGACTACGAGGTCGAGTGTCTCGCCATGCTGAAGTCGATCGTCGGGCAGATGGCGCGCCAGCAGGACCGGCTGTCCGACACCGAGCGCGGCCTCATCGATTCCGCGGTGAGCAGCGTCTGGCGCCAAAAACAACGCGCCGGCACCATCGACGACGTTGCGGCGGCGCTGCGCGCGCTCCCATCGCCCTTCGCCGGCGATCTCGCCGATGCGATGTCGCCGTTCCTCAAGGGCGGCACCTATGGCCGCTTTTTCGAAGGTGCCTGCTCGATCGATCTCTCGGCGGGCCTCACCGTGTTCGAGCTTTCGGACCTTTCCTCGAAGCCCGAACTGCGCTCGGTGGCGCTCACCGCGCTCATGTTCCTGACGCTAAGGGTCATGCGCGACCTCGACCGTTCGGTGCCGAAGCTGACGATGATCGACGAGGCCTGGCAGTTGC